>Ga0207655_1000104_pt1 | contig 184765 bp, 163 predicted proteins | sample KBSM44metaG_FD_184398 | JGI IMG/M metagenome (GOLD analysis project Ga0207655, IMG submission 184398) | Miscanthus rhizosphere microbial communities from Kellogg Biological Station, Michigan, USA - KBS M4-4 metaG (SPAdes) (version 2) | ecosystem: Host-associated > Plants > Roots > Rhizosphere...
TGTAAGGAGATCCGACATGCAAAAGATTCGTCGTGACGACGAGATCATCGTGATCGCCGGCAAAGACAAAGGCAAGCGCGGTAAGGTGCTCAAGGTTCTCGCTGACGACCGTCTGGTCGTTGGTGGGATCAACCTGGTGAAGCGTCATACCAAGCCTAACCCGATGTCGGGCGTACAGGGCGGTATCGTCGAGAAAGAAGCGCCACTGCACGCTTCTAACGTCGCCATTTTCAACGGCGCAACCAACAAGGCTGACCGCGTTGGTTTCAAAGTTGAAGACGGCAAAAAAATTCGTGTCTTCAAGTCGACCCAAAAAGCGGTTGATGCTTGAACACTGCTAGGTAGATGAGACCATGGCACGACTGAAAGAGATTTACTGGAAAGAAATCGCACCCAAGCTTAAGGAAGAACTTAAGCTTGAGAACGTGATGGAAGTTCCACGCGTTACCAAGATCACCCTGAACATGGGTCTGGGCGAAGCGATCGGCGACAAGAAAGTCATCGAGCACGCTGTTGCTGACCTGGAAAAGATCACCGGCCAGAAAGTCGTTGTGACCTACGCTCGCAAATCCATCGCAGGCTTCAAAGTCCGCGAAGGTTGGCCGATCGGCGTCAAAGTGACCCTGCGCCGTGAGCGTATGTACGAGTTCCTGGATCGTCTGCTGTCGATCTCCCTGCCTCGGGTTCGCGACTTCCGCGGCCTGAATGCCAAGTCCTTCGATGGTCGTGGCAACTACAGCATGGGCGTGAAAGAGCAGATCATCTTCCCGGAAATCGACTACGACAAGATCGATGCTCTGCGCGGTCTGGACATTACCCTGACCACCACTGCCAAGACGGATGAAGAAGGTCGCGCACTGCTGCGTGCTTTCAAATTCCCGTTCCGCAACTGATTGGAGTAGGAAAATGGCCAAGAAGAGCATGAAAAACCGTGAGCTGAAGCGTCAGCTCACCGTTGCCAAATACGCCGCCAAGCGTGCAGCGCTCAAAGCAACCATCGTCGATCTGAACGCAAGTCCAGAAGCGCGTTGGGAAGCTTCGGTAGCTCTGCAGAAGCAGCCACGTGACGCCAGCGCTTCGCGCCTGCGTAACCGCTGCCGCCTGACCGGTCGTCCGCACGGCGTTTACCGCAAGTTCGGCCTGGGCCGTAACAAGCTGCGTGAAGCTGCCATGCGTGGTGACGTACCAGGTCTGGTTAAAGCCAGCTGGTAAGCCGCACTTCCTGAGTTGCCCTGGTCTGTTTCGCAAGATACTGACCAGTGGTGACCTGGAGATTGAATCAAGCCCCTTTTGGGGCTTGATTCATTTCTGGGGTGTGTCTAGAATGACCGGCTCGCCTGAGCCCGCACTTTTTATGTGTGGAGTACCTCGGCGACAGTTGTAGCCGCAAGGCTCATTTTTTTTGTATCAGGAGCATCTAGCCCATGAGTATGCAGGACCCGTTAGCGGACATGCTAACTCGAATCCGTAATGCCCAGATGGCTGAAAAGTCCGTCGTAAGCATGCCGTCTTCCACGTTGAAGGTGGCTGTAGCAAAAGTCCTGAAGGACGAAGGTTACATCGCGGGTTTTCAGGTAACTACCGACGCCAAGCCGTCGCTGTCCATCGAGCTGAAGTACTTCGAAGGCCGTCCGGTCATCGAGGAAGTGAAGCGCGTTAGCCGTCCTGGCCTGCGTCAGTACAAGTCCGTCGAAGATCTGCCGAAAGTACGTGGCGGTCTGGGCGTGTCTATCGTCTCCACCAACAAAGGTGTGATGACTGATCGTGCTGCGCGCGCTGCCGGTGTCGGCGGCGAAGTTCTTTGCACAGTGTTCTAAGGGGGGATAAGCATGTCTCGCGTCGCTAAGAACCCCGTTAAGCTGCCAGCTGGCGTCGAAGTAAAATTCGCCGGCCAACAGCTTTCGGTGAAGGGTGCCAAGGGCACTCTCGAACTGAACGTCCATTCGTCTGTTGAGATTGTTGAAGAAGCTGGTGAGCTGCGTTTCGCTGCTCGCAATGGCGATCAACAAACTCGCGCAATGGCCGGTACCACTCGTGCGTTGGTAAACAACATGGTCCAAGGCGTAAGCCAAGGCTTCGAGCGCAAGCTCCAGCTGGTCGGTGTTGGTTACAAAGCGCAAGCAAAAGGCTCGGTCCTGAACCTGGCACTTGGCTTCTCGCATCCAGTGGATTACGAACTGCCGGAAGGCATCACCGCTGAAACTCCTAGCCAGACCGACATCCTGATCAAGGGTATCGATAAGCAGCTGGTAGGTCAGGTGGCCGCCGAGATCCGCGACTTCCGTCCACCAGAGCCTTATAAAGGTAAAGGTGTGCGCTACGCGGACGAAGTCGTCCGTCGTAAAGAAGCCAAGAAGAAGTAGGGCATAGCAAATGACCGACAAAAAAGTTACTCGACTGCGTCGCGCTCGCAAAGCACGCCTGAAAATGCACGAACTCGAAGTCGTGCGTCTCTGCGTGTTCCGCTCTTCGCAGCACATCTACGCCCAGGTCATTTCGGCCGACGGCAACAAGGTCCTGGCCAGCGCCTCGACTTTGGATAAAGAACTGCGTGATGGTGCCACTGGCAACATCGACGCGGCCACTAAGGTTGGCCAGCTGGTCGCTTCGCGTGCTAAAGCCGCAGGCGTCTCGCAGGTGGCTTTCGACCGCTCTGGCTTCAAGTACCACGGCCGCGTCAAGGCGCTGGCTGATGCTGCTCGTGAAGCTGGGCTGGAGTTCTAAGTTATGTCAAATAACGACCAAAAGCGCGACGAAGGCTACATCGAGAAGCTGGTTCAAGTTAACCGCGTAGCCAAAACCGTAAAAGGTGGCCGTATCTTCACTTTCACCGCGTTGACCGTGGTAGGTGATGGTAAGGGCCGTGTAGGCTTCGGCCGTGGCAAGTCGCGTGAAGTGCCTGCTGCGATCCAGAAGGCTATGGAAGCTGCTCGCCGCAACATGATCCAGGTGGACCTGAACGGCACCACTCTGCAGTACGCCATGAAGTCCGCCCACGGCGCTTCGAAGGTTTACATGCAGCCTGCTTCTGAAGGTACCGGTATCATCGCTGGTGGCGCCATGCGTGCTGTCCTCGAAGTTGCTGGCGTTCAGAACGTTCTGGCCAAGTGCTACGGTTCGACCAACCCGGTAAACGTGGTTCACGCCACTTTCAAGGGTTTGAAGGCCATGCAGTCCCCTGAGTCCATTGCTGCCAAGCGCGGCAAAACTGCAGCGGAGATCCTGTGATCATGGCAACCGTAAAAGTAACGCTGATCAAAAGCATGACCGGCCGCATCCCTAACCACAAACTGTGCGTTAAGGGTCTGGGTCTGCGTCGCATCGGTCACACTGTAGAAGTCCAGGATACTCCCGAGAATCGCGGGATGATCAACAAGGCTTACTACATGCTGCGTGTCGAGGGTTAATCGATGAAACTCAATGATCTGAGTCCAGCGCCGGGTTCCCGTCGCGAAAAGCATCGTCCGGGCCGTGGTATCGGTAGTGGTTTGGGTAAGACTGGTGGCCGTGGTCACAAAGGTCAGACCTCCCGTTCCGGTGGCACCATTGCTCCAGGCTTTGAAGGCGGTCAACAGCCGCTGCATCGTCGCCTGCCGAAGTTCGGTTTCGTTTCCCTGAAAGCCATGGACCGCGCAGAAGTGCGTCTGTCCGAGCTGGCCAAGGTGGAAGGCGACGTCGTAACCGTGCAGTCCCTGAAAGATGCCAACGTGATCAACCAGAACGTACAGCGTGTGAAAATCATGCTGTCGGGCGAAGTGACTCGCGCTGTAACTATCAAGGGCATCGCCGCCACCAAAGGTGCGCGTGCGGCTATCGAAGCAGCTGGCGGCAAGTTCGAGGAATAAATGGCTAAGCAAGGTGCTCTCTCAGCGCTCAGCAAAGGCGGGTTGTCCGAGCTCTGGGCTCGACTGCGTTTCCTGTTCCTGGCGATTATCGTCTATCGGATAGGCGCGCACATCCCAGTTCCAGGCATCAACCCGGACCGGCTGGCGGACCTGTTTCGACAGAATGAGGGGACCATTCTTAGCTTGTTCAACATGTTTTCCGGCGGCGCGCTGGAGCGGATGAGTATCTTTGCACTGGGGATCATGCCGTACATTTCGGCATCGATCATCATGCAACTGATGACCGCTATCAGCCCGCAGCTGGAGCAGTTGAAGAAGGAAGGTGAGGCTGGTCGTCGCAAGATCAGTCAATACACCCGCTATGGCACCGTCGTCCTGGCGCTTGTTCAAGCCATTGGCATGTCCATTGGTCTGGCTGGTCAGGGCGTAGCTTTCTCTGCTGATTTCGGCTTCCATTTCGTTGCGGTGTCCACGTTCGTGGCCGGCGCAATGTTCATGATGTGGCTGGGTGAGCAGATTACAGAGCGCGGTGTTGGCAACGGTATCTCGATGCTGATTTTTTCGGGTATCGTCGCCGGTCTTCCGAGAGCGATCGGGCAGTCTTTCGAGTCTGCGCGTCAGGGTGATATCAACATTTTCGCCCTGGTTGCCATCGGTTTGCTGGCAGTAGCGATTATCGGTTTCGTGGTGTTCATTGAGCGTGGTCAGCGTCGTATTGCTGTTCATTACGCCAAGCGTCAGCAGGGCCGTAAGGTCTTCGCTGCGCAGACCAGCCACTTGCCGCTGAAAGTGAATATGGCCGGTGTGATTCCAGCTATCTTCGCGAGCAGCATCTTGCTGTTTCCGGCTTCGTTGGGTGCCTGGTTCGGTCAGTCTGAGGGTATGGGCTGGTTGCAGGACATCTCGCAGTCGATCGCTCCTGGTCAGCCGTTGAATATTCTGCTGTTTAGTGCAGGGATTATTTTCTTCTGCTTCTTCTATACGGCGTTGATGTTCAATCCGAAAGACGTAGCGGAAAACCTGAAGAAGTCCGGTGCCTTTATTCCGGGCATCCGTCCAGGTGAGCAGTCTGCGCGCTACATTGATGGCGTTCTGACTCGCTTGACCATGTTCGGTGCTCTTTACATGACGGCCGTCTGCCTGTTGCCCCAGTTCCTGGTGGTTGCAGCCAACGTACCGTTCTACCTTGGCGGGACCTCGTTGCTGATCGTCGTCGTGGTTGTGATGGACTTCATGTCCCAAGTACAATCGCACCTCGTTTCGCACCAGTACGAATCCCTGATGAAGAAAGCCAACCTGAAGGGTTACGGCAGCGGCATGTTGCGCTGAGTACCCATAAGGTTCGAGGAGTTGGTGATGAAAGTTCGTGCATCGGTGAAAAAGCTGTGCCGTAACTGCAAGATTATTCGCCGCGAAGGTGTTGTTCGAGTAATTTGCAGCGCGGAACCGCGTCACAAACAGCGCCAAGGCTGAGTGTGATTGTGCTTCAAGCCCGGCAGCTAGTGCGCTGCCGGGTTGATTATTTGTTATTACAGCGATATTATCTCGCGCCCTATTTCTTGGCTTCCGGGGCGTAGGTAGCTGTCAATTGGAGTCCCACTGAATGGCCCGTATTGCAGGCGTTAACATTCCAGATAACAAGCACACTGTTATCTCGCTGACCTACATCTATGGTGTTGGTCGCACTACTGCACAGAAAATTTGTGCGGTGACTGGGGTCAACCCAGCCGCAAAGATCAAGGATCTGAGCGACGAGCAGATTGAACAGCTGCGTGGCGAAGTGGCGAAGTTCACCACTGAAGGTGACCTGCGTCGCGAAATCAACATGAAAATCAAGCGCTTGATGGACCTGGGCTGCTACCGCGGTCTGCGTCATCGTAAAGGTCTGCCAGTACGCGGTCAGCGTACCAAGACCAACGCGCGTACTCGCAAAGGTCCGCGTAAGCCGATCCGCAAGTAATCGCACCAGCGCATCGACAGGAATTTAGTCATGGCAAAACCTGCTGCTCGTCCTCGTAAGAAAATCAAAAAGACAGTGGTTGATGGCATCGCCCACATCCACGCGTCTTTCAACAACACCATCGTGACCATCACCGACCGTCAAGGTAACGCTCTGTCCTGGGCAACCTCCGGTGGTTCGGGTTTCCGCGGTTCGCGTAAGTCCACTCCGTTCGCCGCTCAGGTAGCTGCTGAACGTGCTGGTCAAGCTGCGCTGGAATACGGCCTGAAAAATCTCGACGTCAACGTCAAGGGTCCAGGTCCAGGTCGTGAGTCCGCTGTCCGTGCATTGAACAGCTGTGGCTATAAGATCGCCAGCATCACCGACGTGACGCCTATCCCGCACAACGGGTGCCGTCCGCCGAAGAAGCGCCGCGTGTAATCCAGGAGATTGTAAAGAATGGCTCGTTACATTGGTCCAAAATGCAAACTGGCTCGTCGCGAAGGCACCGATCTCTTCCTGAAGAGCGGCGTGCGCGCTATCGAATCCAAGTGCAACATCGAAGCAGCACCTGGTATCCACGGCCAACGCCGCGGTCGCCAGTCCGACTACGGCACCCAACTGCGTGAAAAGCAGAAGGTTCGTCGTATCTATGGCGTTCTTGAGCGTCAGTTCAGCGGCTACTATAAGCAAGCTGCTGGCAAGAAAGGTGCAACCGGTGAAAACCTGCTGCAACTGCTCGAATGCCGTCTGGACAACGTTGTATACCGTATGGGCTTTGGTTCTACTCGTGCCGAATCCCGTCAACTGGTATCGCACAAGTCGATCAGCGTTAACGGCAAAACCGTAAACGTCCCGTCCTACCAGGTTCGTGCTGGTGACGTGGTTGCTATTCGTGAGAAAGCAAAGAATCAACTGCGCATTGTCCAGGCTCTCGAACTGTGTGCCCAGCGTGGCCGCGTAGAATGGGTAGAAGTGGACGCTGAGAAGAAGTCGGGCGTTTTCAAGAACGTTCCTGCTCGCAGTGACCTCTCCGCCGACATCAACGAAAGCCTGATTGTCGAGCTCTACTCCAAGTAAGGGCTAGAAAATAGGTGCATCCATGCAGATTTCGGTAAATGAGTTCCTGACACCCCGTCATATCGACGTGCAGGTTGTCAGTCCAACCCGCGCTAAAATCACTCTCGAGCCTCTCGAGCGTGGTTTTGGCCACACCCTGGGCAACGCGCTGCGCCGCATCCTGTTGTCCTCAATGCCAGGCTGTGCAGTAGTCGAGGCCGAGATTGACGGTGTGCTCCACGAGTACAGCGCCATCGAAGGTGTACAGGAAGATGTCATTGAAATCCTGTTGAACCTTAAAGGTCTGGCTATCAAGCTGCACGGCCGTGACGAAGTTACGCTGACCTTGTCGAAGAAGGGTTCGGGGGTGGTTACCGCTGCCGATATTCAGCTGGATCATGATGTCGAGATCGTCAATCCCGATCACGTAATCGCCAACCTGGCGTCGAATGGCGCCTTGAACATGAAGCTCACCGTAGCTCGTGGTCGTGGCTATGAACCAGCCGACTCGCGTCAGAGCGATGAAGACGAAAGCCGCAGCATCGGTCGCTTGCAGCTCGACTCTTCGTTCAGCCCGGTTCGCCGTATCGCTTACGTGGTGGAAAACGCCCGTGTCGAACAGCGTACCAACCTGGACAAACTGGTTATTGATCTGGAAACCAACGGTACTCTGGATCCTGAAGAGGCTATCCGTCGTGCTGCAACCATCCTGCAACAGCAGTTGGCTGCGTTCGTCGACCTCAAGGGTGACAGTGAGCCAGTGGTTGTCGAACAGGAAGACGAGATCGATCCGATCCTGCTTCGCCCGGTTGACGATCTGGAACTGACTGTACGTTCGGCTAACTGCCTTAAGGCGGAAAACATCTACTACATCGGTGACCTGATTCAGCGTACCGAAGTAGAGCTGTTGAAGACTCCGAACCTGGGCAAGAAATCCTTGACTGAAATCAAGGACGTTCTGGCCTCCCGCGGTCTGTCCCTCGGCATGCGCCTCGACAACTGGCCGCCTGCAAGTCTTAAGAAGGACGACAAGGCGACTGCCTGATCGTCGTAATCACCGAACGTAGTGTTTGGTAAGGAATGAACCATGCGTCATCGTAAAAGTGGTCGTCACCTGAGCCGCACCAGCTCGCACCGCAAGGCCATGTTTCAAAACATGGCAGTGTCGCTGTTCGAGCACGAGCTGATCAAAACCACTCTGCCAAAAGCCAAGGAACTGCGCCGCGTTGCCGAGCCGCTGATCACCCTGGCCAAAGTAGACAGCGTTGCTAACCGCCGTCTGGCTTTCGACCGTACTCGTTCGAAAGCTATCGTTGGTAAGCTCTTCAACGACCTGGGCAAGCGTTACGCTACCCGTCAGGGTGGCTACCTGCGCATCCTGAAGTGCGGTTTCCGCGCTGGCGACAACGCTCCTATGGCGTACGTCGAGTTGGTTGATCGTGCTACTGCTGGCGAAGCTGTATCTGCCGAGTAAGACGTCAGTCTGAAACAAGGAACCGGGCCTAGTGCCCGGTTTTTTGTGCCTGCTATTAAAGTGATAACTGTTAATAGTTGTTAACTATCGCCCCGTAACGCGTAATGAATTTGTGCCTGTCACCTTCCTGGTTAATACTCCTTCTCAGCCGATTAGCCGGCAGCACCGAGACCCTGAGAGGAAGGATGAATATGAGCCAGAACAAAACGCTGACGACCGCCAGCGGCGCTCCTGTCGCAGATAACCAGAATTCCCGTTCCGCTGGCCCGCGTGGCCCGCTGCTGCTCGACGACTTTCACCTGATCGAGAAGCTTGCCCACTTCAACCGTGAGAACATTCCTGAGCGTCGCGTGCATGCCAAGGGTTCGGGTGCCTACGGCACTTTCACCGTCACCCAGGACATCACCCGGTACACCTGCGCTAAACTGTTCGAATCGGTGGGTAAAAAGACCGAGACTTTCCTGCGCTTTTCCACTGTAGGTGGTGAGCGTGGTTCGGCGGATACCGAGCGCGACCCACGGGGCTTTGCCCTGAAGTTCTACACCGAGGAAGGCAATTGGGACATCGTTGGCAACAACACCCCGGTGTTCTTCATCCGTGACCCACTGAAGTTTCCGGACTTTATCCACACCCAGAAACGTCTGCCGCAAAGCAACCTGAAAAGTGCGCAGATGATGTGGGACTTCTGGTCGCACTCGCCTGAGGCGCTGCACCAGATCACCATCCTGTTTTCTGATCGTGGGATTCCGGACGGCTATCGCCACATGCATGGCTTTGGCAGCCACACCTACAGCCTGATCAATGCCAAGGGCGAGCGTCATTGGGTCAAGTGGCACTACAAGACCAAGCAAGGCATCAAGAACCTGGCGCCGGCCGAAGCGGCACGCCTGGCAGGCACCGATCCAGATTACGCCCAGCGTGACCTGTTCAATGCCATCGAGCGCGGTGATTTCCCGAAATGGAGCGTGTGCATCCAGATCATGACCGAGGCCCAGGCCGCGGCGCACTACGAGAACCCGTTCGATGTGACCAAGACCTGGTCGCAGAAAGAGTTTCCGCTGATCGAAGTCGGCGAGCTGGAGCTCAATCGCAACCCGTTGAACTACTTCGCTGAAGTCGAGCAGGCGGCCTTTGGTCCGAGCAACATGGTGCCAGGTGTCGGCCTGTCCCCAGACCGCATGCTGCAAGGTCGTGTATTCGCCTACGCTGATGCCCACCGCTACCGTGTCGGCACCAACCACCAGCAACTGCCGGTGAACGCGCCACGCAGTGCAGTCAACAGCTACCAGCGCGACGGCGCCATGGCTTTTGGCAGCAACGGTGGTGCGGCGCCGAACTACGAGCCGAACAGCTACGCCGATGCGCCGAAACAGGCTCCTCGCTACGCTGAGCCGGCCCTGGCTCTCAGTGGCGCGGCGGATCGCTACGATCACCGCGAAGATAGCGACTATTTCAGCCATGCAGGTGCGCTGTTCCGCCTGATGAACGACGAGCAGAAGGCACTGTTGATCAACAACATCGCCGGCGCGATGACAGGTGTTTCCGATGATGTGGTGCAGCGCCAACTGCACTATTTCGTCAAAGCTGATCCGGCTTACGGCGAAGGCATCGCGAAGGCGCTGGGAGTAGTGCTGAAGTAAGTCTAAACGAGAAGCAGAACCGCCCTCATTTGGGCGGTTTTTCGCTTCAGATCGGTGATTTTTCTCTGCTATTTCTCACTTTTTTGCTGTTTTGACCGTGACCTTCCGGTCAGCTTGGTTCAAAATACAGACTTTCAAGCAGGGAGATGTAGGGCGATGCAAGGTCACCCGGACGTAATCGATTACCTCAACACGTTGCTGACCGGTGAATTGGCAGCCCGTGACCAATATCTGATCCATTCGCGGATGTATGAGGACTGGGGCTTGAGCAAGCTCTACGAGCGCATCAACCACGAGAGTGAGGAAGAGGCGCAGCACGCCGATGCGCTGATCCGTCGGATCCTGATGCTCGAAGGTACCCCGCGCATGCGCCCGGACGACCTTGATGTCGGCGCCACCGTGCCGGACATGTTCGCCGCCGACCTGCGCCTGGAGTACAAGGTGCGCGCTGCGTTGTGCAAGGGCATCGAACTCTGCGAGCAGCACAAGGACTACGTCTCCCGCGATATCCTGCGTCAGCAACTGGCCGATACCGAGGAAGATCACACCTACTGGCTGGAGAAGCAGTTGGGTCTGATCAAGTCCGTCGGGCTGGAGAATTACCTGCAGTCGCAGTTCTGAGGCGAATGGCCGGTGCTGTGCACCGGTTCACTGGCAAGCCAGTCTCCTGCAAGGGCAGCGGCCTACCCCGCATCGGAGCACGACGCTATCCTGTAGGAACTAGGCTTGCCAGCGAAGGCCATTTCAGCCGCACAAAAAAGCCCCGGTCATCACACGATGACCGGGGCTTTTTCATTCCTGCCGCTTACGCCCGATCGCGAATCAACAACGGCTTCAGGTAATGCCCGGTATGCGACTGTGGCATTTCCGCTACCTGCTCCGGTGTACCCACCGCGATGATCTGGCCACCCTTGGAGCCGCCTTCAGGGCCCAGGTCGACCAGCCAGTCGGCGGTCTTGATGACATCCAGGTTGTGCTCGATGACCACCACGGTGTTGCCGTGGTCACGCAGTCGGTGCAGCACGTCGAGTAACTGCTGGATATCCGCGAAGTGCAGGCCGGTGGTCGGTTCGTCGAGGATGTACAGGGTTTTGCCGGTGTCGCGCTTGGACAGTTCGCGAGACAGTTTGACCCGCTGCGCCTCGCCGCCGGACAGGGTGGTCGCCGACTGTCCCAGCTTGATATAGGACAGTCCCACATCCATCAGCGTCTGTAGCTTGCGCGCCAGCGCCGGCACCGCATCGAAGAACTCCCGGGCTTCCTCGATGGTCATCTCCAGCACCTCATGGATGCTCTTGCCCTTGTACTTGATCTCCAGGGTCTCGCGATTGTAGCGCTTGCTCTTGCACACATCGCACGGCACATAGATATCCGGCAGGAAGTGCATCTCCACCTTGATCAGGCCATCGCCCTGGCAGGCTTCACAGCGCCCGCCCTTGACGTTGAACGAGAAGCGCCCCGGGCCGTAGCCGCGTGAGCGCGATTCGGGCACGCCGGAGAACAACTCACGGATGGGCGTGAACAGGCCGGTGTAGGTCGCCGGGTTCGAGCGTGGGGTCCGACCGATCGGGCTCTGGTCGATATCCACCACCTTGTCCAGATGCTGCAGGCCGTTGATGCTGTCGTGGGCCGCCGCTTCCAGGGTGGTCGCGCCGTTGAGCGCGGTGGCGCTCAAGGGGAACAGGGTGTTGTTGATCAGGGTCGACTTGCCCGAGCCGGATACGCCGGTCACGCAGGTCAGCAGTCCGATCGGAATCTCCAGGTCGACATTGCGCAGGTTGTTGCCGCGCGCACCCTTGAGCGTTAGCGACAGCTTCTTGTTACGTGGGGTGCGTTTGGCTGGCACCTCGATCTTCACGCGTCCCGAGAGGTATTTGCCGGTCAACGAGTCCGGGTGGGCCATGACCTCGGCCGCCGTGCCCTGGGCAACGATGTTGCCACCATGCACGCCGGCACCGGGGCCGATATCCACCACATAGTCGGCCAGGCGGATTGCGTCCTCGTCGTGCTCGACGACGATCACCGTGTTGCCGATGTCCCGCAGATGCTTGAGGGTACCGAGCAGGCGATCGTTGTCGCGCTGGTGCAGTCCGATGGACGGCTCGTCGAGAATGTACATCACTCCGACCAGCCCGGCGCCGATCTGGCTGGCCAGACGGATGCGCTGGGCTTCGCCGCCGGACAGGGTATCGGCGCTGCGATCCAGGGTCAGATAGTCGAGGCCTACGTTGACCAGGAACTGCAGGCGTTCGCAGATCTCCTTGAGGATCTTGTCGGCGATCTCGCCACGGCGCCCGGTCAGCTTCAACCCCGAGAAATAGTCGGTGGCATCGCCAATCGGCAGGTTGGTGACCGCCGGCAGAGTCTTCTCACCCACCCACACATGTCGCGCTTCACGACGCAGGCGCGTGCCACGGCAATCCGGACACGGCTGGGTGCTGAGAAACTTGGCCAGTTCCTCGCGCACGGTGACCGATTCGGTTTCGCGGTAGCGACGCTCCAGGTTCGGCACGATGCCTTCGAAGGGATGCGAGCGTTTGACGATGTCGCCACGGTCGTTGAGGTACTTGAAGTCGACGTTCTGGTTGCCGCTGCCGCTGAGAATGACCTTCTGCTGATCCGCCGGCAGGGTGTTGAACGGCACTTCCAGGCTGAAGCCGTAGTGCGCGGCCAGTGAGCCGAGCATCTGGAAGTAATAGACGTTGCGCCGGTCCCAACCGCGTATCGCTCCCTCGGCGAGGGTCAGGTCGCCATTGACCAGGCGCTTGATATCGAAGAACTGCTTCACGCCCAGGCCATCACAGGTCGGGCAGGCACCGGCCGGGTTGTTGAAGGAGAACAGCTTGGGTTCCAGCTCGCTGATGGCGTGGCCGCAGATCGGGCAGGCGAAGCGCGCAGAGAAAATCATCTCCTCGCCCGGCTCGTCGTCCATTGGCGCCACCAGGGCAATGCCATCGGCCAGTTTCAGCGCGGTCTCGAAGGATTCCGCCAGGCGCTGTTGCAGGTCGGCGCGGACCTTGAAGCGGTCGACCACGACATCGATCGAGTGCTTTTTCTGCTTATCGAGCTTGGGGACTTCGTCCAACTCGTACAGCTTGCCATTGACCCGCGCGCGGACGAAGCCCTGGGCCCGCAACTCTTCGAACACCGACAGATGCTCGCCCTTGCGCTCACGGATCACCGGCGCCAGCAGCATCAGCTTGGCGCCTTCGGGTTGGGCCAGTACCAGATCGACCATCTGGCTGACGGTCTGCGCCTCCAGCGGGATATCGTGATCCGGGCAGCGCGGCGTCCCCACGCGGGCATACAGCAGGCGCAGGTAGTCGTAGATTTCGGTAATGGTGCCGACCGTCGAACGCGGGTTGTGCGAGGTCGACTTCTGTTCGATGGAAATCGCCGGTGACAGGCCTTCGATGGTGTCGACGTCGGGTTTTTCCATCATCGACAGGAACTGCCGGGCATAGGCCGACAGCGATTCGACGTAGCGGCGCTGGCCTTCGGCATACAGCGTGTCGAACGCCAGGGAAGACTTGCCGGACCCGGACAGGCCGGTGATGACGATCAGTTTGTCCCGAGGCAGGGTCAGGTCGATGTTCTTCAGGTTGTGGGTTCGAGCCCCACGAATCAGGATCTTGTCCAAAGTGGCCTCGCACGGCGGGCGGTAAAGGCAGGAGTATAAAACTAAATACTGGATGGATGCACACTATCGCGACATGACGTTACAGCCTTGCATGACAGGATGCTGAACGAGTGAGTGACAAAGCGTCACCCTATACCCGCTCAAACGATGGGACTGATAGAATCGCCGCCGGTTCACACGAGGTTTATCCATGCACGATCCCCACAGCGAACGCATGAGTGGCGGCGAGACCCGCGCGGCAAGCGGCCTGGCCCTGGTGTTCGCGTTCCGTATGCTTGGCATGTTCATGGTGTTGCCGGTCCTGGCGACCTACGGGATGGATCTGGCCGGCGCGACACCAGCCCTGATCGGCCTGGCCATTGGTGCCTACGGCCTGACCCAGGCGCTGTTCCAGATTCCGTTCGGGATCATCTCCGACCGTATCGGCCGCCGTCCGGTGATCTACCTCGGCCTGATCGTCTTTGCCCTCGGCAGCCTGCTGGCGGCCAACGCCGATTCGATCTGGGGCGTCATTGCCGGACGGGTCCTGCAGGGCGCCGGGGCGATTTCCGCAGCGGTCATGGCACTGCTCTCGGACCTGACCCGTGAGCAGCACCGTACCAAGGCCATGGCGATGATCGGCATGACCATCGGTCTGTCGTTCGCCGTCGCGATGGTGGTCGGGCCGCTGCTGACCCGTGCCTTCGGCCTGTCCGGGTTGTTCCTGGCGACCGGTGGCATGGCGCTCATCGGCATCCTGATCATCGCTCTGATGGTGCCCAGGGCCACCAGCCCGTTGCAGCACCGCGAGTCCGGGGTCGCGCGCCAGGCGTTGCTGCCGACGCTCAAGCACCCGGACCTGCTGCGCCTGGACCTGGGCATCTTTGTGTTGCACGCGATGTTGATGTCGAGCTTCGTCGCCTTGCCGCTGGCCTTCGTGGAAAAGGCCCATCTGCCCAAGGAACAACACTGGTGGGTGTACCTGACCGCCTTGCTGATTTCTTTCTTCGCCATGATCCCGTTCATCATCTATGGCGAGAAAAAACGCAAAATGAAACGAGTTTTACTCGGCGCGGTGACGACGCTGATGCTCACTGAGCTATTCTTCTGGAAGTTCGGTGATGGTTTGCGGTCTCTGGTGATCGGTACGGTGGTGTTCTTCACCGCCTTCAATCTGCTGGAGGCTTCGCTGCCGTCGCTGATCAGCAAGGTTTCACCGGCTGGTGGCAAGGGCACGGCGATGGGGGTGTATTCCACCAGTCAGTTCCTCGGCTCGGCCCTCGGCGGTATTCTGGGCGGCTGGATGTTTCAGCATGGCGGTCTGTCGGCGGTATTCCTCGGATGCGCCGCACTGGCTGCCCTCTGGCTGGCCTTTGCTGTTACCATGCGTGAACCTCCCTATGTGACGAGCCTGCGCTTGCCGTTATCGCCTGAGGCGATCCGCGAAGCGGGCCTGGTCGAGCGCCTGAAGGCCGTCGTAGGGGTAACCGATGCAGTCGTCGTCGCCGAAGAGGCCGCCATCTACATCAAACTGGACACCGAATTGTTGGATCGCACCACCCTTGAGCGTCTGGTCAATGAGCCAGCCTCGCAAGCGTGCGAAGCCTAGGAGAACGTTATGGCCCGTGGGGTTAACAAAGTCATATTGGTCGGCACTTGCGGCCAGGATCCCGAAGTTCGCTACCTGCCTAATGGCAACGCCGTGACCAACCTGAGTCTGGCCACCAGCGAGCAGTGGACCGACAAGCAGACTGGCCAGAAAGTCGAAAAGACCGAATGGCACCGCGTCTCGATGTTCGGCAAGGTTGCCGAGATCGCCGGCGAATACCTGCGCAAGGGTTCGCAGGTCTACATCGAGGGCAAGCTGCAGACTCGCGAGTGGGAAAAGGACGGTATCAAGCGTTACACCACCGAAATCATCGTCGACATGCAGGGCACCATGCAGTTGCTGGGCGGCCGTCCACAACAGGGCGGCGACCAACAGGGCGGCTACGATCAGTCCGCGCCGCGCCAGCAAGCGCCTCGCCAACAGGCTCAACGTCCACAGCAGTCGGCACCGCAACAATCGCGTCCGGCACCACAGCAGGCCGCACCGCAGCCAGCTCCGGATTTCGACAGCTTTGATGACGATATCCCGTTCTAAGTCGCTGCTTTCCCAGCGCTGAGAACCTGAAAAGCGAAGCCACTGACCGGGCTTCGCTTTTTTATTGCCTGCGACAAAAACACTGATCGCTTGAAGGCTGAGGGTATTGGCGATACCTACAACAACGACTCATGCCGCGTTGGCGTCTTCTCTTCGTGGTAGTGCGGACGGCCCGTCTCGGAATCCATCAGTTCGGGGGTGGCGAGGATGGTTTCGGTCAGCAGGCAATCTTCCTCACCCTGGAACCAGCAGGCCAACGCCGAGTTGCGGTTGCCATGCATGTCGACGACGGTCAGGTACTTGTCGGCTCCGGCAGGCGGCTTCTCGGGATACTTCTGGGGTGGCAGCACCAACGCATCGCCCGGCTTGACCCAGAGGTCGGCCAGCTCGATCTGGTTCACGCAGGGGCGCCAGCGTGCCACGCTAATGACCAACGGCAGTCGGGTATAGCGGGCCAGAAACACGTGGGCGAAGTTGTGGTACTCAAGGTCGGTCGGGTTGTAATTGAGCAACTCACGCTGGCGCGCCGGCCCGAGATAGGGCGATTGGTGGCCCGCCCACTTGCCGTAGGTGTATTGCGCAATCATCAGTTGCTCGTATTCGAAGCGGATGCATTCGCCACTCCTGAGCAGAGTCATGCCGAAAGCCTGGGCCGTTTCTTCCGTGGCCCACAGTGGCTGGTAGTAGACCTCCTTCGCATGGAAGTCGAACTCGGTGATTTCATAGGAACTGCAGGCTGTCTGTACCTGGCGTTTCTTCTCGCTGATGCCTTCGTACCTGTGGCCGAGCGCCAGCTCCGGTCTGGTGGGGGCCAGCTCGATCAACTTGCCCCGCGGTTCGCGGCAGGGAACTGCCAGGCCCTGGTCGTTGTAGAGGAACGGGAACTTGTGGGTGTCGAGGGGCTGCTGGGCGCCATCTTCGATAAACGAAATGCTGTTGAAGAACTGCATCATGACAAGGACCATCCAGGTCAGTGGCTGGGAAGAGGCCGGTTGATTAAAGAACCGATCTGGCGACAGCGCCAGATCAGTCCGTTTGCTGCTCAACGTTGCGGCTGCTGCTGTACCCGGAACCAGTCCATGCCATGGGGCTCGCGCCAGCGACGCACGGTGGCGCGTTTTTCGACCTGGGTCAGGCACAGGCCGGTCTTGTGCTGCTGGGCCATCAGCAGATGAAAGATGTCATCGCCACGGCGGTCCCAGATTACATCGGCCTCCAGGGGGCCTGGCTTTATGGGATGCAGCCGACTGTCACTAAGGTCCTGCATGCCTTGCAGGAGAGTACCGGTTTCGTAGTTGATCAGCAGGGTCGGATGATTGAGGTCCGGGTGGGGCTCCAGCTCCGGCATGTACCAGAGTTGCCCTGAATAGCGTGCATCCGGTTTCTGCAGGGCAATCCGGTTCTTGTTTTGCGGGTCGGCGGTCAGTGCCGGGTTGTCGCCGGTGTTGTTGCGTATCAGATAGAGAACGGTTTGGGTGTCTTCCAGTACCTTGGCGGTCTGGACCATTTTCACCCGGCCGAAGGAGTCATGGCACAGCCGCGCGCTGATTTTCACGCGAGGCTTGAGACTCTGTCCCGGCTTGCCGAAACCGGCGATCACGCCATCCGCACCGGTGCCTTCCAGGTTATTGCCGGCTAATGCGTAGGTCAGGCCGGATTCGGGATTGGGTTGCATGTTTCTGGTCAGGCTATCCCAACGGCTCAGGCTGTTGTCGCTGGCGCCGTGGTTCAGCAGCGCTTCACGCATAGCGCTGTTCGGGCAGTAACGTTTGTCGCGTGGCCAGCGCTCGGTGGTCAGCAACAATTTGTGCTCGGACTTGGCGTTCAGCAACAGCGCCATGGCATTCCAGAATTGCTCGAAAGCTTTGGGCGCAGCATCTCCGGCCGGTGGGTAATGGTAGCTTTCGTTGGTCTGCTTGCTCTTGTTGTCAATGAACACCGTGCGCAGTGCCGGGCCGTTGGCGGCGGCATTGAACGAGCTGCGGCGACTGTCACGACCCAGCACCATCACCGAGCTGGCCCAGGTTGCATCGATCTCAGCCTTATAGCCGGTGTACCACTGATAGGCCGCTTCCAGCGCAGTACGGGCCGGTCCTTCCTGGACGAAGCCATACACCGGAGTGAGCTTCAACTCCACCACCTCTGGGCTATCGGGCAGGGATTGGCGCCACAGGGCAAATTCCGGCTGGTAGTTCTGTGGGGTGGTCGAGCTGAAGTTGATGGCGTGGGTTCCACCCCAGGTGGTCAGTCGGCTTTGGCGGTTGGCGATATGGCGCTTGACCCTTTCGGTGACCGAGGTCGAGGCCGTGGCGCTGACAAACGCCTCATACTCGGCCTCGACCATTGCCTTGAGGCTGGCCTTGTCGTTCAGGTAGCTCTTGACGGCGGTCATGGCGTAGTTCAGCGAGCCGCCGACCACCACTTCCTTGACGATATCGGCGCCGAAATCGACGAAGAAATCGAAGAATGTCTTGGCGTTTGTCGGATCGAATGCCTCGGGCAGTTCATTCACCCGGCTTTTGAACACCTCGGTGGCGTTGTCGGGGTTGACCGCCAGGCTCAGTTTCCACAGGCGCACCGTGTGGCTGTAGAGGGCGACTTCGTGGTCCTGGAGTTGCGAGGTATCGCTGCCGAAGGTGGCCTTGAAGCCGGCCGAGAAGGCGCCGTAGCTGCCTTTGGTCTCGAGGTTTGACAGGGTGTGCTGTTCGTATTCCTCAGGGGAGGAAAAACTCTCGATGAGAGAGTCTTCCCTGGTCACCAGGTCAAGCGTGACGTGTTGGCCCATGTTGTAGGAGCGGCCTTGGCACGTAATCGGATGCTTGCCGATCTCGGTGTCGCCGACCTTCTGGCACTTCCGACTTTCGCTGGCCCAATCCAGTTTGTTCAGGCCGAGCCCCAACAACTGTGAGCCACCGATAGCCGTCAATTCGTTGTTCATTGCGGGCTCCCTTCGTCCAGATCGAGTCAATCTCGCTCAACCGAGTTGGCGCCAGTATCGGGAGAAGGGAGCAGTCGAGACAGTTCAGAGCGGTCTCAGTACGGTATCAGTTCGGTATCAGTTGGTTGACCAAACAGTCTCGGCTGCGGGTTAACGTGGTGGCGGCGCTGGGGTAAACTCCTGCGACAGCCGGATGATAGCAACTTGGTATTGCCTCTTTGCGTATCTCCTGGCGCCTTCATTGGTATGTCAGCCCAGAGTGACGGGGCGGTCAGGGCTATCGACATGGATACCAGAGATCTTCCGCTTTCCGCCGTGCCCCGCGCTGAGCCGACGCTTTCCGATGGTCGGGTCCTGCTCGACAGTGGTTTGCTCAAAGCGCTGCGCAAACAGCACGGCCTGAGCCAGGAAACCCTCGCCGAAGCCTGCCTGAACCGCCAGCTTTGCGTGTCCATCGCTTCCATCAAGCGCGCTGAAACCGGTAAACCGGTGCTTTATCGTACGGCTCGCCACTTGGCGACGGCCTTCGGCGTCGATGTCAGTACGCTGCTTGGGCAGTTGGTCACCGAGGCGCTGGCCGAAGTCGAGGCGACCCTCGCCGAATTGCACGAGCGCACGTTCCCTGCCCCTGAATATGGGGTGACGCGTTATGTGCTGGAGTTGTGCTTCGTGATGGATGAGGGGGCGTTCTGCGCTTCCCTGGTCGAAGGCATCGAGCGTCTGATCCAGCAGTTTGGTGGTGTCAGCGTCGAAAATGCCCAGGGTCTGGTCATTGCCCGGTTCGGCTCACCCCGGGCCTATCGCAGCGACAGCGAGCGAGGCCTGCTGTGTGCCCTGGCATTGAGTCGTGAACAGTATGTCCGGTCTGGACATGGGGTCGTGTTGCGGCTGGTGCGCGAGGGCGAGGCGATGCCGCTTGAGGTTTCTGCCCTGGTCCATCACGCGTTTCCCAGCCTGCACGGCCATGCTCCGGTTTATGTCGCTCAAAACCTGATCGAGCCACTGTCGCAGCGCTTCGAGTTCGCCGCAGCCGACCCGGTGCTGCCCAGCTATCAAAAGTGCCTGCGAGTGCTCAGCCTCGATGAAAACACTCCACGGCCGCTGGTGGGCCGGGCGATAGAGCTGCTGCAGTTCAAGGGCGTGATCGAGGCCACCGAGGAGTGTCAGGACGGCCACGTGGTGTATTTGCGGGGCATGGCGGGTATCGGCAAGAGCCGTCTGGTCAGCGAATTCTTCGAGATGGCCCGGCAGGGCGGGTTCGCCTGTCACCGTGGCGATGTGCTGGATTTCGGCATGGACCATGGCCTCTGGCCTTTCGGCCAATTGGCGCTCAGCCTGCTGGGCTTGGGCACCTCGACGCCGGTGTCGGCACAGGTGCTGGAGGCTGCGGCGAGTCGCCTGAAAATGACGGAGCCCTCGCTGATATTCCTGCAGATGCTGACAGGCGTGCAGGGCGCCGATCGGGCGTTCAAGGCGCAGCAGGCGCTGTACGCGGCGATGAGTGGCGAGGCCCGCACGCAAGGCTTGTTCAACGCATTGTTGCAACTGTTGCTGCGGGTTGCGGTACAGCAGCCGTTGCTGGTCATCATGGAAGACCTGCACTGGGGTGACAGCGGGCTCTTCGCGATGCTCGGCCGGTTGCTCGATGCCAGCAGCGAAGCGCCGATCGTCTGGCTGCTGACCTCCCGTCCCGAGGCTGATCCGCTGGAAAGCGAGCTGCGCCCACGCTGTGCCAGCCCCATGAGCCTGCTCGACCTCGCCCCGATCCGGGCACGCGAGGCGACGCTGCTGGCTGAGCAGTTCAGCGAGGTCGATCCGGTCTACCGTGCCGACTGCGTGGTCCGTGCCCAGGGCAATCCGCTGTACCTCACGCAGTTGTTGTCGAGCCAGGAGGGGATTGTCCCCGACAGCCTGCGGCATCTCGTGCAGACACGGGTTGAGCGTTTCACCGCGCCACAGCGCCGGGCTCTGCATTACGCCGCAGTGTTCGGCAATCGCTTTGAGCTGGCGCTCTGGCGCGAGGCGCTCGGTCAGCCTGACTACGTGCCCGAGGCGCAGTGGCGTCAGAGCCTGTTGCGGGAAGTCGAGCCGGGCAGTTACCTGTTCGTCCACGATCTGGTCATGCATTGCCTTTACGATGCAATGCCGCAGGCCCTGCGCGAACAATTGCACCGGGAGGTGGCGTCGCTCTACCGCATGCGCGACCCGGCACTGTGTGCGCAGCATCTGTTGCGGGCGAATGCGCCGCAGGCATTTGATGCTCTGCTCGTCGCCATGGCGGAGAAACTGCAGAACTGCCAGTACGACAGTGTCCTCGCCCTCGGCCAGCAGGCGGCGAGCCTGGGCGCGCGCGCCGAGACCAGCTTCGACCTGGCCCACGCGTGTGCCCAAGCCTGTTCGGGGCTGGGGCGGACAGTGCAGGCACGCGAGCATTTCCAGCAGGCGCTGATGCTGGCGGCCCAGGGCGAAGAGCGTATCGAGGCGGCGCTGGGCTTGGCGGTGGTGTTGAACACCCTCGACTGCCTGGAAGAAGAGGAGCACCTGATCGAACAGACACTGCCCCTTGCCCACGACCTGCGCGCCCATACCGCGCTCGCCCGGCTGTATCACTTGCGCGGCAATATCTACTTCCCGCGTGGCGACTATGCCGAGTGTCGGCGCCTGCACGAGGAGTCGCTGTCTTTCGCCCGGATCGGCAGTCATCTCGAAACCCAGGCCAAGGCCCTCAGCGGTATCGGCGATTCTTACTACGCCCAGGGCAGCATGCAGACTGCCTGCGAAGTATTCGATCAGTGCGTTCGCCTGTGCGAACGCCATGAGCTGGTGCAGGTGGAGGCGGCCAATCGCAGTGCCCGCGGTTCCGCTTGGTTTTACCTCGGTCAGCCCGAAAAGGCCTTGCAGGACGCCATGCAGGCTGTCGTCAGCAGTCGCCGGATCGGCAATCATCGTGCCGAGGTGTTTTCCCGGTTGACCGCTGCCTGGGTGCTGTTGGCCTCGGGTGAGGAGGGGACGGCACAGCAGGAATTGTCCGAGGCCCTTGAGCTGGCGAGCAGTCTGGGGGCCAACCGTTTCGAGGCGATCCTGCTGGAAGGGCTGGCGCGGGCCGCTCTGAGCCGGGGTGAGCGCGAGCATGCCCAAACACTGATCATGGCGGCGGTGGAGCGGGTCGAGCGTTTCGATCTGCAGCGTTACATCGGGCCATGGATCTATGGCAGCCAGGCGCTGCTGCTCGATGATAAGACGCTCAAGCACCAGGCATTACAGCGCGGCGAGGTGCTGCTGGGCCAGGCGTGCCTGGCACACAATACCTTGCGTTTTCGGGTGAGCGCGGCAGAAGTCTGCCTGCTGGCGGGCGACTTCGAGTCGGCGATCGCGCATGGGCAACAGATGACGCTGCTCCCGGAGTCCGTATCCTGTGCCTGGGTCCGCCACCATGTGCGCCTGATCGGCGCGGCAGAACAATGGTTGCGAACGGCTGACCCGGCCAGTGCCCAAGCATTGCGGGCAATCCGCCGCGATGGCGAACCGCTCGGTTTCGTGGCGACCATGCCTCTATTGTCCAGTCACCTGGACGCTTCGGCCTGACTGCCAAGCCGCTGTATCCGGCACCTCCAGCATTTCGAGCCCACGCGGCCCATGCGCTGTGTGGCTGGATTGCACCCCACCTGTCGATGGCCTTTGTGTAAAAAACCACCGAACTTTGCCGGCATCGCGGGACTCAGTTCCTTACAGAGACCGCCGAAGAGGTATTACGCCCGTGCCCAGAGTCAAGCTGGCTATCGTATTGTCGATCTTCCTGTTATCCGTCAGCTGTGGCGTCGGCGCCGCTGCTGCCGACGCTTCCCAGGCACCGCCCCAACCGTTGGTGCAGGGCGGTCTGCTCGGTGCCCTGAGTTCGAGTATCGAAGGGGTACAGGACAAGCTCGACCTCAACGACAACCTGCTCGATGCCTGGCGCCTGCGCGCCGACCGGGCCGCCGACGAGATGGATCGACTGGTCGACCAGACCGTCGAGCGCTCGCCGTGGAGCGTGGCCGCCGATTTCCTGCTGTTATCGCTGGTCTGGCTCGGCAGCTTCGCCGGGCTGAGCCTGCTGGGTCGATTCGCCGTCCGCCGGCTCGGGCGACAACGGTTTCTACTGCATCGAGAACGTGGTCGTTCACTGTTGGGCTACGTCCTGCCCTACATGCTGCCGGCCCTGGTCAGCCTGCCGCTGACCCTTTATGCCAGCCACCTGCTGCCGGTCTCGGTGGGGCGCGCCCTGGCCCTGTGCCTGGCGTATGCGACCAGCAGCGGGATTTTTTCCACCGGGCTGCTGCTGTGCCTGAGCGTGCTGTTCGATCTCGGTCACAAGCGTCGGGCGGTGCGGATTATCCGTGACTACAGCCCGCGCCCGCTGTTCCTGATCGGCTTCCTGGCGGCCCTCAGCGATGCGCTCACCAGTGCGCAGATCGCCCGGCAATTGGGCGGCAATATCACCAGCAGTGTCGCTGTGTTCACCGGGCTGTTCGCCTCGATCCTGTTCGGCGTGCTGGTGTTGCGCCTGCGTCGGCCGGTGGCCCACCTGATCCGCAATCGCTCGCTCTCCCAGCGCCTGCGTCAGCCGGCCTTGCAGGAGTCACTACGGATTTTTTCCGGCCTGTGGTACTGGCCGATCCTGTTGATGGTGCTGGTATCGGCGATCAATCTGATCGGTGCCGGTGAAGACAGCCAGAAAGCCCTGCGCTGTGCCTTGCTGACCACCGTGCTGCTGATCGGCACGGTGTTTCTCAGCACGGTCATCCAGCATCTGTTCAAAGCCCGCAGTGCCGATGCGATCCTGCGCAGCAGCGTGTACAAGGAGCGCCTGCTGAGCCTGTTGCATGCATTGTTGCGGATCGTCCTGGCGGTGGCCTTCATTGAGCTGCTGGGGCGGATCTGGGGGCTGTCGCTCTACGAGTTCGCCGTCCAGAACACCGTAGGCCGGGCCATCAGCGATGCCCTCAGCCGTATCGGCCTGATCCTGCTGGCCACCTGGCTGCTCTGGGTGGTGCTCGACACGGCGATCCAGGAAGCCCTGAAACCACCGATCAACCCACGCTCCGCGCGCCAGCCGAGTATGCGGGTGAAAACCATCCTGCCGCTGCTGCGCAATGCGGTGAAGATCATCCTGGTGGTGATCTGCGCCATCACCACCATGGCCAACCTGGGCATCAATGTCGCACCGCTGCTGGCGGGGGCCGGGGTGGTCGGGCTGGCGATCGGTTTCGGCTCACAGCAACTGGTACAGGATGTGATCACCGGCCTGTTCATCATCATCGAAGACACCCTGTCCATCGGCGACTGGGTGGTCCTCGACTCCGGCCACGCCGGCACCGTGGAAGGGCTGACCATTCGCACCCTGCGTTTGCGCGACGGCAAGGGCTTCGTGCATTCGGTACCGTTTGGTCAGATCAAGGCGGTCACCAACCAGTCGCGGCAGTTTGCCTTTGCGTTCTTCTCGGTGCAGTTCACCTACGACACCGATGTCGACAAGGCCACCGCGCTGATTCGCGAAGCCGGGCAGATGATCAGCGAAGACAGTTTTCTCAAGTTCAACCTGCAAGGGCCGCTGGAGGTGTTCGGTGTGGATCGGATGGACCTCAACGGCGTGGTGCTGACGGCGCAGTTCCGCACGGTGTCCGGTGGGCAGTATGCCGTGAGCCGGGCGTTCAATGAGCGCCTGAAGAAGCTGGTGGACCAGAGCCCGTGGGTGCACTTCGCGCAGACTTATCCACAGCAGGTGCTGTTGCCGAATCGGACGCCGGTGGTGGAGGAGGGACAGAAAGAGGCTGAGCAGCGTTCGGTCGTGTTGCCCGGGGAACGGATGCAGACCCCATGAACCGACCTGTGCGAACCCGGGCTGGCACTTTCTCCGTGACGGTTGCATCCAAAACCCGCAAAATGCAACGATTACGGTTATTGCCAATGGGGAAAACCCTGGTTTTCCGTACTCCATCATCGTTCTGAACTGATTCTGGGCCAGCTGACTCTATGCGAATGCGCCTTATGTTATTGGGCGGCGGGAATGCCCTCGGGCAGGCGCTGATTCGCCTGGGTGCGGAGGAAGACATCAGTTTCCTCGCCCCCCGCCCGCCGCAGGACGGCTGGGACGCCGCGAGCCTGACGCAACTGCTTGACGATACCCGTCCGGGTGCGTTGATCAACCTCGCCTACTATTTCGACTGGTTCCAGGCCGAGGCGGTCAGCGAAACGCGCCTGGCCGGCCAGGAGCATGCGGTCGAGCGTCTGGCTGAACTGTGCCAACATCACAACATCATCCTCGTCCAGCCATCCAGCTACCGGGTCTTCGATGGCTCGCGGGCGACGGCCTACAGCGAAAAGGACGAGCCGGTGCCTCTTGGCCTGCGTGGTCAGGCCTTGTGGCGCATCGAGCAGAGCGTGCGGGCGACCTGTCCGCAGCACGTGCTGTTGCGTTTCGGATGGCTGCTCGATGACAGCGTCGACGGTTCGCTGGGGCGCTTCCTGGCGCGTGCCGAGCGGCCCGAGGAACTGTTGCTGGCTGACGACCGCCGCGGTAATCCGACGCCGGTGGACGACGCCGCGCGCGTGATCATCTCGGTGCTCAAGCAACTCGATTGCGCGGCGCCGCTGTGGGGCACCTATCACTACGCCGGCCATGAGGCGACCACGCCTCTGGCACTGGGCCAGGCAGTTCTCGGCGAGGCTCGCAGCTACCGTTCGCTGGCGGTCGAGGCGCCGACTGCGCAGGCCCACGCGGCCCGTCCGGATGCCGCCGAAGAGCCCCAACATGCGGTGCTGGCCTGCAAGAAAATCCTTCACACCTTCGGCATCAAGCCCCGCGCCTGGCGCGCCGGGCTGCCGGCTTTACTGGACAGGTTCTATCGTCATGGCTGATGCCCCCATTCTGATCACCGGTGGCGCCGGCTTTATCGGTTCCAACCTGGTCGAGCTGTTGCTGGCCAAGGGTTATTCGGTTCGTGTGCTGGACGACCTGTCTACCGGCAAACGCAGCAACCTGGCGCTGGACGATCCACGGGTCGAACTGATCGAAGGCGACGTGGCCGATGCCACGCTCGTCGCCCAGAGCATGATCGGCTGCCAGGCGGTGGTGCACCTGGCGGCGGTCGCTTCGGTGCAGGCCTCGGTGGACGATCCGGTGCGCACCCACCAGAGCAACTTCATCGGCACCCTGAACGTCTGCGAAGCCATGCGTCAGGCCGGGGTCAAACGGGTGCTGTTCGCCTCCAGTGCCGCCGTGTACGGCAACAATGGCGAAGGCGAGTCGATCGTCGAGGACACGCCCAAGGCACCGCTGACGCCTTACGCGTCGGACAAGCTGGCCAGTGAATACTATTTCGATTTCTACCGTCGCCAGCATGGCCTGGAGCCGGTGATCTTCCGTTTCTTCAATGTCTTCGGACCCCGCCAGGATCCGTCCTCGCCATACTCCGGGGTCATCAGCATCTTCAGTGAGCGCGCCGAGAAGGGCTTGCCGATCACCGTGTTCGGTGATGGCGAGCAGACCCGGGATTTCATCTACGTGGGCGATCTGGTGGATGTGCTGGTGCAGGCGCTCGAAGCGCCACGCGCTGAGGAGGGTGCGATCAACGTTGGCCTGAACCGTTCGACCACACTCAAGCAGATGCTGCAGGCGCTGTCCGAAGTGGTCGGCCCCCTGCCGCCGGTGAATTATTCGGCGGCCCGCTCTGGCGATATCCGTCATTCGCGAGCGAACAACCAGCGTCTGCTGGAGCGGTTTTCCTTCCCCGAACCGACGCCGATGAGCGTGGGACTGGCTCGCTTGCTAGGCCGCTGAGGCCAAGTGGCACACATGAAAAAGGCGCCTCGGGAGGCGCCTTTTTTCGTGGGGCTTGGTCAGAACTTGTAGCCCAGGCCGACCATGTAGACCATCGGGTCCACATCGACATTGACCTTGGCCCGGGTGCCGCCGGCCACGGCGTTGTTGTCGACGTAGGCGGTGGTGTCGATGTCGATGTAGCGGATCTGGGCGTTGAGCATCAGTTTATCGGTCAGCATGTAGTCGGCACCGACCTGCCAGGCCACGCCCCAGGAATTCTTCGCACGGAAGTTGTCGAAGCCGGCGGCACTTGCTTCGCTGCCCACGTGTTCGTCGTAGATCCAGGTGTAGTTGATACCCGCGCCCAGGTAAGGCTGGAAGGCCGACTTGGCGTCGAGTGGGTAGTACACCAGACTCAGTGTCGGCGGCAGGTGCTTGAGGGTACCGAGCTTGCCGTTGGCGGCGCCCAGCGCGGTGTTCTTGAGCTTCACATCATGCTCGAAGGGAGACGCCGCCAGCAGCTCGATACCGAGATGGTCGGTGACCATGTAGGCGAAGTTCAGACCCAGTTGGGTGTCGCTGCTCATGGTGGCCTTGCCGCCCAGGTCGGCGCCGGCCAGTGGGCCGCGATCGACCTTGACGCTGGAGCTGTCGGCTTTTGGATTGACCGTGATCGCACCGGCGCGAACGATGATGTCACCGGCGTCGTGAGCGTGGGCAAGTGGTGCGGCAAAGGCGAGCGCGACGAGGGAGGCGCTGAGCAGGGACTTGTGCATGGGAGGGCTCCAGAGGATGTTTCGAGTTCACTGGTGCCAATGGTAAGCAGCGGACTGATCGGGTCCTTGACTCAGCTCAATGAAAGGCCAATGTAGGCGGCCTTGAGGATTTTTTGTGTGCCCCTCCGTGGATTTATCCGCGAAGGGGCTACCCCCTGCCGAACACTCCCTCAGTCTGGCAGTTCATACACGTAGATCTTCTGTGCCTCCATGCTGTACCCGGCATCCGCCAGTTCACTGCTGCTCGGCTTGACCTGCAACGTGCCCTCGATCCAGTACGGCTGATACAGCTCATCGAGCTTGACTCCCAGCTCGCTGGTCACATGCACGATCTGGTTCGACGGCGGTGGCGGTACGTGGATGCAGGCGCCGAAATACGGTACCAGCAGGAACTCGGTAGTCCGGCCTTCCTCGCTCACTTCCAACGGCACGATGTAGCCGGGCAGACGCACATGCTGGCCATCGAGGGCCTTGACCACCGGTGCGTTGGGCAACGATTGCCTGGCCGCCGGAGCGGCCTCGGGGTCCATGTTGCCCAGTTGCGACAGGTCGTGCAGCGGACGCATGTCGGGGACTTCCGGCGGTGCGTCCGGCGGGATCATCTCCTGCCAGACCAGCTCACGGATGGCGTCCTTGGCCCAGGAGGGCTGCGCCATCAGTAACAGCAGCGCCAGCAGGACGTGGGACAATACGGCTTTCTTCATCGCACGCAGACTCATAAACGAATGGACAGGCCATCGGCCAGGGACTGTCGATAGGCGCGCCAGGCCGGCACGCTGCCCATCAACAGGGCGGCGACGAGGATACCGCCGAGCAGCGTCCATTCATATTCGCTCGGCCAGGATAGCGGCAGATAAAGACCGTAGTTGGACTGCACGTAGCCCTGCGCCAGGGCGATGCCCAGATACAACAGGCCAAGCCCGGCCACCACGCCGGTCAGCGCCAGGGTGAAGGCTTCCAGCACCAGCAGGCTGGCGATATGCCAAGGCCGCGCGCCGACCGAGCGCAAGATCGCCATCTCGCGACGGCGTTCGTTGAGGCTGGTGAGGATCGCCGTGAGCATGCCGATCAGACCGGTCAGCACCACGAACAGCGAGACCACGAACAAGGCCTTTTCCGCCGTGCCCATCAGGCTCCAGAGTTCCTGCAGGGCCACACCGGGAAGGATCGCCAGCATCGGTTCGCCACGGAATTCGTTGATCTCCCGTTGTAGGGCAAAGGTCGAAATCTTGCTCTTGAGGCCGAGCATGAAGGCGGTGATTGCCTGCGGCGTAAGGTCCATGTTGCGCGCCTGGTCGGCGCTGATCCGCCCGGCACCGTGGGCCGGGACGCCGTTGTGCCAGTCGATGTGGATCGCCTCCATGCCGCCGAGGCTGATGTGCAGCGTGCGGTCCACCGGCGTGCCGGTGCGCTTGAGGATACCGACCACGGTGAACGGCTTGTCGTCGTGCTTGACCAGGCTGATCGCCGCCACGCCGTGGGCCAGCACCAGCTTGTCACCCAGCTTGTAATGCAGGGCCTCGGCGACTTCGGCGCCGAGCACCACCTCGAACGGATCGCTGGCGAAGGCACGGCCGCTGGCCAGCTCCAGGTTTTGCTGGTGGCCGTACTGGTAGTGCTCGAAGTACGACTCGTTGGTACCCAGCACCCGGTAGCCGCGATGGGAGTCGCCGAGTGACATCGGGATCGCCCATTTCACTCGTGGGTCGTTGGCGAAGTGCTGGAAGCTGTCCCAGCGAATGTTGTTGGTGGCATTGCCGATGCGGAACACCGAGTACAGCAGCAGGTTCACCGAACCGGAGCGGGCGCCGACGATCAGGTCGGTGCCGCTGATGGTGCTGGCGAAACTGGCACGGGCTTCGGTGCGCACCCGTTCCACCGCCAGCAGCAGACAGACCGACAGGGCAATGGCGAAGGCCGTGAGCAGGGCGGTGAAACGGCGGTTGGCCAGGCTGGCCAGGGCCAGTCGTAACAGATACATCTCAAACCTCCGCGGGCGCGGCCGCGCGATTGAGTTCGGCCAGGGACAGGTGCCGGTCGAACAGCGGCGCCAGGCTCTGGTCATGGCTGACGAACAGCAGGCTGGAGCCGGCGTCGCGGCATTCGGCGAACAGCAGTTGGATGAAGGCTTCACGGGCGTCGTAGTCGAGGGCCGAGGTCGGCTCGTCGGCGATCACCAGCTCGGGTTGCCCGATCAGTGCACGGGCAGCGGCGACCCGCTGCTGTTGGCCAATGGACAGCGAGTCGGCACGTCGCTCCAGCAGCGCCGGATCCTTGAGACCCAAATGGGCGAGCAGGGTCGCGGCAGCCTGATCGACGCTGCCATGACGCTGTACGGCGCGGCTGGCACGCAGCCTGGAGAAGTGACAGGGCAGTTCGACGTTCTCGCGAACCGAGAGAAACGGCAGCAGGTTGAACTGCTGGAAAATGTAGCCGGTGTGATCGACGCGAAAACGATCGCGCGCACCGGCACCCAGTTCGCTCAGTTCCTGGCCGAGCAGGCGAATGCTGCCACGGCTGGGTTTCTGCACGCCGCCGAGCAGGCCGAGCAGAGTGGTCTTGCCGCTGCCGCTGGGGCCCTTGAGGAACAGGGTTTCGCCGGGCTCCAGACGGAACGTCGGAATATCCAGCAACTGCGGATGGCCGGGCCAGTTGAAGCCCAGGTCAGACAGTTCGATAAGTGCTTGGGTCATGGAAACCGATTCACAGTGTATGGATTCTCTGGCCTTGCCGGTTGGCCTGGGATCGCCACGGGTCTCTAGGCGCGGCCGGCCGACGCTCGGTTGCCCGCGAAGCTCTCAGTGTTCTCAAGGGCGCATTCGCGGACAAGTCGTATCGACGCACTGCCAGCTCTTACAGCGGGCGTTATGTCAGAACTTCAGGGTAGCGGCCTTCGGTGTCGCATCAACACCCTGCTGACCGCTTGGCGAGATCAGTTGTACCTGGATTTTCTGCGTGGCAGGGAAGGTTTTGAAGACCTGGCTCAGGTCGAGCTGCTTCAGTGCTGCCGGCGTGCTGCAGGTGAACTGATAGTGCGCGTGGATCTCGCTGTGGTTGTGATGATGTTCGTGCTCGTCGCCCTGGGCATGGTCATCATCATCGTCGTCGTGGTCGGCATCTTCCGGCGCCTGGTCGCCGAACAGCGGGCTTTCCAGTTCCTGGTTGGCGATCACGCAGCCGGCGCCCTTGGGCAGGTTGAACAGTTCCAGCGGCTTGTCGAGCAGCGCACGCACGGCGGCGACCTTGGCCTTGTCGGCATCGCTGGTGGCGGCATGTTCGAAGCCCACCAGGTTCATCGCCGGGCTTTGCAGTTCCAGCTCCAGGGTCTGGGCATCCAGCACCGCGTTCAGGCGGCCCACGCCGTGTTCGTGGGCACCGAGGCTGCCGTGTTCTTTTTCATGGGCCTGGGCGGCGACCAGGGGCAGCAAGGCGAAAGGCAGGGCGAGAAGCAGGCGGCGCATGGGTTTCTCCGGAAACGGCGAAAGGAAATTTTGTTATGTGATCTTATAACGTTTCTGGCGGTTTCGGCCACCCGCTTGGCTATCCTGCTGACGCGTGGGAGCATGTGGCGCACAGATGATCGAGGATCGGTACATGGTGAGGATTCGGGGGACCGTCGGCGAGTGGCCGGTGGATTTGACGCTGGAACTGGACGACAGCGAGTGGGCCCGGCTGGGCGCGCAATGGCCGGGCGTAAAACCGTCGCAGGCGACGGCCACCCCGGTGGCGAGCAAACCGGTGAGCCAGGACGACAGCCAATGGCAACTGGCCCGAGACCTGCTGCGCCAGGCCGGTCAGTTGAGCGGGCCGCAATTGCTGGAGCAATTGGAAGCGCTGACCGGCAGCACGGCAGCGGGCAAGCGACTGCTGGTGCGGCTACGTCACAGCACTGAGGTCAAGGTTGAGAGTGGCGTGGATTCGCCGCTTTACAGCTGGATGGGGGGCTGAGCGGGCTGATTGTATGCGCGTGTTCCGTGGGCGCGTCGGCCCATCGAAAAGAGGATGAGAATAATCCCACCTCCTTTTGATGGCCCGAGACCTGTGCAGCTTCGAGTCGCCTTGCTCGAAGTTGTTTGAACGCAGCGCTTACGCGCGCTCCCCGCACAGGTCCAGTGCAAACCACTGCTCGGCTGCCTGTACATCCAGACCTGCACCGAGCAATGCGAACAGCTTGCCCAGCGCGGCTTCGCGGGTCATGCCGCCGCCGCTGACCAGGCCGGTATCGCGCAAGCGGCTGCCGGCGGCATAGGTGTCGAAAACCACCGAACCTTCCGGGCACTGGCTGATGGCGACGATTGCCACACCGCGCTGACGGGCGGTCTGCAGCACGTCGAGCAGCGCCTGATCATCGGATGGGCCGGTGCCACTGCCGTAGCATTCCAGTACCAGGCCCTGGATGCCGCTGTCGAACAGCCCGCGCAGATGCGCTGCCTGCAGGCCAGGGAATACCGGCAGTACGGCCAGGTTGACTGGTACACGTGGCTGACGGTAATCCAGCCGGTCCGGAATCGCTGTCGCCCGTTCGCCTTCGCGATGGCGCGGCAGGGTAGTGAAGGCGTCGAACGCCTCGCTGCGCAGCTTCGAGACACGGCAGCCGTGTAGCAACTGGTCATGGAAGAACAACTGCACGCCGTCCGCCAGGCCGTGTTCGAAATGCTTCAGGGCACCGATGAGGTTGTCCCAGGCGTCGCTGTCGGGGGCACCGGCGGGCAGCATGGAGCCGGTCAGCAGCACCGGTACCGGCAGGCCGAGCAGCAGGAACGACAGGGCCGCAGCGCTGTAGGCCAGGGTGTCGGTACCGTGCAGCACCAGGATGCCGTCATGGCCTTGCTGTTCGACGGCTTCGACGATGGCGTCACGCATGGCCAGCCAGTTGGCCTGTTGCATGTTGGCGCTGTCGATCAGCGGATTGAGTTCACGCAGCGACCACTGTACCTGTGGCGCATCGGCGCGTCCGGCGAGGTATTCGCGCATCCGTGCCTCGAAGCCACCGGCCGGGGCCAGGCCTTCGGCGGTTTGCAGCATGCCGATGGTGCCGCCGGTATAGAGGACGAGAAGATTCTTGACTGCACCCATGGGAGCATTCCGTAACGAGGAGTAGAAAAAAGACAGCCGCCCACGAACGGGGCGGCTGGCACAAGGAGAATATCAGCGTTGCGGCTGCGCTTGGGCGGCGGCGTTGTCAGCAACTGTTTCAACTTGTGGGTTGGCGGGCCATGCAGCGCGGTCCAGATCCAGGTCGGCGAACTTGCTGGAGTCGAACACTGGCTGGCTGACACCGGCGCGACGCTGTGCGTCGTAGTCGCGCATTACCCGCAGGCCGACCTTGAACAGCAGGGTCAGGGCGATCAGGTTGACGAACGCCAGGCAGGTCATGGTGATGTCGGCGAAGGCGAACACGGTCGACAGGTTCTGGGTCGAACCCCAGACGATCAGTGCCAGCACCAGTGCGCGGTAGGTCATCAGCACCGCGCGGTTGCGGCTGAGGAACTGCAGGCTGGTTTCGCCCAGATAGTAGTTGTAGAGGATGCAGGTGAAGACGAACAACGACAGGGCGACGCTGACGAACAGACGACCCCAGTCACCGACGACCGCCGCCAGGGAGTTCTGGGTCAGGACGATGCCGTCACCTTCGAAGCCCGGAGTGTAGAAACCCGACAGCAGGATCAGCAGCGCGGTGCAGGTGCAGATGACGAAGGTGTCGAGGAACACGCTGAACGCCTGGACCACGCCTTGGGCGCCCGGGTGTTTCACGGCGGCGACCGCAGCGACGTTCGGGGCACTGCCCAGACCGGCTTCGTTGGCGAACACGCCGCGCTTGACGCCCATGACGATGGCGCTGCCGAGCAGGCCGCCGAAGGCCGGGTCAAGGCCGAAGGCGCTCTTGAAGATGGTTTCGAGCATGGCCGGGACGTGTTCGATCTGGGTGCCGATCACGTACAGGGTCACGCCGATGTAGGCCAGGGTTTTCACCGGAACCAGCAGGTCGGACACCGAGGCGATCCGCTTGATGCCGCCGAGGAACACGATGGCCAGCAAGACGGCGAGGGCGATACCGGTGTGGCTTGGATCGAAGCCGAAGGCGTTCTGCAGCGAGTGGGTCACGGTGTACGACTGCAGGCCGTTGAAGGCGAAGCCGTAGGTGACCAGCAGCAGGATCGAGAACACCACCGCCATGCCCTTGAGCTTCAGGCCATGCTGGATGTAGTAGGCCGGACCGCCACGGTACAGGCCATCGCCATCGGCGCGCTTGTAGACCTGGGCCAGGGTACATTCGAAGAAGCTGCTGGACATGCCGACCAGAGCGGTTACCCACATCCAGAATACGGCGCCCGGGCCACCCAGGGTCACGGCGATACCGACACCGGCAATGTTACCGGCGCCGACGCGGCCGGCGAGGCTGAGCATCAGGGCTTGGAACGAGCTGAGTTGGCCTGCCTGGCCGCGGAGGGACTCCTTGAACACACCGAACATGTGGCCGAAATGACGGAACTGGACGAACCGCGAACGGATCGTGAAGTAACTGCCGAGTCCGACGATCAGCACGATGAGCAGTTTCCCCGAGAGGAAATCATTGAGTGCTTCTAGCATGGGAGAATGACCTCGATTCTTATTCTTTGAATGAAAAGAGCAACAGGCGGCAGGCGCACTGCTATCCGTTGGGCGCATGTTTGGTCATGGCCGGTGTGGTGACAATTTCGCGGGTTGCTCTGCTTTGACGCGAGTTGATGCTAGAATTGCATCACTCGCACCATCCGGGTTCATCGTCATGAGCGATAATTTCGCGATCAATCTCAAGCTGGCCTGCAGCCATTACCGCTCTATTTCGGAGGTTTGCCGGCAGCTGTCGATCAACCGCGCGCAGTTCAACAAGTACCTGAGCGGCCAGAGCCATCCGACGAACTACAACCTCAAGCGCATCGGCGACTTCTTCGGTGTGGAGGATTACGAGTTGGGTCTGCCGCCGGAGCAATTTTCCCGTCTGATCGGTGCACGCAACCCGGCACTGCGGGCCGAGCAGCAGAACGACCCGATCAGCGAGCTGTTCAAACCGTTGCATGAGGAGTCGGGCAACCTGTCGCGTTATTGCGGCTACTACTTCGAATATTCCAACTGCATGTCGATACCCGGTTCGATCCTGGTGTCGCTGGTGCACCTGCGCGAGGAACGTGGCCGTTTTCTCTTCGAACGCCAGGAGCGCCAGGAGCGCAGCACCGCCAACGACGGGCATGCCGAGGTGCGTTGTCGTTATCTGGGGGCGGCCTTTCAACTACAGGATCGGCTGTTTCTGATCGACTACGAGTCGCTGACGCTCAATGAAATGAGTCAGACCATCCTCATTCCCAGCTTCAAGAGCCGCATTACCCGTCTCAATGGCCTGAAGACCGGTGTCTCCAGCGGCGACCGACGTAATCCGGCGTGTACCCGCGTGGTCTGGGAGTTCCTGGGGGAAGAGATCAACCGCATCAATGCCTTTCGCCAGGTCAAACTGTACCGCCCGGATGACCCGCGCATCGATGACGATGTGCGCGAGCGGCTGAGTGCCGGCTCGGTCGATAACGGCCTGTTCGAAATCGAATAAGACGCCTTCCCGCAGGTGCATGACCTGAGGCCCTCTTCGCCGCACCGCCGCGAAGAGGCCAGCAAGCCCTGCCAGAAAATCTCAGTACAGCGCGGCGAACAGCTTGCGACGGTAGGTGGTCACCAGCGGGTGATCGTTGCCCAGCAGCTCGAACACTTGCAGCAGGGTCTTGTGCGGCAGGCCCTCGCTGTAGCCGCGATTGCGGGTGAACAACTTGAGCAGGGCATCCAGCGCGGCTTCGTACTGCTGACGGGCCAGTTGCTGGATTGCCAATTGGTAGGTCGCTTCGTCGTCCTGCGGATCTTGCGCCAGACGCGCCTTGAGGTCGGCGGCATCCGGCAGGTCGGCTGCTTGGCGCAGGAAGGTCAACTGCGCCTTGGCGCCGGCCAGGGCGGCCTTGTGTTCGTCGCCCTTGACCGCATCGAGCACGCTCTGGGCTTCACCCAGCTCGCCGCGCTCGGCGAGGCAGCGCGCGTACAGGATCAGCGCCTTGGCGTTGCTGTTGTCTTCTCCCAGCAGGGCCACAAGAGTGGCTTCGGCCTCGGCGACGCGGCCTTCGGCGAACAGCGCCTGGGCCTGCTCGAAGGGGTCGGCAGCGGCGGGCGGAGGCATCTGCACATGGGGTTCGAGCATGGCCCGCACCGCCGATTCGGGCTGGGCTCCGGCAAAGCCATCCACCGGCTGGCCGTCCTTGAACAGCACCACGGTCGGCAAGCTGCGGATGCCGAAGCGGGCGACGATGTCCTGCTCGGCATCGCAATCGACCTTGGCCAGCAGCAGTTCGCCCTGATAGCTCTCGGCGATCTGTTGCAGCATCGGCATCAGCGCCTTGCAGGGCGCGCACCATTCCGCCCAGAAGTCCACCAGCACCGGCTTGTGGAAAGAGTTCTGGATCACCGCCTGGTCGAAGTTCAGGGCGGTGGCGTCGAAGATGTAGGGCGTGTCCTGGGTCATCGGGAGTCTCGAAGAGCGGGATATTGCGCAACTATAAGGCTTGGGCGGGTTGGCCGGAAGCGGGTGCGCGCGGGAGTTGGCGGGTGCGCCGGCTCAGGGCCGGCTGGCGTGATAGAGGCTGACCTGGCGAAACTCTTGCGGTTCCATCAGGTCGGGCAAGGTCAGGGCCTGGAGGATCTCGAGGCGTTGGTACTGCGGATGGCGGAAATCGCGCACCCGTGAGTCGGCCACCAGAGCCTCCCGGCCACGACTGAGGAACTGATCCAGCAGCGGCAGGTTTTGCCGGTCATACAGCACATCGGCGACCAGAATCAGGTCGAAACGGTCGCTTTCGGCGAAAAAGTCCGCGCTGTAGTTCAACGTCACGCCATTGAGTGCGGCATTCGCCTGGCAGGCGGCCAGCGCCAGTGGGTCGAGGTCGCAGGCCACCACTTCCAGTGCGCCGGCCTTGGCCGCTGCAATCCCCGCGATACCGGAGCCGGCACCGAAATCCAGCACGCGCTTGCCCGCCACCCACTGCGGTCGTTCAGCCAGGTAACGAGCCATGGCCAGGCCGCTGGCCCAGCAGAAACTCCAGTAGGGCGGCTCCTGCAGGATCCGCCGGGTTTCTTCCGAGGTGAAGGCGCGGTCCATGTTCTCGGCGTCGATCAGCCACAGTCTGAGGTCGGTCCCTGGCAAGGCACAGGCCGTCAGCCGGGCATCGCCGAGCAGCGTGGCGAGGGCCCGCTGCAGGTCGAGCGGGACGTTCATGGGGCCGTGACAAATTGCAGTTGGCCCATGGCCTGGGTAGTCGGTTGTGTCACCGTCACCGAGGGCAGATGCAGGATCAATTGCCCGGACTGGGTGGCCCGCCCGCGCAACTCGACACGTCCGCCAACCGGGAACACGTCCGGATTGAAACGCAGGCGGAATGCCAGCGGCTGGCCGGAACCGTTGATCTTGCTGCTGGCGAGCAATTGTCGGGGACGGCCGCGCTCGTCGATCACCAGCAAGGCCAGTTCGACCTCGGCATTGGTTGGCGCGCCCAGCAAGGTGCCGCTCAGCTCGCGCTGGTAGGCGGGCAGGGGGCCGAGTTCTTCATATTCGCTCAGCGGTTTTTTCACCTGCTGCTGCGGTGGTGGCGTCGGCACGGGCTTGGGTGCGCTGCTGCAAGCGAGCAGCAGGCCGGCGAGGCTGAGCAAAACAAGCGGTCGTACTGACATCTACAGCTCCAACTGGGGCGAAAATCAACGGTTCTGATGGGATAACGTTAGTCCGCCGACTGTATACCGCAAACCCTATGGCTTGTCTTGCCACAGAGATGCGCTACCATGGCCCTCCCATTTTTTGTTGCCTGCCACCATGCACTGTCCCTTCTGCGGTGCCAACGACACCAAAGTCATCGACTCGCGTCTGGTCGCCGAGGGCGAGCAGGTGCGCCGCCGGCGCGAATGCGTCGCGTGCGGTGAGCGTTTCACCACCTTTGAAACCGCCGAACTGGTTTTGCCGCGCCTGATCAAGCAGGACGGCAGCCGGCAACCCTTCGACGAAGAAAAACTGCGCGCCGGCATGCAGCGGGCCCTGGAAAAGCGTCCGGTGAGTGTCGAACGCCTGGAAGCCGCGCTGGCGCATATCAAGCACAAGCTGCGGGCCACCGGCGAGCGTGAGGTCAAGTCGCTGGTCGTTGGCGAAATGGTGATGATCGAGTTGCAGAAACTCGATGAAGTCGCCTACATCCGTTTTGCTTCGGTCTATCGCCGGTTCCAGGATCTGGACGAGTTCCGCGAGGAAATCGACCGCCTCGCCCGGGAGCCCGTCAAAGAATGAATCTCCCAGCCGAGCAGGCGATTCTCGACGCCCACTACATGGCCCGTGCCCTGGAGTTGGCGCGCAAGGGACGCTACTCGACCCATCCGAACCCACGGGTCGGTTGCGTCATCGTGCGCGACGGGGTGGTGGTCGGTGAAGGCTGGCACGTGCGCGCCGGTGAGCCCCATGCCGAGGTGCATGCCCTGCGCGAAGCGGGCGAACAGGCTCGCGGTGCCACGGCCTACGTGACCCTGGAGCCCTGCAGCCACTTCGGGCGGACGCCGCCTTGTGCCGAAGCGTTGGTCAAGGCTGGCGTAGGCCGGGTCGTCGCAGCCATGCAGGACCCCAACCCGCAGGTCGCCGGGCGCGGCCTCAAGCGTCTGTCTGATGCCGGGATTGCCGTGCACAGCGGAGTGCTCGAAGGCGAAGCGCGGGCGATCAATCGTGGTTTCCTCAAGCGCATGGAGCACGGCCTGCCGTTCGTACGGATCAAGCTGGCGATGAGCCTGGACGGTCGTACCGCGATGGCCAGTGGCGAGAGCCAATGGATCACCGGTCCGGCCGCACGCTCCGCGGTGCAGCGCCTGCGCGCCGAGTCAAGCGTAGTGCTCACCGGCGCCGATACGGTGCTGGCCGACAGCGCCCGGCTGACCGTGCGCCCCGCCGAGCTGGGCCTGGACCCTGAGCTGACGGCCCTGGCCGAGAGCCGGCCGCCGCTGCGGGTGTTGATCGACGGACGTCTGCGGGTGCCGTTGGACGCAGCCTTTTTCCAGGCCGGCCCGGCGTTGGTGGTGACTTGCGCCAGCACCCTTGGTAGCGCTTACCAGGCTGCCGGCCATGAAGTGCTGAGCTTGCCCGGCAGCGACGGCCAGGTCGATCTGCGCCGTTTGCTCGAGCAACTGGCAACCCGCGGCGTCAATGACCTGCTGGTCGAAGCCGGCCCACGTCTGGCCGGCGCCTTTGCCCGCCAGGGGTTGGTGGACGAATACCAGATATTTATCGCCGGCAGGTTCCTCGGCTCCACTGCGCGACCGCTGCTGGACTGGCCGTTGGAGCGGATGAGCGAGGCACCACGGCTGAAAATCACTGAAATGCGTGCGGTCGGTGATGACTGGCGAGTCAGCGCAATACCTGACCCGGCACCCGGCGTATAATTCGCGACCAGCGCCAGGCGCTGGCTCGTTTTCGAGGAGTACTTCATGTTTACCGGCATCATCGAATCCATCGGCAGCATCCGCGCGCTGAGCCCGAAAGGCGGCGACGTGCGCGTCTATGTAGAAACCGGCAAGCTCGACCTGGGCGACGTCAAGCTTGGTGATAGCATCGCGGTCAATGGCGTCTGCCTGACGGCCGTCGAACTTCCGGGCGACGGGTTCTGGGCTGACGTCAGCCGCGAAACCCTGGATTGCACCGCCTTCAACGACCTCAAGTCGGGCAGCCGGGTCAACCTGGAAAAAGCCCTGACGCCGACTACCCGCCTGGGCGGTCACCTGGTCAGCGGGCATGTCGATGGCGTCGGTGAAGTCATCGCTCGCGAAGAGAATGCCCGGGCCATCCAGTTCCGCATCCGTGCACCGAAAGACCTGGCCAAGTACATCGCCCACAAGGGTTCGATCACCGTCGACGGCACCAGCCTGACGGTCAATGCGGTGCATGGCGCCGAGTTCGAACTGACCATCGTTCCGCATACCCTGGCCGAAACCATCATGGCCGACTATCGCCCCGGTCGCCGGGTCAACCTCGAGGTCGATCTGCTGGCCCGTTACCTGGAGCGCCTGCTGCTCGGCGAAAAGGCCGCAGAGCCGACCAGTGGCGGCATTACCGAAAGTTTCCTGGCCGCCAACGGCTACCTCAAATCCTGAAACAAGGGGGTGCCGCGTGGCGCTCAACACGATTGAAGAACTGGTCGAAGACATTCGCCAGGGCAAGATGGTCATCCTCATGGATGACGAAGACCGCGAAAACGAAGGCGACCTGATCATGGCCGCCGAGTGCTGCAAGGCCGAGCACATCAACTTCATGGCCAAGCACGCCCGTGGTCTGATCTGCATGCCGATGAGCCGCGAGCGCTGCGAACTGCTCAAGCTGCCGCTGATGGCTCCGCGCAATGGCTCCGGTTTCGGTACCAAGTTCACCGTGTCCATCGAGGCCACCGAAGGGGTGACCACCGGCATCTCCGCCGCCGACCGTGCGCGTACGGTGCAGGCCGCTGCCGCCAAGGACGCCAAGGCCGAAGATATCGTCAGCCCCGGCCACATCTTCCCGCTGATGGCCCAGCCGGGCGGTACCCTGGCCCGTGCCGGCCACACCGAGGCCGCTTGCGACCTGGCGCGCATGGCCGGTTTCGAGCCGAGCGGGGTGATCTGCGAAGTGATGAACGACGATGGCACCATGTCCCGTCGCGCCGAACTGGAAGCCTTCGCTGCCGAACACAACATCAAGATCGGCACCATCGCCGACCTGATCCATTACCGGATGATCCACGAGAGCACCGTTCAGCGGATTGCCGAGCAGCCGCTGGACAGCGAACTGGGCCAGTTCACCCTGGTGACCTATCGTGATTCGGTGGAAGGCGACGTGCACATGGCCCTGACCCTGGGCAAGGTCTGCGCCGAAGAACCGACCCTGGTGCGCGTCCACAATATGGACCCGCTGCGCGACCTGTTGATGGTCAAGCAACCCGGACGCTGGAGCCTGCGCGCGGCGATGAGCGCAGTGGCCGAGGCCGGCAGTGGCGTGGTGCTGTTGCTCGGTCACCCGCTGGATGGCGATGTGCTGCTGGCGCATATCCGCGAGACGGTCGAGCATACGCCGGTGAAAAAGCCGACCACCTACAGCATCGTCGGTGCCGGTTCGCAGATCCTGCGCGACCTGGGTGTACGCAAGATGCGCCTGATGAGTGCACCGATGAAGTTCAATGCGATATCCGGTTTCGACCTGGAAGTAGTAGAATACGTGCCCTCCGAATAAAAGGCCGGCTGTTTTCGCCCTTGATTCGCGGTACAAATATCCCTGAGGGGCGCGTAGCAGACGCGTCCCGGCTCTTTAAGAGAATTGTCGAATGACCCTGAAGACCATCGAAGGTACCTTCATCGCCCCCAAAGGCCGCTATGCCCTGGTGGTCGGCCGTTTCAACAGCTTCGTCGTCGAAAGCCTGGTCAGCGGCGCCGTTGACGCCCTGGTTCGTCATGGCGTGAGCGAAAGCGATATCACCATCATCCGTGCGCCTGGCGCCTTCGAAATCCCGCTGGTGGCCCAGAAAGTTGCCCAGCGTAGCGAGTACGCGGCGATCATCGCCCTGGGCGCGGTCATTCGTGGCGGTACTCCGCACTTCGAATACGTCGCGGGCGAATGCACCAAGGGCCTGGCCCAGGTGTCCATGGAGTTCGGCGTACCGGTTGCCTTTGGCGTGCTGACCGTTGACTCCATCGAGCAAGCCATTGAGCGTTCCGGCACCAAGGCCGGCAACAAGGGTGCCGAAGCCGCCCTGTCCGCCCTGGAAATGGTCAGTCTGCTGGCGCAGTTGGAGGCCAAGTGATTAACGACGACAGCGATCGTTTCAACCCGCGCGAGCCACGCCCCGAAGGCGCCGGCAAGCCGTCCAAGAGTGCCAAGCGTCGCGAAGCCCGTCAGCTCGCGACCCAGGCACTCTATCAATGGCACATGGCCAAGCAGTCGCTGAACGAAATCGAAGCGCAATTCCGTGTCGACAACGACTTCAGTGATGTCGACGGTGCGTACTTCCGTGAAATTCTTCATGGGGTTCCACAGTTCAAGAGCGAGATCGACAGCGCACTCAAGCCGTGCCTGGACATCGAGATCGACGAACTGGACCCGGTCGAACTGGCGGTCTTGCGTCTGTCCACCTGGGAACTGCTCAAGCGCGTCGACGTTCCGTATCGCGTGGTGATCAACGAAGGCATCGAACTGGCGAAGGTCTACGGTTCCACCGACGGTCACAAGTTCGTCAACGGTGTGCTCGACAAGCTGGCACCGAATCTGCGCGAAGCCGAAGTGAAGGCGTTCAAGCGCTGACCGGCGCTTGTCCTTCCCATGGGTGAGTTCGAGCTGATCCGCCATTTCTTTGCCGCCGCGTCGTGTGCGCAGGCCGGTGAAGGTGTTGCACTGGGGATTGGCGACGACTGCGCTCTGCTTGATGTGCCTGCCGGGCAGCAGTTGGCGATATCCACCGACACCCTGGTGGCCGGTGTGCATTTTGCCGACCCCTGTGATCCGTTCCTGCTCGGCCAGCGTGCGCTGGCCGTGGCCGCCAGCGATCTGGCCGCCATGGGCGCGACGCCGGTGGCCTTTACCCTGGCCCTGACCCTGGCGCACAGTGATGCCGACTGGCTGCAGGCCTTTGCCCGTGGCCTGGACCAGATGGCTCGGCACTGTGCCTTGCGCCTGGTGGGCGGTGATACTACCCGCGGACCTCTGAGCCTGACGCTGACGGTGTTCGGCCGCGTGCCTGCCGGGCAGGCGCTGACCCGTAGCGGCGCGCAAGTGGGCGATCTGCTGTGTGTCGGCGGTGACCTGGGCAATGCCGCTGGCGCCTTGCCGCTGGTGCTGGGCCAGCGTACGGCCGAGGCCGTATTGGCTGAACCGCTACTGGCCCACTACTGGTCGCCCAAGCCGCAGTTTGCGCTGGGGTTGGCATTGCGTGGCAAGGCAACGGCGGCGCTGGATATTTCCGATGGTCTGCTGGCCGATTGCGGGCATATTGCGGCAGCCTCCGGGGTACGTTTGCTGGTCGAGCGGGAAAAGCTGCCATTGTCCCCAGCGTTGCTGGGCTTTCTCGGTCAGGCTTCAGCCTGGGATGCGGCGCTCAGTGGCGGTGACGACTATGTCCTGGCGTTCACCTTGCCTGCGGCCGAGCTGCCCGCACTGTTGCTCGCCCATCGCTCGGTCCGGGTGGTTGGGCAGGTGGTCGCCGGGCAGGGCGTTGCGTTGCTGGCTGCCGACGGTCAGGACATCACACCGCGAGTGCGCGGTTATCAACATTTTCCGGAGACGCCGTGACAGATCATCCCAAGCAGGTTCCCGCCGAGTTCGTGCCGCCGTCGGTGTGGCGTAATCCGTGGCATTTCCTGGCGTTCGGTTTCGGCTCCGGGACCTTGCCCAAGGCGCCGGGTACCTGGGGTTCGCTGGTTGCGCTACCGTTTATCCCGTTGTGGCAGATGTTGCCGGACTGGGGATACTGGTTGATGCTCGGCATCACCATGTTGTTCGGCTTCTGGTTGTGCGGCAAGGTCGCCGACGACCTGCGGGTGCATGACCACGAAGGCATCGTCTGGGATGAAATGGTCGGCATGTGGATCACCCTGTGGCTGGTGCCGCAAGGCTGGTATTGGCTGCTGGCGGGGTTCCTGATGTTCCGCTTCTTCGACATCCTCAAACCCTGGCCGATCCGCTGGATCGATCGGCATGTGCACGGCGGTGTCGGGATCATGCTCGACGACGTGCTGGCCGGGGTATTTGCCTGGCTTGCGATGCAGGGGTTGGTGCATTTCTTCGCCTGAGCAATGGGCGCGCCTCGCGTGAGCAAGCTCGCTATCGGCTGCGCAGGATATTCGAACATGGCAAACAGCCTTGTCCGTTCGAGAGCGGGAAATTTGTGCGCCTGACCGATCAAACTTATTGATAGTTATCATGAGCAAATCGGCCTAAGCGTCTACAGGGACGGCCTGTTACAATGCGGCTCCCGCGAATTTCCAGCCTTCATACTGATCAGGAGCACACGGTGCCTGTCGTTTTCGTCGCTGCCTCCAAGCTGCCTACCCCCTTTGCGACCTTCACCATGAACGGCTTTTTCGAGCAAGCCACCGGTCGTGAACACGTCGTGTTGACGCTCGGTAATGTGGCTGATGGCGCACCGGTGCTGGGCCGTGTGCATTCTGAGTGCCTGACCGGCGATGCCTTGTTCAGCCAGCGTTGCGACTGTGGTTCGCAACTGGAAGCGGCCCTGCAGACCATTGCCCGTGAGGGGCGTGGCGTCTTGCTGTATCTGCGCCAGGAAGGTCGTGGTATCGGCCTGATGAACAAGATCCGCGCCTACGAGTTGCAGGATGGTGGTGCCGACACGGTCGAGGCCAATGAGCGCCTGGGCTTTGCCGCCGACCAGCGTGATTACGCGATCTGCCTGCCGATGCTTGAGCACCTGGGCATCCAGTCCCTGCGACTGATGACCAACAATCCGCGCAAGGTCAAGGCGCTGACCGACATGGGCATCACCGTGGCCGAGCGCGTGCCGCTGCACACCGGACACAATCCACATAACAAGCTTTACCTGGCCACCAAGGCGGGCAAGCTCGGCCACATGATGGGCAACGAGCACCAGAACGAGGCCGATCCGGCGTGACCCGGGGCCAGGTGAAGCGCCGCTTGGCGGTTGGCTGGTACAAGCAACTGCTGCTGAGCGTCCTGCCGCTGTTCGTGGCCAGTTGGACCTTTGGCCAGACGGAGCCGGTGTTGCCGGTGCTGGCGATGCCGTTGTTCATTGCCGGTATCGCTTCGATGTTCCTCACCCTGCGGTTTTTCGGTGGCTACAAGCATGCGCTGATCGCGACCGAGAAGGCGTTGGATACGCCCGAGGAGCCGGCAGCCTGGATCACCCTGGCCAATGTCCGGCGCAAGGCGCTGGTGATCGCGGCCCTGCCGACCTGGATCGGTACCCTGGCGGTGTTCGTTGGCCTGGAGGCGGTGCCGTTGTTCCTGTTGGTGCTGTCTACCGTGGTGCTGTTCTACCTCTACCGGATTCCGCGCCAGCTCGGCTGATGAGGCACTGGCGGGTCGTAGACCTCGGTGGCTTTATTCGCGGGCAAGCCCGCTCCCACAAGGGGAGGCGGTGCCTGGGGATAAGGAGGGGCTGAAGCCGCAGGGCTTTTCTGTGGGAGCGGGCTTGCCCGCGAGGGGCCGCCCACCATTTCACTGATCTACAGACCGAGCAGCTTCATCCGCGCAGTCACCGACGCTTCGATCCCTGCCACATCCAACCCGCACTCTGCCAGCATCTGCGCCGGCTTGGCATGCTCGACGTACGCATCCGGCAAGCCCAGGTGCAGGATCGGCTTGAGCAGGTTGTCTTGCGCCAGGAACTCGCTGACCGCAGCACCGGCGCCACCCATGATGGCGTTTTCCTCGATGGTCACCAGCAACTCATGGCTACCGGCAATCTCGCGGACCAGGGCTTCGTCCAGGGGTTTGACGAAACGCATGTCGACCACAGTCGCATCCAGTTTTTCGGCCACCACCAGCGCTTCGGCCAGTTGTACGCCGAATACCAGCAGGGCGACCTTGCTGCCCTGACGGCGAACCACGCCCTTGCCAATCTCGATCGGCTCCAGGTTCTTCTCGATCGGCGCGTTCGGCCCGCTGCCACGTGGGTAGCGCACGGCTGCCGGGCCGTTATAGCGGTGGCCGGTGCTGAGCATCTTGCGCAGTTCGTTCTCGTCGCTCGGGGTCATCACCAGCATGCCGGGGATGCAGCGCAGGTATGATAGGTCGAAGCTACCCGCGTGGGTCGGGCCGTCTTCACCGACCAGGCCGGCGCGGTCGATGGCGAACAGCACGTCGAGGTTCTGCACCGCCACGTCATGTACCAGCTGGTCATAACCGCGTTGCAGGAAAGTTGAATAGATCGCCACCACCGGCTTGGCGCCTTCGCAGGCCATGCCGGCGGCGAAGGTCACCGCATGCTGTTCGGCAATCGCCACGTCGAAGTAGCGCAGCGGGAAACGCTCGCTGAAGGCCACCAGGTCGGAGCCTTCCTTCATTGCCGGGGTGATGCCCACCAGCCGTGGGTCAGCGGCGGCCATGTCGCACAGCCATTCGCCGAATACGGCGGAGTACTTCGGTCCGCTGGCCTTTTTCGGCGCGGCGGCGGGAGCATCCAGCGGTTCGAGCTTGGTGATCGCGTGATAACCGATCGGATCGACTTCCGCCGGAGCGAAACCCTTGCCCTTCTTGGTGACCACGTGCAGGAACTGCGGCCCCTTGAGATCGCGCATGTTGCGCAGGGTGGCGATGAGGGTCGGCAGGTCGTGGCCGTCGATCGGGCCGATGTAGTTCCAGCCCAGCTCTTCGAACAGGGTGCCGGGCACCAGCATGCCCTTGGCGTATTCTTCGGTGCGGCGGGCGATTTCCCAGGCGCCAGGCAGGCGCGACAGCACTTTCTTGCTGCCTTCGCGCATGCTCGCGTAGGTGCGGCTGGAGAGAATCTTCGCCAGGTAGTTCGACAGCCCGCCGACGTTGCGCGAGATCGACATGTCGTTATCGTTGAGGATCACCAGCATGTTGGCGTCGACTTCCGGCGCGTGGTTCAACGCCTCGAAGGCCATGCCCGCAGTCAGCGCGCCGTCGCCGATCACCGCGATCGCCTTGCGGTCGCTGTTCTGCAGGCGTGCGGCGATGGCCATGCCCAGGGCGGCACTGATGGAGGTGCTGGAGTGGCCGACGCCAAAGGTGTCGTACTCGCTCTCCGTACGGCGCGGAAAGGCGGCCAGGCCATCCTTCTGGCGCAGGGTGTGCATGCGCTCGCGACGACCGGTGAGGATCTTGTGCGGATAAGCCTGGTGCCCCACGTCCCACACCAGCCGGTCGTCCGGGGTGTCGAATACGTAGTGCAGCGCGATAGTCAGCTCGATGACGCCGAGGCCGGCACCGAAGTGCCCGCCGGTCTGGCCGACCGAATAGAGCAACTCCTGGCGCAGTTCATCGGCCAGGGTTTCCAGCTCGGCTTCACCTAACCGGCGCAGGCCGGCCGGCGTGTCGGCGCGGTCCAGCAGGGGCGTGGTCGGGCGCTTGCGGGGAATCTCATGGAACGTCGTGGGCATCAGGCGAATCGTTATAGGTATGAGGACGCGGCAGTTTACCTTATGGAGCGCACGCTGCCCACGCGATGTCGCATCAGCGGGTCGGAGGCTGGCCGTTCGATTGTGCGAAAGGCCAGCATGACCGCTCGGTCAGCTGCGCCGTTCGACGATGTAGCGGGCCAACTCGCGCAAGGGTTCGGCGGCCGCGTCAAACGGTCGCAGCGCATGCAGCGCCTGATCGCGCAGTTCCAGGGCGTAGGCCTTGGCGGCTTCCAGGCCGAGCAGGGCCGGGTAGGTCGGCTTGTCGCGGGCAATATCGGCGCCCTGGCGTTTGCCAAGAGTGGCGGTATCGCTTTCGACATCGAGGATGTCGTCCTGCACCTGAAAGGCCAGGCCGATGGCTTGGGCGTAGGTCTGCAGCGACTTGAGTTCGTCCTTCTGTGCGTCGGCGCTGGCCAGGGCGCCGAGGGTGACGCTGGCCTCGATCAGGGCGCCTGTCTTGTGCCGGTGCATGGTTTCCAGGGCTTTCTGGTCGAGCTTGAGGCCCACCGAGCCGAGGTCGATGGCCTGGCCGCCGACCATGCCTGCAGGCCCTGCGGCCTGGGCCAGGGTGCTGACCATGGACAGGCGGATCTCGGCGCTCAGGTCACTCAGGCGCGGGTCAAGCAAGGCACTGAAAGCCAGGCTCTGCAGGCCGTCGCCAGCGAGGATCGCGCAAGCTTCATCGAACGCCTTGTGGGTGGTCGGCTGGCCACGGCGCAGATCGTCGTCGTCCATGGCCGGCAAATCGTCGTGGACCAGCGAGTAGGCATGGATCAGCTCGACCGCGCAGGCGGCGCCGTTGGCCTGTTCCGGCTTGCCGCCGAGGGCTTCGCAGGCCGCGTAGACCAGCAGCGGGCGCACGCGCTTGCCGCCGTTCATCACGCTGTAGCGCATGGCCTCGTAGAGCCGGGCGAGCCCGGCGCTGGGCGCCACGAACAGAGTATCCAGGGCGGCGTTGACCCGCTTCTGACTCGCGGCCTGATAGGTCTTGATCATTCTGGCTGTTCCGGGTCGAAGGGTTCTTCGGCCAGTTCGCCATCGCGCTCCAGCAGGATCTGCACCTTCTGCTCGGCCTGGGCCAGGGCGCCCTGGCAGTCGCGGGTCAGGCGGATACCTTGCTCGAAGGCGGTCAACGAATCTTCCAACGACAGCTCGCCGTTCTCCAGGCGCTCGACCAGCGTTTGCAGATCAGCGAGGGATTGTTCGAAATCCAGGGAAACTTTTTTGCGGGCCATGTCGGCGATCTCGGTAGGCGTTTTAACGGGCGCGACACTAGCAGACAGTGGGTTTCGGGGCAAATGCGAGGAGTTGCCAATCACCGCTGGGGGCTTTTGTCAGGAACGTTTTCAGAGGGTTGGCGAGGATTTGCCGCTGAGGTTGCATCCGGCATCGATACAGCAATTATTGTCATCCCGTGATACAGGTGTATGATTGCTCGTATATACGGCATTGCCGTATTTTTTGCCCATGTATACGATTATCGAGACCGAAGTATTCAAGCGCAGCGCCGAGCCCATCTGGGATGAAGGCGAGCGTCATGAATTCATTATCTGGATCGCTGGCAATCCGCTAGCCGGTGATGTCATTCCGGGAAGTGGCGGGCTGCGCAAGGTCCGCTGGTCCCGTATGGGCATGGGCAAGCAGGGCGGCACTCGCGTTATTTACTACAACATGCTTGCCGATAGTTGTATCTGGCTGCTGATTGCCTACACAAAAGCCAGGTTCGACAATCTGCCTGCCGCCTTTTTGAAGCAATTGAAGGAGGAACTCAGTAATGAATAACGAACTGGAGCAATTCCAGAAGGATTTACTGACCTCCGTGCGCCAGATGAAAGCGGGCAAGGCTGCACGGATTACCAACGTCACCCTGACCGCAGCGGCAGAAGCCCGGACCAAGGTCGGCCTGTCCCAGAATGATTTTGCCCAGCTGTTGGGTGTGAGCTTGCGGACTCTGCAGGATTGGGAGCAGGGGCGTCGACAACCTACGGGAGCTGCCCGGACTCTTCTGCTGGTAGCCAGCCAGCACCCTGAAGTGCTGCGCGATCTTCAGTCTGTATGACGGTCTGGATGATGGCCTTTTGCCTTGCTTTGCACGGCCTCCAGGCCACTGAGTGTGCACGACCTCTCATTTGCTGATTGCCCGTGTAAATACCCGTTTTTCGCCATTGTGTAACAAGATCTGAATCGCTAACCTCTGCGACTTCCCGACCTGTCTCGCCAGGTTCTTTTCTGATTTTCGTGTTTCAGTGGTGTGCCTGGTCTGGACCGGGCGCAGGGCTTCGTGATGCATGGCAAGGAGGCTGTTGATGCGCCGGTTATTCCCTCTCCTGATCGCCCTCTGGGCCGCGACCGCCTGGGCCGAGCCCTCGGCCGAGCTTCAGGAACCGACCGGCGGTTGGCGCTATTCGGGCCTGCTCGATCGCACTGATGCGCCGCAGGTTGCCTATCCGACGCCGCCCATCGACCGTGGCATCCAGCGCAGCCGCACGCCGATCGAAGGCCGGATCAACCCGCCGTCCGGTCCGCGTGAGCCGCATACCCTGTCGGTCAACGGCAATCCCCTGAACCTCTACACCGACGACAACGGCCGATTCGTCCGCCCGTATGCGTTCGGGGCCGGCTCCAACAGCGTCGAAGTGCGCAGCTCGCAGGGCAAGTCGCTTAAGCGTGTGCAGTTCTACGAAGCCAACCAGCAGATCACCCCGGCGCGTATCCGCGTGGTGCTCGGCTGGGATGACCCCAAGGCCGAACTCGATCTGCACATCATCACCCCCGACGGCCAGCATGCCTTCTATGCCAATCCTCGCCTGAGCAACGGCGGCGGCCTCGACCCCGATGGCGTCGACGGCCCCGGCCCGGAAATGTTCACCATGACCGCTCCGCTGCACGGCACCTACCTGGTCTATGTGAACTACTGGGGCAACTACAGTGCGGGCGACGGCTACAACTTTACCGAGGGCGCCAACCAGAACGAGGTCATCACCTCGCAGATCAACCTGGTGCTCAACGAAAATACCGTCAATGAAAAGCGCGAGAGCTTCACCGTACCGCTGCGCGCCATCGGCGACCTGCTGCTGGTCAAGACCTTCAACTATTGAACATCCCGCTCCACGGATGAATGGGCTTTGCGAACATGAGCGATAACACTGCTTCCCCGGCCGCCGCCGCGCCGGCCACTTCTCCATCCACCGGTTCGCGCCGTTGGCTGGGCCTCGTGCTCGGTCTGTGCGTGAGTGGTGCGGTAGTCGGTGGCCTGGGCTGGTTTTTCCACCACAAGCCGGTGGCCCCGGTGCCGGAACTGGCCCTGGAAAAACTCGGTGTCAGCCGTCCGGACGCACTGCTGGAAACTGCCTCGCTGAGCCAGTTGCCCAAGGACCTGCTCAGCGTGCCGTTCCTGCGCGATACCCTCACCGAGGACTTCGTCTTTTACTACGAGACTCATGGCGATCGCCTGGGCCTGATCGGCAGTCTGCGGCGGATCATCTACGAGCATGACCTCAAGCTGCAGGACAATCTGATCGAGCAACTGTTCGACCAGCCGGCCGACATCGCCGTGTGGCGTGGTGCCGATGGCCGCCTCAAGGATTTCCTGCTGGTGATGGATCGTGGCGGCCTGGCCAAGCTGCTCGAGCCGCTGGCGCACGTTGCCTTGGATGACACTCAACTGACCAAGGTCGCTGAACTGAAGGTGTCCGGCGACAACGTGGCGCTCTATCGCCTGGCCTACAACGCCAGCAAGGCGCTGCTGTTCGCTTCCCGTGGCGACAAGCTGGTGGTGCTGTCCAACCCGGACCGACTCTACGAGCAGACCAGCGATGCCAGCGACGTGGCGCCTGGCGAGGTGTCGACCCAGGCCCTGGCGGCGCTGCTCGGCGGCGACAAGCTGTTCCCCGAGGCGTTTGGCCTCAAGCCGCGCGAGGCGAGCGTCAAGCAGCGTATCTCGGTCGCCTCCAGCGTCCTGGCCATGGGTTACCAGCGCTTTATCCCCAGCTTCGCCGGCCTGCGCCTGGACATGGATGACAAGGGCTGGCACAGCTTCCTCGCGCTCGATGAGCAGAACAAGTCCGTCGACTACGACTTCAAACCGATCTGGCAGGCCATGCCGGTGGGGGCCAGCGCCTGCGTCGCCCTGCCGCTGGCGGCCGAGCAGCAACAACCGCTGCTGGTCAAGCTGGGGGCCGATGCGGCCACCGCGCAGAAACTCACCGAACACATGAGTGGCGCCGCCGGTCTGTGCTGGTACGCCGATTCGCGCCTCTACACACCGTTGCTGGTGGCGAACCTGAACAAGGACAACGACAGCGTCGATGCTGACCTTGGCAAGCTGTTCGGCTCCATGGTCGGGACCCGGGAAAGCAACGTCGAAGGCGGGCTGTTCCCGATCGACGAGCAGAAGAAAGACAACCTCCATCAATGGAAGCGCGTGGTCAGCTCCACCTTCGGCCAGTACGCTGCCAAGGAAGCCGAGAACCCCGATTCCATCACCGGCCGCGGCTTTTTCCGCGTGAGCCTGGCGCGACATGGCTCGACCCTGCTGTTCTCCCTGGACGACAAGCTGGTGGACAAGGCTATCGGCACCCTCGACAAGCACTTCCCGCCGTTGGCCGATGTGGTGCCCAAGGATGCGCTGATGCCGGTCTACCTCGGCCCGGACTCCCTGGCGCAACTGATGAAGCAGGAAACCCTCGACAGCCTGCCCCAGGACATGGAACCGGTGTTTCGCAACGCCGCGCAGACTCATCTGATTCCCAAGCTGCAGAAGCTCGCCGGTTTCGGCAAATACGCCCTGACCCTGCCCGAAGGTACCGAGCCTGACGGCCACTGGCAGTGGCTGCCTCTGCAATGGCGGGCGATGTGACGCCTATGCTCAGTTTCTCCCGGCAACGCTTCGCCACAAGGGGGCGCCTGTGCGCACTGGCACTGCTGTTCAGTGCGCCGACGTTCGCCGTTGAAACGCCGCCCCTGGATGTCGAGCAGTCCCAGGTGTTTCGCGCCTGGTTCGTGCGCATCGCCCAGGAGCAACTGACCCAGGGCCCGAGTCCGCGCTGGTACCAGCAGGACTGCGCGGGCCTGGTGCGTTTCGCCGCCAACGAAGCGCTGAAGAAACACGATGACAAGTGGTTGCGGGCCAATGGCCTGTCCAACCGCTATCTGCCGCCCGAGCTGACCCTGAGCGAGTCCCAGCGCAGCCTGGCCCAGCAATGGCAGCAGGGCGGCGGCAAGGTCGGGCCGTACGTCAATGCAATCAAGCTGATCCAGTTCAACAGCCAACTGGTCAGCCGCGATCTCAACCAGGCGCGGCCCGGCGACCTGCTGTTCTTCGACCAGGGCGACGACCAGCACCTGATGATCTGGATGGGCCGCAACATCGCCTATCACACCGGCACCACCACCCCCACCGACAACGGCATGCGCTCCGCCAGCGTGCAGCAACTCATGACATGGAAGGACACCCGATGGATACCCGATGCAACGAACCCCAACTTCATCGGCGTCTACCGGCTGAACTTCCTCTCTCGATGAACGGGTCTTCCATGATGCGTCTGTTATCCCGAATGGTTTTCGCCCTGGCCGTGCTGTTGCCGGTCGCCGCAGGTGCCGCCGATGACTCGGTGGCGCCGAGCAACTACGAGCCGATTGCCGGCGAGAGCTTCTTCCTGCTCGCCGACAGCAGTTTCGCCAGCGACGAACAGGCGCTGGTCCGCCTGGAAGCTCCGGGCCGCGACTACCGGCGTTTCCGCATGGAGCCTTATGGCGGTGCGGACATCCGCGTGTACCGCATCGATCAGCCGCTGGAGTTCCTCAAGCGCCAGAAGAACCTGCACCGGGTGGTCAGCGACGGTCAGTTCAAGGGCGAGGGGCTGTCCAACACCCTGGCCTATCTGTGGGACAACTGGTATCGCAAATCCCGCCGGGTGATGCAGCGTGCGTTCTCCTACGAGTCGCGCAAGCAGGTGACCGAGGAAGTCCCGGAGCTGAAGATGGGCGACAGCTTCAACCGGCCGACCCCCTACGACAACCCGCCGCAATACGCGCCGCTGCCGGGCCTGCCGCTGGTCACCCAGTTCCGCTACCCGCTGTGGGAGGCCAAGCCGATCCAGCCGCCCAAAGGCGTCGACCTGGCCGGTTCCTCCAGCCAGTTCGTCAACGTCGCCCCCGGCAACGTCTACATCCCGCTGGGCAAGCTCAAACCGGGTCTGTACCTGGTCGAAGCGCTGGTCGGTAAATACCGCGCGACCACCGTGGTGTTCGTCTCCAACACCGTGGCCGTCAGCAAGATCGCCGGTGACGAACTGCTGGTCTGGGCCGCGCGCAAGCACGAAGGCAGCTCGGTGCCCAAGGTCAAGGTGCTGTGGACCGACGGCCTGGGCGTGATGAGCAGCGGCGAGACCGATGCCGATGGCCTGCTGCGCCTCAAGCACGTCAGCCCGGAGCGCTCGTTCATGATCGGCGAGGATGACGAGGGCGGTGTATTCGTCTCCGAGAACTTCTACTACGACAGTGAAATCTACGACACCAAGCTCTACGCCTTCACCGACCGTCCGCTGTACCGGCCGGGTGATTGGGTCTCGCTGAAGATCGTCGGTCGCGAATTCAAGAACGCCCGCGACTCGGTCAACCCCACTGGCGCGCCGGTGCGGGTCAGCGTGCTGGATGCCACCGGCACCACACTGCAGACCCTGGACCTGAACCTGGACGGCAAGGCCGGTACCCAGGGCCGTTTCCAACTGCCGGACAATGCCGTGGCCGGCGGTTATGAGCTGCGTTTCACTTATCGTGACCAGACCTACAGCAGCGCCTTCCGCGTCGCCGAGTACATCAAGCCGCACTTCGAGATCTCCCTGGACCTGGCCAAGCAGGACTTCCGTACCGGCGAGCCGGTCAAGGGCAAGTTGCTGCTGCTCTACCCGGACGGCAAGCCGGTGACCGATGCCCGTGTGCAACTGACCCTGCGTGCCCAGCAACTGTCGATGGTCGATAACGAGCTGCAGTACCTCGGGCAATTCCCGGTGGAACTGACCAGCGCCGAACTGACCACTGATGACAAGGGCGAGGCGGTGCTCGACCTGCCGGCGGCGGAGAAACCGAGCCGCTACATGCTCACCGTGTTCGCCAGCGATGGCGCCGCGTACCGGGTCAAGACCACCAAGGAAATCCTGATCGAGCGTGGCGCCTCGCGTTATCGCCTGTCGGCGCCGCAGCGGTTCAGCGCCAGCGGTGAGAAGGTCGCGTTCAGCTACGCCAACGAGTCCGCCGTGGTGCAAGCCAACGCCGGCAAACCGAGCAGCTATAGCTGGGTGCGCCTGGAAGACCAGTCCACCGGCGGCGGCAAGCTGGCGGCGGGTGACAAAGGTTTCAGCATCACCTTCGACCGTCCCGGTACCTACAACCTGTCGCTCAAGGACGAACACGAGCGCATCCTCGGCGCCACCGGCCACTCGGTGACCGGCGACGGCGTGAAAGCCGTGCCCGGCACCGTGGAAATCCTGCTCGACAAACCCGAGTACCACGCCGGCGACGAAGCCGTGGCATTGATCACTTTCCCGGAGCCGGTCAACGACGCATTGCTGTCGTTGGAGCGCGACAAGGTCGAGGCCACCGCGCTGCTGTCCAAGGGCGCCGACTGGCTGCGCCTGGAAAAAATCAGTGACAACCAGTACCGCGCGCGGATCCCGGTGAAGGACAACTTCGCCCCCAACCTGACCTTCTCGGTGCTCTACACCAAGGGCGGCGAATACAGCTTCCAGAACGCCGGCCTCAAGGTCGCCACGCCGCAGATCGACGTGGCCATCGCCACCGACAAGGAAAGCTACCAGCCGGGCGACACCGTCTCGGTTGACCTGACCACCCAGTTCGCCGGCAAGCCGATCCCGGCGCACCTGACCGTCAGCGTGGTGGATGAAATGATCTACGCGCTGCAGCCGGAAGTGGCGCCGAGCATCGACCAGTTCTTCTATCACCCACGTCGCAACAACGTGCGTACCAGCGCCAGCCTGTCGTTCATCAGCTACGACGTGGCCCTGCCGGGCAGCCCGGGTGCACCAGGCAAGGCCAACCGCAGTGAGCGCGGGGTGAAAGTGCTGGAGCGGCCGCGTCGCGAAGACGTCGACACCGCCGCCTGGCAACCGGAGCTGGTCACCGACGCCAACGGCAAGGTGCGCTTCACCTTCCGCATGCCCGACTCGCTGACCCGCTGGCGCATCACCGCCCGCGCCATCGCCGATAGCGGCCAGGTGGGCCAACGCAACCAGTTCATCCGTTCCGACAAGCCGCTGTACCTGAAATGGAGTGGTCCGACCCACTTCCGTAACGGCGACCAGCCCAAGCTCGGCCTGTTTGCCTTCAGTCAGGACGACAAGCCGGCCAAGGCCGAACTGCTGATCCGCTACGCCGGCCAGGAGCAACGCCTGCCGCTGTCGCTGAACAAGGGCATCAACTACATCCCGCTGCCGGCGGTTGCCCTGAGCAGCGGCGACTGGACCGCCGAGCTGCAACAGAACGGCAAGGCCCAGGACACCCTGGCCGTGCACCTCACCGCAGTGGGTGATGGCTGGCAAGTGACCCAGAGTCAGAGCCTCAGCGTAGCCAGCGGTGATACCCCGCTGAGCCTGCCGGCCGATGCCCGCGATATTCGTCTGCGCCTCGACGACAGCCCGCAAGCGCTGTTCCGCGCCAGCCTCGACGACCTGCTCAGCTACCCCTACGGTGGCGTTGAGCAGACCGCCAGCCAGTTGCTGCCGCTGAGCATCGCCTACCCGGCGCTGTCGGGTAACGCGCAGATCCGTGATCGCCTGCGCCTGATCCTGCAGAACAGTCGCCTGCGCCTGGTGTCGATGGCAGGTCCCGATGCCTGGTTCACCTGGTGGGGTGAAGACGTCACGCCGGATGCGTTCCTCACCGGCTACGCCTATTACGCCGACTGGTACGCCAGCAAGGCCCTGGGCGTGAGCCTGCCGCCGGAGCACTGGCAGCGGGTGCTGGACGTCTATGGCAAGCAGGCCGCCGCCACGCCGTTGCTGCAACGGGCGCTGGTGCTGTCGTTCGCCAAGGACATGCAACTGCCGGTCAACACCTTGCTCAGTGGGCTGATGGAGGAGTTGGCGAAAGCTGGCGAGGGCGACAACGCCAATCTGCTGGATGACGGTGAAGACAGCGTGGTAATGGGCGCGCCGGACTCGGCCCTGGGCCTGGCCAGCGCACGGGTGCTGACCGCCGCACTGGCCCGACAGAGCAAGGTGGCCTTGCCGGATGCGTTCAGCAAGCAATTGCCGGCCGCCGAACAGCGCCTCGGCGCCAGCTCGCAGCCGTTCGCCACGGCCCTGAGCCTGTCGCTCAAACCGTTCAATGCCGAGCAGGCCCAGGCACTGCTGCAGCGCCTGCTGCCGCAGCAATCGACCCTGGAACGGGCACTGGCCCTGACCTGGCTGCAACGCAGCGTCGAGCAGACGCCGAAAATGGTCAACCTGACTCCGGGCGAAGGCTGGCAGGTCCGCCAGGGCGGTGCCGGTGAAGTCTACTGGCAGTGGCAAGGTTCGGGCGTGCCGAGTGTGTTGACCCTGAGCGGTGCGCAGGAGCGTCCGCTGCGGGCCAACCTGAGCTACCTCAGCCAGGACAAGGCCGCCGCCGACCTGCCGGTGCAGATCAAGCGCCGTCTGCTGGAACTGGTGCCGGACGGTGACGCCAACACCTTCAGCCTCAAGGCCGTGGGTGACAAGCCGTTGTCCAGCGACAGCCTCTACCTGGATGAAGTGATCCTCACCAGCAAGGCCGCTAAGCCCGTGCGCTACGGCATGCTCGAACTGCCACTGCCGCCGGGTGCGGATGTCGAACGCACCACCTGGGGCGTCAACCTCGCCGGGTTGGCCGGTGAGGAAGCCACGCCGCTGGAGAAGGCGCATTTCGAGCCGGGGCAGATGGCCTATGGAGTGCCCGTCAACAGCCTCAATGGCGAAGTGCGCGTGCGCCACCTGATCCGCTTCTCGCAGAAGGGCCAGTTCAAACTGCCACCGGCGCGCTTCAGCCAGATCTATGCGCCGCAGTTCCAGGCCCAGGAACAAAAGGCAGCCCTCGGACAAGTCACGGTCGAATGACATGACCCGAACGCTGACCTGGCTACTGCTGTGCATCCTGCCTCTGCTGGCGACGGCAGAGGAGGCACCGTTGCGCCTGGCCTGGAAAACCGCTGACGGCTACGAGCTGGTGCACCTGAACACTACCCAGGTGCTCAACCGCGAGCCGCTGCCGGCAGACCTGCAAACGCCGCTGGGCAGCCTGTGGAAACTGTTCGTCTACGCCTGGCTGGTGGACACCGACCAGCAGGAGCCGGCCTACGACTGCCACGGCCAGGACCGCGAGGAAGTCTATTGCTGTACCCCGGGCGGCAGCATCGCCCGCGATGCGGCGCTGGTCCGTTCCTGTGGCCTGTACTTCGACCCCAAGCGCCTGAATATCGATGCCGACCGGTGGCGTGATTACTGGCAGGCGCGTCAGGCGCCCGCCTGGCTGCTCGGTCTCGATCAACTGCAACCGCAGACCCGCGTCCCCGTGGCACAACTGCTGGAGGTGCTGCGCACGCTGCCGGCCCAGGACACGGCGCGCAGGCTGCTGCTCGATGTGGTGCTCAACGCCGCCGACGGCCAGGCTGTGGCGGTGCTGGGCGGGCGCTTGCGGATCAAGACCTGGAGTTGGCTCGGCGACCAGGATCCGCAGTCGCGCCAGGGCGGTTTCGCCGGCTGGCTGGCGGATGGCACGCCGCTCTGGGGCGGTGGTCGCGGCACCAGCCAGATGGTGCTGCGGCACTACTCGGATGTACTCGGTACTTTCCTGCCCGCGCCGCAGGCGGAGGATGCCGGGCGTTGCGTACAGGTCGAACTGTTCTCGCGTTATCCACTCAAGGGCGTCAGTCGTGCCGATGGCCAGGCCGCCGCGCAGGGGGCACTGCAAGGTCACTACCGGGTGGACTTCGCCAACGGCAACCAACTGGACATCGAAAGTGCCGGTGAACTGTTCCTGTTGCAGAACGCCGGCCAGCCGCAGCTGGTGGCCCGGCTCGATCGCGAGGAGTACGTCGCCCGGGTGTTGCAGCGTGAGGCCAAGAGTGAGCCGATCGAAGCCGCCAAGGCCCTGGCCGTGGCGATCCGCAGCTACCTGTTGCAGAACGCCGGGCGCAGCGGCGATTGCCTGAGCATCGACGACAGCAGCAGCCGTCAACGCGTCGCCCCGCGTCCCGCCACGGCCGAGGCCCGGGGGATTGCCGCCTGGACCAGCGACCTGGTGCTGGCCGGCAGCCCGGTGACCTACCACTCCGACCAGACGGGCCCGGACAAGCTGTCCTGGCAGCAGGCGGTGGAGCAGGCCAACAATGGCGCGCGCTTCGATCAGATTCTCCAGCACGCCTACCCACGGGCGAGCCTGAGTCGCTGGGACAACCCGGTGGCGTCCTGCGACCCCTTGCCTGCGGCCCAGGAATGGCTGCTCAAACAGCGCCGGGTCTGGCGCCAGCGGCTGGACCGGGAGGTCGGCTATAACGAACTGAGCCGGTTCGCCGTCTGCCGTGTGTCGTTCGGCCGGCCTTACGTCGACCGCGAGCGCCAGCGCATCTACGTGCGCGGCGTGCTGACCCAGCAGGACCGTCTCGACCTGACCCATGAATACCTGCACCTGGCGTTCGAGGCCCACCCGAACGGCCAGGACGAAGACTACATCGAAGGGCTTGCCCGCCACCTGTTACTGGAATAGGTCATGATATTGCGCACCTCCACCCTAGCCCTGTTCCTCGCCGCCCTGGCTGTGCTGAACACGGCGTCTGCCGACAGCGGCATCAAGCTCGACACCCCGCGCGGTGGCTGGCGCCAGGGCTCGCCGGACGGTGAGAACTACAGCCAGACCGTCAACTACCCGGCCTCCTCGGTCAACACGCCGCTGGGCCAGGCTGACACGGCGCGAATCATGGGCCAGATCAAGGGTGCGCCGAAGAACGCCCGTGAGCCGGGCAACCTGATCGTCAATGGCGTGAGCATGCCGCTCAAACTCGATGCGTCGGGTAACTTCGACCGGCCCTTCGCATTCCCCAATGGCACCAACAGCGTCGAAGTCCGCAGTCCCGACGGCCAGCAGCGCAAGCGCGTGCAGTTCCTCAATTCCGGCGGTGCGACCAAGGCCAAGCTGCGCATTCTGCTGTCCTGGGACAGCGACCACACCGACCTCGACCTGCACGTGGTCACGCCGAACGGCGCGCACATCTGGTACGGCAACCGCACCGCGCCCAACGGCGGCTCGCTGGATGTCGACGTGACCACTGGCTACGGCCCGGAGATCTTCTCCATGCCGGCGCCGATCAAGGGCCAGTACCTGATCTACGTGAACTACTACGGCGGCGGCTACCGCAGCGATGATGACGAGGACGGCGGCCAGGAAAATGCCGTACAGGCGCTGACCACGGCGAAGATCACGCTGATCACGGAAGAGGGCACGGTGAACGAGAAGATGGAGTCCTTCATCGTCCCGATGCGCGCGCCAGGTGAGCTGACGTTGGTGCGCAAGTTCAGTTATCCCTGAGACCGCTGCGGTTCCCGGTTGATGAGCAAGGCTTGAGGGCCTCTTCGCGGGCAAGCCCGGCTCCTACAAGTACTGCGTCGTACACAGCATCTGTGAACGACATCGCACGGTAGGAGCCTGGCTTGCCCGCGAAAGGGCCCGAGATAACACTGCAACTCTGCGCACTTGCTGAAAGCCGGCGGAGCTTCAGATCCCTGGGCCGATCACTCGCGCGGGCAGCTTGGCCAACCGATCCCAGCCGTCGGCGTCGATCCCGGTGCAGTTTTGCAGTAACAGCCTTTGCAATGGCAACGCCGCCAGTACGGACACTGCGGCCGTAGTGATCTGTGACTCTCCCGGGCCGCTCGTAAGCGTCAGGCTTTGCAGCGGCAGGTGTGCGAGGTGGGCGACACCGTCGTCGGTGAGCCAGGGACTGTCATACAGGCCGAGGCGTTGCAGTGGCAGACCGCGTAGGCAAGACAGGTCGGCATCGCGCAGGTTCAGGCCGCCGATTTCAAGCTCTTCCAATGGCAGACCCAGTTCGACCAGTGTTCGCAGAGCCTTGCCGTCGACGCCATTGCAGAAGTTGAGGCTCAGCCGTTTCAGCGGCAGGCCGGCCAGTTGTTCCAGTTCCTTGTGGGTGATCTCGTTCAAGGACAGGTCCAGCGATTCCAGCGCCAGGCCGCGCAGGTCGGCCAGGGTGTCTGCACTGATGCCCTGCACGTCGCAAAGCCCCAGCCGCTTGAGGGGGAAGCCGTGCAGGGTATCGAGTCGCTCGATCATTACCCGCGAGGCTTTCAGGTCCAGATCGGCGAGCGGCATGCCTTCCAGCTCGGCAATGTCCTCCTCGCTGACCGATGCGGACTGCAGTGACAGTCGCTCGATCGGCAGCTCGCGGATAGCCTGCAGGGTGGACTCGTTGGCGTAACAGTCATCGAGGCTCAGCGAGCGCAAGGCCGTCAGGCTTCGCAGCCAGTCCGTGTTTTCCAGTAGGGCGAGACGCCCCTTGCCGAGCGACAGGCGTTCGAGTGGGTGCCTGGACAGGTGCGCCATGCCACGCCAGGTGAGCTGTTCGATACGCTCCAGTTCCAGTGAGCGCAATGGCAGCCTGGAAAGTTCGAGCAGGCCGGCATCGGTGACTTCATCACAACGGTTCAGCGACAGTGCCTGCAACGCACTGTTGCCCAGGCGCTGGAGCAAATCGTCGTCGAAATCATCACCGTAGGTTGCCAGCTTCAGCCGACGCAGCCGCTCGAGTGACGGCAGGCAGGTCTCGTTGTCCGTGCGTGCAAAACCACTGATCTCCAGCGTCTCCAGCGCCAGGGCGGGTAAGCGGCGCCACAGCTCCTGATCACAGCTGAAGTTCGGCCCGTCGAGTAGCAGCGTACGCAGTGGCAGTCCGGCCAGGGCATTCAGCCAGTCCGGTTCGGCGTCGCTCAGTTCCAGGCGGTCGACCGGCAGCCCGCGAAGCTGCGGCAGCCAGGCTCTGGGGCGGTTGGCGTGTGGCCTGGCCTTCAACTCGGCAACCAGCGCCAGAGCGGCCGGATCACCGAGGCCAGCCGCCACGCGCAAGCCATCCAGGGCGATGTCGGCGGTGTCGAGCAGATCGCGATACAGCGCTGCACGTGTCGCAATATCGTCGGGTGCGGCAGCCAGTCGGTCCATCAGGGCTTTGCGGTGGGGATTCAGCACTCTACGCGTTCCGTCGTATTTTCCTGGTCGAGCCAGGCATCGACCGATGCCGGCGACATCGGCTTGGAATAGAAATAACCCTGTACCAGCGAGCAGCCCAGGCTGATCAGGGCATCCAGTTCATGGCGGGTCTCCACACCTTCGACAATGCATTCCAACTGCATGTCCAGGCTCAGCGCCACCAGCGATTTGACGATCTTGTAGCTGGCCGGCTTTTCATGCAAGCCGGTGACGAAACTGCGATCGATCTTGATCTTGGTGAAGGCCAGCGAGTGCAATTGGCTGAGGCTGGAGTAACCGGTGCCGAAGTCGTCGAGGGAAATGCCACAGCCCAGCCGCCGGAAGCCATCGATGGTCCGTTGCACCTGGGGGATGTCCTGCATGGTCGCCGTCTCGGTGATTTCCAGGTCCAGCCGGCGGGGATCGAAACCGCTCGCCACGATCACCTCGACGATCTGTTGTGCCACCTCGTCGGAGGCGCAGTCATGGGCCGAGAGGTTGAACGACAGGCGAATGTCGGCCGGCCACCCGTTGGCCGTCGCCAGGGCCTTGCGCAGCAGCGGCGGCGTCAGGCGGTTGATCAGGCCGATCCGCTCGGCCACGGGGATGAAGCGGTAGGGCGACACGTCACCCAGCTTGGGGCTGTGCCAGCGAGCCAGTGCTTCAAAGGAGACAGTGCGGCGGGTACGCAGATCGATCACCGGCTGGAACACCAGATGGAATTCCTGCTCGATATCCGCCCGGCGCAGGGCCTGTTCGGTCACGCCTTCATGCAGCAGTTGCTGATGGTGACTGGCGGTGAACATCGACATCGAGCCGCGGCTGGTTCGCTTGCTGTGATAGAGCGCGTAGTCGGCGTATTCGAATGCCTCGATGGCGTTGGTCGCCATGTCCGGGAAGGTCGCCATGCCCAGGGAACCGCCGATCTGCACCGGCAGGTCGGTCAGCAGGAACGGCGTGGCGAGGGCTTCGCAAACCCGCTGGCCGAATGAGACCAATGTCTGGTCGCTGGCATCGTTGCTCAGGATCAGCGCGAACTCGTCGCCGCCCAGGCGCGCCAGGTGCATGTTGTCTTCCAGCAGACCGTTCAGGCGTTGGCCGACCTGGGCCAGCAGGCGGTCGCCGACGCTGTGGCCGAACTGGTCGTTGACCGGCTTGAAACCGTCGAGGTCGATGATGCCCACGGCCAGGCGCGAACCGCTGGCTTGGGCCTTGGCCATTTCGGTGTCGAGGGTCGTGAAGAACTGCCGGCGATTGGGCAGCCCGGTCAGGCTGTCTTCGTTGGCCAGCCTGAGGTTTTCATCGCTCAGTTGTTCGGCCTGGGCCTGGGCGTCGACCAGCCGGGTAAAGGCCCGGTAATGGTTGTTGAGGATCACCAGCATGGTGATGGAGACCAGCACCACGTTCAGTGCAGTGGCGAGGAACGCGCTGTTACCCATCGTCGAGAAAAACACCACGAAGACCAGGTTGACGATCAGCGCGGTACTCTGCGCGGCCGGACGCAGGTGCATCATGCTGAAGATCACCCCGATCACGGTGATCGCCATGTAGAAGGCAACGTGGGATTGTGCGTAGATGTCGCCATAGGGGAACAGGGCCACCGACCACAGGGCAAAGGCTGTCGCAATCGGCGGAGCGAGGAGGGTGGTGCGCACCAGTGCGCGCACGATCAGCTCGGGCGCGGGCGGATGATGACGCATGCGCCACCACATGGTGCCGCGGATACCGCAGATCAGGGTCATGGCCACGGGGATGTAGAGGGAAAGCCAGAGTGGCGCGCTCTCCACGTGGGTCGCGACCAGGGCCCAGGTATTGACGATCAGGATGAAATACATCAGCGGCAGTTGACGAGCCAGCGCGATGTACTGGGCCTTGAGCAGCCGTGGGTTATCCAGGGGCAGAGACATGAGAATCTGAAGTTTCTTGAATGGACCTGGCATTAGCACAAGACCCTCTGTGGTCGTGGTCGATACAGCTCCTTCTGTGTAAAAGCAGCTTCGCACATGCCTCATTATGAAGTTCAGGTGCGCGCAGGCCGATCTGTGCCGGCTTTACTCTGTTTCGGCTGAGTGGGCGAGTTCTGGAGGGGGCGTATGGCTTTTGGAGGGTTTAGAGAATGAGAGACGAACAACGGTGGTGGTGGATGCGTGCTTCGATAAAAGGCCGGATTGGCGCGAGAGAAGGTGAGTGGCGCAGCCAGTCCTAACCTTATTCAGCACGAGACAGCAGGCATTAAAAAGCCGGCTTGTGGCCGGCTTCTCGGGGACGGGTTTGGCTCATTTTTGGTAAGCCTCGCCCGCCTTCAAAAGGTACATGCAAAAAAACTGCAATGTCTGAGCGGAGTACGCTGTGCATGAGTCTTGCACAGTGTCTGTGGGAGCGCTGACCTGCTTTTGCGGGGCGCTGCCCGAATGTGGGGCGCAGGATACCCACATTTGCGACATCTGCCCAGCGAAAACCGCCACGTAGAGCGGTCGGTTTTAGAAAAAGCAGCATTTCGAAACTATTTGAACGGTACGGGCGGACGGCGTTTGTTCAGGGTCGACCACCAGAATACCCAGCCGAGGATCTGGATGCCCTGGCGCTCGATCTCATCGGCGCTGAACACTTCGTCAGGGTATTCTTCGCTGTTGTGGCTACGCAGCCGCAACGCGCCGGCCGGCAGGCGATAGACGTACTTCACCCGCAGCATGCCGTCGTGCTCCAGCGCATAGATCTCGCCATCCACCACCTGGGTCAGGCTGCGGTCAATGGCGATGGTGGAGCCGTCCTCGATCTTTTCGGCCATGCCGTTACCGGTCATTGGCGCGCAGATGGCCTGGTCCGGTTCGACGCCCATGGCCTGCAGGATGCGATACGGCAGACGCACCTTGCGCCCGGGGACGACGGCCACCTGAGTGCGCCTGGAGCCGGGTCCCGTGGGGGTTTCCTTGTAGAGCGGGAGCTGGACGTCGTTGCCTTCGGTGGTGGCCAGGTTATCCCTGGCCGAGTAGGGCTCTTTTCCGCCAGCGGGCAGTTCGTCTTCCGTTTCGCTGGTATTGGTACCGGGATGCTTCGGACCGTCACCCGTACGCAGCCAGCGGCTGTTGACGCACAGCAACTCCGCGATCTCATCCATGCGCGCCATCGGGATGCCACGCTTGAACCAGTTATTGACGTGCTGCGGCGTCACTTGCCGGTTGGCAGCGAAGTCCGAAGCGGAAAGATGGCACTCCCGCAGGAGAGCTCTTAAGCGATCACCTGATGTATTCATGAACACAGAGTTTACTGGCGCGTCACATCCGTTTAAATAAACGAGGTGTTCAAAAATGGTCTGAAAAAGCACACAAGGTGATTGATTTCGTTGACTATTCCTACGCCAGTGCCTGTTTGGGCAAGAGTGAATGTTTATCCATTAAACGCTCCCTCTGTTTTCAGGTAAAGCAGGCATAAAAAACCCCGGCGGACCGGGGTTCTTTATCAGCACGGATCGGTGGATGAATCAGCCCTTGTAGGCGGCCACCGATTTGGTGATTTCGGCGCGGGCAGCGTCAGCATTGCCCCAGCCTTCGATCTTCACCCACTTGCCTTTCTCGAGATCCTTGTAGTTCTCGAAGAAGTGCTTGATCTGCTCCAGCAGGAGTGCCGGCAGGTCGGTGTATTCCTTCACGTCGACGTACAGCTGGGACAGCTTGTCGTGAGGGACCGCGATGACCTTGGCATCGCCGCCGCCGTCATCGGTCATGTGCAGGATGCCGACCGGACGGGCACGGATCACCGAACCTGGGGTAACCGGGTAAGGGGTCACGACCAGCACGTCGAGGGGGTCACCGTCGTCGGCCAGGGTGTTGGGGATGAAACCGTAGTTGGCCGGGTAGAACATCGGGGTGGCCATGAAACGGTCAACGAACAGGCAGTCGCTGTCTTTGTCGATTTCGTATTTGATCGGCGCGTGGTTGGCCGGGATTTCGATCGCGACGTAGATGTCGTTCGGCAGGTCTTTACCAGCCGGAATCTTGCTGTAGCTCATTGGGCGATGCTCCCGTTAGTTGACCAGAAATCTGGTTGGATTGACCAAAAAGTGGCGGCGATTATAGGCACATTCCGGGGTGGATGCCACGTATTGCAGGACGTGCGGCCCCGGTGCGCGATCAGCCGGCAGACTGATAGCGCGGGTCGTGTTCCTGCAGCTTGCGCAGGCGCGCCAGCGGGTCCTGGCGGTAGAACGCACGCAGTTGCTCGTAGACCTTCGGGTAGGCGGTGTCCAGCAAATCCGGGGCACTGAAGAAGTATTCGCTGGTCACCGCGAAGAATTCCGCCGGGTTTTCCGCGGCATAGGGGTCGATCGCGGTTTCGGCGTCGGGGTCATGGTCCAGTTGGCGATTGAGGTCGTCATAGGCGTGTTGCATCGCCGTGGCCCAGTCACCGACCCGCATGTCGCTGTGCAGCGGCGGCAGGCCATTGGCATCGCCGTTGAGCATGTCGAGCTTGTGCGCCAGTTCGTGGATCACCAGGTTGTAGCCTTCCCAGGCGCCACTGGCGAGCACGCCGGGCCAGGCGAGAATGACCGGGCCAGGGTTCGGCGGCGCCGCCAGGCACTCAACGACCACACGGTTTCAGTGGATCTCGGCTTTGGATGCACCGCCAAAACGGCTGCGCAGCACGCCGATGATCATCGGCACCAGCGACAGGACGATGATGAAGACCACCAGCAACGACAGGTTTTTCTTGATGAACGGGACGTTGCCGAAGAAGTAGCCGAGGGTCACCAGGCCGCCGACCCAGAGCACGGTCCCCAGCACGCTGAACATGAAAAAGCGCGGGTAGGGCATGCGGCCAACGCCGGCGACGAACGGGGCGAAGGTCCGCAGGATCGGCAGAAAGCGCGCCAGCGTCACGGTCTTGCCGCCGTGGCGGTCGTAGAAGTCGTGGGTTTTCTGCAGATAGTCGCGGCGGAAGATCTTCGAGTTCGGGTTGCTGAACAGTTTTTCGCCCGCCGTACGGCCGATGATGTAGTTGGTGCTGTCACCGAGGATCGCTGCCAGCATCAGCAGCCCGCCCAGCAGCACCGGGTCCATGCCACCACCGGCCGCGACGGCGCCAGCGATGAACAGCAACGAGTCGCCCGGCAGGAACGGCATCACCACCAGGCCGGTTTCACAGAAGATCACCAGAAACAGGATGGCATAGATCCATGGCCCGTAATTGTTCACCAACATGTCGAGATACACATCGAGATGCAGGATTAAGTCCAGCGGGTTGAAATCCATGGGTGGCACCTGTGTTGACGGTCCGGCTCGGCAGACCTGCGCAAAAAATGGACGCGTAGTTAACTACATTGGATGTAGTTTTTTCGTACATTGATATGAAATCGGGATTATAAGAGCTGGAGAGGATTCTGCTTGCAGAGTTTGTAGCGAAGAGTGTCGCGGGCCCCTTGCAAATGCGGGCCGTTACCCGGTGGTGGGTTTGAGTCCGTCTTCGCGGGGGCCGACGCATCGGTGACTCGTGCTTCCACCAGGTTAGGCGGCACTCACACCCTCTGTGTTCGCCGCCGCCCCTTGTGGGTGCGTGATTTACCGATGCGTCGGCCCCCGCGAAGAGGGCGCCGGTCAGTCATCGCTGATCGGCAGCACGTAGTTCTTGAACTCGGTATCTTCGCGAAAACCGATGGATTCGTAAGTCTTCTGTGCCACCTGGTTGTCGCTGCTGGTAGACACACGCAGTCGCACCGCGTGGGTTTCCCGGGCCATTTTCTTTGCCGTGCGCATCAGGTTGTCGGCCACCAGTTGGCGCCGGGCGTCTTCGGCGACGTAGATGTCGTTGAGGATCCACACGCGCTTGAGCGACAGTGAGGAGAAACTTGGATAGAGCTGGCAGAAACCCAGCAGCTTCTTGTCGTCATCATCCGCCAGGGCCAGGTAGATCACCGACTCCTTGCGGCGCAGGCGTTTTTCCAGAAAGTTGCGGGACGAATCCGGCAGGGGCAAGGCGCCATAGAATTCGCGGTATTTGACGAACAGGGGCGTCAACAGGTCCAGATGTTCCAGGGTCGCTTGAGTAATCCGCATAGATCAGGCCTCAACTTCGTGGATATGACGGCAAACGGTTCACTCACTCGGGCAGCCGCAACGCCGATGCTGCCCAAAGCGTAGGAAAAGAGCAATCCGGATGGCCGTCAGCCTTTGGGCGAACCCAGCAGGAAGTTGCCGTTCGAGTGGACATCCGATTCGCTTTCCAGTGTTTGCACTTGGGCCTCGTCCTTGAGATTGACCCCCGACAACTGTCGGCGGCAGGCTTCTTTCATCAGATACAGCAACTTGTGGGCGGCCAGGCCGTAACTCATCCCTTCCAGCCGCACGTTGGAAATGCAGTTGCGATAAGCGTCGGTCAGGCCGACCCTGGGATTATAGGTGAAATACAGGCCCAGGCTGTCCGGCGAGCTCAAGCCCGGGCGTTCGCCGATCAGGATCACCACCATTTTTGCGCCCAGCAGCTCGCCGATCTCGTCGGCGACGGCGACGCGGCCCTGTTCCACCAGGATCACCGGCGACCGCGACCAGCCTTCGGCTTCGATCTGTTCTTCCAGGCGGGCCAGGAACGGCACGGTATGTCGATGCACGGCCAGCGCCGACAGCCCGTCGGCGACGACAATCGCCAGGTCGACCCCGCCTGGGTGGGCCTGCGCATATTCGCGCAGCCGTTGGGCCGAGGCCTCGTTGAGCTTGCGCCCCAGGTCCGGGCGTTGCAGGTAGCTGTGACGGTCATCGGCGGCGCTGTGCAGCAACAGGGTGTCCTGCCCACGCTCGGCCAGTTGGCTGGCGAGACCGGCGTGGTCGAACGGCAGGTGCACCGCATCGCGGGCCTGGGCGTGGGCGAACTGGAAGTCCAGTTGCGCGCGGGTCGGCAGGCTGGTGCCGGTCCGGCCCAGGGCGATACGCGCCGGGGTCAGGCGGCGCAGTTGCAACCAGGGGTTGTCGTTGTCGATCTCGTTGGCCATGTCATTCATCCTAGCTGCTCCAGGGCCTGGCGGAACGCCGGCGGCAGGTTACTGCCGAAATGCACCTTGCCATCGGCCTGGGTGAAAATCCCCATCTTCGCCAACCACTGCTCGAACTCCGGCGCCGGCTTCAGGCCCAGGGTCTGGCGGGCATAAAGGGCATCGTGGAACGAGGTGGTCTGGTAGTTGAGCATGATGTCGTCGGAGCCGGGAATCCCCATGATGAAGTTGATCCCGGCCACGCCGAGCAGGGTCAGCAGGGTATCCATGTCGTCCTGGTCGGCTTCGGCATGGTTGGTGTAGCAGATATCGCAGCCCATGGGCACGCCCAGCAACTTGCCACAGAAGTGGTCTTCCAGGCCGGCGCGGATGATCTGTTTGCCGTTGTACAGATATTCCGGGCCGATGAAGCCGACCACGGTGTTGACCAGAAACGGCTTGAAGTGCCGGGCCACGGCGTAGGCGCGGGTTTCGCAGGTCTGCTGGTCGACGCCGAAGTGGGCGTTGGCCGACAACGCGCTGCCCTGGCCGGTCTCGAAATACATCAGGTTCTGGCCGAGGGTGCCGCGATTGAGGCTCAGGCCGGCGTCGTAGCCTTCCTGGAGGATCTTCAAACTGATGCCGAAACTGGCGTTGGCCGCCTCGGTGCCGGCGATGGATTGGAACACCAGGTCCAGTGGCACGCCCCGGTTGATCGCCTCGATGGAGGTGGTGACGTGGGTCAGCACGCAGGCTTGAGTCGGGATTTCGTAGCGTTTGATCACCGCATCGAGCATTTGCAGCAGATCGCAGATCGAACTCAGGCTGTCGGTGGCCGGGTTGATGCCGATCATCGCGTCGCCGTTGCCGTAGAGCAGGCCGTCGAGAACGCTGGCGGCGATGCCGGCCGGATCGTCGGTCGGATGGTTGGGTTGCAGGCGAGTCGACAGTCGCCCGCGCAGACCCAGGGTGCCACGGAATTTCGTCACCACGCGGATCTTCTGCGCCACCAGCACCAGGTCCTGGACGCGCATGATCTTGGAGACCGCAGCGGCCATTTCCGGTGTCAGTCCCGGGGCGAGGGCGCGCAGGCTCTGTTCATCGGCGGCGTCGCTGAGCAGCCAGTCGCGCAGGCCGCCGACGGTCAGGTGGCTGACGGCGGCGAAGGCCTGCTTGTCGTGGGTGTCGACGATCAGCCGGGTGACTTCGTCGGATTCATAGGGAATCAGCATTTCCTCGAGGAAATGCTTGAGGGGAATATTGGCCAAGGTCATCTGGGCTGCGACCCGTTCGCCGTCGTTCTGTGCGGCGACGCCAGCGAGAAAATCGCCGGAGCGGGCGGGACTGGCCTTGGCCATGACCTCCTTGAGGCTGTCGAAGCGATAGGTCTGGGCGCCGACGGAATGGGCGAATGTGGCCATGGGCGGTGTCCTCCTGAATCTGGGGTGGCGATAACGCTATCTTGTGGGAGCGGCCGGCCGTTCGCGGACAGCGGAGTGTCGTGCACAAAACGGGCGTGCGACGCTCGTTGCTACTGTAGGCGCCGGGCTTGCCCGCGAAGGGGGCCTTGAGATCGCTAAAAGCTTCGCGGGCAAGCCCGGCTCCTACAGTCCCGAGGTGTTCCGTGTTTCGATGTTTCGTGTTCCGGGGCAGGGCGTGGCACGCCCTGCGCTGGTGCAACTCAGTCACCGGTCAGCATAGCGTCTGCCGGCGCCTGCGAGCGCTGGCTGGCGGTCAACTGGAAGTAGATGAAGCCCGCCACCATGAAACCGAGGAAAATCAGGCCGATCAGGGTGTTGAACCAGGCCATCGCTACCAGGCAGACCAAGGCCAATGCAAGGGCGATGCCGGGCACGATCGGATAACCCGGCGCGCGGAAGGTACGTTCCAGGTTCGGCTCGCTGCGCCGCAGCTTGAACAGGCTCAGCATACTGATGATGTACATGACGATCGCACCGAATACCGACATGGTGATCATCGCCGCCGTCAGGCTCATGCCCTGCAGGTTGACCAGGCCGTCGCTGTAGATCGCCGCGATGCCGATCACCCCACCCACGAGGATCGCCCGGTGCGGTGTACGAAAACGCGAGAGCTTGGCCAGCGACTGGGGCAGGTAGCCGGCCCGGGCGAGTGCGAAGAACTGACGCGAGTAGCCGAGAATGATCCCGTGGAAGCTCGCCACCAGGCCGAACAGGCCGATCCACACCAGCATGTGCATCCAGCTCGAGTTGTTGCCGACCACCGCTTTCATGGCCTGGGGCAGCGGGTCGTTGATGTTCGACAGTTGGCGCCAGTCGCCGACGCCACCGGCCATCACCATCACGCCGATGGCCAGGAACACCAGGGTCAGGATGCCGCTGACATAGGCCTTGGGAATGGTGCGTTTGGGGTCCTTGGCTTCTTCGGCAGCCATGGCCGCGCCTTCGATGGCGAGGAAGAACCAGATGGCGAAGGGGATGGCGGCGAAGATGCCGGGGATCGCGTCCAGGCTGAAGGTGCTCGACCCCGACCAGCCATTGAGCACGAAGTTGCTGAAGCTGAAGCCCGGCGCGACCACGCCCATGAACACCAGCAGCTCGGCCACCGCCAGCACGGTGACCACCAGCTCGAAGGTCGCGGCGATGCTGACGCCGAGGATGTTCAGGGTCATGAAGACGATATAGGCGCCTACGGCGGCGATCTTCGGATCGAGGCCGGGATACTGCACATTGAGATAGGCGCCAATGGCCATGGCAATCGCCGGTGGGGCGAAGACGAATTCGATCAGGGTGGCGATCCCGGCGATCAGGCCGCCTTTTTCGCCGAAGGCACGACGGCTGTAGGCAAAGGGGCCGCCAGCATGGGGAATAGCGGTGGTGAGTTCGGTGAAACTGAAGATGAAGCAGGTGTACATGGTCGCCACCATCAAGGCGGTGACGAGGAACCCCAGGGTCCCGGCGGTGCCCCAGCCATAACTCCAGCCAAAGTATTCACCGGAGATCACCAGGCCGACCGCGATACCCCACAGGTGCAGGGTACCGAGGGTCGGTTTGAGTTCGGTTTGGGTTGTCATAAGTCCTCGCTTGTCTTTCTTATTGTTTGGTTGTTGGACTTTCGGGTGTCGATTTGCTGTAGAGCGTGCACGCAGAGCCCGTGCCGGTGTGGCCAGGCGTTATGTTGGGGGCAGGATGGGCCCATTCGCGGGCAAGCCCGCGAATGGACTTTCAGGAGTTAGAAGAACCCGAGCGGATTGATGTCGTAGCTCACCAGCAGGTTCTTGGTCTGCTGGTAGTGGTCGAGCATCATCTTGTGGGTTTCACGGCCTACACCGGACTTCTTGTAGCCACCGAACGCAGCATGCGCCGGGTACAGGTGGTAGCAGTTGGTCCACACGCGACCGGCCTTGATCGCCCGGCCAACGCGGTAGGCGCGGTTGATGTCGCGCGTCCACAGGCCGGCACCGAGGCCGAACTCGGTGTCGTTGGCAATCGCCAGGGCTTCGGCTTCGTCCTTGAAGGTGGTGATGCTCACCACCGGGCCGAAGATCTCTTCCTGGAACACGCGCATCTTGTTGTTGCCCTTGAGCAGCGTCGGCTGGATGTAATAGCCGCTGGACAGATCACCGTCGAGTTTCTGCACCTGGCCGCCGGTCAGCAGTTGTGCACCTTCCTGCTTGGCGATTTCCAGGTACGAGAGGATCTTGTCGAACTGCTGCTCGGAGGCCTGGGCGCCGACCATGGTGTCGGTGTCCAGCGGGTCGCCACGCTTGATCTGTTCGACCTTCTTCATCACTGCCTGCATGAATTCGTCGTAGATCGACTCCTGCACCAGGGCGCGGGATGGGCAGGTGCACACTTCACCCTGGTTGAAGAACGCCAGCACCAGACCTTCAGCGGCCTTTTCGATGAAGCTCGGCTCGGCCTGCATGATGTCTTCGAAAAAGATGTTCGGCGACTTGCCGCCCAGTTCCACGGTGGAAGGGATGATGTTCTCGGCGGCGCATTTCATGATGTGCGAGCCGACCGGGGTCGAGCCGGTGAAGGCGATCTTGGCGATGCGCTTGCTGGTGGCCAGGGCTTCGCCGGCTTCCTTGCCGAAACCGTGCACCACGTTCAGTACGCCGGGCGGCAGCAGGTCGCCGATCAGTTCCATCAGCACGCAGATGCCTAGCGGGGTCTGCTCGGCAGGCTTGAGCACCACACAGTTGCCGGCGGCCAGGGCCGGAGCGAGTTTCCACGCGGCCATCAGCAGCGGGAAGTTCCACGGGATGATCTGGCCGACCACGCCCAGCGGTTCATGGATGTGATAGGCCACGGTGTTGCCGTCGATTTCGGCGGCGCTACCTTCCTGGGCGCGCAGGCAACCGGCGAAGTAGCGGAAGTGGTCGGCAGCCAGCGGGATGTCGGCGTTGAGGGTTTCGCGTACGGCTTTGCCGTTGTCCCAGGTTTCGGTGATCGCCAGGGTTTCCAGGTTCTGTTCGATACGATCGGCGATCTTCAGCAGAATCAGCGAACGGGCCTGCACCGAGGTGCTGCCCCAGGCGTCGGCGGCGGCATGGGCAGCGTCGAGCGCCTTGTCGATGTCCTTGGCGTTGGAGCGGGGGAATTCGGCGATGGGCTTGCCGTTGACCGGCGAAGTGTTGGTGAAGTACTGGCCGTCGACGGGTGCGACGAATTCGCCATTGATGTAGTTGCCGTACTTGGCCTTGAACGAAACGATGGCGCCGGCAGTACCAGGGTGTGCGTAACGCATGGTGAGTGTCTCCTTGGCTTTTGTGCTTATTAGGGAGTACGCGGTTGAGCGTCTGACAAGCGTAGAGCAAAGGTCGGGCCAGTGCGTTGCAAGCCCTCTATGACGGGGCCTTGTCGGGTTGCGCCGAGACGCAGGCGAGTGGGCTGTGACAACGATGGTACAGCCGGGGTGACACTTTGTAACGATTTTGGCGCAGTCCGTGACTCATCGGTCGTGGGGTGATTGCAATGCTCGCCGTGCAGGAGGATGCTGGCGGTTCAGGTGAAGTCGAACACACCAGAACTTCTGTGGGGATGGCCAGCCGTCCCTGCAAAGGGGGAGAACAATAAGAAATGCACAACAACCATCTGAGTCGTCACGCCCAGCAGGTGCTCACCGTGACCCAGGGCAAGGCCCTGAGCGGCGGTCCGGGCAGTGATCCGTCGATTGCCCGTTCCTGGCTGCGTTGCCTGGAAGACTACCACCTCGACCCCTCGTTGAGCATTGCACCGACCGTGCTTGAACACGGTCGCCTGCTGGAAAGCCGCGAGCGTCTGCGCCAGGTGCTGCAGATCGCCGGCAACGAGATGACCAGCCTGCACCAGCAGTTGTCTGGCGCCGGCCATGCCGTGCTGCTGACCGATGCCCGTGGGGTGATCCTCAACTGTGTCACCGCGCCCGCCGAGCGCAAGATCTTCGAACGTGCCGGGCTCTGGCTCGGTGCGGACTGGAGCGAGGCGTGCGAAGGCACCAACGGTATCGGCACCTGCCTGGTTGAGCGGCAGGCGCTGACCATCCACCAGGGCGAACACTTTCGTGGCCGCCATACCGGCCTGACCTGCTCCGCCAGCCCGGTGTTCGATCCCCAGGGCGAGTTGCTGGCGGTGCTGGATGTTTCCTCGGCCCGTCCGGAAATGTCCCGGCAGAGTCAGTTCCACACCATGGCGCTGGTGAACCTGTCGGCGAAGATGATCGAGAGCTGCTATTTCCTGCGCCATTACGACCAGCATTGGCTGTTGCGTTTCCATTTGCAGGCCGAATCCGTGGGCCTGTTCAGCGAGGGGTTGCTGGCGTTCGATGGCGAAGGACGGGTCTGTGCGGTCAACCAGAGTGCCCTGAACCTGCTGGGGCTGGGCCGTGGCGGCCTGCTCGGGCAGCCGGTAGAGGCGTTCTTCGATTGTGCGCTGGATGAGCTGCTCGGTCGGGCCAGTTCCCAGGCCAGCGCCAGTTGGCCGTTGCGTACCCGCGATGGGCGCAGCCTGTTCGCCGTGTTGCGTGGTCAGCCGCGCAGTGTGCCCAAGCCGCTGGTGCCGGCGCCCCTGTTGGTACCGGGTGTGGGGGGCGTCCAGGCGGACATTTGCCTGGATGACGAGACGCTGCAAAATGACTTTCGCAAGGCCTTGCGGGTCTTCGAGCGCGATGTGCCGTTATTGATCAGCGGCGAAACCGGTTCGGGCAAGGAAGCCTTTGCCAAGGCGGTGCACCAGTCCAGCCAGCGTGCGCAAAAGCCCTTTGTCGCCCTCAACTGTGCAGCGATCCCCGAAAGCCTGATCGAAAGCGAACTGTTCGGTTATCGCGGCGGCAGCTTTACCGGTGCCCGCAAGGAAGGGATGCGCGGCAAGTTGCAGCAGGCCGATGGCGGCACGCTGTTTCTCGATGAGATCGGCGACATGCCGCTGGCCTTGCAGACCCGCTTGCTGAGGGTGCTGGAGGATCGGCAGGTGGTGCCGATCGGCGGCGAGCCCGAGGCGGTCAACGTGCGGATCATCAGTGCGACCCACCGTCATCTGCTGGAGCGGGTGCAGGACGGCCGTTTCCGCGAGGATCTGTATTACCGGCTCAACGGGCTGGAGATCGCCCTGCCGGCTTTGCGCGAGCGCAGCGACAAATCGCGGTTGCTGGATTTTCTGTTGGCGCAGGAAGCGGCGGGTCAGGTGGTGTCGATCGAGGCGGCGGCGCGTCAGGCCCTGCTGGGGTTCGCCTGGCCGGGGAATGTCCGGCAGTTGCGCACGGTGCTGCGTACCCTGGTGGCGTTGTGTGAGGACGGGCGGATCGGGATTGCGGATCTGCCGGCGATGATTCGTCAGGCTCGTCCGGTGGTCGAGGCAGTGGTGGTTGAGCCGATTGAGGCGCATCCGCTGGAAGATGCTGAGCGCGTGGCATTGCTCAATGCGCTGGAGCAGCAGCGTTGGCACATGACCAACACGGCGGGGCAGTTGGGGGTCAGTCGCAACACCCTTTACAGGAAGCTGCGCAAGCACGGGATTGCCCGCTAGGCGCAGACGCTGTGAACACCCATTCGACAGTCTCGTGATTTGGACAGAATTGGCCGGCCTCTTCGCGGGCAAGCCACGCGCCTACAGAGTTTTGTACTTCGCCCATCTGATGTACGACGCCCTCCTGTAGGAGCGTGGCTTGCCCGCGAAGGGGCCCTCAAGCCTGGCCGAGAGCCCTGTAGCCAACCACTGACACCCCGTCAGGCACAAGCCCGATCAGGTCACACCCGGAAGTGGCTGACCATCGTCTGCAACTGGCTGCCCAGACGGGCCAGTTCAACACTCGAGGCGGCCGTGTCATCGCTGGCGGCAGCCGTTTGTTCACAAACGTCGCGGACATTGATGATGCTGCGGCTGATCTCTTCGGCCACCGCGCTCTGCTCCTCGGCGGCGGCGGCGATCTGCTGGTTCATCGACTGGATGTTCGACACCGTGCGGGTGATGTTTTCCAGCGAGGTCCCGGCCTTGCGGGTCAGCTCGACGCTGCTGTCGGTCAGTGAGCGGCTGTTATTCATCACCGTCGCCACCTGCTGTGTGCCGTTCTGCAGCGCCGCGACCAGGCCTTCGATCTCCTCGGTGGACTTCTGGGTCCGCTGGGCCAGGCCACGAACTTCATCGGCCACCACGGCGAAACCACGACCGGCCTCACCGGCACGGGCTGCCTCGATGGCGGCGTTGAGCGCCAGCAGGTTGGTCTGTTCGGCCACGGCCTTGATCACGTCCATGACGCTGCCGATCTTGTCGCTTTCCTTTTGCAGCACGCTCATGGCTTCGGTCGAACGCACCACTTCGCTGGCCAGACGTTCGATCTGGGCAATGGCTTCGCCCACCACCCGGTCGCCGGCACGGGCTTCGCCATCCGCAGCAGCGGCGGCCCGCGACGCTTCTTCGGCGTTGCGCGCAACCTCCTGAACGGTTGCGGTCATTTCGTGCATGGCGGTGGCCACCTGGTCGGTCTCGATCTTCTGGCTGTTGACCCCGGCGCTGGTCTGGCCAGTGACGGCCGAGAGTTCTTCGGCAGCGCTGGCGATCTGGGTCACACCGTCGCGGATGCCGCTGATCAGGTCGCGCAGGGTACTGCCCATGCGCTGGATGCCTTGTTGCAGCACACCCAGTTCGTCACGGCGGGTGATGACCAGGCTGTGTGTCAGGTCGCCGGAGGCAATGCGTTCCACCACGTTCAGCGTTTCCTGGATCGGGCGGGTGATCTGGCGCGTGATGACGACGGCGGCGAGGATACCGACCAGCAACGCGAGCAGGGTGCTGCCCAATTGCAGGCTACGGGCCTGGGCGCTTTCCTTGTCACGGCGGTCCAGTTGGATCTGGTACAGGTCGTCGCTGCGCGAGACGATATCAGTGCCCTGATCGGTCATTTCCTTGCGCGCCTGCACGATATCGCCGTTGGCTTTTTTGTACGCCTGTAAGGCGGTGCGGTAGTTGAGCAGGCCGGCTTCCAGTTGTTGCAGTTCGTTTTGCTGGGTGTTGCTGAAGTGCTGCGCCAGTTGTTTGAGGCTGGCAATCGCTTCATTCAGCTGGTTGACAGCCTTCTGTTCGGTTTCCGGGTTACTGTTGGCGGTGTAGCCACGTACTTCGTAGCGGGTCAGTTGAAACTGTTCCTTGGCCTGGGTGATGGACTCGAACCGTTCGAAACGGCTTTCCTCGCCGGGTGCCATCTGCAGCACGTTGTCGTGGAGGGTGTTGATCTGCTTCTGTACGACTTCGGCGGTGTCGCCCATATCCTTGCGAGCACTGTTACCGGTGCGATAGGCCTCGCGCATCTTGTTCAGCGACTGCTGGTAGGCGCTGATGGTGGCAGCCTGCTCCTTGAGCAGCTTGAGGTTTTCCGGGCTCTTGAAACTGTTGAGCAGTTTCTGTTGCAAGGCGATGAACGCATCGAGGTTGACCTGGACGTTCTGTGCGGCAGTTTCGTCGCCATTGGTCATCATGTATTGCAGTCGCGCCACGCGCAGTTTGGTCAGCGAGGCATTGAGTTGGGTGATGTCACTCATCCAGTTGCTGCGGTCGATCAGACCGCCCAGGCTGGTCCAGCCGGTCAGCGCCAGGATCGTGGTAAGTGCCAGGACCAGGCCGAAGCCCAGGCCCAGTTTCATATTGACGCTGATGTTGCCAAACCAGCTATTCATCGAATTCCTCCAGTAACTTTGTGTTGCGTGTCCGTTGGGTGGCTGGAAGGTCTTGTTATTGGTGCCAGCTAAATTTGCTCGTAGGGGGGTATCGGCGGCGGGGCCGATAGCTGAAAGGTTTTTCTTTGGGAAGATGTTTCACGAAAGCTGACTCCTCGCAGGTGATTCAGACGGTCCGGGCGAATGCACGTTTCGTCGGGATGCTTTCACCTGGCTTTGAGCTGGCTTGGGGGTTAAGGAATTTTTCACATTCCTTTCACCGCAGGACGACTGGCGCAGACCTAGGCTCTGGATCCGGATGAGTTTGGAGCAGGGAGTGGAGTGCTTTCTCCCGCGGCAGTGACGCCTGATGCTCAGTTGTCATTTTTGCGCTGTAGCATCACCGATATCACTTACTCAACCAGCCTTTGTCGTAGGGGCAGCCCAAACGTGGAATCAAGACTGGCGCATGGCTGGGGGCGACGCTCGTTCGAATCGAGCCGCTTGGCCAAGTATAAGATCGTGCTGGCAATCCTGCTCGTAGCGCTCCTCGTCATTCTGCTTGTCCTGTCGATTCTGCGACCGACGGTCGTTGCCGACCTTGCGCGCGGTGGGGAGAGCAGTGCCATTACCCTCACTACCGCCTGGAAAAAGGGCGAGATGGTGGTGCTGGTGCGTCATGTCGAGCGGTGTGACCGCTCCAAGGCTCAATGCCTGGCGGAGCCGGATGGCATCACTGATCGGGCCCGCGATGTGGCAGTGGGACTGGGGGCGCGTTTTGAGCGGCTCGGCCTGGCCAGGACCGATATCTACAACAGCCCGTTGACCCGTGCGGTCCAGACCTCCACCTACATGTTCAACCAGGCCAGCAGTACCCAGGACTGGCTGTTCAACTGCCGAAAGACCATGCTGCGCGATATCCGCCGCTACAAGGTGCATGGGCGCAACCTGGTACTGATCACCCACAGCGAATGCATGAACGCGCTGGAACAGATGCTGAACGTCTCCATTCCGTCTCCCGGCTATGGCTCGGCGCTGTTCCTGAGCGAGCCTGCGACGAGCACGCCCCCCAAGGTCATCGGTTATCTTGACGCCTCGGACTGGTCGCAGGTGTTCAAGCCTTAGGCGGGTTTCGCTGAGCGCGCGTCTGAAGGGCGGCCACAGGGCAGACGATCTTTCATTTGAGTTTGTCGTCATCCGCTTTACAGTACGCGCCCCTCGGGAAATGAATCCCGGGTGTTTGCCTATGGAGTTATCCCTTGAAATACGCGAGCAAAATCGCTGCTTCCCTGCTGTTCACCCTGGCTCTGGGTGGTTGCACCGGTACCGCGATGAAAACCCAGCAGTTGGACAGCAACCAGTACACCGTGATCGGTCACAGCGAAGCGACCGCCACCGGCATGCTGCTGTTCGGGGTTATCCCGATCCGCCAGAACGACCGTTTCGTCCGTGCCCAGACCGCTGCTATTCAGGCCAAGGGCGGCGACGCACTGATCAATACCCAGATCCAGGAAAACTGGTTCTGGGCCTGGGTCCTGACCGGTTACACCACCAAGGTGTCCGGCGACGTGGTCAAGCTGAAGAAAGCTCAGTAAGTACCCGCCCGAAAAAAACGGCGCTCCTGGAGCGCCGTTTTTTATGCCCGAAGCCGAGGCTCAGCGAGTGTAGAAGTAGTAGGTGCGTTTGCCACCGATGGTGACGGTCGCCAGGATCGTGTGTGAGGCGTCGGGCTCCTGATTCTGGACGACGGCGACATTGTCCGATGAGGCGCGCAGGAAGGTATCCAGTTGCTCCGGGGTTTGCACCACCTGTTGTTGGCGCTGGGTGTAGAACACCGTCGAGGCCAGGCGTTCGTCCGGCTGATACAGCGCGACCTGCTTGCCACTGGTCTGTAGCGCGATGATTTGGTCGGTCACCGGCTTGAACGAAGTGTTGCGGTCGGCCAACGGCGCGCGCCAGGCGGCTACCAGGTAACCACAGACGACCACCGCCAACAGCGTGGCGGCCAGAGGGCGACGACGCTCGACCAGTTGGCGGCTGAACGCCGACGTGGCGGATCGCCGACGCAGCCAGTCGAGCAGCACGACGCTGTATTCGGCGGCGATGATGGCGGCAGCGGGCGCCATCGACACCATGTAGACCATGCGTTTGCTCGAAGCCAGGGTCAGCAGGGTGAACTGGGCGAGGAGCCAGATGCTGGCGAACAGCAGGTGGCGCTTGCGTGCGAGTTCCTTGCGCAGATGCCAGAGCCCCAGGTACACCAGCAGGTTCCAGGGCAGAAAGGCCTCCGGCAACTTGGTGAAGTAATAGTAGAAAGGCTCGTAGTGACCGGCGGCGGTGAAGGAGCCGCTGAAGCGACCCACGCTGTTGGCCCAGAGCACTTCCCTGACCGCATCCGAACCGCCCTGTCCGTACAGCAGTTTCAGCCAGATCAGCAGCGGGATCAGTCCGACCAGGGTGAACAGCGCCGGGCGTAGCCAGTTGCCGACGCTCAAGCGCTTGTCGATCAGGCTCTCGCTGAGCAGGTAGAAGAAAATCACGATCCCCGGCAGCGCCAGTCCCAGTACGCCCTTGGTCAGGGTCGCAATGGCGATACCCACGGCGAACACCAGCCAGCCACCCAAGGTGGCGGCTTGTCGCCTGCGTTGCTCGTTGGCGTGGAAGAAGGCGAACAGCGCCAGGGACACACCGAGGCTGAGGATGGCGTCCTCACCGACCTGGCGGGCGTTGCCCAGGTAGCTGGCCATGGTCATCAGCAGGGCGGCGGCGGTCCAGGCCAGCAGGGTCGGTCGGCCGATCCTGCGCATGAAACCGTAAAGGGCGAGCACCGTGAACAGCCCGGCGAATGCCGAGGCCAGGCGCACGGCCAGTGGCGTGGCACCCACCAGCTTGATGGCGGTGGCATCGAGCCAGAGGCTCAGGGGCGGTTTCTCCAGGAACGCATCGCCCAGTAGACGGGGAGTGATCCAGTCGCCGTTCAGGTGCATTTCCATGGCGATCCCGGCCACCCGGGACTCGGTGGAGCCCTGTAACTCATGGTTGCCGAGGGCAAAGAAGAAGACGAGACAGCCAAGCAGGCACAGCAAGATAACGGGACGTATCGTTCGCATGGAAATACCGGCAAGAGGAAATTCAGCCCTGGGGCTTCACAGTAACCCAGCACTATACGGAGGAAGATCTTAATAAATTGTGAATGACTGTTATCCGGCTGGGCTTGCCCGGCAGCGGTGGCGAGCAGACTCGCCACCGCCCTTGCCGATCAGTCGCCGAGGGCTTCGCCTTCGCGCCGGGGATCGGCGCCTCCGGCCCACGACGTGCGGCCCTGCGCATCGCGCACCCGCATGATCGCCTGGGTGCCGCTGGTCATTTCCAGTTCGTTGATCTCATGCCCCTGCTGCTTCAGCGTGTCGATGGTCCGTGGCGAAAACAATCCGGGCTCCAGCTCGGTCGGGCCGTTGCGGCTGCCGAAGTTGGGCAGGTTGATCGCCGCCTGCGGGTCGAGGTTCCAGTCCAATAGGCCAACCAGGGTCTTGGCCACGTACTCGATGATTTGCGAGCCGCCCGGTGAGCCGACGGTACCGAGGAACTCGCCGTTCTGGCGGTCGAACACCAGGGTCGGCGCCATCGACGAGCGTGGGCGTTTGCCCGGCTCGACGCGGTTGGCCACCGGTTTGCCGTTTTCGCTGGGGATAAAGGAAAAGTCGGTCAACTGGTTGTTGAGCATGAAGCCCTCGACCATCAAGTGTGAACCGAACGAGCTTTCCACCGTGGTGGTCATGGACACCGCGCTGTCCTGGTCGTCCACTGCGACGATCTGCGAAGTGGAGATGCGCATCGGCGAGCGATCGGGGGCGAGGGCGACCTGCAGGCCGGCCGGTACGCCGGGTTCGGCCTTGCCCAGGCTGCGCTCGCTGATCAGTCGGGCGCGTTCGGCCTGGTACGCCGGGTCGATCAGGCCGGCCACCGGCACCGGCACAAAATCGCTGTCGGCCACGTACAGGCCGCGGTCGGCATAGGCCAGCCGCTCGGCCTCGGCGATCAGGTGCACGGCCTCCGGGCGTGGTTCCAGGCCGGCGGCCGTCGTGGTCTTGAGCGGCGGCAGCGCCGGGAGTGCCCAGTGTTTGTTGCGCGCTTCCAGCGCCTGCAAGGTGCCGAAGATCTGCGCGATGGCGATCGCACCGGAGGAGGGTGGCGGCATGCCGCAGAGCTTCCATTGCTTGTAGTCGGAGCAGATCGGCGTACGTTCCTTGGCCTGGTAGCCCTGCAGGTCGGCCAGTGTCAGGCTGCCGGGGTTGGCGCTGCCATTGACGGCGGCGACGATTTCCCGGGCGATGCTACCTTTATACAGTGCGTCGCTGCCTTCGTTGGCGATGCGCTTGAGCACGGCGGCCAGTGCCGGGTTTTTCAACAGCGTGCCGACCGCTTTGGGGCGACCGTCAGGTTCGAGGAAGTAGGCGGCCATGGCCGGCGATTTCGGCAGAAACGGGCTGGCGGCAATCTGTTTGTGCAAGCGTGGCGAAATCGGAAAACCCTGCTCGGCCAGGCGGATCGCCGGCTCGAACAGCTTGGCCCAGGGTAGCCGGCCGTTGCTGCGGTGGGCCAGCTCCAGGGCGCGCATCACTCCGGGCGTACCGACCGAGCGGCCGCCGATCTGCGCCTGGGTGAAGGCCATCGGGGTGCCGTCGGCGTTCAGGAACAGCTTTTCGCTGGCGCCGGCCGGTGCGGTTTCGCGACCGTCGTAGGCATGCACCTGTTTGCCATCCCAGACCATGATGAAAGCGCCGCCGCCGATGCCGGTGGCTTGCGGTTCGACCAGGGTCAGCACCGCTTGCATCGCGACCGCCGCATCCACGGCGGAACCGCCCTGGCGCAGCATCTCTCGTCCGGCTTCGGCGGCCAGCGGGTTGGCGGCGGCGGCCATGTGCCGGGTCGCGTGCTGGGTGAGCATGCCGCTGCGATACCCTGAAGCGATCTCCGGGGCGTCGGGCAGGGCGGGCTTGGCGTGACTGGGGACGCTGCAAAGCGCCAGCGAGAGGGCGAGGGTCAGGTTGCGCAGGACGGGGTGACGGGACGGGTTTCGGGAGTGCACGGCGTAGGCTCCTACCTTGGACTGACCTGGGACTATAGAGGGTGGCGGGAGGCAGGAACAACACGGCGTGCTCCTGATCGAGCGTTGTCCGGGCAAGGCAGGACGAGACCGGTCGGGCAAATACGCGGTTGCGGTGCCTGTACGTTTGTCGAGAAAGCTTCTCAGTCAATCGGTTTTTTTTATTCGTTCAGGAAATATTCAGTGCTCTGAGCGACACCATGCGGGTTTGCCCGCCCAACCTGTTTCGAGTCGTAGAACGATGGTCAACGAAAAACACCTTGGCAAGCAGTCCCTGTCTATCTTCCTGCTTGCGCTGTTGCTCTTCACGCTGGGTATCTGGGATCAGACCGCCCAGGGTTTCGATGGCCGCTGGTGGCTGTTCCTCGAGGAAATGTTCCGCCACGGCCCGGGCTTTTTCGCCACGACCTACGGCGAGCCCTATCCCGATTACCCGGGAACCGCGACGTTTCTGAGTTACCTGTTCGCCCGGTTGCTGGGGGCGCCGAATCACCTGGCCAATATCCTGCCGACAGCGCTGGCCTCGGCGGGTGTGCTGGCAATGATCTATCGGCTGCTGGCACCGTCGAGCCGCACCTGGGCGTTGCTGACCGTGCTGCTGACCGCACTGACGACGCAACTGCTCGAAAAGTCCCGCTCGGTGTGCCTGGATCAGATGACGTCGTTGTTGTGCCTGGTCTGTTTCTATCTGCTGCACACGGGCGAGCGTCTGGGGTCGAAGCTGCGGCAATATGCGGTGTTTCCCCTGTTCGCACTGGGGTTTGTCATCCGTGGGCCGCTGGGGTTGATCGAAGTCTGTGGCGTGGCCTGTGTCTACTGGGCCATGGGCGTTTCCCGCTCGCGGGCCGAGACGCTGCAAATAGTGCGCAGGGTGTTGGGTTACGGCGTGGTCGGCCTGCTGTTGCTGGCTGCCGGCTGGTGGGCGTTGATAAGCCTGGCGCGTCTGAGCGGTGGTGAGGATTTCGCCAAGCAGGTCTACACCATGCAGATTGGCGGTCGCCTGGGCGAAAGTGGCGAGCCGTTCTACTTCTACCTCCAGCTCAGTCTCTACCGCTACTTCCCGGTGGTGCCCCTGGCGCTGGCGACGTTGGTCGCGTTGCGCCACAAGTGGTCGCTGCGTGATCGTGACAGTGAGGTGCAACTGGTCCTGCGGCTCGGGGCCTGTGGCTTGATGATCCTGTTGGGATTGTCGGTACCGCACTTCAAACGTGCCTACTACATCTTGCCGATGGTGCCGATGTTCGCGGCGGTGGCGGCCTATGGGCTGCTGCATGCACAAGGTTGGCTGGTGGGTGTGCGGCGTTTCTACAGTGGGCTTGTAGCGTTGCTGCCGGGGCTCGGGATTATCGTGGTATTCGTTTTGCGCCACACCTGGCTCAAGCATGGGTTCTGGCCGCAGGTGTCGCTGCCGTTGTTGGTCGGCGCGTTGGTGGTCTTGCAGGTGATCGCCGCCAATCTCTGGTTGAAGCCATCCGGCGAGCTGGGGCGGCGTCTGGTGCTGCTGAGCCTGATCGCCCTGGCGACCCAGTGGCTGCTGCTGGTCAAGGTGGTGGAGCCGGCCCAGGACCTGGAGTTCGACACGCGGGGTTTTGTCGAGCCGGTGGAGCGCCTGCGTGCGGTGAATCCTGGGCCGCTGGTGTTCCTCGATATGGGACAGGACACCTGGGCGGTGCGCTACATGATGAACCTGGACCACGACGAGAAACCGCTGTTCGTTGCCGGGAAGGACGCCGCCCGCCTGGACTCGTTGCCACGCCCGGCCTGGGTGATTCTGTCGCGCAAGGAACAGGCGCTGTTGGCGGGCACCTCGCTGGAAAAGGCGACGCCGGTGTTCGAAGGGCGGTTCAATGGCAATCCTTGCCTGGTATTCGAATTGAAGTGAGTGGGTGAAGTGAGGCCTTGCCTGCGTTCAAATAGTGCTCGCCAAGGCCTGGGCATGAGGCTTTAATCGGATCCGATTCCATTCAATCCGATTCGAGGTGACGAGCCCATGTCCCAAACAAACAACCTGGTCAGCTTCAAACGTCCGGATGGCCGTGAGGTCAGCGGCTACCTGGCCCGCCCGGCCAAACTGGAAGGTGCTCCGGCCATCGTGGTGATCCAGGAGTGGTGGGGCCTCAACGACCAGATCCGTGGCGTTGCCGATCGCCTGGCCGCCAGCGGCTATCTGGCGCTGGTGCCGGACCTGTACCGTGGCGAGTCCACGGTGGAAGAGGAAGAAGCCCATCACCTGATGAGCAAACTCGACTTCGCCGAAGCGGTCGCCCAGGACATCCGTGGGGCGGTGCAGTACCTCGGCGGCTACACGAAAAACATCGGCATCACCGGCTTCTGCATGGGCGGCGCGCTGACCTTGCTGTCGCTGAACGCGATCCCGGAACTGACCGCCGGTGTGGTCTGGTACGGCTTCCCCCCACTGGAATACCTCGACGCCTCGGCGATCAAGGCGCCATTGCTCGGCCACTGGGGCACCCAGGACCTGTTCTTCGCGATCGAAACCGTCGATGCCCTGGAAGCCAAGCTGCATGAAGCGGGCGTTGATGCCACGTTCCACCGCTACCTGGCGCACCACGCTTTCGCCAACGAAACGGCAGTGGGCAGTGGCCGCATCGCCGGTACCCAGTTCGACCCGGTCTGGTCGCAATTGGCGTGGGATCGCACGCTGACGTTCTTTGGCAAGACGTTGTGGCGGAATTGATGCGCGATCGCTGAGCGCGACGGGTAAGTCGACGGCGCCAGTTCGCCGTCGCACTGCAAGTCACTTAAGTCCTGTGCAGGAAATCAAACTCGAGCTGCGACGGGTTCAATTCTATCGGCCGTTACGCAAATTACGCCGAAATCCCCTTCAAGTATGAAGCCATCCGGGAGCACGCCTACGCTCTCAATCTCGCCGAGACAAGGCAGGTTGGTCACAGTCGTGAAGTCGGAGCGTATATGCAGGCTTTCGAAGTCCACTTTTATGGGATCCGTGGTGCTGTTAAAGGCAATCCACTTTTGTCTATTGCCCTCATCATCCACCGTCTGAAATTCCATGAACAAACGGCTCTGCTCTACGTCAATTACCGTTAGATACGTATTGATGCAGCTTTCGAGGGTTAGTGTGTCGTGCATGGAAACCAAGGGCCGTCCTTCTCCCATTGCTGTTCAAAAAGCATGTTGTTGTGTGCAGCGTCGAGCACGGGTATCAGGAAGTTTTGCAGCTTTGTAATTACCTCTTGCAGGCTCAGGGCATCAAGTTTGTTCTTCCTGAGAAATGCCTGCCACTGTGTCTGCTTCTGCTGATCATTGGCGAAGCCTTCGGTCAGGCCAAAGGGAGCGCTCGCTTGTAGTGTCGTCTTTCGCCGGTCAAATGTGTTGCAGATGGCGCGTTGTAGCGTTTTCCCATCAAACGATGAATGGCAAGCCAGAATCCAAAGATCGAAATAGTCCTTCATTCGGCTATTGGCGATACCCAACGATGTCAGTGCTTCGAGCTTTTCAGCAACGACGGTGTAGCGTGGATAGACTCGCAATTTTGGTGCAGCGAACTCCGATAAAATTACCGGGTAATAAACTTCGTCTGGGCCGGGGGTTACGGCATCGCCAAAGCCGATATCGAGCTGTAACGGGCTGCGAGCCCCTGCGATCAGCGCGGTCAGGGTGATGCGGATACCTGCGTAGTTGGCGTCTTTTCGAATTTCACTCGCCTTGACGGTTTCAGCTTGCAACAGCACCCCGTCTGTTTCTTGGATAGCGCAGATATCCTTGATCATGCCTTCAAGGCGCGGCAGTTCAGCAGCTCCAAATCCCAGGAAGTCCGCATCTCGGGTTGGGCGATGGGGTATGTCGAACCAGAGGTCAAAGAGCATTGCGCCTTTGAGCATAAATTGATCCGCATGAGCTGAAATACTCAATCTGTATAGCAGGCGCTCCAGGGCGTAGCGCGTCAGGACCAGGTTAAAGTCCTGCTGGGTTGCTCGCGCTCGGTTGAGTAGCCGTGCTCGTACCGAGGCCGCGATGTTGTGTTCATTCATGCCAGGCTTTCCATGTAGGGACGCATCACGTTGGCCACCCGACAGAGAGTGGCGTAACGCCATAGCTCGTCCATGTTCGTACGTTTGGAGTGCCAGGCATCAGACAGGGCTTCCAGCGCTACATCCAGCCCAATCTTGTTACGAAACTTGAAGCAGTCAACGACCGTACGAGCGACGTTGGTCACTCGTATGGTCACACCATCGATATCGTGGTTTTCAAGACCTTCGTTGAGCGCCGCGTCCGAGAAGCGGACTATACGTATCGGGGGGTAATCGGGTTTCGGAGCGCGAGCCTTGTTTGGAATGGCCAGCCAGACTTCGAAAGGGGCCTGAGTGGTGAGTCCATGCACTCTCAAGGCAGAAAGCAGGCAGATTACTCCTGCCGGGCATCTGCTGGCCGCCTCGGCCAGTGCAACGTGCTCGGAAATTTCATGCTGTGGCAGCGCATAGAGGCCGTGACTTATTCGTTGCAACAGGCCCTGCCGGACCAGTCGAGTCAAGGCTACGCGGGGGAGCCCTTGCACAACGGCATCTCGCGAGCGGATGAGGCCGTTACGGGCAGCTAGATCGAGAATCTGCTGATGTGAGTTTTTCATAACAGGAGCCTGTTCCTTTATGTCGGTAATTGTCAATTTTTACCGACATAAAGGAACGGACTGCCTTGTCCTCAGTACGCCCGCACCCACCGCACTCTGGTCGTCGCCTGGGTCGAGCTGCCACTGCCGCTCGTGCTGCCCGTGCTGGTCGTCGGCGGGTTGGTGATGCTCTGGTCGGTGGTCACCCCCGATACATCGATGGCGATGCCACCCTGGGAAATGGTGGTCGTGCTTGAGCCGTTGTTGCCGGTGGTGAGCGAGCCCTTGATGTTGGTGGTGGCACCCGAGGTGTTGACCAGACCACCGAGAATGACGTTGCCGTAGAGCGTCCAGCCACTGGTGGACAACCCGCCGTTCGCCTCGATCGCGATGTTGCCGATCGGCAGGCCACTGTGGCTGACGTTGGATGAGTCGGTCCAGGTCGCCAGGCCCGGTGGCGAAGCGCTCTTGTTGCATAGGTTGGTCGGGTAGAACGAGCCGGTGCACAGGTTCGAGTAACCGGAGAAGTTCGGCGAGTACAGCGGCACCATGCCGCTGCTGGTCAGGGTCACGTTACCGGTAGTCAGCACGGTGTTGGTCAGGCGGCTCATGTTCTGCACGCCGTTGAAGGTGACACTGCCGTCGAACCACAACACCCCGGGTGGAAACGCGGTGATGCCGGTCAGGTTCCAGCCGCCGCTCGGTGTGGCACCGTTGCCGCAGGTGCTGTTGCCGTAATTGCAGATCATGAAGTTGGCGCCCAGCAGGGTGCGCAGGTCGGTGGTCGCCAGGTTGTAGGGACCGCCGGACACGGTGGTGCCAGCCGCGGTCTTGACGTTCTGGATGGTCAGCATCGGCGTGTTCCCGGAGAACGAGAACACGTAGTTGGCCTGGCTTTTCAGCGGCGTGACATCCACCGTTGTGGCGCTGACGTTGCAGTACGGCACGCCCGGCAGGCCGGGGGAGGCGCCGGCGACGTTCGGGGTCAGGTTGGCGATGGTGTTGCCGGTGTAGGGCGTGCCGTCCTGGTTGAGCACTTTGCCAGCGATCTGGCTGGCGGTGCTGAACGTTGGTGTATTCCATTGCGTCACGCTGAGGTTGCCGCCGCCCTGGAACTTGCCGACGTTGGCGGTGATGATCGAGACGTCGCTGTTGGCCTTGAGTGTGTTGTAGGTGGCGCTGTAGCCGCTCAGTGCCATGGTGTTGCCCCAGAACGTACCGACGGTGCCAGTGAGGAAGTTGATGTCGCCGCCGTAGACCGAGTTGTAGCTCAGCGAGATGCTGGCAGGCAGGGTGCCGGTGCCTGAGATCAGTTGCGCGCCGCTGGTGCTCAGGGCTCCCGCCGATTGTGTGGCCTTGCTCAGGTCCAGGGTGTAGACCGCGCCGGAGGTCAGGGTGATCAACGCGGTGCCGGTGCTGGCGGCGGTGATCGTGTTGTCGGTGTTCTTCGTGCCGCCCACCAGCGCGGTGCCGATGGTCGATCCGCCCGACAGCACGTTGGCCCGGAACGCTCCGGCCTGGATCGACACGTAGCTGCCGCCGGACTGGGTGATGTTGATCGACTTGGCGCCCACCGTCAGGTTGACCGGCGCGCTGCTGGAACTCATGGAAAAAGTCCCCTCGGTATTGAGCGTCGAGTTGTCCGCGATGCCGCCGCCACTGAGGTTGATACCCGCTTTTGCACAGCCGGAGACATAGGCCTTGGCGCCATTGGAGATGGTTAGCACGCCGTTGACGACAATGTTCGCCAGGGCCGTGCCGTTGGTGATCGACAGGCTGCCGCCGCTGTAGTTGAAGTCACCGTTGAACTGCAGGGCCGGAAGGGGGGCGGCGCTGGTTGCCGGTGCCGTGGTGCTGGCTGGCGTCAGCACGTAGACCACTTGCAGGGTATTGGTGGCCAGGTTGTTGGTCGCGGTGATGGTCGTGGTGACCAGGGTGCTGCCGCCGCTGGGGACCTTGGAGGCGATCTGCGCGCTGAGACCGGTGGCGCTGATGGGCAGGTTGCCCACGGTGATGTTGGCCAGGGTGCTGTCCTGGGTCATTTGCCCCTGCAGATACAGGCGCACCCATTCCACGCCGCTCCACACCCGCGACTCGGCTGGCGAAGTCGCGTGAGCGGCCATCTGCTGCTGTTGAGCACCGCCGATGCCGTACATCATGCTCAGCGCCGTCACGCTCACAGCCATGCCGACGAACAGGATCATCAGCGTCGCGGCCATGCCGCGCTGCGAGGCGCGCATCGATCTGTAAAACGCAGGTGCGGGCATCGGGCGCTCGGTCAGGAAGTGGGTTTTTCGAAGTTGATCAGGCACGCCGTGGCCTTGCTTTTGACATAGGCGGGCTGGGGATCGGTGCTGTTGGGGTCGAGCGTGCTGTTGTTGGCGCTCAGGCTGACTTGCAGGCGATAGGCGCTATTGGTGGTGTCGGTGGTGCGACCATAGGGCCAGCAGGTAGCGAAGCCGACCGACAACGAGGCACTGCCCTGGCCGGTTTCGATCAGTGGAGTGCTGGTCCAGGTGGTGCTGTTCCACTGCGTCGAGGCCTGGGTGCAACTGGTCGCTGCCTTGAGGCTGAGCAACGCGCCATTGCTGATCAGCAACCCTGCACAACTGGCGGTGGCGGTCGCATCGGTCTGGTAGGACCAGACGATCGCATTGCCGCTGATACCGTTCGGCGCTGAGCTGGTCAAGGTGGGGAAACTGGTCTGGGCGGTGGTGTTACCGCTCAGGGTGCCGTTACTCAGCAGGGCACCGGACAGCAGGATGAAGTTGTTTTCGATATCGGAAGTGGCCCGCGCCGTGGCGCTGCCGCTCCAGAAACCGGCGTTCATCAACTCGCGCTGGGCGGTGATCAGCGCTGATGCCACCTGGCCGTCCTGCCGGGAACTCTGGATCGAGGTCAGCGAGTTGTAGACCACGTTCTTGTACAGCGAGAGCATGGCCAGGATGCTGATCAGGGAAATGGTCGTGCCGATCAATAGGCTGATCAGCGTGAAGCCGCGCGGCTCGCGGTTCACGACTCGTCTCCGACCCGGATGATGCCGCCAAACAGGGCGCTGTCCTGGGAACGGGTGGTGAGCACCACCGAGCTTTGCGGCGTGCCGCCGGTGATCGTGCTGGTGCCGACGGTCATGGCCGGCGCGCTGGTACAGGTCGCGGTGATCGGCACGGTGTCAGTCTGGGTGGGAATGGATACCACCAGCAGCGCGGCCTTGCTTGAACACAGCAGCGCACCGTTCTGCTCCAGCAGGCTGCGCATCTGGTTGACCACGATGTTCTGCAGCTTCATGTCGCGCTGGCTGACTGCCGCTCGCGATGAGGCGTAGGTGATACCCAGGCCGATGATCGACATCAGCAGGATGCCGATCAGCGATTCGAGCAGGACATCGCCGCGCTGGCGCGCCGGCAGCTTATATGAGCGGAACATCGACTGAACTCTCGCTACCTGCGGTGACCTGCAGCGTGCCGGTGGTGCACGGGCTGCCGCTGACCGCCAGGCCACGGTTGCTGAAGGCCACGCAGGTCATGTCGATACCGCCGACCTTGATTCCGGCGGCGGCCGGGATCGTGCTGGTCCAGACCGGTGTGTTGGTCGTGGTGCAGTCGATGGATTGCCCTGCATTGAGCCGGAACAGCTTGAGATTTTGCCCGGAGTGGCACAGCACGGCGGCGGGAGCGGTGTCCTGCACAGCGCCCTGGTTGCGCAGGGCCGTCGCCTTGGCACGACTGATCCCCTGCTTGAGCAGGCCGGCGGTATCGCGCTGGTAGCTGCTGTTGGTCCAGGATTGGGTCAACGGCACACCGACTAACAAGATGAGACCGAACAGGGCGATGGTGATCATCAATTCGATCAGGGTGAAGCCACGGCTGCGCATTACAACGGGTTACCTTTAATTGTAAGAGCACGAGGAGTTGGTGGTGGGTTTGCCGGTGGCTTGGCCCAGCGTAATCGTGCAATTGCTCAGGTCGCCGTTGATGCCGGTCGCGGTCACGGTATAGGTGGTGGCTGTTGAGGTCAGCGAGTAGGTGAACTTGTCCTGCTGGCTGGGCTTCCACCCCGACGACGGATTGGTGGTGCAGGACGATGCGCTGCCGGTCAGCACGCACTGGATCTGAGTGACGCCGCTGGCGGTGGCGGTCGGATAGACCAGTTGCTTCTGGTAGGTATTTTCCAGGTTCAGGCTCAGAGCAACCAGGTCGGCCTGGGCTGCCTTGAGACTGCTCCTGCTGATATAGCTGCTATAGGCCGGAAGAGCGATGGCGGCCAGGATGGCGACCACGACGACGGTGACCATCAGTTCCACCAGGGTGAAACCGGACTGTGCTGAATTGTGTTTCATGGATGTTTGACCGATGTGTTCCGTGGACCCGTGGGCGGCGCGCATTATGCCACTATTGCGTAACGTTTCGGTGACCGTCCCCATTACCGTTGGGTAATCTTTTTACTGCGGCTGTCCGCTGGATTTCGAGGGTAGATTTCGCGCCCTTCACGGTTTTGTACTTCACTGGTTGGCAGTCGCCGACAGGCCTCCCCGCCAGGCCGGCCTACAACTACAAGATCGAGGGGACACCATGACGTTACCCAGCTACACCCGTGGCCCGCAGGACAAGCCGTTGCTCGCCATGACCATCGGCGCCGCCTTCGACCAGACCGTCGCGCGCTACGCCGAACGCGAAGCGCTGGTGGTCCGCCACCAACACCTGCGCTACAGCTGGGCACAACTGGCCGAACAGGTCGACCGCTGCGCCCGCGCGCTACTGGCCATCGGCATGCAACCGGGCGAGCGCCTCGGCATCTGGGCGCCGAACTGCGCCGAGTGGTGCATCACCCAGTTCGCCAGCGCCAAGGTCGGCGTCATCCTGGTCAACATCAACCCGGCCTACCGCGTCAGCGAATTGGAGTACGCGCTCAAGCACGCCGGCTGCCGCTGGCTGATCTGCGCCGATGCGTTCAAGACCAGCGACTACCACGCCATGCTTGGCGAACTGCTGCCCGAACTGGCCGACAGCGCCCTGGGCGCCTTGCACAGCCGCCTCCTGCCGGAACTGCGCGGCGTCATCAGCCTGGGCCGCACCCCGGCCTCTGGCATGCTCGGCTGGGCCGGGCTGCTCGCTCGGGCCGATGCGGTTGGCGCCGAGCAACTGCGCGCCTGCAGTGCCCAATTGCAGTTCGACGAACCGATCAACATCCAGTACACCTCCGGCACCACCGGCTTCCCCAAGGGCGCGACCCTCAGCCACTACAACATCCTCAACAACGGCTACTTCGTCGGCGAAAGCCTGGGCCTGACCGAACACGACCGCCTGGTGATCCCGGTGCCGCTGTACCACTGCTTTGGCATGGTGATGGGCAACCTCGGCTGCCTGACCCACGGCAGCACCCTGATCTACCCGAGCGATGCCTTCGACCCGCTGACCGCCCTGCAAGCGGTCGCCGAGGAGCGCGCCACGGTGCTCTACGGCGTACCGACCATGTTCATCGCCGAACTGGATCACCCGCGCCGCGCCGAGTTCGACCTGTCCACCCTGCGCACCGGCATCATGGCCGGCGCCACCTGCCCGATCGAAGTGATGAAACGGGTGATCGGCGAGATGCACATGGCCGAGGTACAGATTGCCTACGGCATGACCGAGACCAGCCCGGTCTCGACCCAGACCGCCGCAGACGATGATCTGGAACGCCGAGTCGCCAGCGTCGGCCGCACCCAGCCGCACCTGGAGAGCAAGATCATCGACGAGGCCGGGCGCATCGTGCCGCGCGGGGAGATCGGTGAACTGTGCACCCGTGGCTACAGCGTGATGCTCGGCTACTGGAACAACCCTGAGGCGACCGCCGAAGCCCTCGACGGCGCACGCTGGATGCACACTGGTGATTTGGCGGTGATGGACGAGGCGGGGTACGTGAGCATCGTCGGGCGCAACAAGGACATGATCATTCGTGGCGGCGAGAACGTGTATCCGCGGGAGATCGAGGAGTTTCTGTTCCGGCATCCGGCGGTGGCGGATGTGCAGGTGATCGGGATCCCGGATGAGCGGTATGGTGAGGAGATTGTGGCGTGGGTGAAGTGTCATCCGGGGCATGACGTGGATGAAGAAGAGTTGAAGGCCTTTTGCAAGGGGAAGATTGCGCACTTCAAGGTGCCGAGACACTTCCTGTTCGTGGAGGCGTTTCCGATGACGGTGACGGGGAAGGTGCAGAAGTTTCGGATGCGGGAGATCAGTTTGGAGAGGCTGGTGGGGGAGAGGGTGGGGTGAGGACTTTCCGATTTTTGTTCCGGCTGATGTCGTCGTTTTCGAGTTGGAGGGTAAGAGATTTTCCCTTCTCACCTACGGCTTGTCGGCGTCTCGTAATGAGTAGAAATAGCTTTCGAAATGAACTTACTTTTCCTACGTGATTTAGGCGTGGGAGAATGTTGTGTGCGCCAATGACCGTGCCTACATTCTCAATGTCGCTGCAAATTCAGCGATATGGGTTTCGCAGCCCGTTTAGTTAGGCGCACAGCGCCGCGCAAGCGGCATTTTCATGTCTGCGTTATGGCGGGCTGTGCGCAGGAGGCTTATGCCTGCCGGGATCCTAACTAACCGGTCTGCGAACCTGCGTACAGTTCGCCACCCTTGTCTCGCAGCAAGTTCGTGGCGATCTCTCCCTCGGTATGAGTGTTAGGAGATTTACCATGGTTAAGAAGATCACCCCTGATCCACCTCCCAGCTCCGACGATCCTGTGAATCCAATACGGCCGGATGCGGCTCGTTTGCTTGATACCCTCGCGTTGACCCTTTCCAAAACCGTCAATCACGCTGACCCGCTCTGTCCTACGATTTTTGCTATCCAGCCTGGTGTCACGGCTCATGATGCGTTGAGCTATGTGTCGAAATTGCTGGAGGTTGCTGAGCTGAACGGTGATGAGATCAGCTTGCATGAGAACCCGGTGGAACGGACGTTGTTCTGGGGCATGCTGCATTCGGTAGAAATGGCGAAGGCTGTGGTGGATGCGTTGCTTGAAGAATCGCCGCCGTTGGATGTTTGATTTATCAACGTAAGCATGAAGCCGCCTCAGTAGGGCGGCTTCTTCGTCGCAACTGTCATAGGGCGTCTGCCAGTGACTTCTAACCTTCGCCGTTGACGTTTGTGAGCAGAAACTGCTGCAGCGCCGGATCGACCGCGTACAGCACAACCCCTCGACGAGCCCTTGTGAGAAGTACGTAATAGATGTTTCGAATGACTGGTTCGCGTACGGCAGGATCTGTTCGCATATTGCTCAGTCTCCTGTCTGCATTGCAGCTTGGGTCAATTTCGATTCGACCACTTCTCAGGACGATGTCCGGCCCAAGAATGACTCCCACATGGTCATACTCAAACCCTTGTACCGTGTAAATGGCACCCACTTCCTCATGGTATCCGACGAGTTGATTCCACTCCTTGAATGCCATTTTCTGGTTCCAGCGAGCCTGCCATGGCCCAATATGGATGTCTGTGCCTACCCCGGGTGTGCGCTCCGTCTGCCAGTGCCAGCAGTAACCCGCCACGATTCGGCCTGATGCATTGCCTTGGGCCTGCTCTCTCAGGTGGTCCTCCATGGCTTGGGGGGATTCAGCCAACTGCACTGAGAATTCCGGGACTGATGAATACGCCTGGGTTGCTGCGCCGAACACTAGGTCGTAGACCCAATCCACATAGCTGTTGGCACCACGACATCTCAACTGCTCGTCCAGTACATGGGTTATCACGTGGTAACCACGTGCATGGGCCATTTGCTGGATGTCATTGCTGCGGCAGTTCTCATCTGGACTGATCCACTGAGAATCATCGATGAAAAAGACAATGAGGTGCTTGTTGTCCATCAAGCCTGCGGCTGTTGCTTTTGTCAGGCGATGGGCTTCATCAACGACCAGATAAGGAGTGACCGCCCTGCCATTTACCGCGAAGTCCAAGCCTTTTATGCACTGGCCGATAGCGGCTGACTTGACGTAATACTTCGGATTCTTGCCCAGCTTCATGAGGTGCTGCACAAGCTTCATGGCAAGAACGGTTTTTCCGGTGCCGACCAATCCGTGGATGATTACGCAAGTGTTCGTCTGAACCTGTTGCACCAGTGGCGCAATCTTTTTGAAAGCATGCGTTTGCTGACCAGTCGCCTTGAAGAGGTCACTGCAATTGAGTTTTTCGCTGAAGTTCAGGATAAATGCGTCCGAGTACTTTCTCTGTGGCGAGGTCAGGTGCGCAAGTGCCTGTGTCGGACGCTTAAGTCGGGATAGCAGCAGCGCTGCATCCTGTTCTCCATGGTTTAGAGAGCGGAGCAAGGAACTGCTGACATGTGAGCTGAACTCATTGGCACGCAACACTTCCTCTTTCGGTTTTTCCTGGTAGTTATGAAGAAAAGCCAGCGTGTTAATGATGGGCTTGAAGTCTCCGAAGTTGAGCGCATGTTCCAGCGCCGATCGGTAGATATTCACTTGCTCACAGGGGTGTTTGCTTGTGTAGGTCTCGGAGGCCGCGACTTCAAGCCAGGTCAGGCCGTGATTGGCGCGCAATTTCACGGAGCCTTGTGTCCATTGCTTCAACTCGATGACGATGATTTCCAGTCCCGCTTCGCTCTCGCCTATCAGGATGCAATCGGCACGTTCAGAGCCAATCGGCATCGGGTACTCGATCAGGATATGACCTTGGAGTGGCGGTTGCTGTTGTAGGAGCAACTTGGCGAGTTCAGGAAGGGAGTTCCTCCAGGAGCGGGTTTCGGATGCCGATAGTTCCGAATCGGGAAACGTCAGGGAGAAGTCCTTGCACAGTCTTTCGATAAACTCCGGCTTTGCTGCTTCCGAGCAGAAGTCTTCGATCTTGAGGGTCGCAAGAGCCGCCATTGTCACCACCCCATGCCGAATTCATGACCCAGCGCCAATGCGTCAGGCGCACGAAGTTGGTGCCAGTCCAGATTGCTGGTTAATTGCTCAAGGGCTAGGCGGGTGGTTTCGACGGGCTGGGAGGTGGCAGTAATGGTCACGAAGATTCCTGTGGTGTTGAGCAGGCGAGAAGGTGGTGGCCACCATTTCGCCTTTATTCCAGATGCTCGACACCATACTTCCTACAGGCAAGATGAGGAAGTGCGTACGAATTTTCGTTAATGATTGAAGGAGGAAATCATTGGGCCCAAGGGGCCCAATGAGAGCTACTGCACTAGGCCAATAGTGGCTCGGAAAGAGCGGGAGCATTTGCCTTTCGCACGAGTAAGCGTTCGCGGAAGTACTGGGCCGTTTCTTCATCTGTGCAGTACAGGTAGCAACCCTTCATTCCGCGGGTCATCAGGGTCCTGTAGGTGTTCTTGATGATCAGGTCGAGTAGTTGCCGCATCTTGTCCGGCTCGGCTTTCATGAGTTTCTTGTAGCCGAAGACCGAGCGATCATTCTTGTCGCGTTGCTCCGGGACTGTAACCACGCTGCCATCCCGTATGATCATGTCGGGGCCGATGATCACGCCGATGTAGTCCACCTCCAGTCCCTGGCAGGTGTGGATGCAGCCCACCTGTTCGACAGAGTTCTGCGCGATGATCCAACGCTTCTCGTCTTCCTCCAGGTTCCACTGGCGACGGTAGTGCTCACCAATGACGATATCGTCTTCGGTTGCTCGCTTCTTGCTGTTCCAGGGCCAGCAGTAACCGGCGACAACGCGGGCCTTGTTGTTGCCGTTCTTGCTCTCGATCGCGGCATGCATGGCTTGCGGCGTGTCGAACACCTTGAACTCGTATTCGTCGGTATTGAGATGGTGGTTTGCTGTTTCTCGCACTTGAAGTACGTTATCGAGCCAGGCCAGGTAGCCATCCGAGCCGCTGCAACGGAATTGTGAGGTGAGGACGTATTCCTCGATTTCGGCACCGCGTGCCTTGGCAAACGCACGGATGGCGTCGCGATTGCCGATATCTTTCAGGGTGACGCGCTGGTCCTCGTCGATGAAGAAGATCGTGCAGCGCGCAGCGTTGATCAGCTCCTTGATCTGGTTGTCGCCTTTTTGGCCGTAGAGATCGCTTTTCTCGGTCAGGCGATGGGCTTCGTCTACCACCAGGAAATCGAATGTATCGGTGGGCGATTCCATGAACGAGCCAGAGCCGGTGAACAACTGCGAAAAATGGCTGCGGGGCAGTGCGCCGGTCAGCTTACTTTCGTACACCTGCCGAGGGGCGGAGTTCTTCGAGACGTATTTTCCCACCAGTCCGCGACTAGTGAGGTTGACCAGCAGGTTGAGCGCCACCACGGATTTACCGGTGCCTGGCCCGCCCTCGATGATCACCACTTTCGGGCGCTCCGTTGAAGCGCTTGTCGCGGCGGCCATGCAGCTCTCATGGATCTCTTTCTGGTCGTCGATAAGGACGAACTCGGCCTGCTTCTTCAGCAGTTTCACCAGCGAGTCGGCTAGAGCCTTCGATGGGCGAATGGGGCTCGCCATCAGTTCATATAGCACGCGCTTTTCATCGCCCTTGGTGATGTGCTGCTTGATGAACGTCCGCATGCGGGCCAGCTCATTCTTGCCTTTCATGAATAGTGGGGCTTTGCTTATATATGCCTGATAGCGCGGACCGTCGATGACGTTATCTGGCGTGTAATTGTGCAGATAGGCGCAAGCATGCACTTGGATGTCGCCGGAATACACGGCCTCGTTGAACCCCTCAAACAGAGAGGCATAGGACCAGGCCTGATAGGAGGGGTGTACGGTTTCCCGGATCTTGCGGCCGAGGAGGGTTTTGACAATGGCGTCCTTGGATGTCGCGCTGGCTTCAGCCCATTGTTTCAGTTCCACCAGCACCACATTTTTCTTGCCGCTGGCATCCAGGCCGGTCAGGGTTATGTCGATACGCTTGGAGGTCTGCGGGATGTGCAGCTCGATGGCGAGGCCCATGTCATGGGGGATATCCTCGGGGTTCAGGAGCTTTGCCATTGCGCTGAGGGAGTGCTTCCAAGCGTCCATCTCCGAGGCAGCGACAGTTCGGCCGGTAGCCAACTTGAAGCTACGGAGGATCACGTCCTCGATGTCGTCGTTATTGCAGTCATTCAGGAACTGCTGTTTGGTCGCTTCGTAAACGATCAAGATCCTTCTTCCTTACTGATGCCGGGCAATCAGAGTTGGTCGTATTTCTTTGCGCTGTTTCGGGCCTTCTCGACCGGGTACTTCTCGCCGTTGAGTTGCAGCTTGCGTTGGGCTGCGGCATCAAGGTCGACGCCAAGTACCGACGCCAGGCGCACCAGGTACATGAGTACGTCAGCCAGCTCTTCTTCGACTGCCTGGGCGGTTTCGGGCGTGCGGGCGGCGGACTTGGACGCGTCTTCGGTGAGCCACTGGAAAATTTCGGTCAACTCCCCGACTTCGCCGCTCAGGGCCATGACCAGGTTTTTGGGGGAATGGAACTGAGCCCAGTTACGGTCGCTGGCGAATTTTTCGAGGGCTTGAGCTAGTCGGGTGGTGTCGACTAGCTGGGTAGAAGCGGCGGTTGGGGTGGTCACGGAGGTGTCCTGTGGTGTTGAGCAGGCAAGGGCTGAGGGGCTAGCCTTTTGCCTCTGTTGTTGATGCTCGACACCATACTTCCTACAGTTGACATGAGGAATAGCGTACGACATTTCTCTGTTGCCTAGGGAAAGCTGCTGTAGCAAGACTGGAAATGAAGAAATAAATTCGTCCCCCCCATTCCCGTTGCTAGCTGTAACTCGGGAAAGGCCCGCGAGCGGGAGACCGCGCCGTTGAGCTTGAGTGACGAGTAGGTGGTGATGAACCGGTCGAACGAGTTACCCGGGAACGACTTTTCGAACGGCTTCCAGACCCACTCGTAGAACTTGTCCAGGTCATCGCGGTACTTTTCCGTGATTCGCGAGAGGATGTTGTTGTGGACGAGGCCCGACAGGGTGCGGGGGCGTAGGGCACTGTGTTGGCAGCGCGTGCCATGGCGCTCACCGCTTGTTGTGGCACAGCAGCCGTTAGGCGCGTAGGCCATTGGCGCGGGTGCAACGAGAGCCAGAGAGATTTGAACCAGCAGTCACGGTTTTTATGGGGCGCGCTATAGCTTAAATTTGATCTAAATCTATCATTTTTATTTCTAATTAACACTTGCACTGCCGATAATGATGTTTTTCAAAAAAATATTCTCGTCTCAGGTTGCTTGCCTCGGTTTACTCAGCTAGCTTAAATTTAATGGCTTAATGCCATTAACTCTGGTTTATAATTTAAGGGTGATGTCATGAAAGTAATAAGGAATATTGCTGTGGCTTGCCAGTTCCTAGCTGTTTATGGGTGTTCTTTCTTTACGCCTCCTCTTGAACAACCTGTAATCGAGGAGAAATTGAATTCAAGTTTCTTATGGAAGGCTAAAATTGGTACTCTTTCACTTACACCAGATCGGCGAGTTATACTAGTTAATTTTGAAAATGCGAGGTTCTGCGCTGAGGCGCCAACTGAAGTCGGGAGTGACCTCTCAAGGGCGCTGAAGGCCGTCGCCGGTGCGGAGGTTCCTGAGAAAGTCAAAGCAAATGTCGGCGTTGCAGCGGCTATTTCCAACTCAAACACTGTTCTCAATCATCGAACTCAAGGTATGCAGCTTTTTTTGGCTAACTCATATTTTGTATGTCAAATGTATTTGAATGATGCAATAACTGCGCGTGAAATGATCGAGTATCAAAGGGAAATATCTAGATCATCAGCTGAGTTGATTAAGGCGGAAATTGGGTATCTTTATAAGCAGGCGGAGGTGGTGGCAAAAAATCCTAATACAAAGGATGCTGTTGAGGTTCTTAAGGAAATTAATAAAATTGATGCTCAGGATCCGAAGTAGGTTTGTTTTTTCGACTTTAAATGCTTTTGCAGGGAGGGGCATGGGAAAGCTAAAGCTCCCTTTACTCCCTGCTTGGCATATTGGTTTGGCACGGTAAAACGGGCCGGATCCATTTGGCAGGTTGCGGCAGATGCAGTAGAGGATAGGAACGGCAGCCGGCCTCTTCGCGGGCAATCCTTGCACCTACAGACGTAGCCGTCACATGGAGTGAAGAGGGTCGACGTCATCGACGTCGAGATTCAGGGCGCCCCTCAATGCCCATTCTGCGCTTTCCAAGTGGCGTACTCGGATGGCCGCAAGCCATAACGCGCCAGCATCCCCTCATGCAGCCGCCGCAGTTCCTCAATCAGTAGGGCCCTGACGTCGGCCTGTTCGGGCTCTGGAACGCTATCACTCACGACTTGCTGAATCACGCTGAGCGGATCAAGTTCGGGCTGTTGGACGACATCACGAATAGCCTGCTTGATGAGATCGCGCCAAGCCAATCGCAAAGGGTCCGGCTCCGCCAAATCCTGCTTGATAGCCAGATATTCCTGCGTCGAGCGCTCATAGGCCCAGACATACAGGTCTCGCAGCAATTCCACTCGGGTCATTTCATACACGCCAAGTGTGGCCCGGCTATAGGCCTGCTCCGGTACGTCCAGAAAGGTCAGTGGGCACAGGTTGGCGCGGAACAGCGGCAGGTTCGCGGCCAGGCGGGAGGTGCGTTTGTTGATGTCGGCGAAGGGCTGCAGGTAGGGCAGGTGCACCATCATGAAAAAGGACTGTTCGAACGGGTCACGAATCTGGTTGGCCTTGCTCAGCAATACACCCAGAGCATCTTCGATTTGCTGGGGCGTAGACAGCGGGCGGTAGACACTTTGGCCGATATCGACGGCATGTTGGCGAACCCGGCCCTCGTCCGAAGGGTTGGGCAGCAGGTTTTCCGCCAGGGCACTGTGCAGGTTCATCACGGTATAGCGGTTGAACTCGGCAGTGTCGATATTGGCGACCAGCAGCTCGATGGCCGTCTTATGGTTCAGGATCATCTGCGTTTCGATGGCCGCCTTGCCCTGCGCCGTTTTGCCATGCTCGATGAGTTCACGCGTATCGAGACGTGAGTAGGTGTTGCCTTCCAGGTGGCTTGATGCCCATGACAAGTCGATCAGCAGCCGATTCAGAATGGCGCGGCTGTAGGTGCCGGCCGGCTCGTTGAGGTCGGCGGTTTTGCCCATCTTGTGCAATTGGCGGCGCAGGGGCTCGGACAAGTACCAGGTCTCATTGGGTTGGTAGTCGTCGAGGAATTCACGCTGGTAGCCCACGGGCTTGCGCGCTTGCGGGGGCAGGTTGATGTAGGCAAGCACTTCCTGGCTGTCGGCCGAGAGAGGGATCGCGCTTGGGAAAATATCGGGTGTGGCGTTCAGTGTCTCAGTCGTGGCTGCTGGAGCGCCCGCGCTGAAATAGCGGCGCGCCCGGCCGTCACCTTGTGCGGTGACTTGACCGTTCTCGATCAGTTTCGCGATCAGGCGCTGGGCGGTTCGCCTGGCAATGTCATTGTGCTGAGCAAGTAGTTCTGCCAGCGTCAAGCCGCGCTTGGATGCCTGAATGCTGTTCAGTAATTCGATGCTGGATGACATGGCTATTGGCGCCGTTTGAGAAGTGCATGGCGTGATTTTGGCGCAGTTTGGAGAACTGCGCCACTTGTGTTGGCGCAGTTGGCGCGGTTTTCGAAAACCAGGGGCTATCACGACCTGTGCTTCCCTGGGAGTGTCAGGCGGGGCCGGTTCGACTAGTCGTCGACACACGCCCGACCTGACGCCATGCCGCACATCCAGTCTTTCTCAGAAGGGAGACTAGTCGCTGTAGTTGATACCGTCGTCGCTCAGCACGTCGCAGAGGTTCCAGAGCTTCTGGACGATGCCGGAATCGCTCTTGGGATACCTGTGGGTAAGTGTGCAATGCGCCAGATTGCGCTGGCGCAGAATGTGGTTGTCCAGGTTCAGTCTTCTGGAGGGTGCTGTTCAGCCCTTAGCGCCTGGCCGGCTGCGGTCAGTCGATAACGTTGCTTGCTGCTGTTGGGCTTGTCGGGAATGGTCATCTCGACCAGGCCAAGAGCCAGCATCGAGGCCAAAACCTGCTCTCGGAACTGACTGCGGTTGCTGCGCCCAACGAAGGTCATCAGCTCGGACGTGGCGTGGTCGCCAGTCATCCTGCACAACAGCTCAGCCTGCTCTTGCTGCAAAGGCGGGCGCGTCTCGGCTTGTTTTCCTCCTGCTGCTAACTCGATCCCTACTTGGTCCCGACTTAGTCCCTGCTTAGGCCCGAAAGAGGCCCTTTTTCAACAGCGCGCTGAATCACCACCCTGAACTGGTTACTCTGCCGGTCGTCATCCAGCGTGATCATCGGCTAGGTGCTGAGAACGGGGACCGATCTATTTTTCGTGACTGCTCTCAATCAGCTTCGCTGATCTACCACTGTACGGCGCAAGTAGCTCCGCCAGCATTAATCCGTATCTGGATTCCTGAATGCTGCTCCGTATCAATGCTGGAGACACTGCTTTGGTACCGTTTGAGAGGCGCATGGCGCAGTTTTGAGAACTGCGCCACTTATATTGGCGCAGTTGGCGCAGTTGGCGCAGTTGGCGCGGTTCACGGGGCGCCGACTCGACACACCATGACCCGCCTCAAGAAAGCCTCTCCACTGCCGAACTGCTGATGCGATTACCGCTCCGTCTTAATGGAAAGCTTTTCAAAGGAGGCTCTATGCCGCGCAATTTCTCGCTGGCCTGTCTGGCAATGGTTTTGACCACAACCCTGGCCGGCTGCGCCACCCCGACCGCCACCCAGTCTGCGAACATCGACTATTCCCAGCGGCGCTATGAGAGCACCCGTTTCGATAAGCCGGGAGTCGCCCTGCCTGTGCAAGTCAGCAGCTTCAAGGCCGATATCGACGGCTGTGAAGTGCAGGCGCAGAAACACTATGAGGAGTCCCTGGCAAGCAGCAAGAAACTGGCCCAGCTCTATGGCCAGGGCATCAAGCCAGAGGTGCTGCTGGATATGAAACGCAAGCAAGTTGTCAGCTGCATGACCGGCAAGGGCGGCAGCGGTCAAGACGGCAAGGGTTGGACGATCGCTGAATAAAGGCGCCTCGCCGAACTCACACCCGGCCCGTTTCCGCCTGCACCGCCTGCAAAAACTCCGCAGCCAAGTGATGAGCCCACGATCGCGCGGTAAAACCGGCCAGATAGGCGCAGTGGCTGCCGCGTGAAGTGAAGGCCAGTAGCGTGTTAGGCATGTGCGCCATGGCTTGTTGATGTTCGCGCACATTCTCTGCCACGCAGATCGGGTCGTCTTCGGCGTTGAGCACCAGCAGCGGGATGCTGACCTTTTCCATCACCGTGATCGGATTGCAGTGCTCCAGGTAGGCCTGCTGGCTGGGGTAGCCGGCGCATTCGTACAGGTGCTGGTGGAATTCATCGAGGCTCTGCGCGCCTTCCAGTTGGGCCAGGCTGGGCCAGTTCGACAACGTTTGGCGATTGGGCGTGACGAACTGGCGCACCAGTTTTCTGGCCATCAATCGGCTGTAGGGCGCTCGCGAACGGGCAAACGCCACCTGGATGTCGTAGCCTGGGCAGTAGGCGAAAGCGCCTTGCAATGGGGTGTCCTCACCCTGTTCGCCCAGATAACGAATCAACAAACCAGTGCCGGCCGAAATGCCTGCTCCGTAGAGGGCGGACTGAGGGTAGCGCTCGGTGATCAGCTTGAGTTGTTCGCGCAGGTCCTCGGTATCGCCCATGGTGTTGAACCGTGGACTGGTCAGCGGTAATGCCCCGTGGCCTCGGCGCTCGCACAGCACCAGGCGCCAGCCGGTCAGGCGCTGCAAGTCGCGCATGAAACCGCGCATGCTGTGGGGTGACCCGGTGATGGTGTGCAGTACCACCAGGGTGGGGACTTCTGCCGGCAGGTCGGCGCCCAGCCAGTGCAGGGCCGTGGTGCCGCCGTCGCGCATGCGCAGGGTGTCGACCCGGTCATAGCGCAGTGGTGGTGAGAAGACCTTTTTCAGTCCCAGTCCGAGCAGTTGCAGATGTCCGTTGAACAACCAGGGCGTCACCCAGAAGCGGCGCGTCAGGCGCGGAAGCCGGTCGATCAGTTCCTGATTTTGCGGATTGCGCTGATAAATCAACTGCGGCCTGCGCGCGACGGCGCGTAGGTAGTAAACGGCGAAGCCGAGCATGAACACGCTCAGTGCGGCCAACCCGATGGTCATGCGATACCCTCGCTCATGGAATCAATACTGGGAACATGCGTGCTTGTGCCGGGCCCGCCAGGTCGGCGGGCCGCGCATCGCTGTCGAACCGCTGGGTTTTATAGCATTACCTCGATGTCGCTGGTCGGGAAGGCCACGCAGGCGTAGATCCAGCCGAAGTCGCGATCGGATTGGCGCAGGTGCGCTTCCTGGGGATTGAATACGGAACCGGACACCAGCTTGACCCGGCACAGGCTGCATTCACCCGAGCGACAGGCGTTCTCGACGAAGTAGCCGTTGCGCTCCAGGGCGTTGAGCAGTGGCTCGCCGACCTGGCTGCGAAAGCTGCCGCGCCCTTGCACGGTGATGTGTACTTCATCCTCCAGGCTCCGGTCTTCTGGCCAACCTTGCTGTGCGTTCGGCCATTTGGGCGCGCCGTTGGCCTCGACGCGGATGCGCCGGCGTGCGGTGCCCAGTTCGCGCAGTAGCGCCAGGCAGCTGTCGTTGAAGGGCGTCGGGCCGCAGAGGTAGAACATCCGGTTGCCCACTTCGCCCAGTATCTGCTGGAGCATCGTGCGCGTCAGGCGGCCGCTGTAGCCCGAGTGGCCGGGAGGAGGGCGCGAGATCACCTCGGTCAGGGTGAACCGCTCGTGGCGCTCGGCCAGTTGCCGCAGTTCTTCGCTGAAGATCACATCGTCGGTGTGGCTGTTCACGTAGATCAGGTGAAAGCGCCGTGGCAGGTCGCGATCAAGGATATCCAGCAGCAGGCTGCGCGCCGGGGCCACACCCGAGCCGCCGGCGAGGAACACCAGATCGTCGCCATGGAACAGCGGGTTGTGGTGAAAGGTGCCCATCGGCCCCGAGCTGGTCAGGCGCTGACCAACGCTCACCCGGTCGAGCAGGTAGGCGGAGACGAAGCCGTCCTTGGCCCGCTTGACGGTCAGGTCGTAGTGCGTGCGCTGCGTGGGCGAAGACGAGATGGCATAGGGGCGGGCGGTCTGGACGCCATCGATCTCGACGAACAGGTTGACGTACTGGCCGGCCTGGAAGGGCGGCAGCCCCTGGCGGTCGACCGCGACCACGCGCAAGGTCTTGGTGCTGGGCGTTTCCTCGATGATCTCGGCCACCTCCAGCGCCAGGCGCTTGGGATGCAACTGCCTCACGGTGCTGCCGACCTCACCGCGTACTTCATGAAAATCGCTGCCACTGTGTTCCAGGGCGCGCTTGGCGGCGGCAGCGGCCGGGTAGCCGGCGATCAGGTTCAACGGATTCTGTTCAGACATGGGCCACCTCGTTGACCTTCAAGTGCTTGAGCACGGCCCTGGCCGTGGATTCACCGGCCATATAGGTCGGTTGAAAACCGCCCATGGAGGTCCAGGAACCGGCGGTGTAGAGCCCGGGTACGGCGTCCAGGCGTTCGCGCAACAGCGCCGAGTCCTGCGCGCTCTGCTGGAAGCCGTAAATGGCGCCGCCCGGGGTGTTGAGGTAGCGCATCATGGTCAGCGGCGTCGCCACTTCGACTTCCTCGATGTATTGGCGCACCTTCGGGTAGACCCGTTCGATGAGCGCGATGAGCTTTTCGGCGAACGCATACTTGGTCTGCGCATAGTGCTCCGGGGGCACCGACTTCCAGACATCGCCGTACTGCAGGCAGACCAGCACCACCTGGCTCTTGCCGGGCGGCGCGGCGCTCGGGTCTTCCAGGTTGTAGCAGGTGAGCATGCCGCCCAGGGGCGACTCCAGGCTGCCCATGCGCGCGTGGATCTGCTCCTCGTCGAGGGTCTCGTAAATGAAGCTGGAGGCGGTGGTCACGCCCAGCTCTTGCGGCGTGCAGTCCAGGCCCAGGTAGATGACGAAGGCCGAGGTGCCCATGCGCCGCGATTTGAAGTCCTGTTGGATGATCAGGGGCGGACGGTCGAGGTCGAGCAATTCGTTGAAGGTGATCAGCGGGCTGGCATTGGACACCACCGCGGCGCAGGTCACCGTTTCGCCGCCTTCCAGGCTGACGGCGCTGACCCGCCCATCCTGGGTATGAATTTTCTCCACGGCGCAGTTGAAGCGGACTTCGCCGCCCGCTTCGAGAAACGACTCCACGAGGGCGTTCGACATGGCCTGGGAGCCGCCCTTGATGTGCCAGGGTTTGAACACCGCGTAGGCATAAAGCATCACGGCCAGGTCGGAAAACGGCAGCATGCTCGGCGACACACCGAGGTAGAGCCAATAGGTGGCCAGCACGTGCTTGAGCTTGTCGTCGCTGAAGAACTCATCCAGTACCTCGCGCGCCGGGCGAAAGCCGTATTGCACGAAGTAGGGGCACATCGTGGTGAGCATGGCTTCGCTGTTGGCGCGCCGCGCCTGGGGCAACGTCATGAAGCTTTCCAGGCTGACCTTTTCGCACACCAGCATGAAGCGCTCGATGGCCGCGCTTTCTGCCGGATACAAATCCTGTAGCAGGCGACGAATGCCCGACCAACTGGCGGGCAGGGTGACATCCAGTTCGTCGGGTACCACCAGGCGATACAGGGCGTGCTCCTGGATGAACTCGACCTTGTCCATCACGCCCAGCTTGTCGAAGAACTGGCGCATCACGAACGGCTTCTGCTCGGTGCCCAGGCCGCTGAGCTGGTGCAAGGCGACTTCGAATTCAAAATCGCCGCGCACGAAGGAGGTCGCGCAGCCCCCCGGAATGTTGTGGCGCTCCACCAGCAAGGTGCGGCTGCCACCTCGCTGCAGCGCGGTAGCGGCCGTCAGCCCGGCGTTGCCGGCACCGATCACCACGGCATCGTAATGCTTCATCATCACCTCGAACTTATCAGCGATAAGATTGATTGAAAACAAGCCCCGGACGGTGTTGGGCCGCTCGAGCCGATCGGCAAACGGCGCTGGGAGGGGAGCCGCGGGTCGACAATTTTAGCGATGCTAAGATTGTAATCTTATCGGTGTCAAGATATGCCTGGGTGATAAGATCCCGCCACCTGTATCGTTGTCCTCAAGGTTTTCCCGCATGAGCAAGCCCCCCCAACGCGCCCGCGACACCTACCACGTAGGCAACCTCGCACCTCAACTGCTGAGTGCCGCGCGGGCCATGCTTGAGGAAGTGGGGCCGACCCGGCTGTCGTTGCGTGCGGTTTCGGAGCGGGTGGGGGTGAGTTCGACTGCGGCCTATCACCACTACGCCAACCGGGCCGAGCTGGTGGGGCATTTGGCGGCCCAGGGCTTTCGTGAACTGGGCGTGGCGCTGCGCCTTGAGGATCGGGGCACTGGCGGTTTGCAGAAACTGCGTGATGCCAGCCTGGCCTATTTCAGTTTCGCCCGGGGCAATCCGGCGCTTTATCAACTGATGTTCGGGTCGGAGTCGGGAGGCAGCGAAATGCCTTTCGAGTATAGTGAAGCCCGCGAACAGGCCTTTGGCGAGCTGAAGCGCATTATCGCTGAGATACTCGGCCAGGACATGGACAGCGCCGAGGTGCGCCGGGCCGCGCTGGCGGCCTGGTCCTACACTCACGGCCTGGCTTCACTCGTTATCCATGGTGTGCTGCAGTTCCCCGACTCGACGGCCGACGAACGTTTTGTGGACCGCACCCTGCAAGGTTTCGAGCATCTGTTCAGCGCTTGCAGCGCAGCGCCCTGAAGGCAAGTGGTCGTAGCCCAAGCCACGCGACAAGCAATCACAAGCGCAGGCATACCCTGAAGCTCCACCGGTTTCCTGTCGTTTCGCTCTCTGTAGTTTCGTACTGGAATCTCAGGAAGGCCCACCGTATCCTGCTGGGCGATCCGGCCCATGCCACGAACAATGCGAGGGTTGGCGGGATCTTCATTTCCTCGAACGTTGCCCCATCGCCGTGGGCCGGCATCTTATCGAGCGACAAACCGTCGACAGGGACAGTCATCAATGCAAGCTAATTTCGGCAAAGGCGTGGTCTTTGCACTCTGCGCCGCCGCACTGAACGCCACCATCGGTGTGCTCAGCAAAGTGCTCATGAGCAGCGGCTTCACGGCCAGCAGCGTGGCGGTCATCAAGACCATTCTGGGCTGCCTGCTGCTCTCGGCCCTGCTGCTGTTTCTCAAGCGTCCGGCGTCGAAGGCCAAGTGGGGGCAGGCCGCAATCTGCGCGTTTCTCGGGATCTTCGTGCTGTTTCACTTCGAGACCTCCGCCTACCGGCACTACGCAGCCGCCGGCGTGGTGGTGATGCTGATGGCCAGCGCGTCGATCTCGTCGATCCTGTTGGGGCGCATCTTCCTCAAGGATGCCATTACCGCCAACGCAACCGTTGGCGCGGTACTGGCGATTGCCGGTATCGCGGTGATCTTTGGCGCCGACCTGAGTCAAGGTTTCACCCTGCAGGGTGCGGCGCTGGCTACGATCGCCGGCTGTGGCTATGGAGCCTTTTCGGTGGCGATGAAACGCATGGGCGTGTCCGGTGGGCTGCACTTCACTCGCCAACTGCTGTTCTTCGGCGGCCTGTATCTGCTGATGCCGGCGGCGGCTGACGGCTTCGTGATCGGCGAACTGTCGACGCTGACGATTGCTGCCCTGCTGGCGCTGGCCACCCTGCCGACCATCCTTGGCTTCTTCTGTACCACCAAGGCCATTGAGTACCTGAAACCGTCCCAGGTGCAGGCCCTGGAACTGACCGAGCCGCTGTTCGCCGCGTTGCTGGCTTTCGTGGTGCTCAATGAAGTGCCGCGAGAGAGTCTCTATATGGGGGCGGTGCTGATCATCATCGGCTTGTGCTTCTCCAATGAGCTGATCCGCTTGAACAGGAAAGCGCCTGTTTCTACCCGCGCCTGAGCCCTGCCGAGCACTGGTCGCCCACAGGCGAGCGACTCTGCATAGCATTCTCAAACCGTTAGTCGTCTTTTGTTGTACAAAAATGAATATTTGTACAGTTTTTACTGGTGAAGCCGATAATGATATCAAGGTGCCATGGATGAGGCCCGTAATCTGTATAGAGTGTCTTCATCATGACTACGTTTTTCTCTCCGCGCCGGGATCGGCGTGCCCTGCAGCAGCTCATAACTGCTGTCAACACCGGTCAGTTGCCCCAAGTTGACGGTTGTGCAGAGGCGAACGCCGTCCTTGCCACATGGCAGCAATTAAAGGTTTCCAGTGAGGGCGCCAAAGCCCGTATCAGTGAATTGGAACAGGAGCTGGAGTCGGCCCGAGAGCTATTGCGTGAGTCGGCAGTATCCGCATCCGCCCATGAGGTTAGATTCGACCTCGTAAATAGGGCATCCAGTGAAGGGCTTTGGGACATGGAGGTTGTGGCTGGAGACCCTGTAAATCCGAAGAATCGTTTCTGGTGGTCTCAGCAATTCAGAAATCTTCTAGGGTTCAATGACGAGCGTGACTTCCCCAACGTTTTGGCAAGTTGGGCCGACCGCCTTCATCCGCAAGACAAGCAAGCCACGCTTGATGCTTTTGCCCGGCACCTCAATGACAAATCTGGTCATACCCCCTACAAGGTCAAGAACCGGATAGCCATGAAAGACGGCTCCTATCGGTGGTTCTATGCCCAAGGTGAAACGCTGCGTGATGAGCAAGGCAGGCCTGTTCGGGTGGCTGGTTCCTTGCGCGATATTCATGATGAGCTGGAGCGTAATCGCGAGCATGATGTGATCATCACCCGGTTTGAGCTGGCTCGGGAGATGCTTTCGGATGGTTTATGGGACATGGAGGTCATCGCAGGTGATCCGGTAAATCCGAAAAATCCATTCTGGTGGTCGCCGCAATTTCGAAAACTGCTGGGATTTGAGACGGTAGAAGAGTTTCCCGATGTCCTCGATAGCTGGGCATCCAGGCTGCATCCCGAGGACAGTGAAAGGAGCCTTACAGCCTTCGGTAACCACCTGAACGACCGGTCTGGCAAGACACCGTTTGATATCGAATACCGTTTGAAGATGAAAAGCGGCGAATACCGCTGGTTCAGGGCTCGCGGCCAGACAAAGCGAGATCCTGAGGGCGCTCCGCTTCGAGTGGTCGGAGCGTTGGTAGACGTCAACCTCCAGCATGAGCAGCGAGCATTACGCTTGGCTGAAGGTGAGCATCAGCGCATGCTGGAGGCCAACATAGCTCAGCTGTCGCAGATCGTGGCTACCATTCAAAGCATCGCAAGCCAAACCAACCTCCTGGCGCTAAATGCGGCCATCGAGGCGGCACGCGCAGGAGAGGCCGGGCGAGGCTTCGCGGTTGTAGCGGACGAAGTGCGTAAGCTTGCGACCCGCACAACCGAAGCGACTGAGCAAGCCGCAGGAATGATCGCTCGTTAGATTTTGCTCACCGGCTGATCACCAACTGGTCTGATGTCTTCGTCCCCCAGATGCTCTCCGCCTCGATGCCTGCTGTGAAATCGGCAGTGGGCATCGGTTGCCCATGTATTCGGGCAATAATGGCTCAAGTACCGAAGGTCCGTCGGTAGCACAGGTCTGTGGATTTTCCCGAAGAGGGCAAGCGCTCAGCGCGCCCTTCCTGATCTTTAAGCGGGCATTACCGAGGCCAAGCAACCGTACAGGCACAAAAAAGGCACTTGCGATAATCGCTAAGTGCCTGATTTGTAAGGATTGTTTGGTGGAGCCGGGGGGATTTGAACCCCCGTCCGCCAGTACTCCGCTGTCGGTCCTACATGCGTAGCCGTGTCTATTGAGTTAACCCTCAGCGACCCGACGGGCAGGGTGCTTTGGGCGAGTTGTGTAAGTTTTAGCCGCTTCGTCCACAACGTACTGCACGGCGATTCTGTTCTATATGACAATCATTTTGGGTTTACAGACATCCCCTGATGATTGCTGGACCCGAAGGTACCAGGAGTGCATGTCAGCTGCAATTAAGCAGCGAGAGCAGCACCGTATTGGTCGTCATTGGCAACTATAGGAAGTTGCAACAGTGGATTTACGAGTTCTGTTACCAACTCGGCATGCACCTAAAGTTTCGCAACCGGCGTCGAATCCAAAACGGCCCCGAACCTGCTGTGCTTTCCTGCAGGTAGGTTCAGTGTACGCCAATGTGGCTCGAAAGGCCATCCCAAAGCGTGGCGTGCGGTTTTTGACTAACCGCCTTTCTGGCTGTTCTGGATCTGCTGGATCGCCCGTTGGGTGATGGAGATGCAGTTCCTGGTACCTTCCTGGGTGTTTTGCGCCTGGGCCGCCCTGGCCTGCTGGACGCTGTTCTCGATCTCGCCCTGCAGGTCGGCGGCGATGATAGTGGTCTTGGCGCTGCTGATGGTTTGCAGGTTGCTGGCGCACAGGTCTTTTTCGCCGTCGGCGAAGGCCGGTTCGGCAAGCAGTGCGGTGACAACGAACAGGCCGGGCAGTATGGAACGTTTCATGGGATCTCCTTGAACCTGGGTTCAGGCAGCGAGGTTGCCGAAGCGGCAGAGGGGCCCCGGTTGGCGGGGCCTGCTCAATAGACTTCGCGGGGTGTGCAAGGTTCTGTTTTGTTGAGAGCGGTTGGGGGTTGTAGGTGCGGTCGGCCGATGCTCGGTTGCCCGCGAAGGCGTCTTCAAAATCGCCAAAAGCTTCGCGGGCAAGCCACGCCCTACAGTTGGTCGGTGGTGTTCAGTTGGGCGGTGGGGTTTTGAGAGGTTTGGCCTGGGTGACGCGGTCGACCAGGTAGACCAGGCCGTGGTAGTCGATGCCGCCGTGCTGGCTCAGGCCGATTTCGCAGGTGCGACTGGTGGAGATGCCTTCTTCGCAGTGCTGCACGGCATCCTTGAGCGTGCGCAGCGAGTGGGCGTTCAGCTCCGGGGTGGTGAAGCCCTTGTCGCCAGCGAAGCCACAGCAGTGGATGCCTTCGGGGATCACCACGGTGTTGCTGCAACGCCGCGCCAGGTCGATCAGCGCCTGGCTTTCGCCCAGGTGCTGGGTGCTGCAGGTCACGTGCACGGCAATCGGTGCGTCCTGCGGGGTGAAGGTCAACTTATCCACAAGGTGTGTGCGAATGAAACGCACCGGGTCGTAGAGGTCGAGGCGGCTGTCGCCCAGGTCCTGGACCAGGCGCAGGGTGCAGGGGCTGGTGTCGCAGTAGATCGGATCAAGGCCACCGCGGCTGGCGTGCAGCAATGCGCCGATCAGTTCCTGGCGTTTGTGTTCGGCCTGTTCGACGTAACCCTTGGAGGCGAACGGCTGACCGCAGCACAGTTGGTCGGTGTTGTCCGGGAAGACCACCTGGTAGCCGGCCTTTTCCAGCAACGCACGGGTCTTGTCGAGCAGTGACATCTGTTCCTTGTCGCCGGCCGCCGGGCCCATCACCCGCGAGACGCAGGCGGCCAGGTAGACCACCCGTGGGCGCTCATCGGTGACTGCCGGGCTGAAGCGCACCGCGCGTTCGGGTTGTGGCATGGCGTTGGTCCACTGGGGCACGCGACCTTTGGACAGCCGCGTCAGCCCTGCCGACAGCCGCGCCAGGCGCGTGGCGCCGAGCAGCATGCGGGCGCCATTGGCGACATGCAGGGTGAAACGGACGCCTTGCAAGGTGGTGCTGAAGTTCGTGGCCAGCCAGTCGGCGCGCTTCCCGTGGGTGGCTTCGCGGCCGCGCAGCTTTTTCACCAGCTCGCCGGTGTTGATGCCCACCGGGCAGCGCTGGGCACACAGACCGGTGGCGGCGCAGGTGTCGATGCCCTGGTAGTGGTAGGCGGCCTCCAGTTCGGTGGTGTCGACGCCGGCGCGTTTTTTCGCCTGGATGTCGCGCCAGATGACGATGCGTTGGCGTGGGCTGAGGGTCAGTCCCTTGGAGGGGCAGACCGGTTCGCAGAAGCCGCACTCGATGCACTTGTCGATGATTGCGTCGGCGGCCGGCAGCGGCTTGAGGTGCTTGAGGTGGATCTGCGGATCGTCGCTGAGCACCACGTCCGGGTTGAGAATGCCCTGAGGGTCGAGCAGGCGCTTGATGGCCCACATCAGTTGGTAGGCGTCGCTGCCCCATTCCTTTTCGACAAAGGGCGCCATGTTGCGCCCGGTGCCGTGCTCGGCCTTGAGCGAGCCGCCGAACTCCACGGCCACCAGGTGCGCCACGTCATCCATGAACGCCTGATAACGGGCGACTTCGGCGGTGCTGTTGAAACCTTGGGTGAAGACGAAGTGCAGGTTGCCTTCCAGAGCATGGCCGAACAGGATCGCTTCGTCATAGTGGTGCTTGTCGAACAGCTCGATCAGGCGGTTGACGCCGATGGCCAGTTGTTCGACCGGGAAGGTCACGTCCTCGATGATCACCGTGGTGCCGGTCTGGCGCACGGCGCCGACCGCTGGAAAGGTGTCCTTGCGGATCGCCCAGAGCTTGGCGTTTTCCGTCGGGTCTTCGGTGAAGTCGACTTGTTTTTCCACCGGGAAGCGGGCCAGCGAGGCCATGATCTGCGCCCGTTGTTCATGCAGCAGCGACGAGCTGGCGGCGCGGGATTCAATCAGCAGGGCACAGGCGTTGTCCGACAGTTCGCGAACGAAGGCCGGCATGCCGGGTTTGTCCTGTACCGAGCGCAGGCTGCGGCGGTCGAGCAGTTCGACGGCGGACACCGGTTGGCGTTTGAGCACGGTGACGGCGGTGCAGCAGGTTTCCACGTCGGGGAAGACGATCAGTGCCGAGGCCTTGTGCGGGTGGTCGATCACGGTGTTGTAGGTGACCGCGCTGATGAAGCCGAGGGTGCCTTCGGAGCCGACCAGCAGGTGGCTGAGGATATCCAGCGGCTCGTCGAAATCTACCAGGGCGTTGAGGGACAGGCCGGTGGTGTTTTTCAGGCGGTACTTGTGGCGGATCTTCGTCGCCAGTTCGCTGTTGGCCCGGGTCTCGCGGGCGAGGGTCGCCAGTTGCTCGAGCAGTTCGCCGTGGCTCTGGCGGAAGGTGGCGACGCTGGTCAGGTCTTCGGTGTCCAGGCGGCTGCCGTCGGCCAGTACCAGGCGGATCCCGGCCAGAGTGTGGTAGGTGTTCTGCGCGGTACCGCAACACATGCCGCTGGCGTTGTTGGCGACGATGCCGCCGATCTTGCAGGCGTTGATCGAGGCCGGGTCCGGTCCGATCTTGCGACCGAACGGAGCCAGCCAGGCGTTGGCCTGGGCGCCGATCACCCCGGGTTGCAGGCGGATCTGCCGGCCCTGCTGGCGAATCTCGCGGCCGTTCCAGTGGTCGCCAAGGACGATCAGCACCGAGTCGCTGATGGCCTGGCCGGACAGGCTGGTGCCAGCGGCGCGGAAGGTCACCGGTACCTGTTCGCGGCCGGCCAGCTGGAGCAGGGCGACCACTTCGTCTTCGGATTCGACACGGATCACCAACTGCGGGATCAGCCGGTAGAAGCTGGCGTCGGTGCCGAAGGCCAGGGTCGAGAGCGCATCGTCAAAGCGCCGCTCGCGGGGAATCAGTTGTTCTACCGAGCGGAGGAACGGGGTGGGCAGGCTCATGCAAACTCCTCACGAGGCCGTGGCATCTGGCGTGCCCTGGGCGGCCCCATTCAATCAGGCGGTAAGTCGTGCGGGCGCGGCTCAGGCGCCCAGTTCACGGACCAGCGAATCACGGTTGATCTCGCTGATGGATTTGGCGCCGGTGAGCACCATGGCAACACGCATTTCCTTCTCGAACAGTTCCAGCAGGTTTTTCACGCCCGCTTCGCCAGCGGTGGCGAGGGCGTAGAGGAACGCGCGGCCGATCAGCACGGTGTCGGCGCCTAGGGCGATCATGCGGACCACATCGAGGCCGCTGCGGATGCCGGAGTCGGCGAGGATCTTCAAATCACCCTTCACCGCGTCGGCGATGGCCGGCAGCGCGCGGGCGCTGGACAGCACGCCATCGAGCTGGCGTCCGCCGTGGTTGGAGACGACGATACCGTCGGCTCCGAATTTCACGGCGTCCTTGGCGTCCTGTGGGTCGAGGATGCCCTTGATGACCATCGGGCCGTCCCAGAATTCGCGGATCCACTCCAGGTCTTTCCAGGAAATCGACGGGTCGAAGTTGGCGCCCAGCCAGCCAATGTAGTCGGCGAGGCCCGTCGGGTTGCCGCGATAGCGGGAGATGTTGCCCAGGTCATGGGGCTTGCCCAGCAGGCCGACGTCCAGGGCCCAGCGCGGGTGGGTCATGGCTTGCCACATGCGCCGCAGCGGGGCGTTCGGGCCGCTCATGCCGGAGTGGGCGTCACGGTAGCGGGCGCCGGGTACCGGCATGTCCACGGTGAATACCAGGGTGGTCACGCCAGCAGCCTTGGCCCGTTCCAGGGCGTTGCGCATGAAACCGCGATCTTTCAGGACGTAGAGTTGGAACCACATCGGCCGGTCGATGGCCGGGGCCACTTCTTCGATCGGACACACCGACACCGTCGACATCGTGAACGGAATACCGTGGGCGGCGGCTGCGCGGGCGGCCTGGACTTCACCGCGGCGGGCGTACATGCCGGTCAGGCCGACCGGGGCCAGGGCCACTGGCATGCTCAGGGTTTCGTTGAACAGCCGGGTTTCCAGGCTCAGTTCGGACATGTTCTTCAGCACGCGCTGGCGCAGGGCGATACCGGCCAGGTCCTCGACGTTATGGCGCAGGGTGTGCTCGGCGTAGGCACCGCCGTCGGCATAGTGGAACAGGAACGCTGGCAGCTTGCGTTGGGCGGCTGCGCGGTAGTCGGTAGAGGCAGAAATGATCATGGGAACTCGCAGCTTTGGTTGACTGGGAACGGTTGCCGGGGCCGTCTACCGACCCCGGCGCTTTCGTATCAGCGCATCACGTTAATGCACCAGCATGCCGGTGAACACGTAGGCCTGGGCCAGGGTGATCAGGCCGACGATGGTAGCGAAGAACAGACTGTGCTTGAGCGTGAAGCGGAACAGGTCGGATTCCTTGCCCACCAGACCGGTGGCGGCGCAGGCCACGGCGATCGATTGTGGCGAGATCATCTTGCCGGTCACGCCGCCGCTGGTATTGGCCGCGACCAGCAGGGTGTCGTTGACGCCGATCTGGTGTGCGGTGGTGGCCTGCAGCGAGCTGAACAGGGCGTTCGACGAGGTGTCCGAACCGGTCAGAAACACGCCCAGCCAGCCGAGGAACGGCGAGAAGAACGGAAACGCAGCGCCGGTAGCCGCGAGCACCAGGGCCATGGTCGAGGACATGCCCGAGTAGTTGGTGACGAAGGCGAAGGCCAGCACCATGCCGATGGACAGGATTGGCCAGCGCAGTTCGTAGAGCGTCTCTTTAAAAGTGGTAAGACCAGTTTTTACATTGATCTTGAGTACCCGCATCGAGATCAGCGCGGAGAAGAAGATCGCCGTGCCGGTGGCGGAGATCGGGTCGAGCTTGAACACGGCCGGGATGGCGGTCGGGTTGGCGACGATCGGCGCGGTCTTGATCACCAGTTGATCCAGGTGCGGGATGGCGAAGTTGAACACGCTGCTGTACATCGCGCCGCCAGTGGCGAACATCGCCTTGAACGACTTGAGGGTCCAGATGGTCACCAGCACGGTGAGGATCAGGAACGGTGACCAGGCCTTGAAGATCTGCCCCAGGCTGTAGGGCGATGCCTGGGCGCTACGTGGCTGGCCGAAGCCGCCGACGCTGGCGGTGATCGCGGCACCTGTGGTGACGCCAGCGATTTGTGCACCGGCACTACGGCGCGGCTGCCAGACTTTCAGGAACAGGGTCAGGCAGATCAGGCTGGCCAGCGCCGAGGTGATGTCCGGCAGTTCCGGGCCGATGAAGTTCGAGGTGAAGTACTGGGTGATGGCGAAGCTCAGGCCCGCGACCAGCGCGGCCGGCCAGGTTTCCCGCACGCCGCGCAGGCCGTCCATCATGAACACCAGCCAGAACGGCACGAACAGCGACAGCAGCGGCAGTTGGCGACCGGTCATGGCGCCGATCTTGAATGCGTCGATGCCGGTGACCTGGCCCGCGACGATGATCGGAATGCCCAGGGCGCCGAACGCCACGGGGGCGGTGTTGGCGATCAGGCACAAGCCAGCGGCGTACAGCGGATTGAAGCCCAGGCCCACCAGCAGCGCGGCGGTGATTGCCACGGGGGCGCCGAAGCCGGCGGCACCTTCGAGGAAGGCGCCGAAACAGAAACCGATCAGCAGCACCTGCAAGCGTTGGTCGTCGGTAATCGACAGCACCGAGCTGCGGATGATTTCGAACTGACCGCTCTTGACCGTCAGTTTGTAGAGGAACACCGCCGCGACGATGATCCAGGCAATCGGCCAGAGGCCATAAGCGAAGCCGTAGCCTGCTGCCGCCAGTGCCATGTCCACCGGCATCTTGAAAGCGAAGATCGCCACCAGGATCGCCAGCGCCAGAGTGATGCTGCCCGCCACGTGCCCCTTGAGGCGGAACACCGCCAGGGCCAGGAAGAAGAACACGATGGGAATAACGGCCGCGAGAGCGGACAGGCCAAGGCTGCCGAGTGGGCTGTAGAGCTGTTGCCAGGTTTGCATATGGGGTGGCCCCTAATTGTTGTTGGTCAGGCGCTGATGAGCTGATTTGGGTAATTGGTAATACCAATTTACAATCGCTGTGGGCTAGGTTAAAAGCCTTGTAGGGGGTGTGTCAATTTGCCGCCCTGAAACTTTCGTCGCAGAGGGGCTCGGGAAAGCGGCTGATCAGGTGATTTATGCGCTGTCTGGTGGGTGCTGGGGCGGCGCCAATAGGCCAGAATAGGCGGCCCCGGCAAGGGTTCGGGAGCGTGAGGAGTAAGTGATGGGGTTTGATCAAATTCGTCAGCGCCGTTTGTCTGACGATATTATCGAGCGGCTCGAGGGGATGATTCTCGAAGGCACGCTCAAACCCGGTGAGCGCCTGCCGGCCGAGCGTGCGCTGGCCGAGCAGTTTGGCGTCTCGCGTCCGTCGTTGCGCGAGGCGATCCAGAAGCTGGTGGCCAAAGGGTTGCTGGTCAGCCGGCAGGGCGGTGGCAACTATGTGGTGGAGACGCTGGGCTCGACGTTCAGCGATCCTTTGTTGCACCTGCTGGAAAACAACCCGGAAGCTCAACGTGATCTGCTGGAGTTTCGGCATACGTTGGAGGCGTCCTGTGCCTATTACGCGGCGTTGCGCGCCACCGAGGTGGATCGGGAGCGGTTGCGGGTGGCGTTCGAGTTACTGCAGAGCTGTTATTCGCGGGCGGGCGAGGTGAGCCGCGCGGAGGAGGGCGAGGCGGATGCGAACTTCCATCTGGCGATTGCCGAGGCCAGTCATAACGCGGTGTTGCTGCATACCATTCGTGGGTTATTCGATCTGCTCAAGCGTAATGTGGTGACGAATATTGGCGGGATGTACAAGCAGCGTACGGAGACTCGCGACATGCTGATCAGTCAGCATCGGGAGTTGTACCTGGCGATTATCGAGGGGCGGGCGGAGCAGGCGCGGGAGGTGTCGAGCCGGCATATCCTGTATGTGCAGGAGGTGCTGGAGGAGGTTCGGCAGGAGGTGCAGCGGTTGGCACGGGCGGAGCGGCGCAAAGGCATTTGAGCTGAATGTGCGTAGGCGTTGTAGGAGCGTGGCTTGCCCGCGAAGCTTTTGGCGGTCTTGAGGACCTCTTCGCGGGCAAGCCCGGCTCCTACGCAGGTCCGGTGTTCCGGGCTTAGTCTTCCTTGCCCTTGTTGCGCACCGCACGCTGCAGTTCGCGACCGGCGTCGCGTTCGCGTTCGGTATCGCGCTTGTCGTATTCCTTCTTGCCCTTGCCCAGGGCAATCTCGCATTTGACCAGATGCTTGCTCCAGTACAGCGAGAGGCAGACGCAGGTGTAGCCCTTCTGCTGCACGCCGGCGAAGATCTTTTCCAGCTCGCGCTGGTTGAGCAGCAGCTTGCGCGTGCGCGTCGGGTCGGCAATGACGTGGGTGCTGGCGGTGGTCAGCGGTGTGAAGTGGCTGCCGAACAGCCAGGCTTCGCCATCCTTGAGCAACACATAACTGTCGACCAGTTGTGCCTTGCCTGCCCGCAAGCTTTTGACTTCCCAACCGGCCAGGACCAGGCCAGCCTCGAACCGTTGTTCGACGAAGTAATCGTGGCGCGCCTTTTTGTTTTGCGCGATGGTCCCTGTGGGGTGTTTCTTCTGTTTAGCCATAGGGGCGGCATTATAGGGGGTTGCGCGTCCGTCGGCTACGGTGAAGCTGCGTGCTTGAGCGCGTAGGATGAATCCCGGACAATGCGCCCTCTTTTGTTTGCTGCCCAGCCGTGGAATCAACGCTGACATGACGACCCATATTCAACGTTCGGCCTTGCTGCCTTATCCGGCACAGGCGCTTTATGACCTGGTGAACGACGTCGCACGTTATCCGGAATTCCTGCCGTGGTGCTCGGCCTCCCAGGTGCTGGAAAGCTCGGACGTGCTGATGCGCGCCACGTTGTCGGTGGCCAAGGCTGGGCTGAGCCAGCAGTTCGTGACGCGCAATACCCTGGTGCCAGGACAGTCGATCGAGATGAATCTCGAGGAAGGGCCGTTCACTCAGTTGCATGGCGTTTGGGTGTTCAAGGCGCTGGGGGAGAAGGCCTGCAAGATCAGCCTGGACCTGACCTTCGATTATGCCGGGCCGGTCGTACGGGCAACCCTCGGCCCGCTGTTCAATCAGGCGGCAAATACCCTGGTGGATGCGTTCTGTCAGCGGGCGAAGCAGCTGAATGGCTGAGTCGTCGGTTGCCATCGAGGTGGTGTACGCCGAGGTTGGGTGTCAGTGTCTGCTGGACGTTTCGGTGCCGGCGGGGACGACGTTGCGGGCTGCGGTTGGATTGTCGGGGATGGCAGAGCAGTTTCCCGAGGCTGACCTGTCGGCTTGCCCGTTGGGGATTTTCGGCAAGGTGGTCAATGATCCTGAGGTCAGGGTTGTGGCTGAAGGGGATCGGATCGAGATTTATCGACCGTTGCTGGCGGACCCGAAAGAGGTGAGGCGGTTGCGGGCGCAGAAAGCGGCCCAGGCTCGTCTGCAGAACCCATAGTACTTGTGGGGGAGGCTTGCTGGTGATGGGGCCGTGAGTCTCGCGTTGCTTGTTCGGTTGTCATCGCCAGCAAGCCGGCTCCCACAAAAAATGTTGTGCGCTTGGCTGTGGCAAATTTACAGGCAACAAAAAGCCCGGCATGCCGGGCTTTTTGTTGTGTGGCGATATTACTGCGGCGAGGTGTCCAGCGGTTCTGGTGTCGGAACCGGCACGGCTTTGACGCCATCGACGTCTTTCTGGATCTGGTCGAGCAGCGAGCCTGGTTTGGCTGGCTTGTCTGCCTTGGGTTTTTCAGCATTCTGGGCAGGCGCATCGACGGTGGTGCCGCTGTCCTTGCCGAGGATGGCTTCGTCACGACTCACGCCAGGCATGAAATCGCCGGCCAGACTCATGAGTTTGTCATCATTACTGAAAATCAGGCTGACACGTTCCTGTTGGCGTTCACCGCCACCGGGTTGCAGGCTATACAAATAATCCCAGCGATTGGCGTGGAACGTGTCGGTCAACAGAGGGTTGCCCATGATAAACCGTACTTGCCGCCGGGTCATTCCGGGACGTAACTGGTCTATCATGTCCTGCGTGACGACATTGCCCTGCTGGATGTCGATTTTGTAAACCCCGGGGAATGAACAACCGGCGAGTGCGAGCAGTCCCACTAAGGTGAAACTGGTTAGCAAGAGCTTGGTGTTTTGCATCGGTGGGCGACTTCCACTATCTTGGCTGGGACAACGTAAACCCCGATCATACCCGCATTAAGAGAAGCTGCGAAGCAGCATCCGCGAGAAAGCTGACCATGGTTGAAAATAGCGAACTACGCAAAGCTGGCTTAAAAGTGACTCTGCCACGGGTCAAGATTCTACAGATGCTCGATTCTGCCGAGCAGCGTCACATGAGCGCCGAGGATGTCTACAAGGCGTTGATGGAGGCTGGCGAGGATGTCGGTCTGGCGACGGTTTACCGTGTATTGACCCAATTCGAAGCGGCCGGGCTGGTAGTCCGTCACAACTTCGATGGGGGGCATGCGGTATTCGAGCTGGCGGACGGCGGCCACCACGACCATATGGTCAACGTGGATTCCGGTGAGGTCATCGAGTTCATCAACCCGGAAATCGAGAAGCTCCAACACGCTATCGCCGAGCAGCATGGCTATGAGCTGGTGGATCACAACCTGGTGCTGTACGTACGCAAGAAGAGGTAATTCTGGCGTACGGATTCAGGTCCGGTGAAACGATCGAAGGCGACCGCAGGGTCGCCTTCGTTTTTTTGTTACATGAAATGTTCTGGTTCGGATTCGGGTCGTCGCTCAGCTTTTGGCTGTCACCACCATCTTCTTCGCGTGAGCCAGGGATTCCTTGGTGAGGTCGATGCCGCCGAGCATGCGGGCAACCTCTTCGACCCGTTCGGTCTTGCCCAGCTTGGACACTGCCGTATGCGTTGCATCGCTACCGCGCACCTTGTGCACGAACAGGTGGTGATGGCCTTGGGCGGCAACTTGCGGCAGGTGGGTAACGGTCAGCACCTGTCCACGGTCGCCGAGGCGTCGCAGCAGTTGGCCGACGATTTCTGCGGTCGGGCCGCCGATACCGACGTCCACTTCGTCGAAGACCAGGGTCGGGATGCGTGAGGTCTGCGCGGTGATCACCTGGATGGCCAGGCTGATACGTGACAGCTCACCGCCCGAGGCGACCTTTGCCAGAGCTTTCAGTGGCTGGCCTGGGTTGGCGCTGACCAGCAGTTCGACCTGCTCCAGCCCATAAGGCAGCGGTTCGTCACTGGCATTGGCGTGCAGTTCGATGTTGAAGCGACCGCCGGGCATCCCCAGCCGCTGGATTTCCTGTTCGACCGCGCTGGCCAGGCCGGTGGCGGCCTGGCGGCGCAGCTCGCTGAGTTCCTGAGCGCGTTCCTGATAGTGTCGGGCATAGGCGGCCAGTTCTTCGCCAAGGCGCTCGACGGCTTCGTCGTTGGCGTTCATGGTTTCGATCTCGTCCAGCAGTTTCTGCTGCAGGGTCGCCACTTCGGTCGGCTGGATACGATGCTTGCGGGCCAGGGTGTAGATCGCATCCAGGCGTTCTTCGAGTTGCTGCAGGCGACCCGGATCGGCATCGAAGTGATCGACGAAACGGTTCAGTTCGCCAACCGCTTCTTCTACCTGGATCTGCGCGCTGGCCAGCAGGTTGGCGGCTTCGCCCAGTGCACCGGAACCGTTGCTGACGCTGGTCAGGCGATTCAGGCAGGTGGTGAGAGCATTGAGTACGTTGCCCGAATCGCTTTCACTGCATTGCTCGACCACTTGCCGACAAACGCCGAGCAGGGTTTCGGCGTTGGTCAGGTTCTTGTGTTCCTGCTCCAGATCCTCCAGTTCGTTTTCGCCGAGGGAGAGGTTTTCCAGTTCTTCCAACTGGTAGCTGAGCAGCTGGTGGCGGGCGCGTTGTTCGTCGCTGGAGTTGGACAGGCGTTCCAGCTCCTGGCGGGTCTGGCGCCAGCGCTGGGCGGCGAGCTGTACCTGGCGGGCGAGGTCGGTCGCGCCGGCATACTCGTCGAGCAGGCGGCGGTGGGTGTCGGTCTTGAGCAGGGACTGGTGTTCGTGCTGGCTGTGAATGTCGATCAGCAGTTCGCCGAGGGCCTTGAGGTCGCCAAGGGGGCAGGGCGAGCCATTGATATAGCCACGCGAGCGTCCTTCGGCGGTGATGACCCGGCGCAGAATGCAGGGGCCTTCGTTGTCCAGGTCGCGTTCGACGAGCCAGTGGCGCGCTTCCGGGATGTCCTGCAGGTCGAAGGTGGCCAGGATGTCGGCCTTGTCCGCCCCGGGGCGCACCACGCCGCTGTCGGCACGATCACCCAGGGTCAGGCCGAGAGCATCGAGCATGATCGACTTGCCGGCACCGGTTTCGCCGGTGATGACGCTCATCCCGCGATCCAGTTCCAGATCGAGGTGCTCGACGATTGCGTAATTGTGTACGGACAGGTGCACCAGCATGAAGGCCGCTCCCAGGGTTGGATATGGTTATTTATACAGTGGTTTCGGTTTGCCTGACAATGCCTGGGCTTAGTTCGATTCGCTTGAATGTCCGGTTTTTTTAGCGCGATCGGCGATGTATGTGTGCTTCGATCGGCGTGGCTGCATTTCTCGCCACTTGAACCTGGAAAATGCGGCCCCATATACGGGGGCAGAAGCGTGAGCCACGCTCGCGGACGATATTGAAAGGAGGTTTTTATGGCTGACGAACAGAATCTGGATGCGCAAAATCAAGAAGCCACTCAGGCTGCCGATGCTTCGAGCGATGACCTGGCAAGCCGCGTGCAGGCACTCGAAGAGCAACTGTCCGCCGCACAGGATCAGAGCTTGCGCGTAGCTGCCGACCTGCAGAACGTTCGCCGCCGTGCCGAGCAGGATGTCGAGAAGGCGCACAAGTTCGCGCTGGAAAAATTTGCCGGTGACCTGCTGCCGATCCTCGACAGCCTGGAGCGCGGTCTGGAACTCTCCAACCCGGATGACGAGAGCATCCGTCCGATGCGCGAAGGTATCGAGCTGACCCTGAAGATGTTCCAGGACACCTTCAAGCGTCACCAGTTGGAAGCCATCGATCCCCATGGCGAACCCTTCAATGCTTCGCTGCACCAGGCAATGGCCATGCAGGAAAGCGCCGACGTCGAGCCCAACAGCGTATTGAAGGTGTTCCAGAAGGGTTACCAGCTCAACGGTCGTCTGCTGCGCCCGGCCATGGTCGTGGTGAGCAAGGCGGTTGCACCGGTTTCGCCGACTATCGACGAGCAGGCTTGAAATCGGTCGTAGCGACCCCATCTATAAGTCAAGCGTTTAAGTGCTACCGCAGTTGGCCATAACCACTGCGGCAAAAAAATCCAAGTTTCGGGAGAGTGAAATGGGCAAAATTATCGGTATCGACCTGGGGACTACCAACTCCTGCGTCTCCATTCTGGAAAACGGCAACGTCAAGGTGATCGAGAACGCCGAAGGCGCTCGGACCACGCCGTCGATCATTGCATACGCCAACGATGGCGAAATCCTGGTCGGTCAGTCGGCCAAGCGTCAGGCCGTGACCAACCCGCACAACACCCTGTATGCGGTAAAGCGTCTGATCGGTCGCAAGTTCGACGAAGAAGTCGTACAGAAAGACATCAAGATGGTTCCGTACAAGATCGCCAAGGCTGATAACGGTGATGCCTGGGTCGAAGTGAACGGCCAGAAGATGGCACCGCCACAGATTTCGGCTGAAATCCTGAAGAAGATGAAGAAGACCGCCGAAGATTACCTCGGCGAGTCCGTGACCGAAGCGGTGATCACCGTTCCGGCCTACTTCAACGACAGCCAGCGCCAGGCCACCAAGGACGCCGGTCGTATCGCCGGTCTGGACGTCAAGCGCATCATCAACGAACCGACCGCCGCTGCTCTGGCTTACGGTATGGACAAGGCCAAGGGCGACCACACCGTCATCGTTTATGACCTGGGTGGCGGTACCTTTGACGTTTCCGTGATCGAGATCGCTGAAGTCGATGGCGAGCACCAGTTTGAAGTGTTGGCCACCAACGGCGACACCTTCCTGGGTGGTGAAGACTTCGACATCCGCCTGATCGACTACCTCGTCGACGAATTCAAGAAAGAAAGCGGCATGAACCTCAAGGGTGACCCGCTGGCAATGCAGCGCCTGAAAGAGGCGGCTGAAAAGGCCAAGATCGAGCTGTCGTCCGCGCAGTCGACCGACGTCAATCTGCCTTACATCACTGCCGATGCGAGCGGTCCGAAGCACCTGAACGTGAAGATCTCCCGCGCCAAGCTGGAGTCGCTGGTGGAAGACCTGGTTCAGCGCACCATCGAGCCTTGCCGTATTGCTCTGAAGGACGCCGGTATCGACGTCGGTTCGATCAACGACGTGATCCTGGTCGGCGGTCAGACCCGTATGCCACTGGTGCAGAAGCTGGTGACCGAGTTCTTCGGCAAGGAAGCTCGCAAGGACGTCAACCCGGACGAAGCTGTCGCCATGGGCGCGGCTATCCAGGGCGCGGTACTGGCCGGTGACGTGAAGGACGTTCTGCTGCTGGACGTCAGCCCGCTGACCCTGGGTATCGAAACCATGGGTGGCGTGATGACCGCGCTGATCGAGAAGAACACCACTATTCCGACCAAGAAGTCGCAAGTGTTCTCGACTGCCGACGACAACCAGGGCGCCGTGACCATCCACGTCCTGCAGGGTGAGCGCAAGCAAGCCGCGCAGAACAAGTCGCTGGGCAAGTTCGATCTGTCCGAGATCCCGCCAGCGCCACGTGGCGTGCCGCAGATCGAAGTGACCTTCGACATCGACGCCAACGGCATCCTGCACGTTGGTGCGAAGGACAAGGCCACTGGCAAAGAGCAGAAGATCACCATCAAGGCCAACTCCGGTCTGTCGGATGAAGAAATCCAGCAAATGGTTCGCGATGCCGAGCTGAATGCCGAGGAAGACCGCAAGTTCGAAGAGCTGGCTGCCGCGCGCAACCAGGGCGACGCACTGGTGCACTCGACTCGTAAAATGGTGGCCGACGCCGGCGACAAAGTGACCGCGGAAGAGAAAACCGCGATCGAGGCGGCCGTGGTTGCCCTGGAAGCCGCCGTGAAGGGCGACGACAAGGCTGCCATCGACGCCAAGGTCGAGGAGTTGTCCAAGGTGTCCGCGCCTGTGGCGCAGAAGATGTACGCCGAACAGGGTGCCAAGCCTGAAGCCGGTGCGCAGCCTGCCCAGGAAGAAGCGCACAAGGATGACGTCGTCGATGCCGAGTTCGAAGAAGTCAAAGACCACAAGTAATTCTGCTTGTTGGTCGGCCGGTTGACTGCATTTAAGCGGTGACTGGTAGGATGTCGCCGCGCGGGAGCTTGCTCCCGCGTTGGCGTGTCTGGAGTACGCAAATTTTTACAGCATGCGACAACGCTCGGGTGCTGGCCTCAGGGGCAATTTATGGCAAAGCGTGACTATTACGAGGTATTGGGGGTCGAGCGTGGCTCCAGCGAGGCGGAGCTGAAAAAGGCTTATCGTCGTCTTGCGATGAAATATCACCCGGACCGCAATCCGGATGACAAGGCTGCGGAAGAGCAATTCAAGGAGGCCAACGAGGCCTATGAAGTGCTGTCCGACTCCAGCAAGCGTGCGGCATACGATCAGTATGGGCATGCCGGTGTCGATCCGAGCATGGGTGGCGGTGGTGCCGGCTTCGGCGGGCAGAACTTCTCCGATATCTTCGGCGACGTGTTCAGCGATTTCTTCGGTGGCGGTCGCGGCGGCTCCCGTGGCGGTGCCCAGCGTGGCAGTGACCTGCGCTACACCCTGGAACTGAACCTGGAAGAAGCGGTTCGCGGTACCACCGTGAATATCCGTGTTCCGACCCTGGTCAACTGCAAGCCGTGCGACGGTTCCGGCGCGAAGAAGGGTTCTTCGCCGGTGACCTGTCCGACCTGTGGTGGTATTGGTCAGGTGCGCATGCAGCAGGGGTTCTTCTCGGTGCAGCAGACCTGCCCGCGCTGTCATGGTCAGGGCAAGATCATTTCCGATCCGTGCGACTCCTGCAATGGTCAGGGTCGTGTGGAAGAGTACAAGACGCTGTCGGTCAAGGTGCCGTCGGGCGTCGATACTGGCGACCGCATTCGTCTGTCTGGCGAAGGCGAGGCGGGCACGCAGGGTGGTCCGACCGGCGACCTGTATGTGGTGATCAGCGTACGTGAGCACGATATTTTCCAGCGCGATGGCAAGCACCTGTACTGCGAAGTACCGATCAGCTTCGTCGATGCCGCCCTCGGTGGTGAGCTGGAAGTGCCGACCCTTGATGGTCGGGTCAAGCTGAAAATTCCGGAAGGTACCCAGACCGGCAAGCAGTTCCGTCTGCGCGGCAAGGGTGTTGCTCCGGTGCGTGGCGGTGGTGCGGGTGATCTGATGTGCCGGGTGGCTGTCGAAACGCCGGTGAACCTGAGTCGTCGTCAGCGTGAGTTGCTGGAAGAGTTCCGTGCCTCGCTGGATGTCGACAGTTCCCACTCACCCAAGGCCAGCGGTTGGTTCGAAGGTATGAAGCGCTTCTTCGGCGACCTGTAAGGAGCGTGGCATGCGACGTATAGCTGTAATGGGCGCCGCCGGGCGCATGGGCAAGATTCTGATCGAGGCGGTGCAGCAGCAGGTGCCGGTTGCCGGTCTGACGGCTGCCGTGGTTCGCCCTGGGAGTTCGCTGGTCGGTGCCGATGCCGGTGAGTTGGCTTCGCTGGGTCGCATCGGTGTGCCGTTGTCCGATGCGCTGGAAAAGGTGGTTGAAGAGTTCGATGTCTTGATCGACTTCACCCTGCCGGAAGTGATGCTGAAGAACCTGGCGTTCTGCCGCAAGGTTGGCAAGGCCATGGTGATCGGTACGACCGGTTTGAATGCCGAGCAGAAGCAGTTGTTGGTGGAGGCGGGCAAGGATATTCCGATCGTCTTCGCCGCCAACTTCAGTGTCGGTGTCAATCTGTCGCTGAAACTGCTTGAGTTGACCGCTCGGGTGCTGGGTGAGGATGCGGATATCGAGATCATCGAGACGCATCATCGGCACAAGGTCGATTCGCCTTCGGGTACCGCCATGCGTATGGGCGAGGTGATTGCCGATACGCTGGAGCGCGATCTTCAGAAGGTTGCGGTCTATGGCCGTGAAGGGCATGTCGGTGCGCGTGCGCGTGACACGATCGGCTTTGCCACCGTGCGCGGTGGTGACGTGGTGGGTGATCACACCGTCTTGTTCGCTACCGAGGGTGAGCGTCTGGAAATCACCCACAAGGCCTCGAGCCGCATGACCTTCGCCAAGGGTGCCGTACGTGCTGCTCTGTGGTTGGATGGCAAGGCGGCCGGCCTGTACGACATGCAGGATGTGCTTGACCTGCATTGAGGTAAGTGGCGCACCTGTTTCTGGTGCGCCTGCTCCTGCAGTCGCGATGCATGCAGTAGAATGTTGGCGCGTGCAGTAAGCACGTGAGTGCATTGCGTATTGTGTTGCATGCCTTTCAAACCGCTTCGCGACGTCCTGTCGCATTTCCTGGCCTTCAAGGCTCATTAGCGGTGGATTAAAAAAGCCTTTTTCTGTAAGCTACAGCTTTAGTGTGTCCACTAAAAGCGCGCAGAATAATTCAGTGAAAAAAGCGGGGTGACGTGTCCATACGTCACTCCGCTTTTTTACAACCTGCGATCGCCCTTTCAGGCTTTATTTACGGGAGGTCTTCTTGACTAAGCCAGCCATACTCGCCCTTGCTGATGGCAGCATTTTTCGCGGCGAAGCCATTGGAGCCGACGGTCAGACCGTTGGTGAGGTGGTGTTCAACACCGCAATGACCGGCTATCAGGAAATCCTTACCGATCCTTCCTACGCCCAACAGATCGTTACCCTGACTTACCCGCACATCGGCAACACCGGCACCACGCCGGAAGACGCCGAGTCCAATCGTGTGTGGTCGGCAGGCCTGGTCATCCGCGACTTGCCGCTGGTGGCGAGCAACTGGCGGAACACCCTGTCCCTGTCGGATTACCTGAAGGCCAACAACGTTGTTGCCATCGCCGGTATCGACACCCGTCGCCTGACTCGCATCCTGCGCGAAAAAGGCTCGCAGAACGGTTGCATCCTGGCCGGCGACAACATTACCGAGGAAGCGGCCATCGCCGCAGCGCGCGGTTTCCCTGGTCTGAAGGGCATGGACCTGGCGAAAGTCGTCAGCACCGAGAAATCCTACGAGTGGCGTTCGACGGTCTGGGACCTGAAAACCGACAGTCACGCGACCATCGATGCCGCTGATCTGCCTTACCATGTGGTCGCCTACGACTACGGGATCAAGTCGAACATCCTGCGCATGCTGGTCGAGCGCGGCTGCCGCGTCACCGTGCTGCCAGCCCAGGCGCCAGCGAGCGAAGCCCTGGCGCTCAAGCCGGACGGCGTGTTCCTGTCCAACGGCCCTGGCGATCCGGAGCCTTGCGACTACGCCATTCAGGCGATCAGGGAAATCCTCGAGACCGAGATTCCGGTGTTCGGTATCTGCCTGGGTCACCAACTGCTGGCCCTGGCGTCCGGCGCCAAGACCATCAAGATGGGTCACGGCCACCACGGTGCCAACCACCCGGTACAGGATCTGGACTCCGGTGTCGTCATGATCACCAGCCAGAACCACGGTTTCGCCGTGGATGAAGCGACCCTGCCAGGCAACGTCCGGGCGATCCACAAGTCGCTGTTCGACGGTTCGCTGCAAGGCATCGAGCGTACCGACAAGAGCGCGTTCAGCTTCCAGGGCCACCCTGAAGCCAGCCCGGGCCCGAATGACGTGGCACCGCTGTTCGATCGCTTCATCAATGAGATGGCCAAGCGCCGTTGATTGCCTGAATGCCCAGGGCGGCCCCGCATGGCGGCGGCCCCCTGGCAACTTCAAGGATTGTTCAACGGCTTGCCGACTGACCCGCGGATTTGAGTGACAAACCCATGCCAAAACGTACAGACATTAAAAGCATCCTGATTCTTGGTGCTGGCCCGATCGTCATCGGCCAGGCCTGCGAATTCGACTACTCCGGCGCCCAGGCCTGTAAAGCCCTGCGCGAAGAGGGTTACCGCGTCATTCTGGTGAACTCCAACCCGGCGACCATCATGACCGACCCGGCCATGGCGGATGCGACCTACATCGAGCCGATCAAATGGCGCACCGTCGCCAAGATCATCGAGAAGGAGCGTCCAGACGCCCTGCTGCCGACCATGGGTGGCCAGACTGCCCTGAACTGCGCCCTGGACCTGGAGCGCGAAGGCATCCTGGAAAAGTTCGGCGTAGAGATGATCGGTGCCAACGCCGACACCATCGACAAGGCCGAAGACCGCTCGCGTTTCGACAAGGCCATGAAGTCCATCGGCCTGGCGTGCCCGCGCTCGGGTATCGCCCACAGCATGGAAGAGGCCAATGCGGTTCTCGAGAAGCTCGGCTTCCCATGCATCATCCGTCCGTCCTTCACCATGGGCGGCACCGGCGGCGGCATCGCCTACAACCGTGAAGAGTTCGAAGAAATCTGTGCCCGTGGTCTGGACCTGTCGCCGACCAAGGAACTGCTGATCGACGAATCGCTGATCGGCTGGAAAGAATACGAAATGGAAGTTGTCCGCGACAAAAAGGACAACTGCATCATCGTCTGCTCCATCGAGAACTTCGACCCGATGGGCGTGCACACCGGTGACTCGATCACCGTTGCTCCGGCACAGACCCTGACCGACAAGGAATACCAGATCCTGCGTAACGCCTCCCTGGCGGTGCTGCGCGAGATCGGCGTGGAAACCGGCGGTTCCAACGTGCAGTTCGGCATCTGCCCGGACACTGGCCGCATGGTCGTCATCGAGATGAACCCGCGGGTATCCCGTTCCTCGGCCCTGGCTTCGAAAGCCACCGGTTTCCCGATTGCCAAGGTCGCTGCCAAACTGGCCGTGGGTTACACCCTGGACGAGCTGTCGAACGACATCACTGGCGGCAAGACCCCGGCGTCCTTCGAACCGTCCATCGACTACGTTGTGACCAAGCTGCCACGCTTTGCCTTCGAGAAGTTCGGCCAGGCTGATGCGCGCCTCACCACTCAGATGAAGTCGGTGGGTGAAGTGATGGCTATCGGCCGGACCTTCCAGGAGTCCCTGCAGAAAGCCCTGCGCGGTCTGGAAGTGGGCGTTTGCGGTCTGGACGAGAAGGTCGACCTGAGCAACCCGGAAAGCATGGGCGTGCTCAAGCGCGAACTGACCGTGCCGGGCGCCGAGCGTATCTGGTACGTGGCGGACGCCTTCCGCGCAGGCCTGAGCGTCGAAGAAATCTTCGGCATGAACATGATCGACCCCTGGTTCCTGGTGCAGATCGAAGACCTGGTCAAGGAAGAAGAGCGCGTCAAGACCCTCGGTCTGTCCTCCATTGACCGCGACCTGATGTTCCGCCTCAAGCGCAAGGGTTTCTCCGACCAGCGTCTGGCCAAGCTGCTGGGTGTGACCGAGAAGAACCTGCGTACCCATCGCCAGAAGCTGGAAGTGTTCCCGGTCTACAAGCGCGTCGATACCTGCGCGGCCGAGTTCGCCACCGACACCGCCTACCTGTACTCGACCTACGAGGAAGAGTGCGAGGCCAACCCGTCGACTCGCGACAAGATCATGATCCTGGGTGGCGGTCCGAACCGTATCGGTCAGGGCATCGAGTTTGACTACTGCTGCGTACACGCGGCACTGGCGCTGCGCGATGACGGCTACGAGACCATCATGGTCAACTGCAACCCGGAAACCGTCTCCACCGACTATGACACTTCCGATCGCCTGTACTTCGAGCCAGTGACCCTGGAAGACGTGCTGGAAATCGTCCGCGTCGAGAAGCCCAAGGGTGTGATCGTCCAGTACGGCGGCCAGACCCCGCTGAAACTGGCGCGTGCCCTGGAAGCGGCTGGCGTACCGATCATCGGTACCAGCCCTGACGCCATCGACCGTGCCGAAGACCGCGAGCGCTTCCAGCAGATGGTCGAGCGCCTGAACCTGCGTCAGCCGCCGAACGCCACTGTGCGCAGCGAAGACGAAGCCGTGCGTGCGGCGGGCAAGATCGGTTACCCGCTGGTGGTGCGTCCGTCCTACGTGCTGGGCGGCCGGGCGATGGAAATCGTCTACAAGGAAGAAGAACTCAAGCGCTACCTGCGCGAAGCGGTCCAGGTGTCGAACGACAGTCCGGTGCTGCTGGATCACTTCCTCAACTGCGCCATCGAGATGGACGTGGATGCGGTCAGCGACGGCACCGACGTGGTGATCGGCGCGATCATGCAGCACATCGAGCAGGCGGGGGTTCACTCCGGTGACTCGGCGTGCTCGCTGCCACCGTACTCGCTGCCGGCGCACATCCAGGACGAGATGCGCGAGCAGGTCAAGAAAATGGCCCTGGAGCTGGGCGTTATCGGCCTGATGAACGTGCAGTTGGCTCTGCAGGGCGAAGACATCTACGTCATCGAAGTGAACCCGCGTGCTTCGCGTACCGTGCCGTTCGTGTCGAAGTGCATCGGTGTGTCCCTGGCCATGATCGCTGCCCGCGTGATGGCCGGTAAGACCCTGAAGGAACTGGGCTTCACCAAGGAAATCATTCCGAACTTCTACAGCGTGAAAGAGGCGGTGTTCCCATTCGCCAAATTCCCTGGCGTCGACCCGATCCTTGGCCCAGAGATGAAGTCCACGGGTGAAGTGATGGGTGTGGGCGACACCTTCGGTGAAGCCTTCGCCAAGGCGCAGATGGGTGCCAGCGAAGTCTTGCCGACTGGCGGTACAGCGTTCATCAGTGTGCGTGACGACGACAAGCCACTGGTTGCGGGCGTGGCCCGTGATCTGATCAACTTGGGCTTCGAAGTGGTTGCGACCGCCGGTACCGCCAAGCTGATCGAAGCGGCAGGCCTGAAAGTGCGCCGTGTCAATAAGGTGACCGAAGGTCGTCCGCACGTTGTCGACATGATCAAGAATGACGAAGTCACCCTGATCATCAACACGACCGAAGGTCGCCAGTCGATTGCCGACTCGTACTCCATTCGTCGTAATGCGCTGCAGCACAAGATCTACTGCACAACCACCATTGCTGCTGGCGAAGCCATTTGCGAAGCGCTCAAGTTCGGTCCCGAGAAGACCGTCCGTCGCTTGCAGGATCTACACGCAGGATTGAAGGCATGAGCATAACCAAGTACCCCATGACTGTTCAGGGTGCCAAGGCCCTGGAAGATGAGCACGCTCACCTGACCAAGGTCGTCCGTCCCAAGCTGAGCCAGGATATCGGCACGGCCCGTGAGTTGGGCGACCTGAAGGAAAACGCCGAATACCATGCTGCCCGCGAGCAGCAGGGTATGGTCGAGGCGCGGATCCGTGATATCGAAGGCCGTTTGCAGAACTCGGTGGTCATCGATGTCACGACCATCCCGCACACCGGCAAGGTGATTTTCGGCACCACGGTGGAGATCGCCAACGTCGAAACCGACGAAAGCGTGACCTATCACATCGTGGGTGAGGATGAGGCTGATATCAAACAGGGCAAGATTTCGGTGGGTTCGCCCATCGCTCGCGCCCTGATCGCCAAGGATGAAGGCGATGTCGTGACCGTCAAGACGCCTGGTGGCGTGATCGAGTACGAGATTGTCGCAGTCCGTCACATCTGAACGCAGGCGCCCGCTACGCGCGGGCGCCATGCTCTGGCAACTGGCCCAGATGCTCTGGGTTGGCGGCCTGTGGTTATTGCATGTGGGGCTGTTGCCAGTCCTCACGCAAATCGGCCTGGCACCGCTGTTGATCGAAGAGATCAGTGCTCAGCTAGGCGCCTTATTGGTGGGATTTGCAGCGGTCTGCGTGATCGTGCAGGTCCTGGTGCTGCTGCTGTCCGAAGGTCGTACGAGCCTTTGGCGCGATACTCGCGGGCAGTTGCTGTTGATGGCATTGTACGCGTGCGCGATGTATTTCGCGGTACGCTACTGGCAACCGCAAGCCTTGCGCTGGCAGTTGTTCAGTTACCTGGTGCTCGGCCTGTCGGGCCTGGTGTTGGTGCTGCAGTCCGTTCCGGGCGAGGATGGCAGGGCACGCGAAGCGTACCCTTGACCGGTGTCGTGATCACTTGAAGCGATGAACGTTCGACAGTTGCTTGTTGACGTCGAAGTTGCGGCGATAGATCAGCGCCATCTTGCCGATGACCTGTACCAGGTCCGCCTTGCCGGTCTTGCACAGCTGCGCGATGTGCGCCAGGCGCTGCTCGCGGTCGAGGATGTTGAGCTTGACCTTGATCAGTTCGTGATCGTTCAGTGCGCGCTCGAGTTCGGCTAGCACACCTTCAGTCAAACCGTTGTCAGCCACAGTCAATACTGGTTTCAGATGGTGGCCAATGGATTTGTACTGTTTCTTCTGCTCTTGAGTGAGCGGCATAATCTGACCCCTGCGTCTGATCTTGTAAAAAATGGCGGCTAGTTTACCCGAGCGAGTCCGGGACCGCCCAGTTAATCGCGATTCGACTATTTTTCGAGGTGGCCCGTGGCCCGTTCCAAGACCAGCCAAAACTGGCTGAAAGAGCATTTCAACGACCCATTCGTCAAAATGGCGCAAAAAGATGGGTACCGCTCCCGTGCCAGCTACAAGCTGCTGGAGATTCAGGAGAAGGACAAGCTGATCCGTCCCGGCATGACCGTGGTCGACCTGGGGGCGGCGCCCGGTGGTTGGTCGCAGGTGACCAGTCGTCTGATTGGTGGCAAGGGGCGTCTGATCGCTTCCGATATCCTGGATATGGACAGCATCCCGGATGTGACCTTCATCAAGGGTGACTTCACCGAGGATGCGGTGCTGGCGCAGATCCTCGAGGCGGTTGGAAATTCAGAGGTAGACCTTGTGATTTCCGATATGGCCCCCAATATGAGTGGTACGCCCGCAGTCGATATGCCGCGCTCGATGTTCCTGTGCGAGCTGGCACTGGATCTGGCAGGCCGGGTGTTGCGTCCTGGCGGGGATTTCCTGATCAAGATTTTCCAGGGCGAAGGTTTCGACGAGTACCACAAGAATTTCCGCAAGCAGTTCGACAAGGTCCAGACACGCAAGCCGGTGTCATCCCGCGATCGCTCCCGTGAGCAGTATCTGCTGGGTCGCGGTTTCCGTGGGCGGACTGAGTAAAGCAAGGTTTTTGAAGGGGGCGATAGGAAATTCGCATTTCGCCTCGTGAACATAAGTGAATATTGTGTAGTCAATGTTTCACAAAGGGTTACAGACGGCGCCTGCGAAGCTGTAGGTAATGTAGTAAGTTATGCCGGTGAATATCATGCGAAGCGCGCACCACGAACGGAGCAAGCTTCAGAGGGTAGTTAATTGAACGATATGGCAAAGAATCTGATCCTGTGGTTGATCATCGCGGCTGTCCTGGTGACGGTGATGAACAACTTCTCCAGCCCTAACGAGCCACAGACCCTCAACTATTCCGACTTCATCCAGCAAGTGAAGGATGGCAAGGTCGAGCGCGTGGCCGTGGACGGCTATGTGATCACCGGCAAACGCAACGATGGCGACAGCTTCAAGACCATTCGTCCGGCGATTCAGGACAATGGCCTGATCGGCGACCTGGTGGACAACCACGTCGTGATCGAAGGCAAGCAGCCGGAACAGCAGAGCATCTGGACCCAGTTGCTGGTGGCCAGCTTCCCGATCCTGGTGATCATCGCGGTGTTCATGTTCTTCATGCGCCAGATGCAGGGCGGGGCGGGCGGCAAGGGCGGCCCGATGAGCTTTGGCAAGAGCAAGGCGCGCCTGCTTTCCGAGGATCAGGTGAAAACCACCCTGTCCGACGTCGCCGGCTGCGACGAGGCCAAGGAAGAAGTGGGTGAGCTGGTCGAGTTCCTGCGCGATCCGGGCAAGTTCCAGCGCCTGGGTGGTCGTATTCCTCGCGGCGTGCTGATGGTCGGCCCTCCGGGTACCGGTAAGACCCTGTTGGCCAAGGCTATCGCCGGTGAGGCGAAAGTGCCGTTCTTCACCATTTCCGGTTCCGACTTCGTCGAGATGTTCGTCGGTGTTGGTGCCAGCCGTGTTCGTGACATGTTCGAACAGGCCAAGAAGCACGCACCGTGCATCATATTCATCGACGAAATCGATGCGGTCGGTCGTCACCGTGGTGCCGGCATGGGCGGCGGTCATGACGAGCGCGAGCAGACCCTCAACCAGTTGCTGGTGGAGATGGACGGTTTCGAAATGAACGATGGCATCATCGTCATCGCCGCGACCAACCGTCCCGACGTCCTCGACCCGGCGCTGCTGCGCCCTGGTCGTTTCGACCGCCAGGTGGTGGTGGGCTTGCCGGACATTCGTGGTCGTGAGCAGATTCTCAAGGTGCATATCCGCAAGGTGCCGGTCGGTGACGACGTGGCTCCCGCCGTGATTGCCCGTGGTACTCCCGGTTTCTCCGGTGCTGACCTTGCCAACCTGGTCAACGAGGCTTCGCTGTTTGCCGCTCGTGCTGGCAAGCGCGTGGTCGAAATGAAGGAGTTCGAGCTGGCCAAGGACAAGATCATGATGGGCGCCGAGCGCAAGACCATGGTCATGTCCGAGAAGGAAAAGCAGAACACCGCTTATCACGAAGCCGGTCACGCGATCGTGGGACGTGTCGTGCCCGAGCATGATCCGGTCTACAAGGTTTCGATCATTCCTCGCGGTCGTGCGCTGGGTGTGACCATGTTCCTGCCGGAAGAAGATCGCTACAGCCTCTCCAAGCGCGCGTTGATCAGCCAGATCTGCTCGCTGTACGGTGGTCGTATCGCCGAAGAGATGACCCTGGGTTTCGATGGCGTCACCACCGGTGCCTCCAACGACATCATGCGCGCCAGCCAGATTGCCCGGAACATGGTGACCAAGTGGGGTCTGTCCGAGAAGCTGGGGCCGTTGATGTATGCCGAAGAAGATCAGGAAGTGTTCCTGGGGCGTGGCGGTGGCGGTCAGAACTCCAGCTTCTCGGGTGAAACCGCCAAGCTGATCGACTCCGAGGTGCGCAGCATCATTGACCACTGCTACGGCACGGCCAAGCAGATCCTCACGGACCACCGCGACAAGCTCGATGCCATGGCCGATGCGCTGATGAAATACGAGACCATCGACGCCGATCAGATCGACGACATCATGGCCGGTCGCCCACCGCGCGAGCCGCGTGACTGGGGTGGTTCGGGCAGCTCGGGCACAACGCCGCCGGTGGTGAAGGATGAACGTCCCGAAGCTCCGATTGGTGGCCCTGCGGCTGATCACTAAGGTTTGAAATGACTTCTGTTCAGTCCTCGACCCGGTTGCCTTGCGGCAACCGGGTTCTTGATTTGGCCCGGACGCATGTCATGGGCATTCTCAACGTTACCCCGGATTCCTTTTCCGATGGCGGGCGCTTCAGTGAGCTGGATAGGGCGCTGCGGCATGCCGAAGGCATGGTGCAGGCTGGCGCGACCCTGATCGATGTTGGCGGTGAGTCGACCCGGCCTGGCGCGCGAGTCGTGTCGCCGCTGGAAGAGCTTGAGCGGGTGGCGCCTGTCGTCGAGCGCATTCATCGTGAGCTGGATGTAATCATTTCGGTCGATACCTCGACACCAGCGGTAATGCGCGAGACTGCGCGTCTTGGTGCCGGCCTGATCAACGATGTGCGTTCGCTGCGGCGCGATGGCGCGCTGGATGCAGCTGCGGTCACCGGCTTGCCGGTTTGCCTGATGCACATGCTCGGCGAGCCTGGCGACATGCAGGACAATCCGCAGTACGAGAATGTCACGCAACAGGTACAGGCGTTTCTCGTCGAGCGCATGGCGGAGTGTGAGGCGGCGGGTATTCCCGCTGAGCGGATCATTCTGGACCCGGGGTTCGGCTTTGCAAAAAATCTGCAGCACAATCTGAGCCTGTTCAAGCATATGGAGCAGTTGCATGCCCTTGGGCGGCCACTATTGGTCGGCGTTTCGCGAAAGAGCATGATAGGCCAGGCACTCGGTCGCCCGGTGGGTGAGCGCCTGTACGGCAGTCTGGCGCTGGCAGCGCTGGCGGTGAGCAAGGACGCGCGGATTCTGCGTGTGCATGATGTGGCCGAGACGGTCGACGTCGTCAATATGCTCGCTGCCGTTGCGACGGCCGAATAAGAATGATGGAGCACTTATGAAGAAGAAATATTTCGGCACCGACGGTATTCGTGGCCGGGTCGGGCAGTACCCGATCACCCCTGATTTCATGCTTAAGCTGGGCTGGGCTGCAGGCATGGCGTTCCGCAAGTTGGGCAACTGTCGTGTGTTGGTCGGCAAGGACACACGTATCTCCGGCTACATGTTCGAGTCTGCCCTGGAGGCCGGGTTGTCCGCAGCCGGGGCTGACGTGATGCTGCTGGGGCCGATGCCGACCCCGGCCATTGCCTATCTGACCCGTACTTTTCATGCCGAGGCCGGGATCGTCATCAGTGCGTCCCACAATCCGCACGACGACAACGGCATCAAGTTTTTCTCCGGTGAAGGCACCAAGCTGCCGGATGAAGTCGAGCTGATGATCGAAGAGTTGCTCGATGCGCCGATGACGGTCGTCGATTCGGAAAGGTTGGGCAAGGTCTCGCGGATCAATGACGCGGCTGGTCGCTACATCGAGTTCTGCAAGGGCAGCGTGCCGACCGGCACCAAGCTGTCCAATCTCAAGGTGGTACTCGATTGTGCGCACGGCGCGACCTACAAGGTCGCACCCAGTGTCTTTCGTGAGCTGGGCGCACAGGTCACCGCGTTGTCCGTGCAGCCCAACGGGCTGAACATCAACGACAATTGCGGGTCGACGCACATCAAGCCGCTGCAGGCTGCGGTGTTGGCCGAGCAGGCCGACCTGGGAATCGCCTTCGACGGTGATGGTGACCGGGTGTTGATGGTCGATCACACGGGAGCGGTGGTCGATGGCGACGAGCTGGTATTCATCATCGCACGTGACCTTGCCGAGCGGGGCAAGCTCAACGGTGGTGTGGTCGGAACCCTGATGAGCAATCTGGGGATGGAACTGGCGCTGAACGAGCTGGATATTCCCTTCGTGCGTGCCAATGTCGGTGACCGCTATGTGATTGCCGAACTGCTCGAACGTAACTGGCTGGTAGGTGGGGAAAACTCGGGTCATATCCTCTGCCTGAGCCACAACACCACTGGCGACGCGATCATCGCGGCACTGCAGGTTCTGTTGGCGTTGCGTCGTCGTGGCGAGACGCTGGCCCAGGCGCGTCAAGCTCTGCGCAAGTGTCCTCAGGTGTTGCTCAACGTGCGTTTCGGTGGCGGTGTCGATCCGGTCAAGCACCCGCAGGTGGTGGCCGAGTGCGAGCGTGTGACTGCGGCCATGAACGGTCGTGGCCGTGTGCTGTTGCGCAAGTCGGGGACCGAGCCGCTGGTGCGGGTGATGGTCGAGGGTGAGGATGAAGCTTCGGTTCGTGAGCATGCCGAAGGGCTGGCAAAACTGGTTGCTGAAGTTTGTGCCTGAATTCGGCTTGCCAGTGATGATCTGGTTGGGTAATATCTGCGCCCACTTTGACCCGCGAGGTAGAGCATGCGTCGCCCCATGGTAGCTGGTAACTGGAAAATGAACGGTACCCGCGCCAGCGTCGCTGAGCTGATCGAGGGGCTGCGGAATCTGGCCCTGCCGAGCGGTGTTGATGTTGCGGTATTCCCGCCTTGCTTGCATATCAATCAAGCGATTGATGGTTTGAAGGGCAAGTCGATTTCGGTCGGCGCGCAGAACTGCGCAGTGGAATCCATGCCGGGCGCCTTGACGGGTGAGATCGCATCGAGTCAATTGGTCGATGCAGGTTGCTGCCTGGTACTGATCGGGCATTCCGAGCGTCGCCTGATCCTGGGTGAGACGGATGCCACGCTCAATCGCAAGTTCGCCGCCGCGCAAGCTTGTGGGTTGATTCCGGTGTTGTGTGTAGGGGAGACCTTGGCGCAGCGTGAAGCCGGCAAGACGCTGGAAGTGGTTTCGCGTCAGTTGGGCAGCATCATCGAAGAGTTGGGTGTCGATGTTTTTGCCAGGGCTGTGATCGCTTACGAGCCGGTCTGGGCCATTGGTACCGGACTGACAGCATCGCCGCAACAAGCGCAGGATGTGCATGCAGCCATTCGCGCGCAGTTGTCGGCAGAGAATTCTGAAGTCGCTCAAGGTGTGCGGCTTCTATACGGCGGCAGCGTGAAGGCGGCCAATGCGGTCGAACTGTTCGGCATGCCGGATATCGATGGAGGCCTCATTGGTGGGGCTTCTCTGAATGCAGATGATTTCGGTGCGATCTGTCGCGCCGCGGGAAACTGATAAAATGCTGGAAACGATCGTAGTCGTTCTTCATCTGTTGGCTGCACTGGGCGTTGTTGCTCTGGTATTGCTGCAACAGGGTAAAGGTGCGGAAGCTGGTGCATCTTTCGGCGCAGGTGCTTCAAATACTGTGTTCGGAAGCCAAGGTTCCTCTACCTTTCTTAGTAAGTTTACTGCTATACTTGCCGCAGGTTTCTTCATAACCAGCTTAGGGTTAGGTTACTTTGCTAAAGAGAAAGCTCACCAGCTGACTCAAGCAGGTCTGCCAAGCCCGGCAGTGTTGGAAGCGCCAAAGCAAAAGCCGGCATCTGATGATGTACCGGTTCTCCAGGAGCAAAAGCCGGCCAATACGGCAGGTGATGTACCTCAAGCTCCAGAGAAGAAGTAAAACGGGTTTCATGCTGTAAACGTTGTATTGCCGAGGTGGTGGAATTGGTAGACACGCAACCTTGAGGTGGTTGTGCCCATAGGGTGTAGGGGTTCGAGTCCCCTTCTCGGTACCAATTATCAGGAGAGCCCGCTGTTGCGGGCTTTCTTGTAGGTGGAAGGTTACATTGACCCAAAAAGGGATCGGTCGTATACTTTCGCCCCAGCTTTGTCGCGGGGTGGAGCAGCCTGGTAGCTCGTCGGGCTCATAACCCGAAGGTCGTCGGTTCAAATCCGGCCCCCGCAACCAGTTTTAGCGGAGCCCCTTTTCAGGGGCTTTTTGTTAGCTGGACACAATTGATGCCGCGTTTGACGGCATTTCAGGGATGGGCGATTCGCCCATTTTTTGTTTTCTTAAATCGCATGCACATCATGCACGAGGGGGTTCAGGTGTCGAGCAAGCTAGAACAGTTGCAGGCCTTGTTGGCCCCGGTGGTCGTGGCCCTGGGCTATGAATGCTGGGGTATCGAGTTTTCTGCTCAAGGCCGCCATTCCGTGTTGCGCGTTTATATCGATAAGGAAGGTGGTGTTCTGGTGGATGACTGCGCCATTGTCAGTCGCCAGATCAGTGGTGTGCTGGATGTCGAAGATCCGATCTCCACTGAATACACCCTTGAAGTTTCCTCTCCTGGCATGGAACGCCCGCTGTTCACCCTTGAACAGTTTGCCTCGCATGCCGGCGAACAAGTGAAAATAAGGCTGCGTTCGCCTTTCGAAGGTCGACGCAACTTTCAGGGCCTTCTGCGTGGAGTGGAAGAGCAGGACATCGTGGTGCAGGTGGATGACCATGAATTCCTGTTGCCGATCGATTTGATCGACAAGGCCAACATTATTCCCAGTTTTGACTGAGACGCGGATCCCGCGGATCCAATGGCTTGCGAAAGGCGAGGCGTACGATGAGCAAAGAAGTATTGCTGGTTGTTGAGTCGGTATCCAATGAAAAGGGTGTACCGGCAAGCGTGATTTTTGAGGCGCTGGAGATTGCTCTGGCGACCGCTACCAAGAAGCGCTTTGAAGACGAAGTTGACCTGCGTGTGGAAATCAACCGCCACACCGGTTCCTATGAGACTTTCCGTCGCTGGACCGTCGTCGAGGAAGACGATCTTGACGATCCGGCGATCGAGACCTGGCCGAGCAAAGTGGCGCAAACCCATCCGGGTGCCAAGGTTGGCGAAGTTGTCGAGGAGAAGATCGAGTCCATCGAATTCGGTCGTATCGCCGCGCAGACCGCCAAGCAAGTCATTGTGCAGAAGGTTCGCGAAGCCGAGCGTGCGCAGGTGGTCGATGCCTACCGCGAGCGTCTGGGTGAAATCATCTCCGGTACCGTGAAGAAGGTCACCCGCGACAACGTTATCGTTGACCTGGGTAACAACGCCGAGGCGCTGCTGGCTCGCGAAGATATCATTTCTCGCGAGACGTTCCGGGTCGGTGTACGGCTTCGTGCGCTGCTCAAGGAAATTCGTACCGAGAACCGTGGTCCTCAGTTGATCCTGTCGCGTACTGCGCCGGAAATGCTGATCGAGCTGTTCCGTATCGAAGTGCCCGAGATCGCCGAAGGCCTGATCGAAGTAATGGCAGCGTCCCGTGATCCGGGTTCGCGCGCCAAGATCGCGGTCCGCTCCAAGGACAAGCGTATCGATCCACAAGGCGCATGCATCGGCATGCGCGGTTCGCGTGTCCAGGCCGTCTCCGGCGAGCTGGGTGGCGAGCGTGTCGACATCGTGCTGTGGGATGATAACCCGGCGCAGTTCGTGATCAACGCCATGTCGCCGGCTGAAGTCGCGGCGATCATCGTTGACGAAGATGCCCACGCGATGGATATCGCCGTGGGTGCCGACAACCTGGCCCAGGCGATTGGCCGTGGTGGTCAGAACGTACGCCTGGCCAGTCAGTTGACCGGCTGGACCCTGAACGTGATGACCGAGTCGGACATCCAGGCTAAGCAACAGGCAGAAACCGGTGACATCCTGCGCAACTTCATCGACGAGCTGGAAGTCGACGAAGAGCTGGCACAGGTGCTGGTCGATGAAGGTTTCACCAGCCTGGAAGAGATTGCCTACGTACCGTTGGAAGAAATGCTCAACATCGACGGCTTTGACGAGGACATCGTCAACGAGCTTCGCGCTCGTGCCAAGGATCGCTTGTTGACCAAAGCCATCGCTACAGAGGAAAAGCTGGCAGACGCCCATCCGGCCGAAGACCTGCTCTCGCTTGAGGGTATGGACAAGGATTTGGCGGTGGAACTGGCGGTGCGCGGCGTAATTACCCGCGAAGACCTGGCCGAGCAGTCGATTGATGACCTGCTCGACATCGACGGCATCGACGATGATCGTGCCGGCAAGTTGATCATGGCCGCCCGAGCCCACTGGTTCGAGTAATTAGGCGCGGCCTGAGGAGAGAAGTGCATGACGCAAGTCACGGTGAAACAACTGGCCGATGAGGTCAAAACACCGGTGGAGCGCCTGTTGCAGCAGATGCGTGAGGCAGGTCTGCCGCACACCGCCGCCGAAGAAAAGGTGAGCGACAGCGAGAAACAATCGCTGCTGACTCATTTGAAGAGCAGTCACAAGGCGAAAGTGGAAGAACCGCGCAAGATTACCTTGCAGCGCAAAACCACCAGCACCCTGCGTGTTGCCGGCAGCAAGAGCATCAGTGTTGAAGTACGCAAGAAGAAAGTCTTCGTACAGCGCAGCCCGGAAGAAATCGAAGCCGAGCGCAAGCGTGAGCAGGAAGAACGCCGTGCCGTAGAAAATGCGGCCCGTCAGAAGGCGGAAGAAGAAGCCAAGCGTCGCGGCGAAGAAGACGCACGTCGCCAGCCAGCTCCGGCTGCCGAACCGGCTGCCGCTGTGGCAGCTGAAGTGGTCGCAGCCCCTGTGGCGGCGGTCGAGCCTGTGCGTGAAGCAGCGGTTTCCGCTCCAGCACCGGCGGCCGACGCTCGCAAGCGCGAAGAGCCGCGTCGTCCGGACAAACCACGTGCCGACGATAGCAATCGTCGCGGCAGTGGTGGTGATGGCGAGCGCAAAAATGCTCCGCATCGTGCTTCGGTCAAGGAAAAGGCTCCGGCCCCACGTGTTGCCCCGCGCACTACCGACGAAGAGAGCGATGGTTTCCGTCGTGGCGGTCGCGGTAAAGGCAAGCCGAAAAAACGCAACGCCCACGGTTTCCAGAGCCCTACCGGCCCGCTCGTGCGTGATGTGAAAATTGGCGAGACCATTACGGTTGGCGATCTTGCCCAGCAGATGTCGGTCAAGGCGGCCGAGATCATCAAGTTCATGTTCAAGCTGGGTACACCAGCCACCATCAACCAGGTTCTGGATCAGGAAACTGCCCAGCTGGTTGCTGAAGAACTGGGCCACAAAGTGACCCTGATCAGCGACACCGCCCTGGAAGATTCCCTGGCCGAGTCCCTGAAGTTCGAAGGTGAAGCGGTTTCCCGTGCGCCGGTTGTGACCGTAATGGGTCACGTTGACCACGGTAAGACGTCGCTGCTCGACTACATCCGTCGTGCGAAGGTTGCTGCTGGCGAAGCCGGTGGTATTACCCAGCACATCGGTGCCTACCACGTGGAAACCGATCGCGGCATGGTCACCTTCCTCGATACCCCGGGTCACGCCGCGTTTACCGCAATGCGTGCCCGTGGTGCCAAGGCGACCGACATCGTGATCCTGGTGGTTGCGGCGGACGACGGCGTGATGCCGCAAACCATCGAGGCCGTTCAGCATGCCAAGGCGGCTGGCGTTCCTCTGGTGGTCGCGGTGAACAAGATCGACAAGCCGGGCGCTGATCTCGATCGCATCCGTAGCGAACTGTCGGTTCACGGTGTGACTTCCGAGGAGTGGGGTGGCGACACGCCATTCGTCCCGGTTTCCGCGAAGATGGGTACCGGCGTCGACGAATTGCTCGAAGCGGTCCTGCTGCAGGCCGAAGTACTGGAACTGACTGCCACCCCTTCGGCTCCGGGCCGTGGTGTGGTTGTCGAGTCCCGTCTGGACAAGGGCCGTGGCCCGGTGGCTACCGTGCTGGTACAGGACGGTACGCTGCGTCAAGGCGACATGGTGCTGGTCGGCTCGAACTATGGCCGCGTGCGCGCCATGCTCGACGAAAACGGCAAGCCTATCAAGGAAGCCGGTCCGGCGATTCCGGTCGAGATTCTCGGCCTGGACGGTACCCCGGATGCTGGCGACGAGATGAGCGTGGTGGCTGACGAGAAGAAAGCTCGTGAAGTCGCGCTGTTCCGCCAAGGCAAGTTCCGCGAAGTCAAACTGGCTCGCGCACATGCTGGCAAGCTGGAAAACATCTTTGAAAACATGGGCCAGGAAGAGAAGAAGACGCTCAATATCGTCCTCAAGTCCGATGTCCGTGGTTCGTTGGAAGCACTGCAAGGTGCGCTCAACGGTTTGGGTAACGATGAAGTGCAAGTGCGCGTCGTCGGTGGCGGTGTCGGAGGTATCACCGAGTCCGACGCCAACCTGGCACTGGCCTCCAGCGCTGTACTGTTCGGCTTCAACGTGCGTGCCGATGCCGGCGCGCGCAAGATCGTCGAGCAGGAAGGTCTGGATATGCGTTACTACAACGTGATCTACGACATCATCGAAGACGTCAAGAAAGCTCTGACCGGTATGCTGGGCAGCGACGTGCGGGAGAACATCCTAGGCGTGGCCGAAGTCCGCGACGTATTCCGTTCGCCTAAGTTCGGCGCCATTGCCGGCTGCATGGTGATCGAGGGTAGCGTGCACCGTAACCGTCCGATCCGCGTACTGCGTGAAGACATCGTGATCTTCGAAGGCGAGCTGGAATCCCTGCGCCGCTTCAAGGATGACGCTTCCGAAGTGCGTGCCGGCATGGAATGCGGTATCGGCGTGAAGAGCTACAACGACGTCAAGGTCGGCGACAAGATCGAAGTATTCGAGAAGGTTCAGGTTGCTCGCAGCCTCTGACTCGCAAGCTTCAAGAGCCGCCACGGCCTGGCGCAGCGTGCTGCACAGGCCGTCGAGCGGACTCTAAACGCAACGCCCGGTCCGGCTTCTGCCAGGCCGGGCGTTTGCCGCTTTCAGACCTCGAGGGTTTCACCTCGGGGCAGTAACAGGTAACAAGACATGGCAAAAGAATACAGCCGTACCCAACGTATCGGCGATCAGATGCAGCGCGAGCTGGCACAGTTGATCCGTCGTGAAGTCAAGGACCCGCGCGTCGGCCTGGTCACCATCACCGCTGTCGATGTCAGCCGTGACGTCGGCCACGCGAAGGTTTTCATCACCGTGATGGGCCAGGACAGCCAGGAAGACATCACCCAGAGCATCAAGGTGCTCAATTCGGCAGCCGGCTTCCTGCGCATGCAGTTGGCTCGCGAGATGAAGCTGCGCAGCGTGCCGCAGTTGCATTTCCACTACGATGAGAGCGTCGCCCGTGGTGCCCATCTGTCGGCATTGATCGAGCGTGCAGTGGCCGAAGACAGCCAGCATGGCGAGGACAGCGAGTCTCAAGCTACCTCTCCAGCAGACGGCCGGGAGTAATCGGTGGCTCAGGTCAAACGTATTCGTCGCAACGTCAGCGGCATCATCCTGCTGGACAAGCCGCTGGGGTTCACCTCCAACGCGGCGTTGCAGAAGGTCCGCTGGCTGCTCAACGCCGAGAAGGCCGGTCATACCGGCAGCCTCGATCCGTTGGCTACCGGAGTGCTGCCGCTGTGCTTTGGCGAGGCCACCAAGTTCTCGCAGTACCTGCTCGATTCCGACAAGGGTTATGAAACCCTCATGCAGTTGGGCAAGACCACCACCACGGCCGACGCCGAAGGTGAGGTTCTGCAGACCCGTCCTGTGACCGTTGGTCGTGCCGATATCGAAGCGGTCCTGCCGGATTTTCGTGGGGAAATCAGTCAGATACCCCCGATGTACTCGGCACTCAAGCGCGATGGGCAACCGCTTTACAAGTTGGCGCGTGCAGGGGAAGTAGTGGAGCGCGAACCGCGTTCTGTTACTATTGCGCGCTTGGAATTGCTGGCCAGCGAAGGCGATACTGCCCGACTGGCGGTGGACTGCAGCAAGGGCACCTATATTCGTACCCTGGTGGAGGATATCGGTGAGCGGCTCGGTTGCGGTGCGTACGTCGCCGAACTGCGTCGGACCCAGGCCGGACCTTTCAGCCTCGCCCAGACGGTGACGCTCGAAGAGCTGGAAGCCGTCCATGCCGAAGGTGGTAATGAAGCGGTCGACCGTTTCCTGATGCCATCGGACAGTGGGTTGCTGGATTGGCCTCTGCTCAAGTTTTCCGAGCACAGTGCGTTCTACTGGCTCAACGGCCAGCCAGTACGTGCCCCGGACGCGCCGAAGTACGGCATGGTTCGGGTACAGGATCATAATGGTCGCTTCATCGGTATCGGTGAAGTGAGCGAAGACGGGCGCATCGCGCCGCGTCGACTGATTCGGTCAGAATGACCGGACGAGGGTGGCTGTCAACAGGCACGGTCACTACTCTTTTATAGATACGGGGATTTGTCCTCGGCCTGTTGAAACCGTTCCTGGACGGTTTCCTGATATAAGGATTGCCCACATGGCACTCAGCGTTGAAGAAAAAGCTCAGATCGTAACCGACTACCAGCAAGCTGTTGGTGACACTGGTTCGCCAGAAGTGCAAGTTGCACTGCTGACCGCCAACATCAACAAACTGCAAGGTCACTTCAAGGCCAACGGTAAAGACCACCACTCCCGTCGTGGTCTGATCCGCATGGTAAACCAGCGTCGTAAGCTGCTGGACTACCTCAAAGGCAAGGACGTGACCCGTTACAGCACCCTGATCGGTCGTCTGGGCCTGCGTCGCTAATTCAGCGATTGCGCGAGAGGTTGGTTGTCTGTCCTGTGTTCGTGGATTTCCACGGGCATGGGGCAGGCTCCCAGCCTCAAGTTTTATCTGGACTGCCGGATCATTACGAAAGCTCGCCACGCAGGCCGTTTTCGTAATGACCCAGAGTCGGGTAGATGCCCGCTACTGGCCAAGGATTTCGCAAGAAGCCAGTTCCCCCAAGAGCCACAAAGAAGGTAGGACACCGTGAACCCGGTAATCAAAAAATTCCAGTTCGGTCAGTCGACCGTTACCCTCGAGACTGGTCGCATCGCTCGCCAGGCCTCCGGCGCAGTGCTGGTCACCGTTGACGACGACGTCAGCGTATTGGTGACCGTTGTCGGTGCCAAGCAAGCCGATCCGGGCAAGGGTTTCTTCCCACTGTCCGTGCACTACCAGGAAAAGACCTACGCTGCCGGCAAGATCCCTGGCGGCTTCTTCAAGCGTGAAGGCCGTCCTTCCGAAAAAGAAACCCTGACTTCGCGCCTGATCGACCGTCCGATCCGCCCGCTGTTCCCTGAAGGTTTCATGAACGAAGTGCAGGTTGTCTGCACCGTCGTCTCCACCAGCAAGAAGACCGATCCGGACATCGCTGCGATGATCGGTACCTCGGCTGCCCTGGCCATTTCCGGTATTCCGTTCGATGGCCCGATTGGCGCCGCTCGCGTGGCCTTCCACGAAAGCACCGGTTACCTGCTGAACCCGACTTACGAGCAACTGAAAGCGTCGAGCCTGGACATGGTCGTCGCCGGTACCGCCGAAGCGGTACTGATGGTTGAGTCGGAAGCCAAGGAACTGACCGAAGACCAGATGCTGGGCGCGGTACTGTTCGCCCACGACGAATTCCAGTCCGTTATCCAGGCCGTCAAAGAGCTGGCCGCTGAAGCCGCCAAGCCAACCTGGAGCTGGGCTCCACAGGCAGAAGCCACCGAACTGCTGGGTGCTATCCGCGCCGAGTTCGGCGAAGCGATCTCCCAGGCCTACACCATCACCGTCAAGGCCGACCGTTACGCTCGTCTGGGCGAGTTGAAGGACCAGGTGGTTGCCAAGCTGTCGGGTGAAGAAGGCCAGCCTTCGGCTGCCGACGTGAAAGCCGCCTTTGGCGAAATCGAATACCGCACCGTTCGCGAAAACATCGTCAACGGCAAGCCACGTATCGACGGTCGCGACAACCGCACTGTACGTCCGCTGAACATCGAAGTCGGTGTCCTGCCGAAGACCCACGGTTCGTCGCTGTTCACCCGTGGCGAAACCCAGGCCCTGGTCGTTGCCACTCTGGGTACCGCTCGCGATGCGCAGTTGCTGGACACCCTGGAAGGCGAGAAAAAAGACCCCTTCATGCTGCACTACAACTTCCCGCCGTTCTCGGTGGGCGAGTGTGGCCGCATGGGTGGTGCCGGTCGTCGTGAAATCGGTCACGGCCGTCTGGCCCGTCGTTCGGTCCAGGCCATGCTGCCAAGCGACAGCGAATTCCCGTACACCATCCGTGTGGTATCGGAAATCACCGAATCCAACGGTTCCAGCTCCATGGCTTCGGTCTGCGGTGCTTCCCTGGCCCTGATGGATGCCGGTGTACCGATGAAGGCGCCAGTGGCCGGTATCGCCATGGGTCTGGTGAAGGAAGGTGAGAAATTCGCCGTCCTGACCGACATCCTGGGCGATGAAGACCACCTGGGCGACATGGACTTCAAGGTAGCCGGTACCGCCAAGGGCGTCACCGCGCTGCAGATGGACATCAAGATCAAGGGCATCACCGAAGAGATCATGGAAATCGCTCTGGGCCAAGCCCTGGAAGCGCGCCTGAACATCCTCGGTCAGATGAACCAGGTCATTGGCCAGTCCCGTAGCGAACTGTCGTCCAATGCTCCGACCATGATCTCGATGAAGATCGACACCGACAAGATCCGTGACGTGATCGGTAAAGGTGGCGCGACCATCCGTGCGATCTGCGAAGAAACCAAGGCTTCGATCGATATCGAAGACGATGGCTCGATCAAGATCTTCGGTGAAACCAAGGAAGCAGCCGAGGCAGCTCGCCAGCGCGTCCTGGGCATCACTGCCGAGGCCGAGATCGGCAAGATCTACCTGGGCAAGGTAGAGCGTATCGTCGACTTCGGTGCGTTCGTCAACATCCTGCCAGGCAAGGATGGTCTGGTGCACATCTCGATGCTGAGCGACGCTCGCGTAGAGAAAGTCACCGATATCCTGAAGGAAGGCCAGGAAGTTGAAGTGCTGGTGCTGGACGTGGACAACCGCGGTCGCATCAAGCTGTCCATCAAGGACGTCGCTGCGGCCAAGGCATCGGGCGTTTAATCGACCCGGCGTCTTGTGTTGAAAAAAGGACCCTTCGGGGTCCTTTTTTAATGGGCGCTGAAAAGTAGCGGTATTTCAGCGGCTTGCTGGCATAAAGAAACTGCAACTTGCATGCACAGATGAGGGCCGGTCATGCAAACTGCACGATCATGCGTTTCGCTTGTTTGTGTAACCGATTGATTTTAAATGATTTTATATCTTTCTTCGGATTGGCACAGCGCCTGCAATATTCAGGTAACCCTGCTGCCAGGACACGGCAGCAGACTTTCCAGAAGAACAGGAGTGACTCGTATGAAAAAGTTCGCTATCGCTACCGCAGCTGCTACTGCCCTGACTCTGACTCTGGCCAATGCTGCCTTCGCAGCTGAACAGACTCAGGCGTCCAAGCCGATGATGCTCGCCGCTGGTGAAGCCACCAAGGTCAAGGATGAGACCTCCGATACCTGGATCACCACCAAGGTCAAAGCCGATCTGCTCACTGAAAAAGGCATTCCAGGCAGCGATATCAAGGTTGAAACCGAGAAGGGGGTAGTGGCACTGTCGTCTGACACCAAGGTGACCGCCGCCCAGAAAGAAACCGCGGTACACATCGCGAAGAACATCAAGGGCGTCAAAGGCGTTACTGCTGAAGCCCTGAAAACCGAGTAATCCTGACGGAGTAGTTTCGCCAGGACCGGCAGTCGGGTGTAACGGATGAGTCTGTCATCCATCCGGTGAGCCCATGAGGTTCATGCGACAGGTCACAGGGACGTGACCATTACAGGCCCCGGCGCATTGCGTCGGGGCCTGTTCTATTTTGTGGGGGCTATCAAAGGCTTTGCGGGAAAACTCTAAGGGCTGCGGGTGCTGCGGATATCCACCAGTTGGCCACCCTCGAAGCGCAGCGACTGTTTCATGCCGCCGCTGGGGGTGTAGATCCATTCCTCGACCTTGACCCCGTCTCTGCGGTTGCCATGGCGTATTTCGAGATAACCCTTGTCGATCACGGCAACGGGCTGACCGCATTTCTGCGTCACGTCATAGCTGCTGTCGCCATAGCTGATCAGGCCTTTCTCGCAGCGCAGGGTTGTGGCCTGGGCCTGGGCGGCCATCAACAAGACAGCCGCCAGACTGAAGATGACGCGTTTCGACATGATTATTCGCTGTCCAGGTGCAATGGAGTGATGACACGGCCATCGCCTTCGGCTTCGCCGAGCGTGGCATCGATGAAGTACACGCGATCATCTTCCAGTTGTCCCTTGTCCACCAGGAAGTCCTTGATGCTGCTGGCTCGATCCTGACCCAGTTTGCGCAGCAGCACGGCATTGCCGCTCCAGTTCTTGAGCACTGCGTCGCGTAGCTTGGCGGTACGTTCGTCGCGGCTCAACTGTGCCCATTCGGCCGGTGGCTGTTGCTTGAGCAGGTTCCGGTAGATGCCTTCCAGCATGGGGGCCTTCTCATCCTCGGGCACTTGCAGTTGGGCCGCCTGGGCGGGGACCTTGTCGCCACGGCGCTGGAGCATTTTGTAGTAGGTAGCCTGATACTCGCGTTCCAGGCGCTGTTGGGCAATCAGCATGCCGTCGCTGCTCTGGGCGCTGGTGCCTTCGATTTCCAGGCGCAGGTTGGGGCGCTCCTTGAGGGCTGCCGCCAGTTTGGTCAGTGAGGACTCGGCGTCCTTGCTCAAATCACTGGAGCCCGGTGCGAACGACACATTGCTCAGGTCCTGGGCATCGCCACCGGAAATCAGGCCGCCGATGAACTTGAAGGGGGCCGTCGCTGCTCGCAGGACCAGATTGCGCAAGGTCTGCCAGACGATAGGCATCACGCTGAACTGCGGGTTGTTCAGGTCGCCGGAGACCGGCAGCTCGATGGAGATCTTGCCATCGGTATCCTTGAGCAAGGCAATCGCCAGCTTGATCGGCAGGTCGACGGCGTCCGGGCTGTCGACTTTCTCGCCCAGTTGCAATTGCTCGACCACCAGCTTGTTCTCGGCCTTGAGCTGGCCCTTGGTGATCAGGTAATGCAGATCGAGGTTGAGCCGACCCTTGCGGATGCGATAGCCGGCGAACTTGCCGGAGTAGGGCGTCAGGGTGGTCAGTTCGACGCGTTTGAAACTGGTGGCGATATCCAGGCTGGCCATCGGGTCGAAGGGGTTCAGCGCGCCCTTGATGGTCACGGGTGCATAACGGTCGACCTTGCCCTTGACGTCGATATCGGCAGGTTTTGCCTGGCGGCTGTCGATGGTGCCAATCTGCCCGTTGAGCTGCTGGACGGCGGTGGCGAAGTTGGGCGTCAAACTGAAGTCGGCGAAGTTGGCCGAGCCATCATTGATAGCAATGCCGCCGATATGAATACCCAACGGTTTGCTGTTCGACGCAGCAGGCTTGCCGGCGGACTTCTTGCCATCGCTGGCGGGCTGTGGGATCAGCAGGTCATCGACGTTGGTGGTGCGATCATCGTTGATCATGAAGCGCGCGTAGGGCTGGAACAGGCTGACCTTGTCGATCGACAGGCTGTCACCGTGCTGATAGCTCAGGCCGTCGATCTGCAGTTTCTGCCATTTCACGAAGTCCCGGCTCTTGAGGGTGTCGAGCGTATGCAACTGATCGACCCGGGCCTTGCCGGTGACGGTGAAGGCCAGCGGCTCGACACTCTTGAGATTGACGTCGAGATCGCTGCCGAGCATGCCGCTGCGCACTTCCAGGCGGATGAACGGTTCGACATAGGCCTGGGCTACCCGCAGGTCGATGTCCTGGGTGCTGACCTTCAGTTTGGCACTGACGGGGCTCAGGTTGACTTCACCGCTGGCGAGGACCTTGCCCTGCTTGCCCAGCCCGCTGTCGAGCTTGAGGGTGAAGGGTGAGTGGTTGAGGCTGTCGAAGTTCTGCAGGTCCAGGTTCAACGGGCCGAGATCGAGCGCGACCGGGGTCTTGTTGGCCCGGTCAGCGAGGTGGACGCGGTAGTCACGCAGTTGCACATCCTTGAGCAGGACTTGCCACGGTTTGCTCGGTGCCGCCGGGGCAGGCGGCGGAGCATCGGCGGTGGCCGGCGCCGGCTTCCTGACCTCCTTCGCGGATTTGGCTGGCTGGCTGGCGAACAGCTTTTGCCAGTCCAGTTGACCGTCGGCTTCACGGGCGGCCCAGGTTTCCAGCTTGTTGCTGTGGATCTTGCCGACCACCACCTGTTGTTTGGCCAGGTCGACGGAGGTTTCGCTCACGTCCAGGCGTTCCAGGCGCGCCAGTGGGCGGCCATCTGGCGCCTTGATGGCGAACGGCGCCACACTGACCGATACGTTGCTCAGCAGCATCTCGGTCTCTTTGGCGAGACTGAGTTTGTAATCGGTGCTGAGGTTCACGACGCCGTTTTCCAGCTCCAGCGGCAGCGCGTCACGGACATAGGGCCACCAGAGCTTCATCTTGCCGTCGGTGACTTTCAGCGAGCCTTCGGAGGCAATCGGCGTCAGGCTGAAGTTGCCTTTCCAGTCGATTCGACCGCCTTGCGGGCCGGCGGCCACCAGGACCATGTCGGCGCTGTCGTCGGGCAGGGTGCTGAGGTTTTTCAGTTGCAGGTCCATCTTGTCGTAGAGGAACTCGATGGGCTCGCTGGGGCGCTGGTCCTGGAAGTGCAGGTAACCGTCGGCCAGGGTGATCTGGTCGATACGCAGCGGAAACGGCTTGGCATTCGGGTCGGCCGGCGTCGGCTCGCTGGCCGGCAGCTTGAACAACTGAGCCAGGTTCAGGGTTCCGTCCTTGCTGAAGGACACTTCGGTGTGAGGTTTGACCAGCTGGATTTCAGCCAGATGCAGCGCGTGGGTCCACAGGCTGTCGATCTGCAGGTTGGCATACAGGCGCTCGAACGAGACCTGTTCCTTGCCCGGCTCGCCGATGTTCAGGCCCCACAGCGTGACTTCCAGGCTAAAGGGATTGAGCTCCAGGCGCTGGAGCTTGGCGGGAACCGTGGCGTAGTTCGCCAGTTGCTGATTGGCGATACGCAGCGCTACGCCCGGGAGGATGAAAAAGCCCAGCACGGTGTAGAGCGCGAGGACGGTCAGCAAGGCGCCGAGGGCGCGTTTCAATCCTTTGGACATGTGATGCGTCGTCTTTCTCAGTCGAAGATGCCTTGGAGTATGGCACGCGTTTATGGTTGCGAAGCAATCGCCTTTTTTCTTCGCAACCTACGGTTTTCTGGCGTCATTTCTAGAGTTGCAGGATCAGGGTCTTCAGCGGTGGCTGGCCGTCCTGGGAGGGGAAGTCCCCGGCCGGTTTGAGCACCTGCCAGTCGCGTACCGGCCTGCCGGCTTTTTCCGCGCAGCGCAGGACCTGTTCGCGCCAATCATCCATACCGACTTTTGCCAGGTTGTTGCAGCAGATCAGCACGCCATTGTCGGCGGTGGCCAGCAGCGCGGGCTTGAGCAGGCTCTGATAATCGCGCAGCAGATCGACCGTACCGAAGGCGCTCTTGGCCCAGGCTGGAGGGTCGAGCAGCACCAGGTCGTACTGGCGCTGTTCCAGACGTGGATAGCTCGGCAGCTTCTGGCCTCGGCGCTGGGCAATCGGTAGTCCGGCCAGTTGGCGGATGGCCGGGAAATAGTCGGACTGGACGAACTGCATGGTCGGCAGTTGCGGATTGAGCTGGCCGTTCTCCCGGCCCACCGCGAGGTTGCCTTCGGCGAAATCGAGGTTGCAGACTTCCCGCGCACCGCCGGCAGCGGCACTCAGGCCGACACCACAGGTATAGGCGAACAGGTTCAGTACGCTTTTGCCGAGGCTGTTTTGCTTGACCCAGCCACGGGCATTGCGCAGGTCGAGGAACAGCAGCGGGTCTTGTCCGGCGTGACGGCCGCGGACCCGATAGTTGAGGCCCCACTCGTGGCCGACCAGATCGGCGAGGGCGTCTTCCTCGGCGCGGTAGATGGAATCTTCCCGGTCGATTCGCGAATTGCCCCGCGAGCGGTCGTTGTAGACCAGCAGGGTGTTCAAGCCCAAAGCCTGGTTGACGGTTTCATGGGCGCTCAGCAGTGCTTCGCGGTCCAGCGACTGGTGGAAGCTCTGTACCAGCAGTTGTGGGCCGTAGCGGTCGATGGTGAGGCCGCCGATACCCTCCTGGCTGCCGTGGAACAGTCGGTAGCAGTCGGTGCCCTGGGCATGCAGTTCGGCCAGCAGATCCTGGCGTTGGTCGAGGGCGGCGCGCAGCGCCTGGTTCAAGCAAGACATGGAGCGCGCCTTGGGTCGGAATTGGCGCGTAATTCTACCAGTCTTTTGCAGCCCCAGCCTTTTCCGTTCCCGCTGGGCGGGTAGGGAGGCGGCGGCCGTGCCCAAGCGCGGCCGCCGTCGGGGTCAGCCGCGATGGCGGCCGCGGAAGTAGTTGATCAGGCCCTGGGTCGAGGCGTCCTCGGCAGCGGACTCCTCACTGCCGGTCAGGCGGTTGTAAACGCCCTTGCCCAGTTCCTTGCCCAGTTCCACACCCCACTGGTCGAAGGCGTTGATGCCCCAGATGACGCTCTGCACGAACACCTTGTGTTCGTACATCGCTACCAGGGCGCCAAGACGACGCGGGCTGATGCGCTCGACCACCAGGGTGTTGCTCGGGCGGTTGCCCGGGATCACCTTGTGTGGGGCGAGCTTTTGCACGTCCGCTTCGCTCATGCCTTTTTCACGCAGCTCGGATTCCGCCTCGCTGCGGGTCTTGCCGAGCATCAGCGCCTGGCTCTGCGACAGGCAGTTGGCATACAGCCACTGGTGATGGTCGGCGACCGGGTTGAAGCTGACGATCGGCACGATGAAGTCGGCCGGGATCAACTGGGTGCCTTGATGCAGCAACTGGTGGTAGGCGTGCTGACCGTTGCAGCCGACGCCGCCCCAGATCACCGGGCCGGTATCGGTCGACACCGGCGTGCCGTCCTGGCGCACGCTCTTGCCGTTGGATTCCATGTCCAGCTGTTGCAGGTGCTTGGTGATGTTGCGCAGGTAGTGGTCGTACGGCAGGATCGCATGGCTCTGCGCGCCCCAGAAGTTGCCGTACCACACGCCCAGCAATGCCAGCAGTACCGGCATGTTCTGTTCGAACGGTGCGTTCTGGAAGTGCTGGTCCATGGTGTAGGCACCGGACAGCAGCTCCTTGAAGTTCGACATGCCGATGGCCAGGGCGATCGGCAGACCGATAGCCGACCACAGCGAGTAACGGCCGCCTACCCAGTCCCACATCGGGAAGATGTTCTCTTCGCGGATGCCGAAGGCCACGGCGGCGGCGTTGTTGCTCGACACCGCGATGAAGTGCTTGTACAGCTCGGCCTCGGAACCGCCCTGGGCCAGATACCAGGCACGCGCGGCCTGGGCGTTCTTGAGGGTTTCGAGGGTATTGAAGGATTTCGACGAGACGATGAAGAGGGTGGTCTCGGCGCGGATCTTCGCCGACAGCTCATGGAACTCGCTGCCGTCGATGTTCGCCAGGTAGTGGCAGCGCACGCCCTTGTGGGTGTAGGACAGCAGGGCTTCGGAAACCAGCTCCGGGCCGAGGAACGAGCCACCGATACCAATGTTCACCACGTCGGTGATCGGTTTTTCGGTGTAGCCGCGCCACAGGCCGTCGTGGATGCGCCCGACCAGCTCGGTGATCTGGTTCAAAACCTTGTGCACATCCGGCATCACGTTGGCGCCGTTGACCAGCAGCTTGTCGCCAACTGGTCGGCGCAGTGCGGTATGCAGTGCCGGGCGGCCTTCGGAGGAGTTGACCGGCTCGCCGGCGAACAGCGCCTTGATGGCACCTTGCAGGTCGACTTCGTTGGCCAGGCCGACCAGCAGGTTGCGGGTTTCGCTGGTGATCAGGTTCTTGGAGTAGTCGAGAAACAACCCGCAGCTGCTGAGGGTGAATTGATTGAAGCGCTGCGGATCGGCATTAAAGGCTTCGCGCATGCTGAAGTTGTGCATGTTTTCGCGGTGTTGATTCAGCGCCTGCCAGGCGGGCAGAGCGGTCACGTCGTGAGGAGTGCGGTAGTACGCCATCGCTGCGGATTTCCTTTTACGAGAACTGCCTTTTGGACATTTGGCTTTTTGGACACCAGAAACGCCGGAACGTCCTGCTTTATCGGTGGCAGTGTCCGGCAACCTGCGTCGGCACGGTTGGGAGACGCAGCGCGATTACAGTAAACCTCGCGCTGGCATCTGTCTTGGCTTTGTCTGACCTTTTCCCGGTACTTTTTCGCACTCACCCAGGTTTTGGTAAGCAGGCGAACAGCCCTGAAGTCGTATAGAGGGCCACGTGCGGCGGCAGTTTGCCCGAAGCCTGGGGCTCGGGCAATCGCTGCTCAGGCGGGGGCGTCGAGGTTCAGGTGCAGGTTGTCGATCAGGCGGGTGGTGCCGAGGAAGGCGGCGACCAGAATCACCAGGTCGCGGTCCTGCGCGTTGGCCGTGCGCAGGTTCAGGGCGTGGCGGATTTCCAGGTAATCGACCCGAAAACCGGCGCTTTCGATCAGCTTGGCCTGTTCGGCGAGCAACTTTGCATAATCACGTTCGCCCTGCTCGATGGCCGTGGCGATCTGGCTCAGGCTGCGATACAGCGCAGGGGCGGCGGCACGATCCTGCTCGCTGAGGAAACCGTTGCGTGAGGACAGGGCCAGGCCGTCGGCGGCGCGCACCGTCGGTTCGCCGATGATCTGGATCGGCATGTTCAGGTCATGGACCAGGGCGCGAATCACCGCCAGTTGCTGAAAGTCTTTTTGGCCGAAGACCGCCAGGTCCGGCTGGACCATGTTGAACAGCTTGCTGACCACGGTCGCCACGCCCTCGAAGTGCCCGGGACGGCTGGCGCCGCACAAGCCTTCGGACAGTTGCGGGACACTGACGCGGGTCTGCCCGGCCATGCCGTCGGGGTACATCTCTTCCACGGTTGGCGCGAACAGCAGATGACAGCCGGCTTGCAGCAGCTTCTCCTGGTCGGCGGCGAGGGTCCGAGGGTACTTGTCGAGGTCTTCGTTGGCGCCGAACTGCAGCGGGTTGACGAAGATGCTCGCCACCACGAAATCCACCCGCTGTGCGGCCTTGGTCACCAGAGCGGCGTGGCCGGCATGCAGGTTGCCCATGGTCGGTACGAAACCGATGCGTTTACCTTCGCTGCGGGCCCGCCCTACGGCGGCGCGCAGTTCGCGGACGGTCTTGACTGTATTCATGCCGAAAACCCGTGTTCGGTGCCGGGGAAGGTGACGGCCTTGACTTCGCTGACGTAGGCGCCCAGAGCGGCCTGGATACTGGTCTGGCCGGCCATGAAGTTTTTCACGAACTTGGGCACCCGACCGCTGATGGACAGGCCGAGCATGTCGTGCAGCACCAGTACCTGGCCGTCGGTCGCACTGCCGGCACCGATGCCGATGACCGGCACCTTGACCGCCTGGGTGATCTCCGCAGCCAGATCGCTCGGTACGCATTCGAGCAGGATCATCGCGGCACCGGCCTGTTCCAGGGCGATGGCATCGGCACGCATCTGCCGCGCCTGGGCTTCGCCACGGCCCTGGACCTTGTAGCCACCGAAGAGGTTCACCGATTGCGGCGTCAGGCCCATGTGTGCACAGACCGGTACACCACGCTCGGCCAGCAGGCGAATGGATTCGGCGAGCCAGGCGGCGCCCTCGACCTTGACCATGTTGGCGCCGGCCTGCATCAGTTGGGCACTGTTGTGCAGGGTTTGTTCGACGGTGGCATAGGCCATGAATGGCAGGTCGGCGACAATGAAGGCACCCTGGTTACCACGCTTGACGCTGGCGGTGTGATACGCGACTTCGGCCACGGTCACGGGCAGTGTGCTGTCATGCCCTTGGGACACCATGCCCAGCGAGTCGCCAATCAGCAGCACTTCGACGCCGGCTTCACAGCTGGCCTGGGCGAAGGTGGCGTCATAGCAGGTCAGCATGGTGATTTTCTCACCTTTTTGCTTGAGGCTTTGCAAGGTGGTCAGGGTAATGTCTGGCATGGAAAAGTCCTCTTCAGGCGCTGTGCAAATTACTGCGAGTAACGCGCGTGATTCGTCATTTATACAGGCGCACGTTCTTTTGTCGTGCTTATAAAGCCTGGATTGCGCCCTTTAACGCCGCCGGGGCGGCAACGGGACGCCTATAGTCGTGAGGAGAACTGGGGAAGTCAATCGTGTGTGTTACCGCAATGTTACTGGGGGAGTGTTACCGCATCTGACTGATGCGATTCAGCAGGCGTTGACCGGGCTGGGGCAGAACGATCCTCTGTAGGAGCGTGGCTTGCCCGCGAAGCTTCTGGCGACCTCAAGGCCACACTCGCGGGCAAGCCGCGTTCCTGCCGGATTACGGGGCGAGGCGTTCCAGGCCGACGAACGGGCACTGGGCAAGCAGGGTCTGCAGGCTGCGGCCATCGGCCAATTGCAGATCGGTCGGTGCCAGTTCCGCCAGCGGATACAACACGAACGCACGGGCGTGCATGTGATAGTGCGGGACCTTCAGGCGCGGTTCGTCGATCAGACGCTCGCCGAACAACAGGATATCCAGGTCCAGCGTGCGAGGCCCCCAGCGCTCATGGCGTTCGCGACCCTGGTCGATTTCGATGCGTTGCAGGGCATCGAGCAACTCCAGTGGCGCCAGGTGACTGTCGAGGGCCACCACTGCGTTGGTGTAGCGCGGTTGGCCCGGGAGCAGCGAGTCGCTTTGGTAGAACGCGGAAACGCCTGCCAGTGCGCTGTCCGGCAGTTGTGCCAGGGCCTGGATCGCGTTACGCAACTGTTCGGCCGGCTCAGCCAGATTGCTGCCCAGGCCGATATAGATACGTTCCATCAGCTTACTCGTCCGAACCGGCGGTGCGTTTACGCTTGCCGGTACTGCTGCGCCGACGTTTGCGCGGGGCGCCAGTGGCCTCGTCCTTGCCGCTGAGGCCACGAATCATGTCGCGGCGGCCGGCATCGTTGGCGTCCTGGTAATCGGTCCACCACTCACCCAGGCCATCGGTCTGCTCGCCTGCGGTCTCGCGCAGCAGCAGGAAGTCGTAACCGGCGCGGAAGCGCGGGTTGTCCAGCAACTGGTCGGCGCGTTTGCCGCTGCGGCGTGGCAGACGCTCCTGCATGTCCCAGATCTCGCGGATCGGCATAGTGAAGCGCTTGGGAATCGCAATGCGCTGGCACTGTTCGCTGATCAGTTCGTGAGCAGCTTCCTGCATCGCTGGAATCGGCGGCATGCCGCGCGACTGCAGGCGCAACACCCGCGCCGGCAGCGCTGGCCACAGCAGGGCCGCGAACAGGAACGCCGGGGTGACCGGCTTGTTCTGCTTGATGCGCAGGTCGGTGTTGACCAGCGCCTGGCTGATCAGCGTGTGGGTGTAGCTCGGGTTGTGTTCCAGGGCCTCGAAACTGGCCGGGAACAGCGGCTCGAACAGGTTCAGGTCGACGAGCATCTCGAAGGTGTCTGCGGCATGGCCGGAGAGGAACAGCTTGAGCACTTCCTCGAACAGTCGCGCCGAAGGGATCTCGCGCAGCAGCGCTGCCAGGTCGCGGATCGGCGCGACCGTGTGCCGTTCGATGCCGAAATCGAGCTTGGCGGCGAAACGGACCGCGCGCAGCATCCGCACCGGGTCTTCCTGGTAGCGTCGGGTCGGGTCGCCGATCAGGCGGATCAACCGATTGCGGATGTCGTGTACACCATTGGCATAATCGAGAATGCGCTCGCTGACCGGATCGTAGTACAGGGCATTGATCGTGAAGTCACGACGCTGGGCATCGTCTTCAAGGGTGCCATAAACGTTGTCCCGCAGGATGCGCCCGCTTTCGTTGCGCGAGGACTGGTTGCTGTCTTCCTCGTCCTCATCCTGCGGGTGATTGGCGCGAAAGGTCGCGACTTCGATGATTTCGCGGCCGAAATGAATGTGCACCAGCTTGAACCGCCGACCGATGATGCGAGCGTTGCGGAACTCGGCACGGATCTGTTCCGGCGTGGCGCTGGTGGCGACGTCGAAGTCCTTGGGCGTGATGCCCAGAAGCATGTCGCGCACGCAACCACCGACCAGGTATGCCTGGTAGCCGGCGTTCTGCAGGCGCTCGACGATATTCACCGCATACCGGCTGAACTGGGCCTTTTGCAGCGAATGCTGGCTGCTGTTGAGCACTTCAGGCGTGCTGCGCTTATGTTGCGGTCTACGCAAGGGGGAACGGAATGACTGGAACAGCTTCTTCAGCATGGGATGCACTGTTTGAAGGAATATTCGGCGAGCACGGAGAATGGCCGCATGATGGGCGGTGATTCTAGCATTTAGTCGAGGGATGGTGTAGGACGCTGCAGAGTGAGAGTCCAAGGATTGCTCAAGGCCTTGTGGGGCGGGCCTGGGAAGGGGGAATTGCGGAAACTACAAGGGGAGCCGAAGCTCCCCCAGAAGTAGTTGCGTGCTCTTTTTTATTATGGTCGCGGGCTTTTTGTTTTTGTTGATCGCCCTGTGTCACAAGTTTTTACCCTTGTGACGTCTCCCAATCGGGAGTCAAGAGCAAACGGATTGCTTTGGTCGCTGTGTTGTCATGATCCGAGGATCTAACCAGTTCAGGCTCTGCTTTGAGTGCAGTTTTTGTTGTTCTCGGCCTGGTCATGGGGCAAGCCCCAAATACAACGCCTCTCCAAAAGAATCAGTTAGCTGCGCCTCCGCCGTGTTGTTTTTGTTATGCGTGAGTCGATTCGTCTTATTTTTATTGTCTTGTACATTGCTTGTTATTGTTCTTGTACCAAAGATATAGCAGGTGTCGTGCCAACTTTTGCGATTCCCAGTAAAACCGGGGGTTCGAGGGCTTTTCGGTTTTTCGTGGCCGAAAAAAAGCCGGGTCTTCGTTACCGATAGACCCGGCTTTTGTTACGTGAAAAATCCGAGGTAACAGTTTTTTCACATTCCAGGGTGTTACCTGGGAGGCTGGACCGTGGCTCAGCTCTCGCTGATCACTCCGGTTTTACGCCGTGGAATACCCAGGCGCTGGCGTCGCTCCCACAGGCACTTGCGGCTGACGCCGAGCTTGCGGGCCAGTTCGGTTTCGGTCATGTGGTCCTGATGCTCCAGGACGAAATGCTGGAAGTAGTCCTCCAGTGACAGGTCCTCGGTCGGCTCGTGACTGGTATTGGCCGTGCTGCCAGACGCCGGCGCAAGGCCCAGGAAGTCCTCTTCCTCCAGGTCGCTCAGCTCGATGTCGATACCCAGCAGGTCGGCCGAGATCTCCGGGTTTTCACACAGGATCACGGCGCGCTCGACCGCATTCTCCAGTTCGCGGACGTTACCCGGCCAGGAGTAGTGACGGATGGCCTGTTCGGCATCTGCGGCGAACTTGAGGTCGTTGCGGCCTATGCGTGCACTCTGGCGGGCGAGGAAGGCATTGGCGATCTCGTTGACGTCCGCACCTCGCTCGCGCAGGGCTGGCAGTTTCAGGGCGATCACGTGCAGGCGGTAATACAGGTCTTCGCGGAACTGGCCGATCTTGGCCAGGCTCTTGAGGTCGCGGTGGGTCGCGGCGATCAGCCGTACGTCGACTTTCTGCGACTGCACCGAGCCGACCCGGCGGATCTCACCCTCCTGCAGCACGCGCAGCAGGCGGGCCTGGGCCTCCAGCGGCAGTTCGCCGATTTCGTCGAGGAACAAGGTGCCACCGTCGGCGGCCTCCACCAGGCCGGCACGACCCGCGCTGGCGCCGGTGAATGCACCTTTCTCGTGGCCGAACAGCTCGGATTCGATCAGCGTTTCCGGAATGGCCGCGCAGTTCACCGAAATCATCGGTGCCTTGGCCCGCTTGGACAGGTTGTGCAGGGCGCGGGCGACCAGTTCCTTGCCGGTGCCCGACTCGCCCTGAATCAGTACATTGGAGTCGGTGGGCGCGACCTTGCGGATCTTGCCATAGAGGTCCTGCATCGGTGGGCAGGAGCCGATGATACCGATCTCGCCGTTACTGTTACCGCTCGCGGATTTGTCAGCCGCACTACCGCTTTTCGGCGCGCTGCGCTCGGCGGGAGCGCCCTGGCCGCTCTGGCGATCACGCAGGATGCGGGCCACGGCCTGGAGCATCTCGTCGTGGTCGAACGGTTTGGCGATGTAGTCCACCGCGCCCATCTTCATCGAGTCGACCGCCGAGCGCAGGCTGGCGTAGCTGGTCATGATCAGCACCGGGGTGCCCTGGCCCAGCTTGATCAGTTCGGTGCCCGGCGCACCGGGCAGGCGCAGGTCGCTAACGATCAGGTCGAACGAGGGAATGCTGAAGCGCTCCTGGGCTTCCTGTACCGAGCCGGCTTCGCTGACCTGGTACTGATTGCGCTCCAGCAGGCGACGCAGTGCTGAGCGGATAATGGTTTCGTCTTCGACGATCAAAATGTGCGGCATTGATTCGGTTCTCTCGACGGTCTCAGTTCACAGCGGACGTCGCTTCGACATGACGGGGCAAAGTTATCCGGATACGGGTGCCACGTTGGCTTTCGGTGTCAGCCGGGCTGTCGATGGTGATTTGTCCATAATGCTCTTCAACGATGGAATAGACCAGCGCAAGGCCCAGTCCGGTACCTTCGCCAGGGTCCTTGGTGGTGAAGAAGGGTTCGAACAATCGATCCATGATGTTCTTCGGGATACCACTGCCTTCATCTTCGACGATCAGATCGACGGTATGTTCGAAGGCTTCGCTCTTGACCCGCACCGCGCTGCCGGCAGGCGATGCATCACGGGCATTGGACAGCAGGTTGATCAGCACTTGTGCCAGGCGCTGTGGATCGCCTTCGGCATAATGTTCCGGGTCGCAGAGGTTGAAGAACTGTACTTCGAAATTGCGCCGATTCAGCGCCAGCAGACCAATGGCATCCTGCGCGACTTCGGCCAGGCACACCGCTTCGTCGTTGTGCTGGTGGCTGCCGGCATGGGCAAAGCTCATCAGCGACTGGACGATGCGTGATACGCGTTTGGTCTGTTCGAGGATCTGGCTGCTGATTTCGATGATTTCGCCATCTTCCTCACGCTCTTCGCGCAGGTTCTGCGCCAGGCAGGCGATACCGGTGATCGGGTTGCCGATTTCATGGGCGACCCCAGCCGCCAGGCGGCCGATACTCGCCAGGCGCTCGGAGTGCACGAGTTTGTCTTCGAGCATCTGGGTTTCGGTCAGGTCCTCGACCAGCAGGACCAGCCCGCTGTTGCCGGGCGCCAGCGGTTCGTCGATTGCTGCCTTGTGCAGGTTGAGCCAGCGGGTCTGGCCATCGAGGGCCAGGCGCTGTTTGTGCAAGTGTTCGTCGGGCAGGTTGATAAAACCTTGTAACAGTTCTTTCCAGGGCTCGCCCAGTGTCGCCAGGCGCGAGCCGACCACCCGTTGCGCGGCGACGCCGGTGAGTTCTTCCATTGCCCGGTTCCACATCAGGATTTCCTGATCCTTGGCCAGCGAGCAGACCCCCATCGGCAGTTCCTGCAAGGTCTGGCGATGGTAGCGGCGCAGGGCATCGAGTTCGGCCGCGAGGCCCGTCAGGCGCGAGTGGTAATCCTCGAGGCGGCTCTCGATGAAGTGGATGTCCTCGGTGACATAGCTTTCTCCGCCGACCTTGTAGGGCAGGAAGGTTTCGACCATGTCCTGGGCCACGCTCGGTCCCATCAGGCCGGACAGGTTGGCTTCTATCCGGTCACGCAGGCGCCGCAGGGCATAGGGGCGTCGCTCGTCGAACGGCAGGTAGAGGTCGCGCAGGGCCTGCTCGACTTCCTTCTGCGCGGCCTTGGCGCCCAGTGGCTTGGCCAGTTGCGTGGCGAACTCCTGTGGCGAGGCCGCATGCAGCTCGCGGCGCTGCGGACGGCGGACGTTGTCGACCGCACAGGCCTCGGCGGCGCTGGCTTCCTCGGCACTGGCGTTACTGAACAGCGAGACCAGGGTGAACATCAGCACGTTGGCCGCCAGCGAGGCGATGGCCGCCATATGCCAGCTGGTGTCGTCCAGTACGTAGATCATGTTCAGCAGTGGAATATAGAAACCCTGCAGGTTGCCGACCAGCGGCAACATCATGGTCACTATCCAGACCAGTACCCCAGCCAGCAGGCCGGCGATGAAGCCGCGCCGATTGGCGGTCGGCCAGTACAGCACCGACAGGACCCCAGGCAGGAATTGCAGGGTGGCGACGAAGGCGACGATGCCCAGGTTGGCCAGGTCCTGCTCGGCCCCCAGCAGCAGGTAGAAGCCATAGCCGGCCATGATGATCGCGACGATCAGGGCGCGGCGGGTCCACTTCAGCCAGCGGTAGATGTTGCCTTCAGCCGGCGGCTGGTAGAGCGGCAGAACCAGGTGGTTCAGGGCCATGCCGGAGAGGGCCAGGGTGGTGACGATGATCAGTCCGGTGGCCGCCGAGAGCCCGCCGACATAGGCCAGCAGGGCCAGGGCCGGGTTATTCGCGGCAATGCCGATACCGAGGGTGAAGTATTCCGGGTTAGTGGTTGCCCCAAGCTTCAGGCCGGCCCAGAGAATCAGTGGTACCGCCAGGCTCATCAGCAGCAGGAACAGCGGCAGGCCCCAACTGGCGCTGACCAGGGAACGCGGGTTGAGGTTCTCGGTAAAGGCCATGTGATACATGTGCGGCATCACGATAGCCGAGGCGAAGAACACCAGCAGCAAGGTCCGCCAGGGGCCTTCCTGCAGTGGGGTGTGCAGGGCGGCGAGGGCGGTCTGGTTCTGCAGCAGCCACAACTCGAGCTGCTGTGGGCCGTCGAATACGCCATAAAGGGCATAGAGGCCGACACCGCCGATGGCGACCAGCTTGATCACCGACTCGAAGGCGATCGCGAACACCAGACCCTGGTGTTTTTCACGGGTTGCGATGTGCCGGGAACCGAAGAAAATGGTGAACAGCGTGACCAGTGCACAGAAGCTCAGGGCCACGCGATGTTGGACCGGCTCACGGGTGAGGATACCGATGGAGTCGGCTACTGCCTGGATCTGCAGCGCCAGCAGCGGCAGGACGCCGATCAACATGAACACCGTAGTCAGCGCTCCGGCCCAGGTACTGCGAAAGCGGAAGGCGAACAGGTCGGCCAGCGATGAGAGTTGGTAGGTGCGGGTGATCTTCAGGATCGGGTACAGCAGTACCGGTGCCAGCAGGAACGCCCCGGAGACACCCAGGTAGCTGGAAAGAAAGCCGTAGCCATACTGATACGCCAGGCCCACCGTGCCGTAGAAGGCCCAGGCACTGGCGTAGACACCCAGCGACAGCGTATAGGTCAGCGGGTGACGAATGATCGAACGTGGAATCACGCCCCGTTCGCTGATCCAGGCCACGCCGAACAGCGCCAACATGTACAAGGCGCTGATCAGCAGCATCTGGGTCAGGCTAAAGCTCATCGGCATCTTTTTGGCTCTGCAGGATGAAGGTCACGACGATCAGGATCAGCCAGAGCAGATAAGGCCGATACCAGGCGCCTGTCGCGTCGATCCACCAATCCATGATCGCTGGCGAGAACAGGTAAATCCCGACTACCAGGAGCAGGACCAAGCGATAGATGTACATCCTGGCCTCTCTTTTTTGTGACGTGCCCGAAAACGTGCGCCGATGGTAACGGATGGGCGCCAACCTGCAAGGGGCGTCAGTGCAATTGCGCTTCGGCCAGGGTCGCTACCTGGGGAATCAGTGTGGCATCCCAATGACCAATCCCCCAGTCGAGCACTTCCCGTGGCATGGCCTGTTGCAGCTCTGCAGGTGGTTTCTGGCCCAGCGTGCGCAAGGCGCGCAGCAGCAACGGCGTGGCCTGGTCAGCGGTCAGTGGCGCGGAACGGTAGGACTTGCCGAGCTTGTTGCCGTCCGGCTGGGTGATCAGTGGCACATGCAGGTAGCGCGGTTGCGGCAGCCCGAGCAATTCCTGCAGGTAGAGCTGGCGTGGCGTCGAATCCAGCAGGTCGGCGCCACGCACGACATCGGTCACCCCTTGCCAGGCATCGTCGAGCACCACGGCCAATTGATAGGCATAGAGACCGTCGCGCCGGCGGATGACGAAGTCGCCGGCCTCGCGTCCCAGGTGCTGGCGAAATTCACCCTGTACCCGATCCTGGAAGCTGTAGCTGAGTTCCGGCACCCGCAGGCGGATGGCGGCGTTCTGGCTCGCGTGGCCAAGGTTGCGGCACAGGCCCGGATAGATACCGTGGTAGGCCTCCAGCTCCTTGCGTGAGCAGGTGCAGGCGTAGGCCAGGCCCTGGCTGAAAAGCCGTTGCAGAACCTGGGCGTAGGCTTCGTGGCGGTCGCTCTGGCGGACCAGTTCACCGTCCCATTCGAAACCGTAACGTTGCAACGCATCCAGGATTGCAACCTGGGCGCCAGGTTCCTCTCGGGGGGGATCGAGGTCTTCCATGCGCAGTAGCCAGCGTCCGCCAACCGAACGGGCGTCCAGGTAGGAGGCCAGCGCCGCGACCAGCGAGCCGAAATGCAGTTGGCCACTGGGCGTGGGGGCGAAGCGCCCGATATAGGCGGGAGAAGCGGTAAGGGCAGTCATGGGGCGCAGGGTACTGGAGAATTCGCCGGTGATGCCAGCAAACGCAGAAACGAAAACGGAGCGTTCGCACGCTCCGTTCGTTCATTTCGGCGAGGGTTACTTGCCGACCTGTTTTTCCTTGATCTCTGCAAGGGTCTTGCAGTCGACGCACATGTCGGCGGTCGGGCGTGCTTCCAGTCGGCGGATACCGATCTCGACGCCACAGGACTCGCACCAGCCGTACTCTTCGTCTTCGATGAGTTGCAGGGTCTTGTCGATTTTCTTGATCAGCTTGCGTTCGCGGTCACGGGCGCGCAGTTCGAGGCTGAATTCCTCTTCCTGGCTGGCACGGTCGGCGGGATCAGGAAAGTTGGCCGCTTCGTCTTTCATGTGGTCAACGGTGCGGTCGACTTCCTGCATCAGGTCCTGCTTCCACTTCTGCAGGATCTTGGTGAAGTGCTTGCGCATGGGCTCACCCATGTACTCCTCACCCTTGCTTTCAACATAGGGTTCGAAGCCGCTGATCGACTGAATGTTTTGCTGCTTTGCTTGGGTGGGCATGAATGGACCGCCTCTACTCTTCTAATCCATTGCGCAGGATTTCAACGTCACCGACACCTGCCGGCCCCGCGGCTGCAAGCGGGCGAACTTACCAGATCAAATCGGGGCGCGCTACTCCCGGTTGTCGAGCCTGGCAGAATGCAGTGGCTGATATTTCATTTTAGTCAATCCTGGGCATGATGCGGGAATGCATCGTTACCGGTCTTCATGGACTTCGGCGACGTTTTAAAGGTTCCCGGTGGATGGCGGTCGGGTAAAATCGGATTTTGCCCAACCCGATTTTGCCTACACGAATGCAAGGAAGGCCAATGGCTCAGTCTTATAGTGCGCGCAGTCGCGCGATCGAACCGTTCCACGTGATGGCTTTGCTGGCGCGCGCCAACGAGTTGCAGGCTGCCGGACACGATGTGATCCACCTGGAAATCGGCGAGCCGGATTTCACCACCGCCGAGCCGATCATCCAGGCGGGCCAGGCGGCCCTTACCGCAGGCAAGACACGTTACACAGCTGCTCGCGGCTTGCCGGAGTTGCGCGAAGCGATCGCCGGTTTTTATCGGCAGCGTTATGGTCTGGACGTCGATCCGCAGCGCATCCTCGTCACGCCCGGGGGCTCCGGGGCTTTGCTGCTGGCCAGCAGCCTGCTGGTGGACCCGGGCAAGCATTGGTTGCTGGCCGACCCGGGTTATCCCTGCAATCGCCATTTCCTGCGTCTGGTGGAAGGTGCTGCACAGTTAGTACCGGTCGGACCGGATGTGCGTTACCAACTGACCGCCGAATTGGTGGATCGCCATTGGAACCAGGACAGTGTCGGTGCCCTTGTGGCGTCACCGGCGAACCCGACGGGAACCTTGCTCAAGCGTGACGAACTGGCCGGACTGTCGAGGGCGGTCAAGGCTCACGGCGGTCATCTGGTGGTCGACGAGATCTACCATGGGCTGACCTACGGTTGCGACGCCACCAGTGTGCTGGAAGTCGACGACAGTGCTTTTGTCCTGAATAGCTTTTCCAAGTATTTCGGCATGACCGGCTGGCGCCTGGGGTGGCTGGTGGCGCCCCCTGAGGCGGTGGCCGAATTGGAGAAGCTGGCCCAGAATCTCTATATCAGTGCCCCGAGCATGGCCCAGTATGCTGCGCTGGCATGTTTCGAACCTCAGACCCTGAGCATTCTCGAAGAACGTCGGGCCGAGTTTGCCCGTCGCCGGGATTTTCTTCTGCCGGCCTTGCGCGAGCTGGGTTTCGGCATTGCGGTAGAGCCGGAAGGAGCATTTTATCTGTATGCCGATGTCAGCGCGTTCGGCGGCGATGCCTTCGCGTTCTGCCAACACTTCCTGGAAACCGAACACGTGGCCTTCACCCCTGGCCTGGATTTCGGTCATCACCTGGCCAGTCAGCATGTGCGGTTCGCCTACACCCAGAGCCTGCCGCGCTTGCAGGAAGCGGTGGAGCGGATTGCCCGTGGCCTGCGGAGCTGGCAAGGCTGATGCGCTTTTCTCCTGCACTCGAAGAAGGACGGCTGATCAAGCGCTACAAGCGTTTCCTGGCGGATATCGAGACCACCACGGGCGAGCTGCTGACCATCCACTGCCCCAATACCGGTTCGATGCTCAACTGTATGGTCGAGGGAGGGCAGGTCTGGTTCAGTCGCTCCAACGATCCCAAGCGCAAACTGCCCGGTACCTGGGAAATCGGCGAGACCCCTCAGGGGCGGTTGGCCTGCATCAACACGGCGCGCGCCAACCCGCTGGTCGAGGAAGCCTTGCGTGCCGGGCTGATCAGCGAACTCGACGGTTTCACCGGGTTGAAACGCGAAGTTGCCTATGGCCAGGAAAACAGTCGGATCGATTTCCGCCTGGACTATCCGACAGGGCCGGCGTTCGTCGAGGTGAAAAGTGTCACCCTCGGTTTTGATGGCACGTCGGTGGCGGCGTTTCCGGATGCGGTGACCCAGCGTGGCGCCAAGCATCTGCGAGAACTGGCTGCGCTGGCCCGGGAAGGCGTACGAGCGGTGCAGTTGTACTGTGTGAACCTGACGGGGATCGAAGCGGTGCGTCCGGCGCAGGAAATCGATGGCGCTTATGCCCAGGCGCTACGTGAGGCGGTGGCGGCAGGCGTCGAGGTCCTTGCCTATGGTGTCAGCTTGAATGTCGAGGAAATCCGCCTCGATCGGCGCTTGCCGGTACAGCTCTAGCAATCCTCGACCCAGACGCCTTCAGCGTCTTCCCGGCAGGCCCGCGCCGTCAGTGATTGACCGGCGCAGGGGCCGGCCACGCATTCGCCACTTTCGATCAGGAACAGGGCGCCATGGCTGGCGCACTGGATCAGGCTGGCGCTGGCATCGAGAAACTGGTCGGGCTGCCATTGCAGGGCAATGCCTCGATGCGGGCAGCGGTTGTGATAGACATACACTCGACCTTCACGCCGCACGGCCAACACTGGGCGGCCCTCAAGTTCGAAGCCTCGGCTGCTGTTGTTGGCGAGGGTGTGTGAAGCACAGAGAAATTTCATGTCGATCCTTTGCTGGCCAATCTTGCCTTTATAGAACAAAGGATAAGGCAACCGACGCGATTGCAGGAAACCTGTGACAAGGGATGTTCCGGTGCGCTGGCGGACTCGGAGCAGGTCTTGCAGGCTCAAGGCGGTGTTAGGTCTTGAGGTGCTGGTGCTGCCGTACCCTGAGCGTGGCGTACCCGCTGATCATCGCCCGCTGAGATGACGCGGATGTCGACTCGTCAGTGGATTCAGCCGTCTCTTGTAGGTCGAGTCGGAAATGACATCTACGCGAGTCGACAAGCTGTGGTTTGTAAGATTTATGGACTGTTAGGCGAAGATGAGTCTTGTTCTTGTGTCGTCCAGCTCTTTGTCCTGAGCTCGCCCTGATTTCCCCCGAATGACTCCTTTATTGTTGTGTCCACAGCGCGCCTTCAGTGTCGTCTGGCGTTTCGGCCGCAGATGCTTGTCGCGTGGGTGCAATGATCGGATGGGAGAGCAAACATGAAACAGATCAATCAGACAGACCAGCAGTTGGCCCATCAGGCCATCGGCCTGCTCGACCTGACCTCGTTGAGCAATGACGACGACGCCGAGCGCATCGTCTCCCTCTGTCGGCGGGCCATGACGCCTTTCGGGCCGGTCGCTGCGGTGTGTGTCTTTCCGCGCTTCGTCACTCTGGCCCGGCAGACGCTCGACAGCCTGGGCGCGCAGGTGGTCCGGGTGGCCACAGTGGTCAATTTTCCTTATGGCGGGCCGAACGTGGCGTCAGCTGTCTCGGAGACGGAAGCCGTGCTCAGGGCCGGGGCGAACGAAGTGGATCTGGTCTATCCCTATCGCTCGCTGCTGATGGGCGATACCCAGACGGGCCAGGCCATGGTGTCGGCCTGTCGCGAGTTGTGCAGGGGGCGGGCCAGACTCAAGGTGATCCTGGAAACCGGCGAATTGCGTGACCCGCAGATGATTCGCCAGGCCAGTCAGGATGCAATCGCTGCCGGTGCCGATTTTCTCAAGACCAGCACTGGCAAGGTACTGATCAACGCCACTGAGCAGGCGGTGCGCATCATGCTCGAAGCCATCGCCGAGCGAGGCGGGCTGGTCGGGTTGAAAGCGGCGGGTGGAATTCGCACCTTCGCCGATGCACGAACCTATATCGAGCTGGCCAAGTCCCGCTTCGGCGCCGCCTGGGTCGACGCCGATCACCTGCGTCTCGGTGCCTCGGGGCTGCTGGACGAATTGTTGGCGCAGCTGGAGTGGGCGACCGGGGGCTCGATCAGTCCGGGTGGTTGGCAATGAGCGTGTTTCAGGCAAAAAAAGACCCGGCAAAAAGCCGGGTCAATAACCGTGATTAGCCTGATGAGGAGATAATCTGAAGAGTCCGAACCAAGGGCCTCCAGAGAATCCAACCGATCTCGCGATCAGTTGTGATAATCATAACGATTCTCATTTCTAAGTCAACAGCTTTTTCGCGACCGCTCGTCGCCAGTGCTTTTGCCCGCTCAACGTGGCGCGTTGGCAACGTTCAGGCGGGTAACCTCCTTGTTCAGCAGGTCGATCCGGCGTGCCATGCTCTGGATCAGGCTGTGGGCGATACGCGGGTTGCTCTGGGCGAGATTGAGGAACTGATCCTTGGGGATCAGCATGACCGAACAGGGCTGGCTGGCGATCACGCTGGCACTGCGTTTTTCGCCGGTGAATACCGCCATGGCCCCGAAAATCTCATCCTTGGGCACATCACCGACCTTGTGTCCGTCGACGAAGGCTTCGGCATGCCCTTCGGTGATGATGAAGACATGATCGGCATCATCGCCCTGGCGGATCAGTACGTCGCCCGCCGCGACCTTCTGGAAGCCGTTGCTGCTGCGGAATTCCGGTTGTTTGAGACGGGTGACGGCATCCGACAGCAGGGCGGTCTGGCCCACCAGGTAGCGCAGCAGCAATTCGCTACGGGCTTCGTCGGCATATATATGCTGAAACACTTCGCGTCGCTGGTAGGGCAGCAGGCGAAGCGGACTGTCGCAGCTCAGCAGGCAGCGTGGCCAGTCGATGCCTTGGCGCAGTCCGACCAGGTCACCTTCATACAGATAGAAAAGGGGACGCTCGTCGACCCTGGCATGCAATAAACCGCTTTCGATCAGGAAGACCCGATCGTCGGCCAGCAGGGGAGCCAGATCGGGAGTCTGTTCGAGCTCGATGGCTTCGTCACAAGGGGACAAGCCGTCCAGTAGTCGAGTGGGAATGCTCTGTAGCCGACTGATCAATTCATCGGCGTAAGCCGGTTGCTCCCCGAGTAGATACATGACAAACCTGCACAATCAATTCTTATGGCGTGACGATATCGCTTCCAATTGTTTATTCAAGGCTTCTTTGCGTTCCAGCGGGATGTCATTCCAGTGAATGTCCATCAATGCCCCCTCAATCGCGTACAGCAGCACCTTCGAGGCTCTGAATCCACGGGTTCTCACTGCGCGATAGGCGTCTACTGCCCCGAGGCGACGCAAATCGGATGCGCTGTGGATACCCACCGCGTGCAGCCATTGTGCTGATGTCTTGCCCAGGTTTTTCAGATGTTGCAGTTCATCGTTCATCAAGCCTCCTTGCGATGGCCGAACGCTGCGGTGACGAGAATAGGCAAGCCTGAAAGGAGTGTAGCGGTCAGTAGGAAAAGCGTGGTTCGTTGGTCGGTTTGGGCGCAAAAGCTTCTAAGAGCCAGCGCGATCGCATACTGGCCCAGAGGAGCCAGGCACAGAAAAAGCGCGAACTGCCGCAGCGCAGGGTTCTGATGGGGCCTGCGCCGGCGACTACGGTGATACCCGAATTGTTACTCGGGTTCGTAGCGCATCCGGGTGCCGAACTGTACGGACATCAGGATCTCGGCCGCTTTCAACTGCACCGGAAAATAGGCCCCTGAGATCTGTGCGTGGGCCACGCTGGCGCCTTCGAGCCGGGATTTCTGGAAGTCGACTCCACGCAAGTCGGCAGAGCGGAAGTAGGCGTCAGTGAAGTCGACCCCCTCGGCATTCAGCTCGCGCAGGTCGAGGCCGCGAAAGTCGCCGCCGCGCATATCGATGGGGCCGTCCTTGGGGCGGGCCTTGTTGAAGCCGGCGATATCATCTTTATGCAGCAAGGCATACAGGGCAGAGTCAAGAAGCTTGGGCTGGCTCATGGGGCATCTCCCGTTGGATTTATGACGCCATTATAATGCCACTATGTTTCAGCCGTGAAGCGGTTGTGGCTTCACGGCTGAAATAGTTTTTACAGGTTAGGCAGACGCAGGCGAATTTGCGCGATCAGCGTGTCAAGGCTGCCGCTTTCGTTGGTCTGGACACGCTTGGTGTGCAGGATCTCATCAGCACCCAGTGCTTCGCGAGAGGCCTGTTGCGCCGCAATGACCTCCAGAGTCGCATCCGAAGGGTCGACAGCATCGGCCTGACGCTGTGCCAGCCAGCTCTCGATGACGGCCTGTGGGGCATCGCAATCGATGATCAGGCAAGGTGCGCCGGTGGCTTCGGCCACTTTGGCGGCGGCGTCACGCTGGTCGCGCTTGAGATAGGTGGCGTCGATCACTACCGGGAAGCCGGCACGCAGGATGATGTCGGCGATTTCGTGCAGGCGCTGGTAGGTCTGTGCGCTGGAGTCCTGGCTATAGATGCCGGCGCCGACGTCATGGGTGTTCTGCTGTTTGCCGAACAGGCGTTTGCGTTCCACGTCCGAACGCAGACGCACGGCGCCGAGCGCCTCGACCAGACGTTGGGCCACATGGCTCTTGCCGACCGCCGAGACACCATGGGTGATCGCCAGGAAACGCGATGGAATGGTGCTGTAGCTTTCTGCCAGGTTGGCGTAGTTGCGGTATTGGCGCAGGGTGGTCGCGCGTTGTACCGCAGTGGCCTCGGGCGACAGGCTGAACAGCGCAACCTTGGCCCGGACCAGGGCGCGATAGGCCTTGTAGAAGTTCAGTACTTCCAGGCCCTGGTAGTCGCCGGTCAGTTCCAGGTACTGGCTGATGAAGCGTCGCGCTAGGCTCTTGAGACCACGGTCTTCCAGGTCCATGGCGAGGAAGCCGATGTCGGCGTAGACATCGGTGAAGCGGAACGGCTCATTGAATTCGATGCAGTCGAAAATCACCACCTTGCCGTCGATGACGGTGGCGTTGCCCAGGTGGATATCACCGTGGCATTCGCGGATGAAACCGTCGGCCTTGCGCTGGCTGAACAGCGGCTTGAGGCGCTCGAAGCTGGACTCGGCCCAGGCTTGCAGGGCATCGAGTTGCAGCAGGTCGGCCTTGTCCTGCAGGAAGGGGCGAATCTGTTCGAAGTTCTGCCGGACCGGCTCCATGACCGCTTCCGGAGTGCCTTGGTAGTGTTCCTTGGGTACTTGCGGGGCGTTCTGGTGGAAATGCGCGATCTGCTGGGCCATCTCATCGATGTGCCGGGCGCTCAGTTCGCCGTTGGCCTGCAGTGTGCTGAGTAACTGGCTCTGCGGGAACTGGCGCATTTTCAGGGCGTATTCGATGGCCGGGCCGTCGCCACCCAGTTGGGGGGCCTCGGCGCTGCCGGTGATGGGCAGGACTTCCAGGTACAGGTCGTCGGTCAGGCGCTGGTTCAGGCGCAACTCTTCATTGCAGAAATGCCCACGGGCGGACAACTCGGTGAAGTCCAGAAAGCCGAAGTTCATCGGTTTCTTGATCTTGTAGGCGTAGGAGCCGGTGAGCAGCACCCAGGAAATGTGGGTTTCGATGAGCTGGAATCCTTCTACCGGGTGCGGGTAGAGGGCCGGGTTTTGCAGGGCGGCGATCAGGGACTGGCTCACGAACGATCCTTCAAGGGTCAGAAATTCAAAGGCGTCATTATGGCCGCTAAGGAGGGGAGTGCAAACCGGCGGGTGTGCATGTTGATCATGAATAAAGTGCGTATAATCCGCGCCCATGACTCGTACCCGATCCCCTCGCTCCAAACCCAAACCTCCTTCCGGTGGCCTGCGTCCCTGGCTCGGCTGGGCGCTCAAGCTCAGTCTGGTCGGTCTCGTGGTGCTGGCCGGCTTCGCCGTCTACCTCGATGCCGTGGTGCAGGAGAAATTCTCCGGCAAACGCTGGACCATTCCCGCCAAGGTCTATGCCCGGCCGCTGGAGTTGTTCGTCGGCCAGAAGCTGAGCAAGGACGACTTCCTGACCGAACTCGATGCCCTGGGCTATCGTCGCGAGCCCGTGGTCAACGGACCGGGTGCGGCGTCGGTCAATGGCAACACGGTTGACCTGAACACCCGTGGCTTCCAGTTCTATGAAGGCATGGAGGCCGCTCAGCCGGTGCGTGTGCGTTTTTCCGGCGACTATGTGGCCGAGCTGTCTGGCGTGAATGGTTCGAAACTCTCTGTGGTCCGTCTCGAACCGCTGTTGATCGGTGGGCTGTACCCGAAAAACCTCGAGGATCGGATCCTGATCAAGCTCGACCAGGTGCCGCCGTATCTGCTCGAGACCCTGGTGACCGTTGAGGATCGGGACTTCTATCATCACTTCGGGGTGTCGCCGAAGTCGATTGCCCGAGCGATCTGGGTCAATACTTCGTCCGGGCAGATGCGCCAGGGCGGCAGTACCCTGACACAGCAGTTGGTGAAGAACTTCTTCCTGACCAACGAGCGCAGCCTGAGTCGCAAACTCACCGAAGCCATGATGTCCCTGCTGCTGGAGATGCATTACAGCAAGCAGGAGATTCTCGAGGCCTACCTCAACGAGGTCTTCATCGGTCAGGACGGCCAGCGTGCCGTGCACGGTTTCGGTCTGGCGAGCCAGTTCTTCTTCAGCCAGCCGCTGTCGGAGCTGAAGTTGCACCAGGTGGCGTTGCTGGTGGGCATGGTCAAGGGGCCGTCCTACTACAACCCACGGCGTTATCCCGATCGGGCGCTGGAACGGCGTAATCTGGTCCTCGATCTGCTGGCCCAGCAGGGCGTTGTGACTACCGAGCAGGCCGAGGCGGCGAAGAAGATGCCGCTGGGCGTGACCAAGCGTGGCAGCCTGGCCGACAGTTCGTTCCCCGGCTTCCTCGATCTGGTCAAGCGTCAGTTGCGCGAAGACTATCGTGACGAAGACTTGACCGAAGAGGGCCTGCGGATTTTCACCAGTTTCGACCCGATTCTGCAGATGAAGGCCGAGGCCTCGGTCAATGACACCTTCAAGCGTCTTGATAGTCGCAAGGGTGCCGAGGACGTGGAGGCCGCGATGGTGGTGACCAACCCGGAAACCGGTGAGGTCCAGGCCATGATCGGCAGTCGCCAGCCTGGTTTTGCCGGATTCAACCGCGCCCTGGATGCCGTGCGCAACATCGGCTCGCTGATCAAGCCGGCGGTTTACCTGACGGCACTGGAAAAACCGAGCCAGTACACGCTGACCAGTTGGCTGTCGGACGAACCCTTCTCGGTGAAAGGCGCGGATGGGCAGGTCTGGAAACCCCAGAACTTCGATCGCCGCTCCCACGGCACGATCTTCCTCTATCAGGGTCTCGCGCACTCCTACAACCTGTCGACGGCACGTCTGGGCCTGGAGGTGGGTGTTCCGAATGTGCTCAAGACGGTCGCTCGCCTGGGTATCACCCGTGAATTCCCGGCCTATCCGGCGATCCTGCTGGGTGCCGGTGGCATGACGCCGATCGAAGTGGCGACCATGTACCAGACGCTTGCCAATGGTGGTTTCAATACACCGATGCGCGGCATTCGCAGCGTTCTGACGGCTGAGGGCGAACCGCTCAAGCGTTATCCGTTCCAGGTCCAGCAACGCTTCGATCCGGGCTCGATCTACCTGATCCAGGCGGCGATGCAGCGGGTGATGCGCGAGGGTACCGGTGCCAGTGCCTACAATGTGCTGCCCAAGACCCTGACGCTGGCGGGTAAGTCCGGCACCAGTAACGATTCCCGCGACAGTTGGTTCGCCGGCTTCAGCCAGGATCTGCTGGCGGTGGTCTGGCTCGGTCGCGACGACAACGGCAAGACGCCGTTTACCGGCGCCACCGGGGCATTGCAGGTCTGGACCAGTTTCATGAAGAAATCCGACCCGTTACCCCTGGACATGCCGCAACCGGATAACATTGTCCAGGCGTGGATCGATCCGCACACCGGGCAGGGCTCCGATGCCAATTGCCCAGGTGCAGTACAGATGCCGTATATTCGCGGCAGCGAGCCCGCGCCCGGAGTGGCTTGCGGTGGGTCGGCGCCAGCGCCGGCCAGCGAAGTGATGGATTGGGTCAAGGGCTGGTTGAATTAAGCGAAGAGGGTTTGCAGTGAACAAGTGGTGGTTTCCAGCTTTTACAGCTCTGGTTTTGCTTGGCGGTTGCTCGAGCGTACCCCGTGGTTCGATCCCGGTTGTCGATTCCGGGACCGCCGTCTCCAACAATGATCGGATTTCTGCCAATGGCGGCTTCCGCCAGACCACCACCAAGCGTGCCATGCCGAACCAGGCCCAGGCCGTTCCGCAGGATTCCGGTGTGGTGGTGATGGTGCCGGGCGGTGGTGCAGCGACTTCCGCCCCGGTCAGCAGCGAACCCTGGAGTCCGGGTCCTTCCACGACCGGGCCGATCACCCCGGGCCCTGTGGACAGTACGCCGATGCAGACGTCGTCGATCAATCAGGGCAGCTACAGCATGCCGCAACCCACCGGCATCCCGTCGGGTAATGGCGGCGGGCTGTCGGCGGACGAGCAACTGGATGGTCCGGTGCTGGCGCTGTTGACCACGGCGCAGCAGCAACAGTCCAGCGGTGACCTCAACGGTGCATCGTCGAGCCTGGAGCGTGCCCAGCGCGTGGCACCCCGTGAGCCGCAAGTACTCTACCGTCTGGCGCAGGTGCGCATGGCCCAGGGCGATGCGCCCCAGGCCGAGCAACTGGCACGGCGTGGCCTGGGGTTCGCCAATGGCCGTCCTGACCTGCAGGCCAGCCTCTGGGAGCTGATCGCCCAGGCGCGGGAGAAACAGGGTGATGCTGCGGGCGCCGCCCAGGCTCGTCAGAAAGCCAGGGTCAATCTCTGATGGATCACCGCCTGCCGTTGATTGCCGATCAGTTGCTGCTGATCGAGCGCGAGTTGCGTGCCCAGGGCTGGTGGGACGAGGTGCCACCCAGTGAGCAGGCGCTATCGAGCGTCGAGCCGTTCAGTGTCGATACGCTGGATTTCGAGCAGTGGCTGCAGTGGATTTTCCTGCCGAAGATGAAGGTTATCCTCGAAGAGGATCTGCCGCTGCCCAGTGCCTCGGGCATCCTGGCCATGGCTGAAATGGTCTACGCCCAGCGTCCGGGGGAGGGCGTGAAGTTACAGGCGTTGCTGGCGCAGTTCGATCGGTTGATCAGCGAGTCACGCTGATCTGTGGTGAGGGGCTTGCCCCCTCGCCACCGGTTTTCTTCTGTGCAGGGCTCAGGAGCAGTGCTCCTCGATCAGCTTGCGGGTTTCGATCACCCGGGTCTGTCGTTCCTCATCGCTCAGGCGACGCAATTCCCCGTCCACTTCCTCGCGAACCCGCGGGTCGTTCTGCAACTGCGCCAGGTTGGTCCTGGCCTTTTCGCAGAACACTTTGCGTGCAGCCTCCTGTTCCGCCACCTGTTTCTTGACCTTGGCATCCACGGCATTCTGGTCGCCCACCGGCGTGCTGGTGGGCGCCGCAGTCTTGGGCGGCATCGGGTTGCCGATCGCCGGTGTGACCACGGTGGCTGTCTGCCCGGGAGGCGGCATGGCGTCGAAATGAGTGACGCCCTGGGCATCCACCCATTTGTAGATCGGGCTGGCCAGGCACAGCGGGCTCAAGGCAAACAGCAGGCTGGCCATGAGAATGCTCGTACGCATCGTGTTTCCTTGTCAGGCAGTTCAATCAGCAACCTAGCATATTCCTTCTGCAAAGGTTTTCTTCTGCTTTGTCATGCGCTTAGTTGGAAGAAAGCGCACAGATGACTTGACTTGAGCGGGGCGAATCACAACAATCCAGAGTCCGCTGTAGAGGGACTGCCAGAAGCAGGCCCACTCGGCAGATCATGAGGCGCACATCCGCGCCGACCTGTTACACCCGCAACGCGTTACCTCGCGCTGGGTGGGAAACCCCCGCAACACTAGGGGCACTCCCAATACTTGCTCAGTCAGTGCTGACGTAGTCGGCGACCACCGTCGCTCATGCTCTGTCGAGAAGTAAACCTATTAAGACCCGTCCTCAGTGTGTGGGCGGTATTCTGGCGTTTTAGAGGTGAACAACGTGGAGCTTTTATCTGGCGGTGAGATGCTCGTCCGCTTCTTGCGTGACGAAGGCGTCAAGTATATCTACGGGTACCCGGGTGGTGCTCTTCTTCATGTCTACGATGCCCTGTTCAAAGAGCCGGATGTAACCCATATCCTGGTTCGCCACGAGCAGGCGGCTACCCATATGGCTGACGGCTACGCCCGTGCCACCGGCAAGGCCGGCGTGGTGCTGGTGACTTCCGGCCCTGGCGCGACCAACGCCATCACCGGTATCGCCACGGCCTACATGGACTCCATTCCGATGGTGATCATCTCCGGTCAGGTGCCGAGCACGCTGGTCGGTACCGACGCGTTCCAGGAAACCGACATGATCGGTATCTCCCGGCCGATCGTGAAGCACAGCTTCATGGTCAAGCACGCTTCGGAAATCCCGGAGGTCTTGAAGAAGGCGTTCTACCTGGCGCAATCCGGCCGTCCTGGTCCTGTCGTTGTCGATGTCCCGAAAGACATGACCAACCCGGCCGAGAAGTTCGAATACGTCTTTCCGAAAAAAGCCAAGCTGCGCTCCTACAGCCCGGCGGTACGCGGTCATTCCGGCCAGATCCGCAAGGCGGCCGAGATGCTTCTGGCTGCCAAGCGTCCAGTGCTCTACTCCGGTGGTGGCGTGATCCTCGGCGGCGGTTCTGCACCGTTGACCGAACTGGCGAAAATGCTCAACCTGCCAGTCACCAATACCCTGATGGGGTTGGGCGGCTACCCGGGCACCGATCGTCAGTTCGTCGGCATGCTCGGCATGCACGGCAGCTACACCGCCAACCTGACCATGCACCACGCCGATGTGATCCTGGCCGTGGGCGCGCGTTTCGATGACCGTGTCATCAACGGTGCACCGAAATTCTGCCCTAACGCCAAGATCATCCATGTCGATATCGACCCGGCATCGATCTCCAAGACCATCAAGGCAGACGTGCCTATCGTGGGTCCCGTGGAGAGCGTGCTGACCGAAATGGTCGCTGCCCTCAAGGACATCGGTGAGACGCCGAACAAGGAGTCGGTCGCCAGTTGGTGGAAGCAGATCGACGAATGGCGCGGTGATCGTGGCCTGTTCCCTTACGACAAGGGCGACGGCAGCATCATCAAGCCACAGACCGTGATCGAAACCTTGTGCGAAGTGACCAAGGGGGACGCTTTCGTCACCTCCGACGTCGGTCAGCACCAGATGTTCGCGGCGCAGTACTACAAGTTCAACAAGCCCAACCGCTGGATCAACTCCGGTGGCCTGGGCACCATGGGCTTCGGTTTCCCGGCGGCCATGGGCGTCAAGCTGAACTTCCCGGATGTGGATGTTGCCTGCGTCACGGGCGAAGGCAGTATCCAGATGAACATCCAGGAACTGTCGACCTGCCTGCAGTACGGCCTGCCGGTGAAGATCGTCAGTCTCAACAACGGTGTGCTCGGCATGGTCCGCCAATGGCAGGACATGAGCTACGGCAGCCGTCACTCGCACTCGTACATGGAATCGCTGCCTGACTTCGTCAAGCTGGTCGAGGCCTATGGTCATGTCGGTATCCGTATCACGGATCTGAAAGACCTCAAGCCGAAGATGGAAGAAGCGTTCGCCATGAAGGATCGTCTGGTATTCCTTGATATCCAGGTCGATACCAGCGAGCACGTCTATCCGATGCAGATCAAAGACGGCTCCATGCGCGATATGTGGCTGAGCAAGACGGAGCGTACCTAACATGCGGCATATCATTTCCCTGCTTCTGGAAAACGAACCCGGTGCGCTGTCCCGTGTAGTGGGGCTGTTTTCGCAGCGCAACTACAACATCGAAAGCCTGACCGTGGCGCCGACCGAAGACCCGACCCTGTCGCGTCTGACGCTGACCACTGTCGGGCATGATGAGATCATCGAGCAGATCACCAAGAACCTGAACAAGCTGGTTGAAGTGGTCAAGCTGGTCGACCTGTCGGAAAGTGCTCATATCGAGCGCGAGCTGATGCTGGTCAAGGTCAAGGCTACCGGCGCCCAGCGCGCCGAGATCAAGCGCACCACCGATATTTATCGCGGGCAGATCGTCGATGTGAGCGCCAGCGTCTATACCGTGCAACTGACCGGTACGAGCGACAAGCTGGACAGCTTCATCCAGGCGATCGGGACGGCCTCGATTCTGGAAACCGTACGCAGTGGCGTCACCGGGATTGCCCGTGGCGACAAAGTACTGAGCATCTAATCTAAATTAATTTAGCGAATGGCCTGATGGCCTGGATATAAAGGGGTATTTCATGAAAGTTTTCTACGATAAAGACTGCGACCTGTCGATCATCCAGGGTAAGAAAGTCGCCATCATCGGTTACGGTTCTCAGGGTCACGCGCAAGCCTGTAACCTGAAAGACTCCGGCGTCGACGTTACCGTTGGTCTGCGTAAAGGTTCGGCCACCGTTGCCAAGGCTGAGGCCCATGGCCTGAAAGTGGCTGACGTTGCCACCGCCGTTGCCGCTGCCGACCTGGTCATGATCCTGACTCCGGACGAGTTCCAGGGCCAGCTGTACAAGAACGAAATCGAGCCGAACATCAAGAAGGGCGCTACCCTGGCCTTCTCCCACGGTTTCTCGATCCACTACAACCAGGTCGTGCCACGTGGCGACCTCGACGTGATCATGATCGCGCCGAAGGCTCCAGGCCACACCGTGCGTTCCGAGTTCGTCAAGGGCGGCGGTATCCCTGACCTGATCGCGATCTACCAGGACGCTTCGGGCAACGCCAAGAACGTCGCGCTGTCCTACGCCGCTGGCGTGGGCGGTGGCCGTACCGGCATCATCGAAACCACCTTCAAGGACGAAACCGAAACCGACCTGTTCGGCGAGCAGGCCGTTCTGTGTGGCGGTACCGTCGAGCTGGTCAAGGCCGGTTTCGAAACCCTGGTTGAAGCGGGCTACGCGCCAGAAATGGCCTACTTCGAGTGCCTGCACGAACTGAAGCTGATCGTTGACCTCATGTACGAAGGCGGTATCGCCAACATGAACTACTCGATCTCCAACAACGCCGAGTACGGCGAGTACGTGACCGGTCCGGAAGTCATCAACGCCGAATCCCGTCAGGCCATGCGCAACGCTCTGAAGCGCATCCAGGACGGCGAATACGCGAAGATGTTCATCGCCGAAGGCGCGACCAACTACCCATCGATGACCGCCAAGCGTCGTAACAACGCCGCTCACGGCATCGAAATCATCGGCGAGCAACTGCGCTCGATGATGCCGTGGATCAGTGCGAACAAGATCGTCGACAAAGCCAAGAACTAAGTTCGAAGCCTGTCTGGAAAAAACGCGGCTTAGGCCGCGTTTTTTCGTTTAGGGGGCGGCTTCTGGTATAAAGCTGCATCGTTTCGCGGTCGAATGCCGGTCGCGAACTTCTGTCGAATTCTTTTTCACCGTTGCAAGGTACTGTCCATGAGCGAACGTCCCGAAGAGCCGAACCAGGCTCCTGACGCCGAAAGCCTGCTGCCGATCGATGAGCATGTCGAAGAAGGGCATGACGCCGAAGGCCGTAAGGTCCGGCATCGTGGTATCTATCTGCTGCCGAACCTCTTCACCACCGCGAACCTGTTCGCCGGCTTCTACGCCATCATCAGTGCAATGAGCGCACAGAGCGCCGCCAGCGCCGGTGATCCGGCTGGGGCAAGCAAGTATTTCGCGTTTTCCGCGATCGCAATCTTCGTCGCCATGGTGCTGGATGGCCTGGATGGGCGGGTTGCCCGGATGACCAATACCCAGAGTGCCTTCGGTGCCGAATATGATTCGCTGTCCGATATGGTTGCGTTTGGTGTCGCTCCGGCGCTGCTGGCTTTTGGCTGGGCGCTGGGGGACATGGGCAAGGTCGGCTGGATGGTGGCCTTCATCTATGTAGCGGGCGCTGCCTTGCGTCTGGCGCGGTTCAACACCCAGGTCGGCACTGCCGACAAGCGCTACTTCATCGGTCTGGCCAGCCCGGCAGCCGCCGGTGTGGTGGCCGGTACGGTCTGGGCGTTCAGCGACTACGGTATCCAGGGTTCGAAGATGTCGTTCCTGGTGGCCCTGCTGGTGGCGGCGGCCGGCATGCTGATGGTCAGCAATATCAAGTACAACAGCTTCAAGGAGCTGGACCTCAAGGGGCGCGTGCCGTTCGTGGCGATTCTCGCGGTGGTGCTGGTGTTTGCCGTGGTCTTCAGCGATCCGCCACGTATCCTGTTGCTGATCTTCCTCGCTTACGCGGCGTCGGGCCCGATTCAGTACTTGTTACACTTGCGCCGGAACAAGTGATGTAATTTCCCCCAGACTCCGTAGTCTATTGGTGCATCTGTCATCCAGTTCTGCGGAGTCATCATGCTGATCAAGCTTCCCAAGACCTCTGACTCCCGGGAGTCGGAGGTCACTCCCGAGGCACTATATCTCTCTCGCCGCAGCCTGCTGGGCGGTTCGTTGGGTGCGTTGGCGCTCGGTAGCCTGCCGCGTTGGGCCAGTGCCGGGCCAGCCGCGCATTACGCCGATGTCGAGGCGGGAAACGCACCGGCCTGGTTTACCGGCAAGCTGCCGGATACCCGTTGGGGGGCGATCACGGCCGGGGATGAAAGCATTACCCCGTACAAGGATGCGACGCACTACAACAACTTCTATGAGTTCGGCACCGACAAGGGCGACCCGGCGCAGAATGCCGGGTCGTTGAAGACCGAGCCCTGGTCGGTGGTGATCGATGGTGAGGTCGGCAAGCCAGGGCGTTATGCCCTCGAAGACTTCATGAAGCCCTATCAGTTGGAAGAGCGGATCTATCGCTTGCGTTGCGTCGAGGCCTGGTCGATGGTGATCCCGTGGATAGGTTTTCCGATCTCGGCGTTGCTCAAGCAGGTCGAGCCGACCTCCAAGGCCAAGTACATTCGTTTCGAAACCCTGCAGGATCCCAAGAGCATGCCGGGGCAGCGTTCCGGTTTCGCCCTGATCGACTGGCCTTATGTCGAGGGGTTGCGCCTGGATGAAGCGATGAACCCCTTGGCGATTCTGGCCGTGGGCATGTATGGGCGGGAATTGCCGAACCAGAATGGCGCGCCATTGCGTCTTGTCGTGCCGTGGAAATATGGCTTCAAGAGCGTCAAATCCATTGTGCGCATCAGTCTGGTGGAGCAGCAGCCGAAAACCACCTGGCAGAGCATCGCGGCGGATGAGTACGGCTTCTATGCCAACGTCAATCCGACGGTCGACCATCCGCGTTGGACTCAGGCCCGTGAACGGCGCCTGCCGAGCGGGCTGTTCAGTCCGAATGTGCGGGAGACGCAGATGTTCAATGGTTACGCCGAGGAGGTGGCTTCCTTGTATACCGGTATGGATCTGCGGAAGAACTATTGATGCGATATCTGTTCTGGCGCTTGAGTGTGTTTGTCGTCGTGGCGATTTGGCCGCTGCTGTGGCTGTATCAGGCCTGGATCTTTGCCCTGGGACCGGACCCGGGCAAGGTGCTGGTTGATCGGTTGGGATTGGGGACATTGATTCTGCTGTTGATCACGCTGGGGATGACGCCGCTGCAGAAGTTGAGCGGTTGGCCTGGCTGGATAGCGGTGCGCCGGCAGTTGGGTCTTTGGTGTTTTGCCTATGTAGTGCTGCATCTGGTGGCGTATCTGGTCTTTGTGCTGGGGTTGGACTGGTCGCAGTTGGGCGTGGAGCTGAGCAAACGGCCCTACATCATTGTGGGTGCCTTGGGCTTTCTCGGTCTGTTGGCGCTTTCCGTTACGTCGAATCGCTATAGCCAGCGCCGTCTGGGCAAGACCTGGAAGAAGCTGCATCGCCTGGCCTATGTGATTCTGGGGCTGGGGCTGCTGCACATGCTGTGGATCGTGAGGGCGGATCTGAAGGAGTGGTCGGTATATGCCGGTATCGGTGCTTTGCTACTACTCTTGCGTATCCCGGTGATAGCGCGGCGGATTCCACGCCTTGCCGCAAAAAGACCGGCAACCCCCTCTCTGTAGGAGCATAGGGTTTCTGGCCTTTATGACAGAAATCTGAAAATAACGCTTGACGCTCGCTGTCAGGGGCCTATAATTCGCCCCACTTCCGGCGCAGCCAGAACGGAAAACTCCTTGAGATTCAATGAGTTATCTAGTTTCAGGCAGTGCAGCTTCAGATCATCGAAGGACGGAACAAGCTGTAAAAGAGGTGTTGACAGCAGCGTGTAACGCTGTAGAATTCGCCTCCCGCTGACGAGAGATCGGAAGCGCAAGTGGTTGAAGTTGAAGCATTTTTTGAAAGGAAAATTCTGAAACTTCTAAATAATCACTTGACAGCAAATGAGGCTGCTGTAGAATGCGCGCCTCGGTTGAGCGAACAGCTCACCCACCGCTCTTTAACAACTGAATCAAGCAATTCGTGTGGGTGCTTGTGGTGTCAGACTGAA
>Ga0207655_1000105_pt1 | contig 182927 bp, 159 predicted proteins | sample KBSM44metaG_FD_184398 | JGI IMG/M metagenome (GOLD analysis project Ga0207655, IMG submission 184398) | Miscanthus rhizosphere microbial communities from Kellogg Biological Station, Michigan, USA - KBS M4-4 metaG (SPAdes) (version 2) | ecosystem: Host-associated > Plants > Roots > Rhizosphere...
TTTCAGAACGGCGATGATTTGGTGTTCAGTGAATCGGGCTTTTCGCATGGTGATCTCCTCGAAGGACATAATCAGTATGTCGGAAGATCCCTAAAAGTGAATGGTCCGGTTAAGCGGGATACTTACACTATGCCAGCGCGGCCGATTGGAAATTATTGAGAAATAAATAACGCTTAATTCGTCTATATGAAAAAGCCACCATGACGGTGGCTTTCAGAGTTACTTAGATTCTATTTTACTGAAAATGTACTTCCCAACAACATTAGAGTATTTTTTTGTCAAATGAGCTGTGTCAGTATAAACTGGCATACTTCCGTCAAGAACCTTGCACTCACCATTTGAACACAGTGCTGGCGTTGGATCTATAAAGTGAACATTTTTGTGTTTATTTGCAAATTCAGCAAGCCTCACGTGCACCGGCATATCTCGTTGAGGGATGTGTGATTCACACTTAGAGAACAGTTGATTAATCGGTAGTGATTGGCTAGCAAGGCATTCATACATTATGCGATTGCTTCCCTGAGTATTCCCAAGAATGAAAACTTCAGAACCTGAATTCTTGATATCTTCAAGGAAGTAAGATAATTCACTCACAATATCATTTGGCAATTTAGTGTTTTTATCGAACGGCATCCCAATTTCCCCATTTTGCCATGTCATAGAGATAATGACCTTTTTTCCGGGGTGTGCGTTGATGAAGTCAACCTCTTTCTGGTACCTGTTTTCACATATTTTTTTAAGTTCTTGTGAGAAGTTTAAAGGCCGCATAAAGTGCTTTGTTACCTTACAGCCATCAATGCCAAAGGATGCTACCTTAATGTTATTATCTTTAAAGAATGCGTAGTAGTGTCTTGAGAAACTATCTCCGACTAAAATGTAGTCGAAGTCTTTATCTGTACTATTGAAATACTGAATAGTTTCCGCCGAAGGGAGACTAAGATGCCCTTCGAACTTAGCTCTAAATTCATATTTTGATAGTTTGAATTGTTGGTTTTTGATCCTGTCGGAAACGCCGTTTATGCTTATGTAACCAGCAGCGATTAGAACAAGAACATAAGCTACCAGAGCACCCCATCCAAATGTTCTTCGCTTTTCAATGAGTTCATACATAGCAAATGAAATTAACAACGTACATGCAATATACCACTTGAATGATATATCAATGTTCATTTTATGCATGATAACTAAGATAGGCCAATGTATCAGGTATATTGAGTATGACCATAATCCAATTCGTTTGATTATTGCGCCAGAAAGAATGCTGTTGTCATTAGACGCCAATATACATAGATAAGCACCAACCACAGGTACCAGAGCAAAGTAACCCGGCCATGGCGTTGACTCCTGGATGAATAAAATTGAAATGGCTATTAGAACGAGTCCTGAAAATTCGATGTATTTTCTATTGCCGTCCTTGCAGCTTAGTGGGTAGATATACGCCACACCACCAAGCATCATTTCCCACGCCCTAGAGTAGAGCATGAAGTATGATGAAACTGGATTGCTGTAAGTGATGTATACACACCACGCAAAAGAAATGGCCGCCAGAGTTAATATCGTTCTCTTCGTATTATTAATCGACATTAACTTACTAAGAAACAAGATGAATATTGGATAAATAATGTAGAACTGCCATTCAACAGATAGTGACCAGGTATGCAGAAGGGCCTTTCCCTTTGACTCAGTATCAAAATACCCAGATTCAGACTGGAACATAAAGTTTGATATGAATGAAAGTGCACCTACGGAGTGCTTGCCTGTCAACTGATAAGATATTGTGTCGAAGCAAAGATATCCAGCTATTAAAAGCAGGGCTATGGTAACAGTAAGTGCAGGTACTATTCGTTTTGCTCTAGCTTTCAAAAAACTCCAAAGAGAAAAGCTATTGTTTTCGACACCTCTAATTATAATAGAGGTCATTAAGAAACCGGATATTACAAAAAATATATCCACCCCAGCAAACCCGCCAGGGAGTAAGCTATCAGAAAAATGGAAGATAACGACAGAAAGAACTGCTATTGCTCTTAGTCCATTAATATCTTCTCTAAATCTTTGCGTTTTCATCGCTTGGTCGACAGCCTTCTTGTTTAAAGTTTTATCATGAAAAATATGCGGATAGACTAGCATCGCGCGGTTATGTGGTCGAGAAATCAAGAACCATCATTAGTAAAAATGTTTGTTAGTTAACCCACTCACTTGCACATGCAGCTTAGATAGGTGAGTTTTTAGTCGCTTGTACATGTTTGATTTCTGTTAGGGGCAGCCATAGGGCATAAAATTAGCGTAAAACAACTTAAACCGGCGAGGGTGGTGATTCGTCTTGCGTTAATGTTTCTTATGGTGGGACGCATTCGGGACATTCATGCGTTTAGAGGGATTGTTACAGCTTTCTAAGTTTTAGCATCATGGGACGTGTGAGCGCAGTAATGATGCGGTAATTAGCTGTTATGGTTGATAGTTCTAGGAACTTCTAAATCGTGGGCCGCAGGTTCGAATCCTGCAGGGCGCACCATTTTCTCTGTTTTACTCCCCCCTCAACGATATCTATACGCTCCCAAACCACATTGCGAATTCGCTCACATAATGATCACTATCCGTTTGTTTAAACCTCAAGTTACAGATTATACTGTATGAAAACACAGTGTTGATGCGGAGGCAGTATGGACTACGAGATTAAGCAGGTTGAACCGCGCAAAATCGCCGGTTTTCATATGGTTGGCCCGTGGGAGCAGACGGTAAAGCAAGGTTTCGAACAACTGATGATGTGGGTAGATGGCAAGCAGATCCCCGCGCAGGAGTGGATTGCTGTTTATTACGATAACCCTGATGAAGTCCCAGCGGAAAAACTACGCTGTGACACAGTCGTTTCCGTTGCTGATGATTTTGTCGTGCCGGAAAATAGCGAAGGAGTGATGACGGCGTCAGTAGCCGGTGGCTTGTACGCTGTAGCGCGGGCTCGTGTCGAAAATCATGACTTTGCGACACCCTGGTATCAGTTCTTTGATAGCGTTCTGAAGGATGAAAAGCACCAGATTGCGGCTAAACCGTGTTTTGAAATTTATCATAACAACGGGGCGCAAGACGGCTACTGGGATATTGAAATGTATGTCGCGGTAGAGCCAAAACCGTAAGGGAAAACGCCAGAGCGCGAAGGTGGCTCTGGCGTTATCAATAACGGCTGCTGATCAATGCAGTGCCTGGGCTATCGCGCTAAACATCAGCGAGGCCTCAAGAGGCTGTGCGCTGAACGATGGCTCCGCCTGTGGCCAGGTTGACCACTGGACGATAACCAGGTTTTCCGCGCGGTTAACCAAAATCATCTGGCCAAAAATACCCAATGCCCACATAGAATCTTTAAGCGAATCCTGCGGGCGCGGTATCACTCCTGTCGCATTAACGGGCACTTCATTATTCCACCACTGGTAGCCGTAAATTCCCTGCGGATGACCAGCCGAGACCGAGTTTTTCGCCGTGTTCCAGTCTGCTGATTGCGCTATCCAGTTCTTCGCCAGTACCTGTGTACCATCGGGAAGACGTCCATCGTTTAAGACGAACTCGCCAAAGCGACCCCAGTCTTCCAGCGTGGCGTTAAAGCCGTGTGCGCCAACATCATGCTTATCTTTGCTGTAGGAATGCCAGACGCCATCATTGGCCATGCCATAAGGCTTCCAGAGCGTTTTTTCCAGATAATGGGCCAGCGGCATGCCGGTTGCGCGTTCGAGAACGTCACCCAGTAACCAGGCGCCGCCCGAAGAGTAGGACCAGACCTCTCCGGCAGGGTGAGCACGTTTCAGGCCCGAAACCAGTTTACGAACGCAGTCGTAGGTGCCTGGATGCGCTTCGCATTGGGTTAATTTAGCGAAATCAGACTGTGGATTGGTATAATCCTCGTTCCACGCTACGCCGGAGGTATGCTGGATAAGTTGCTTCAAGGTAACGCCTTCCCAGGCTGTACCTTTTAGGTCAGGTTCATATTGGGTAACCAGGTCGTCCATTGAGTGAATTTTGCCTTCCTTGACCGCCGCGCCTACCAGCACAGAAACGACGGCTTTCCCCACCGAGCGCGATGTCCATAACGTCTTATCGGTATTGCCCGCTGCAAGATATTTCCACGCGACCTTACCGTCCTTTAGCACCAGCATCCCGCTGACATTCTGTCGCTTAATATAGTCCTGCAGATTCCACTGCTGGCCGTTGACCTGATACGTCGCCTGTTTTAGCGGTTTTTCGGCGGCCAGTAGAGGAGTGGATTTACCGTGGTGGAAGACATCGCCCTGATAGTTACGATAGTCGTTACGAAAACCGATCACGCGATCGGCCTGGCTCCAGGTTAGCATTTTCCGTGTGTCAGGCAGCTGCTTATCTAAAGGCGCGGGACAATGCGTTAACGCTGTGCCTTCGCAGGCCGCCATTGCAGAGGGGGAAAACAGCGCGCCAGCGATAACGCTTGCCAGGATGCATGACCCGGTAGTTAACGATTTTTGTTTATTATTCATCGTATTCTCGTTCGAAGTTTAAAAGATAGACACCTTAACCCGGGGTGATAACGGGTTAGGTGCAGTATAAAAATCGACGGCCTATAATAAAAAACGCCTAATGGGGGAAAAACCCCCACTTTGAACCCGGGAGTTTGTTTTGCCTTCACTGTCGTATTCGTTTTCTCAGCTAGAAGCCTTTACTGCCGTGGCGAAGTACGGAAGCCTGATGAAAGCGGCCTCCAGACTCGGCAAAGACCGAACGACGCTACGCGATCTTATCGATTTGCTGGAAGATGGCCTGGGATATGCGCTGTTTGTCCGTGAAGGGAGAGCACTGCAATTAACGCCGGAAGGTGAGTTGCTTCGGCGACAGGCGCAACTGCTTATGCAGCAGGCGAGGGCATTTGAGCAGTTTGCGTGTCAGGTGCCGTCGACGCAAACACACGCGCTGAGTGTCGTTTACGATGCCTTTACGCCGCGGCAGTTTATCCATGGCCTGATTACCGTTATGGCAAAACAGCATGTCCGGCTGAGTCTGATCTGCATGCCGCGTGAAGCCGGGGAGCGGGCGCTGGCTGCCGGAGAGGCTGACCTGGGATTCTTCCAGGCAAACAATCGCAGTATCGGCACGGAAATGGAGTGGCGAGCAATCGGCACAATCGAGATGGATTTTTACGCCGCACAGTCGCTTTTCGCGGAGGTTGCTAAGCCGTGTTCACTGCTCGATTTGTCCTTAACCCCGCAAATTGTTATGCATGCGGCCTCTGATATTCCGGTATCGCAACGCTTGCAAATTGCTGGAAGCATTATTTTCACCAACGAACTGGAGATGCTACAAGGCCTGATTGAATCAGGCTGCGGATGGGGTTTTCTGCCCACGCATTTTCAGGCCGCGGGTTGGCAAAATGTATCAGCCATCCCTGTGGCAGTCGGCAATGAAGGGATAAGTCAGACAATGGTCACCCTCTGGCGCCCCGGCCATGATAAACGCCGAATGATTGAAGAGGTGCTTTTACAGATCCCGGCACTGTGGCAAAGCACCCGCAGCGCGACAATGCCTCCACCTTAAATACGCATTCTCCCCAAGTGTTTCATTGCGCTTGATCATGTAACGATAATGAGTATAGTTCTCAGTCTCTTTTTTATTCATCAAAACGGTACGGCTGGCTCAGTCATCGGTGAGGGATTTCACTGGGGGATTCTGAGGCGCGAAGTTGCGAAACCTGCTGGCACTTCAGATGAATTTTTTATTGATACCTGGGGATCCACTCATGAAAACAAAACTGTCTGCGCTCGCACTGGCGATAAGCGCTGTCATGCCTGCCGCCAATGCTGCGACACAAGAGGCCACTGCTAAGAAAAATCAGACCGAAACCATGGTGGTGCAGGGCGTGGGTAGCAGTGATTTCACGCCCGGCGGCGACCAACTGGTACCCGCTTACCTTGATGGGCAGATAGCTCACGGTGGACGCCTTGGGATGCTCGGCGAGCAGAAATCAATGGATGTGCCGTTCAACGTTATCGGCTACACCTCGAAGCTGGTGCAGGATCAGCAGGCAAAAACCATCGCCGACGTGGTCAAAAACGATGCCGGTGTGCAGGCAGTTCAGGGTTACGGTAACTTTGCCGAAACCTATCGTATTCGCGGTTTGAAGCTCGATGGTGATGACATGACGATGGGCGGCCTGTCAGGCGTCGTACCGCGTCAGGTGGTCGATACCCAGATGCTGGAACGCATTGAAGTCTTTAAAGGAGCTAACGCGCTAGTGAACGGTGCGGCAAGCTCTGGCGTCGGTGGGATGATTAACCTGGAACCTAAACGCGCCGAAGATATCCCCACGACGCGTATCGGCGTGGATTACACCGGTAACTCTCAGGTCGGCGGTGCGCTGGATGTTGGCCGCCGTTTTGGCGATGACAACCAGTGGGGCGCCCGCGTGAACGTGCTGCATCGCGAAGGGGAAGCGCGTGTTGATAACGACAACCGTCGTACCACTTTGGCTTCCTTAGGGCTGGATTATCGTGGCGATCGTTTCCGTTCTTCGTTCGATTTTGGCTACCAGAAAAAAACCTTCCACGGCGGTGAAATGGGCGTGGGGTTCGCGGCGATTAGCGAAATCCCGGATGTGCCGAGCAACACCAAAAACACCGGCCAGAAGTGGGGCTATAGCGATATTGAAAACGAATTCGGTATGGCAAAAGCAGAATATGATCTGACCGACAACTGGACTACTTACGTTGGCCTCGGTGCGCAGCATGCACACGAAGAGGGCATTTACGCCACGCCGAAGCTGACCAATGTGAATGGTGATGCTACCGTCGGGCGTCTGGATACCAACCGCCTTATTGATAGCTTCAGCGGCATGGGCGGCCTTCGCGGCAACTTCGACACTGGCGCTATCTCACATAAAGTGAATATTGGCTACTCGGCGAAGCTCACCCGCGATGCCACGGCCTGGCGTATGTCGAATACTAAAACCAACCCAACCACCAATATCTACGACAACCAGGGCGTTGCGATGCCGGATTACACCCTGACCGGTGGCAACTATCACGACCCGCTGACCACCGCGCGCAACCGGACTCAGGGCTGGCTGTTCAGCGATACTTTGGGCTTCTTTGATGACACCGTGCTGTTTACCGCTGCCGCGCGTCATCAGAAAGTCGTGATTCGCAACTACAACAACAGCACCGGTCTGGAAACCACCACCTCAAGCTTTGATGAAAGCCGCTGGATGCCAACCTTCGGCCTGGTCTATAAGCCGTGGGAAACGGTATCGCTGTACGCAAACCATACCGAAGCGCTGCAACCGGGCGGCAACGCGCCAAGCACGGCGAAAAACTTTGGTCAGAGTATCGGTATCGCTCACTCGAAGCAGGATGAAGTGGGCGTGAAAATTGACTACGAACGTGTTGGCGGTTCACTGGCGCTGTTCCAGATTAAGAAACCGTCCGGCGTGCTCGATAGCGACGGCTACTACGGCATGGACGGTGAGCAGCGCAACCGTGGCGTTGAGCTGAACGTCTTTGGTGAACCGGTTCTTGGCCTGCGCCTGAACGGCAGCACCCTGTGGATTGACCCGGAGATGACCAAAACCAAAGGCGGTCTCAACGATGGTAACGATGCGATTGGCGTATCCCGCTTCTATGCAGTTCTGGGTGCTGAATACGACATCAAACCGGTTGAGGGCCTGACGGCCACCGCGCGTGTTAACCATACCGGCTCCCAATATGCTGACTCTGCCAACACCAAAAAACTCGATAGCTACACCACGCTGGATTTAGGCGTCCGTTATCGTATGCACCTGAATCAGGATCAGAACGATCTGGTGTGGCGTGCCGGTATCACCAACGTGACCAACGAGAAATATTGGTCTGGCGTCGATGACCTTGGTGTCTATCTGTACCAGGGTGAAGCGCGTACGCTAAAAGTTTCCGTCAGCTACGACTTCTAAAAGAGGCTTCTTAACAGGAGCGTTTTGACACTTAGCATCATGGTGGCGATAAATTCATCATCATGCGGATGAGATAAATCATACCGTAGGCCGGATGAGCTGCGCGCCATCCGGCAATCTGCCGCACACTGCCGGATGGCGCGCAGCTTTCAGGCCTACCGCGCCCATCTTGTGCATTGCCTGGCTTTTTAGCGTAGTGCTACGGGTACTGATTGCCTTGCGACAAGCCGCGCTAAGTGTTAAAAGGTGCCCCTTCATATCAAAGCTACAGGGGTCAGACGTGAGAAACGCGTCATCAGCATCCAGCCAGAATCAACCGGATGCGTCGTCGGAAAATAGCCCGACGCTTCACCGCGGATTACAAAACCGCCATATCCAATTAATCGCCCTCGGCGGTGCCATCGGTACCGGCCTGTTCCTCGGCATCGGCCCGGCTATCCAAATGGCAGGCCCGGCGGTTGTGTTGGGTTATGCTATTGCCGGTGTTATCGCCTTTATGATCATGCGCCTTTTAGGCGAGATGGTTGTTGAAGAGCCGGTATCCGGATCGTTTGCTCATTTTGCTTATAAATACTGGGGGCCGTTCGCTGGATTTCTCTCCGGCTGGAACTACTGGGTCATGTTCGTGCTGGTAGGCATGGCTGAACTGACTGCCGCCGGGATCTATATGCAATATTGGCTGCCTGATATCCCAACGTGGGTGTGGGCCGCGGTCTTCTTCGTGCTGATTAACGCCGTTAATCTCGTAAACGTGCGCCTGTATGGCGAAACTGAATTCTGGTTTGCGTTGATTAAAGTGCTGGCGATCATTGGCATGATTGGTTTTGGCATCTGGATGCTGGTCTCGGGTAAAGGCGGCGAGCATGCCAGTATCGATAACCTCTGGCGCTTCGATGGCTTCCTGGCGACCGGCTGGAAAGGGCTTATCTTATCGCTGGCGGTGATTATGTTCTCCTTCGGCGGGCTGGAGCTGATTGGGATTACGGCGGCGGAAGCGCGTGATCCGGAACGCTCAATTCCGAAAGCCGTCAATCAGGTTGTATACCGTATCCTTCTGTTTTACATCGGTTCACTGATCGTATTACTGGCGCTTTACCCGTGGCATGCCATTAAATCTGACAGCAGCCCATTTGTGATGATCTTCCACAATCTGGACAGCAATCTGGTGGCTTCGGCGCTGAACTTTGTCATTCTGGTGGCGTCACTGTCGGTTTATAATAGCGGCGTGTATTCCAACAGCCGCATGCTGTTTGGCCTCTCAGTGCAGGGTAACGCACCACGCTTTTTGACCAAAGTTAGCCGTCGCGGTGTGCCGGTGAACTCGCTTGTTCTCTCCGGGGCCATTACTTCGCTGGTGGTGCTGGTGAACTATCTGCTGCCGCAGAAGGCGTTTGGTCTGCTGATGGCGCTGGTGGTGGCAACGCTGCTGCTAAACTGGGTAATGATCTGCATGGCGCACCTCAAATTCCGTGCCGCCATGCGTCGTAAAGGTCGTGAGCCAAAATTCAAAGCGCTGTGGGCACCGGCCAGCAACTATATCTGTATTGCTTTCCTGCTGATGGTACTGGTTCTAATGTGCACCATGGACGGCATGCGTCTGTCGGCTATTCTGCTACCGGTATGGGTGCTGTTCCTGTTCATCGCATTTAAAGTGTTACGTCGCAAAGCGTAATTACCGCGCACTTCCCGGCGTCGCGATGCTCGGCCATGCTACTTGAACGGGTAGCCCGGCCAAGCACAGCGCCGCCGGGCACTCTCCCGTCCCGCCTCTATCACCGGCTCATTTTTAATCGTGACCCTTCTCGCAAATCTGCTATTTCATGCGCGATCTTTGATTTGTAATCGATTACTTTTCTCTCAGGCTGTTTTTGTAATCGATTACTTTGAGGGTAAAAACATGGTCTCCACAACAACACAAGGTCCTGAAAATAGCGGAGTACAGCACCGGCTGCTGGTGCCGCGTCTGTCATTGATGATGTTTATGCAGTTCTTTATCTGGGGCAGTTGGTCGGTCACCTTAGGTCTGGTGATGAGCCAACACAATATGTCCCTGCTGATTGGTGATGCTTTCTCGGCAGGGCCGATTGCTTCTATCCTTTCACCGTTTGTACTGGGGATGCTGGTTGACCGCTTCTTCCCGTCACAAAAGGTGATGGCAGTAATGCACCTGCTGGGTGCGGTAATCCTATGGTTTGTGCCGCAGGCGCTGGTGGCAGAAAATGGCGCGCTGCTTATCGGCCTGCTGTTTGGCTACACCCTGTGCTACATGCCAACGCTGGCGCTGACCAACAACATTGCTTTCCACAGCCTGAACAATATCGACAAAACCTTCCCGGTGGTGCGCGTGTTCGGCACTATCGGCTGGATTATTGCCGGGATCTTTATCGGCGTGACGGGCATATCAGATACCACCGGTATCTTTACGCTGGCGGCGCTGTGCTCGGTGATATTGGCGGTCTACAGCCTGACGCTGCCACACACGCCAGCCCCGGCCAAAGGCCAACCGCTGAAACTGCGCGATCTGTTTTGTGCCGATGCCTTTGCCTTGCTGAAAACCCGCCACTTTCTGGTATTCGCCATCTGCGCGACGCTTATCTCCGTGCCATTAGGCACCTACTACGCCTACACCGCCTCTTATCTGGCCGATGCGGGCGTGGCGGACGTTAGCACCGCAATGTCCTTCGGGCAGATGTCAGAAATCGTCTTTATGCTGATTATCCCGCTGCTGTTCCGTCGTTTGGGCGTGAAATACATGCTGCTTATCGGCATGCTGGCGTGGTTCGTGCGCTACATGTTCTTCGCACTCGGCATCAACGAAGAAACGCGCTTCCTGCTGTATCTCGGCATTCTGCTGCACGGCGTGTGCTACGACTTCTTCTTTGTGGTGGGCTTTATCTACACCGACCGCGTGGCGGGGGAGAAGGTGAAAGGACAGGCGCAGAGTATGGTGGTGATGTTCACTTACGGTATCGGTATGTTGCTGGGCTCGCAGATCTCCGGCGCACTCTACAACCAGTTGGTCGCCGGGCAAACCGTGCCGCAGGCATGGGTGAATTTCTGGTGGATCCCTGCGGTTGCCGCCGTCGTTATTGCTTTGCTTTTCCTGGTCTCGTTTAAGTACGACGATAAAGAGCAGGCGTAATTTTTTTAAGGAGGAAGGGTATGAAAACCATCAAGGGGCCGGGGATTTTTCTGGCGCAGTTTATCGGTGGTCAGCCGCCGTTTAATACGCTCGATGGGCTGGCACAATGGGCGGCGGAGCTAGGATTCAAAGCACTACAGTTGCCGTGCAATCATCCTGCCATTTTCAATCTTGAGCAGGCCGCCGCCAGCCAGACCTACTGCGATGATATCGCCGGGCGGCTGGCGGAACACGGTCTGGTGATAAGCGAGCTATCGACCCACCTCGAAGGGCAGCTTGTCGCCGTGAACCCAACCTACGACCAGGCTTTCGATGCTTTTGCGCCTGCCGCCGTGAAAGGCAATCCAGCGGCGCGCCAGCAGTGGGCGGTAGACAGCGTGATGAAAGCCGCACAGGCCTCCTCAAGGCTGGGGCTTAAAGCTCATGCGACGTTCTCCGGGGCGCTGGCCTGGCCGTGGTTTTACCCGTGGCCGCCGCACAATGCTCAGCTTCTGGATGATGCGTTCAACGAGCTGGCGAAGCGCTGGCGGCCGATCCTCGACTGCTTTGACGAGCACGGCGTCGATGTATGCTATGAAATTCACCCCGGTGAAGACCTGCATGACGGCGTGACCTTTGAGCGTTTTCTGGACAAGCTGGATAACCACCCGCGTTGCCACATGCTGTACGATCCGAGCCACCTGCATCTGCAGAATATTGATTATCTGTCGTATCTCGATATCTACCACTCACGCATTCGGGCGTTCCACGTCAAGGATGCTGAGTTCCAGAAAAACGGGCGCAGCGGCGTCTACGGCGGCTATCAAAACTGGGCCGATCGCCCCGGGCGTTTCCGCTCACTGGGCGACGGTGATATCGATTTTAAAAAGATTTTCAGCAAGCTGACCCAGTATGACTTTGATGGTTGGGCGGTGCTGGAGTGGGAATGTTGCCTGAAGGATGCGCAGGTTGGCGCGCGGGAAGGCAGTGAATTTATCCAGCGGCATATCATCCCTGTCTCCGCACGGGCATTTGATGACTTCGCCGCAGGCAGCGAGGTACGCGGATGATTCATGTCGGTATCGTTGGCTCCGGGTTTATCGGCCCGGCGCATGTAGAAGCGCTGCGCCGACTGGGGTTTGTCGAGGTGGTGGCGCTGTGCGATGCGTCGCTGGAACAGGCGCAGGAAAAGGCGCGCCAGCTCAATATTCCTCATGCTTACGGTGACGTTGATGCTTTGCTGGCCCATCCGGGATTACAGGTAGTACACAACTGCACGCCCAACTTCCTGCACGCGCAGGTCAATCGCCAGATCCTAAACGCGGGCAAGCACGTTTTCTCCGAGAAACCGCTGTGCCTGACGCCGGAAGAGGCGAGAGAGCTTGAGCAACTGGCGCAAAAGGCGGGCGTGGTACACGGGGTCAGTTTTGTCTATCGCCAGTTTGCGATGGTGCAGCAGGCGGCGAGCATGATGCGTGACGGTAGCGCCGGGCGGCTCTTTTCAGCCTACGGCGGTTATCATCAGGACTGGATGTTACTGGAAACCGACTTCAACTGGCGGGTCGATGCGCAGCAGGGCGGCGTGTCGCGTGCGGTGGCCGATATTGGCTCCCACTGGTGCGATACCATCCAGTTCGTCACCGGGCGGCGTATTGTTGAAGTGATGGCTGACCTTGCTATCGTCTGGCCGACGCGCAAAGCCAACATCACCGCAGAAGCCACCTTTAGCGAGCATCGTCCCGACGCGCAGTATCAGGATATTCCGGTCACTACCGAAGACGCCGGTTCCGTTCTGTTCCGCTTTGACGACGGCAGCAAAGGCTGCTTTAGCGTTTCGCAGGTCAGCGCCGGGCGTAAAAACCGCCTGCATTTTGATATCAACGCCAGCGCAAGCTCACTGTCGTGGGATCAGGAAAACCCGCAGCAATTGTGGATTGGCAAACGCAGCCAAGCAAATCAATGGCTAAGCGATGATCCTAGCCTGCTTAATCGTGATGTTGCCGGGCAGGCGCATTTCCCCGGGGGGCATAGCGAAGGCTGGCCGGATGCGTTTAAAAATATGATGCTTAATTTCTACCAGGCGGTTGAGGCCGGAAAAATGCCGGAGGCTCGCGAGCGTCGTTTTGCTTCATTCAGTGAAGGCGCGAACGTGATGTATATCATTGATGCAATAGTGAAAAGCCATCAACAACGGCGTTGGGTCAGCGTAGAGCAATAATCCTGTGCCCGGTACGCCGGGCACGTTTTTATGATAGCCTGCACCAAAGCGTTAATTGCAGGGAATCGCGTAGCTATGTCAATTCAGAAAATCGCCCAACTGGCGGGGGTCTCGGTCGCCACCGTATCGCGCGTGTTGAATAACAGCGAGACGGTGAAAGAGAAAAATCGCGAGCGGGTGCTTAAGGCGATAAAAGAGAGCAACTACCAGCCGAACCTTCTGGCACGCCAGCTCAGGACGGCACGCAGCTCGATGATTTTAGTGATGGTGTCGAATATCGCTAACCCATTTTGCGCCGAGGTGGTGAAAGGAATCGAGGAGGCGGCTGAGCAAAACGGTTATCGTATTTTGCTGTGCCACTCCGGCTCTGATATTGAACGTTCAAAGTCGGGCCTGCGCCTGCTGACCGGCAAAATGGTCGACGGAATTATCACCATGGACGCCTTTACCAGACTGCCGGAACTGACCACCGTCATTGGTGATGCGCCATGGGTACAGTGTGCTGAATATGCCGATGCGGGCGCGGTGTCTTGCGTCGGTATTAACGATGTCGATGCGGCGGAACATGCAGTGGGTTATCTGGCGGCAATGGGGCGTCAGCATATTGCGCTGATCAACCACGACCTGAGCTATAAATATGCCCGTCTGCGCGAACAGGGATATAAATCGGTACTGCAAAAGCAGGAACTGGACTGTTCGGCCGTTGAGTACGCTAACGACCTGAGCGCGGCAGCGGGTAAGGCGGCAATGAAAAAACTGCTGGCGATGAATCCACGTCCGGATGCGGTATTTGCCGTTTCCGATTCGCTGGCGGCCGGTGCCATGCGCGCCATTGAACAGGCCGGGCTACGGGTGCCGGAAGATATTGCGGTTGTGGGTTTTGACGGCACGGAGTTGGCTGAAATGGTGTCGCCGCAGCTTACCACCGTCCAGCAACCGTCACGTGAGATCGGGGCTAAGGCAGTGGAGCTGCTGCTTAATAAGATTGAAAATCCGGACGTTCCAACGGAACGGGTGATGCTAGACTGGCGCTTTATTTCACGCGCCAGCGCCTGAGGATTACTGACCTATCGCGCCTGCCAGGGCGCGAATATCATTACCGGTCGGTGACTGGTGAATACGTAAACCAAACTCTTCCACCACCGCAAAAAGATGGTCAAAGATATCGGCCTGAATGCTTTCATATTCCGCCCACACCACGGTATTGGTAAACGCATAAATCTCAATCGGCAGCCCGTTATTATCCGGTGCCAGCTGGCGTACCATCAACGTCATATCTTTGCGAATACGCGGATGGTTGCGCAGATATTCATTGAGATAGGCACGGAACGTACCGATATTGGTCATCTTACGCAGGTTAAGCACCGACTCGCCGCCACCGTGCTGCTGGTTCCACATGGTTATTTCTTCATGACGTGAGTCCATATACGGTTTGAGTAATCGCGCTTGAATTAAGCGCTGCTGTTCTTGCTCATCCAGAAAATGCACGCTGGTGGTGTCGATATTAATACTGCGCTTAATTCGACGCCCGCCGGAGGCTGACATTCCGCTCCAGTTTTTAAAGGAATCGGACACCAACGACCAGGTCGGAATAGTGGTAATGGTATTATCCCAGTTACGCACTTTGACCGTGGTTAAACCAATATCGGTCACCGCGCCGTCTGCACCGTATTTCGGCATCTCCAGCCAATCACCCAGTTTCAACATATCGTTGGCAGACAGCTGAATGCCCGCCACCAGACCGAGTATCGGGTCTTTAAACACCAGCATCAATACCGCGGCCATGGCACCCAAACCGCTTATCAGAATTGCCGGTGACTGCCCCAGTAGCAGGGAGATTATCAGGATGCCGACCAAAATGGCGCTGACCAGCTTAACTCCCTGGAATATCCCTTTTAACGGTAGTTGCGAAGCTACCGAAAGTTTTTGTGAGAGATTAAAAATAACGTCCAGCAACGAGAAGAACGATAGCAGGGCATATAGCATGACCCACAGTTGCGCGACGGTGGTTAATATTTGTGCCGCATCGCTGCCTTTTTGCAGCCATAACACTGCCTGCACGTTGACAATAATCCCTTGCAGGGTAAACGCCAGGCGGTGAAACAGTTTATTCTGCGTAATGATTTGCAGCCATAAATGACTGCTCGCCTGCGCACGCTTTTCAAAGGTTCGAAGCACCAGTCGATGCAGTATCAGATGGACAATGATGGCAGTGAGAAAAATAATACCAAAGATGATGAAGAGTGAATTGGTATGGTTTATTTCAATGCCCATTTCTTCGATTTGGGTAATCAGTTCCTGCATAACGTCTCCTTTATCGCCAGCCCTTTATAATGGACAGGCTGGCTATAATATGCAAACCGCTATGCTCTATGGATTTCAAGTTGCAGGAAGGCGGCAAGCGAGTGAATCCCGGTGAGCTTACTGTAGTAAGTGATTCGGGTGAACGAACACAGCCAACGCACCTGCAACTTGAAAGACGATGAGCATATACAGGAACTTAACATTACGAGGCGGCGAGCGCCGGGCTACGGTTTAAATGATGGCGCAGGCCAATGGCGATAATCGCCAGCAGCAGCATCATCACCGCTTCAACGCCAAGGAAGCCGACCATCGCGTCGGTATAACTGCCGTGATGGTTACGCATCAACACCAGCAGCAGTGAGCCAAATACCGCAGGACCAAGGCCCAGCGTGGCTTGTTGCACCGTACTGAGCAGCGCGCTGCCGGCACCGGCATCATTGGCGGTGATATCACGCATTCCTACGCGGTAGAAGCAGTTCACAATCAGCGCCTGACCATAGCCAATCAGCGCCGTCGACGGTATCAGGATTAGCGTGGTGGTCGATTGGCCGAAGTGATGGAAAGTCTCCATCAGCAGCAACAGACCGCTAATTTGCACCACCAGGCCGGCAACCATAATCCGCCCCATACTGTGGCGGGCGATCAGTTTTGGCGCGTACATCGCCGACAGGAAGTAGGCGACGCCCAGGGCGACAAAGCTATTTCCCGACTGCCACGGTGCCATGCCCAGACCCGACTGCATGGTCAGCGCCATACAGAACATAAACCCAGACCAGGCGCTGAAGAACAGCAGGGCGATAACCATCCCAAAGCGAATACTGGCGAATTTCAACAGCCGTGGTGGTAACAGAGGATGCTCGCCGCGTCGCTCTTTTTGTCGCGCGCTTGTGCGCATCCAGAACAGCAGTGGAATCGTCGCCAGCAGCATTAGACGCATTGACCACGGCCAATGCAGTTCCGGCCCCAATGCCATCGGAAACAGCAGGCAGCACAACACCAGTCCCAGGCTAAGCGTGCCCTGCCAGTCGATACTGGAATGCTCGTCGCGACGGGTTTCCGGGACATAGCGGCGGCTGAATGCCAGCACCAGCAGGCCAATCGGTACGTTGATGAAAAAAGCGTTACGCCAGCCCATCCCGGCGATATCCGCCGACACCAGCCAGCCGCCGAACATCTGGCCGACGATAAACGAGATCCCGCCGATCCCCCCGTACAGGCTAATTGCGCGAGCGTGCGCGGTACCTTTCATAGTCACATGAAGCGTCGCGAGAATCTGCGGCACTATCAACGCCGCACCCGCCCCTTGCAGCGTGCGTGCAGCCAGCAGGGCGGTAATTGAATTCGATATGCCGCACAGCAGCGAGGCCAGGCTAAACACCGCCACGCCCCACATAAACAGGCGACGACGGCCGTAGTTATCGCCCAGCTTACTGCCCATTGCCAGACAGACGGCGAACGCCACGCCGTACAATGCGACGATAAGCTCCAGTTGCGTGGCGCTGGCGTGCAGCGACGCGGTAATTGAGTCGAGGGCGACGTTGGTAATTGAGGTATCAATTTGCGGCAACATCAGGCCGATCATCAGCAGGAGAAGCCCCGCACGGCCGGGTGAAACAGTAGACGTTTTCATGGTGACTCCATTGCGTCATTCAGCGATTGGCCGTAGCATCGCTCTTTAAATAAACGGGTACCAGTTCCTGGTTATACTGGTATTGGCACTACTATGCTGGAGATACCATGAGCCTCATCAGCCACAGTGAAATTGATGCATTGCAGACACGGCAGAGCGATAGCCGTAAACAGCTGGGTGCATTTCTTCGGGCGCGACGGGAAAGTCTCGATCCGCAACGGCTGGGATTACCGCGCAGCGGACGGCGGCGCACGCCGGGTCTGCGTCGCGAAGAGGTGGCGATGCTGGCAGATGTTGGCGTGACCTGGTATACCTGGCTTGAGCAGGGGCGCGAGGTTAATCCGTCGGTCGCGGTAATGCAAGCGGTCGCCGAGGCGCTTTCGTGCAGCGAGCTTGAGACGCGCCATCTGTTTGTGCTGGCGGGGCTGGCGCCGCTGGAATCCGTCAACGTCCCTCAGTGTGACTCAATAAGCCCCGGCGCACGCCGTATGCTGGACAGTTTGCTGCCTAATCCCGCCAGCGTTCAGCGACCGAATTTCGATATTGTGGCGTGGAATTATGCCTTTTGTCGGCTGATGGGGGTCGATTTTTCAACCCTTCCGGAAGACGATAGAAATTGTATCTACCTGTATCTGACGCACCCCGGCTGGCGCAGCCGTCTGGCGAATCGTGATGCGCTGGCGACCTTTGTCTCTTATTTCCGCGCCGCGATGGCAGAACACCGCGGTGAACCGGCGTGGGAAAACAAGCTGGCACGCTTTTTCGCAGCCTCTGCCGAGTTTGAAGCCCTGTGGCATCAGCGCTACGAAGTTCGCGGCGTCGAAAATCAGATTAAAAATTTTAACCATCCCGAGTTCGGTGAATTCCAGCTCCAGCAAATGTACTGGTACTCCGCGCCGCGTAACGGCTCACGCCTGCTGGTGTATTTACCGGTCGATGAAGCGGGGGAGGTAGTGCTGGAGAAGCTCTCGCGCTGAAACATTCCCGGCGGCACTGCGCTTGGCCGGGCTACGGTTCGATGCTGTTTTACGATCCGCTATCCAGAATTGATGATGGGATCTGAATGTCGTCTTTATTGCGCATAAAGTCATGCATGGTTGGCAGATTAGCCTTTAATGCAATTTGCCTTATATGCTAATATTTCAGAGACGAAAATCGTGTTCAGAATCGTTGTTCATTCGGATGTCAGAGATGAGCTGCTGGCACTGCCTGCGTCGGCTCAGGCTAAAATGATCGGCAAGATAGAGAAACTTCGGCATAACCCTACCTTACTGCGGGAACCGGACAGCAAGCCTCTTTCTCATGGACTCTTTGAAATACGCACGCTCGGAGGTATCCATACCCGAGGCATCTATGTATTTCAGCGTGAAGAAACGATTTTTTTGCTACGCGTTTTTATTAAAAAAACGCCAAAAACGCCCCCAGCGGAGATACGTCTGGCACTAAAGCGGCTACAGGAGATGCGGGATGAGCAAGAAAATTATTGATTGGGATGAACTGAAAGCCGAGATGCTGGACGCACCGGATGTGAAAGCAGCGTTTGATGCTGAGGCACGGCGAGAAAGACTGCGTGCCATGCTGGCACAATGGCGAAATCATGCGGGGCTGACTCGGGCGCAGGTGGCGATGAAGATGGGCGTCAGTGCGCCAACGGTATCAAGAATGGAAGCGAATGTAACCCGTGCGAGCCTGGACACGCTGACGCGCTATGCGCTGGCGTGCGGCGTCAAGCATCCGCAGATAGTGCTATATTGAGATTCCCCGGCGTCACGTAGCGAAACCGGGTTACCGCAATACGTAGCCCGGCCAAGCGCAGCGCCGCCGGGAGTAACACCTAAGCCGATTAAATCTCGGTAATCACCGTCTCTTCAGGCAGACGTGATTTAGGCAGCTTCTTGTTGAAATCTTCTTCGCTGTGATAGCCCACCGGTACCACCACCAGGCTGGTGAAGCCTTTCTCTTTCAGACCAAACTCGGCGTCGAGAACGGCAGCATCAAAGCCTTCAATCGGTACTGCATCCAGACCCATTGCGCCCATTGCCAGCAGGAAGTTACCGACGTTCAGGTAGGTCTGACGCGCAGCCCACTGATCGTCATCGTGGTACTCTTTACGGTGCAGATCGGCAAAGAAAGTACGTCCTTTATGGTTAGCCGCTTTGGCTTCCGGGTTGGCGAAACGGCCATCGGCTTCTTCCTGATCGACCACTTTTTCCAGCCACGCGTCATCAATGGCGGTTTTCGCGCAGAACACTACCACGTGAGAGGCATCGAGCATTTTGCGTTCGTTAAACACGTAGCCGCCCGCAGTGGATTTCGCCACACGTGTTTTCCCTTCGTCGGTGCTGGCGACGATGAAATGCCACGGCTGGGAGTTGGTGCTCGACGGGCTATAGCGCAGCAGCGTTTTCAGGTTTGCAGCCTGCTCAGCGGTCAGTTTTTTGCTGGCGTCGAACGCCTTGGTGGAATAGCGCGCTAAGGCAACGGAAACGATATCCATAAATACTCCTGAATGATGAAAAGCACCGCCAATCGGTGCGTTGAATCACAGCAGGGTACCGCGCTGATTAACAAATGAGAAGGGTATTCAATGCGATAACACTTATCGCATTGAACGCAAAATCAGGAGGGACGGATGCGATGCTGAACGCGCTTCGGCAACTTGTTGACCACCAGATTCCAGGAATCCTCAATCAAACTGTTGAGCAGATCCTCGGTGATCTCCGGGCCCGGATAGACGGAAATCCAGTGTTTTTTATTCATGTGGTAACCCGGCTTGATATGCGGGTAGATCGCCTGATGTAAAAGAGATTGCTCGGGATCGACCTTCAGATTGAGGATCGCCTCACCGCGCAGACAGGTTTTCAGCATAAATATCTTCCCTTCGACGGTGAAGACGTCATATTCCGGCCCGAACGGCCAGTAGATATCCGAGAAGGGCAGGGTAAGCGCAAAATCATGCGCCCGTGCATGCAAGGTTTTACCGTCCATTACTCTTCCTCGGCGAGTGCCAGCCACATGGCTTCAAAACCCAGCGCCTTCAGAGCATCGGCGCGCTGTGGCTCCCGGCTGGCAAATTCAATGGTGGCTTCCGCCAGCGACAGGAACAGCGCATCGCCAAAGGAGCGGAATTCGTCCGACATAAATACCGGACGAACCGAGCGTTGGCAGAGCTTCTGTAGCTCAGGGAACATGGCACGCACCTGCTCGATGGTTTCATCGGTGATTTTTTCGCTCACCGCCATACGGCGAATGGCGTGATGCCCGGTGGGGTTTCGCACGCCCCAGTCGATATAGCTGTTCCAGATACTGTGGGTAAATTCTTTTGGCGAGACGTTCTCGACAAGGCCGGCAAGCATAGCCTGACACAGGTCGCTCTTCAGATGCAGATAAAGCGCATTCAGCAGGTCGTCTTTGGTGGCGAAATAGCGAAACAGTGTGCCTTCAGCCACCCCGGCACTGCGTGCAATAAGCGCAGTCGACGCGGCAATACCGGATTGGGCAATGGCGCTGGTAGCAGCATCTAGTAACGCTTGTTTTTTATCTTCACTCTTCGGACGAGCCACTACACTTTACCTCTCTGACGGTTAAAACGGTGATTGAAACATGTTGAGCCCTGAGACTTCAACGTCGATTGTTTAATTTTGGAAATTGCTTGACGATTTTTTTCTCACCTTCCTATAATGAGTGCCTACTCACTCATAATCAACTTTTTTAGTGTGGCTTCCTGGATGAAGCCCATCTCGGGTCAGGACATGAAACGTTTCATCATCTGTGTGGTTGCCATCATGCTTATTGCCAGTGCTGCAAGTTTACCTTTCGTTCTGAACGCTGGTTTTGGCCAGGCACCGCAGGGGGCCGAGAAAAGTCAGATAGAGCGCTCGCCAAACTATCGCGATGGCGCGTTCCAGAACACATTGCCTACGCCGGGTTTTACCGGCGACAAAAATATGATCATGGCGTGGTGGGAATTTTTAACGGCTAAACGTGAAAATGCCCGTCCACAGCAGCCGCTGCCGCTGGTGCCAACTGACCTCGCCAGTCTGCCACTGCAACAAGACACCATGATTTGGCTGGGCCACTCGTCGTGGTATTTACAGTTGTCCGGCAAACGCATTCTGATTGACCCGGTATTTAGCAGTTACGCCGCACCCTTCGCTTTTTTGAATAAGGCGTTTGACGGTAATTATCCATGGCAGGCGGCCAATATGCCGGAAATCGACCTGCTGATTATCTCCCACGATCACTACGATCATCTCGACTACGCCACCATTAAAGGGCTGATGCCGAAGGTGAAACGCGCTGTCGTGCCGCTGGGAGTGGGTTCTCACCTACGTTACTGGGGGATGAAAGACGAGATCATCACCGAAGCGGACTGGCAGCAAAGCGTCACTATCAGTGATGCGCTGAGCGTACATGTCTTGCCCGCGCGTCACTTTTCCGGCCGAGGCCTCAAGCGTAACCAGACCCTGTGGGCCAGCTTTATGTTCGTGACGCCGACGCAAAAGATTTACTACAGCGGCGACAGCGGCTACGGCCCGCACTTTAAAGCGATTGGCGAACAGTTTGGCAAGGTTGACCTCGCCATTCTGGAAGACGGTCAGTATGACCAGGACTGGCGCTACATTCACATGATGCCGGAGCAAACCGCGCAGGCGGCGGTAGACCTTAACGCACAGCGTGTGCTGCCGGGACATGCCGGGCGCTTTGTATTGGCAAAACATACCTGGGATGACCCGTACAAACGGCTGGCCGCCGCCAGTAAAGACAAGACGTATCGGCTGCTGACGCCGATGCAGGGTGAGCCTGTATGGCTTGCCGACACTACGCAAACATTTCATGCCTGGTGGGAATAACCACCGGTTGTAGTTAAATGAGGGGAGGGGTATATGACCGAATTAGCCACTCAGGTTGTCGACACACTGGTCGAATGGATTGACAATAATCTGCATCAACCGCTGCGCATTGATGAAATTGCTCGCCGAGCCGGGTATTCAAAATGGCATCTGCAGCGCATTTTCTTACAGCACAAAGGGGAGAGCCTTGGGCGCTATATTCGCAAGCGTAAGCTCGATTTGGCGGCGGATGAGTTGTGTACAACCGATCAAAAGGTGTACGACATTTGCCTGAAGTATGGGTTTGAATCCCAGCAGACCTTTACGCGTATTTTTACCCGCACGTTTAACCAACCGCCGGGTGCGTACCGCAAAGAGAATCATCGCCCGCAAACGCATTGATTTTCTCAGGGGGGGATCGGGGATGTGGCTTTGTCGCCGGTTTCCCCTCACCCTAACCCTCTCCCCAAAGGGGCGAGGGAATAAGTATGTGCGCGTAGCCTGGCCGAGCGAAGCGACGCCGGGATGCACCATCATCTAATCCGCCAGCGAAAACCAACGCCGCCACACAAAACGCAGCACCAGATATTCCACCGTCCCCAGCGCCAGAAACCACACGCAAAACAGCACCGTATAGAACTGATTGAGATCCATAAAATGGAAGGTCTCAACGAGCTTTTGTGCCAGCGTCAGCCCCAGTGACGGTGCTGGCAGCAGCAGGCAGGAGAGAAACGCCAGCAATAAAATGCCGGCGGCGGTCATCAGCGTTTCGAGTGGATGCTTCATGTAATGTTAATCTTTAGTTAAAGATATTATTGTCCGGTAATTTTTTATGGAACGCAATGTTTCTAATTTAATAAATGACGAAGCGAATAATTAATATAAATAACAAGTCTTACGAAAATAATCGTATCGCGCACGTTAATTAATAATCTAAATTAAACTAAATAAGTGTTTCGTAAATTAACGTCATGCACCAGACAGTATTTTTACAAAAGTATAAGTACTGTATCCAACCAGCGTAGCGACCACTATAGCTAACACTATGTACAGCGCCAGGCGGCGCCCTCTGTAGATTCCAAACATAATGACCTCGTTTAGATTGGGTTTAGGAATATTCTGTAATATTAATATCAGTTAATAAACTTAATGTCGTTTTGAAATTTATACAACAAAGAATTTTGTCTGAGAATAAACGTTCTTTGAACGCGGTAAATAATTAACGATATCGCCTTGGCCAGAAAATGAATTCAGGCTTTCCGTTCGCAGGAATTTAAAAGGAAACGCTATTTTGTCAAAAATGATAAACAATCAGAATGTGCCACACCCGGGTCACGACCCGCACGAGCATGCGTACCAGCGTTCTGCACAGGATGTCCTGTCGCAGATGAACAGCCAGCCCGAGGGGCTTAGCGCCGCCGATGCCCAGCAGCGTCTGCATGTCTACGGCCCGAACGCATTGCCGGAAAAGAAAGGCAAGCCTGCCTGGCTGCGTTTTCTCGCGCATTTTAATGATGTCCTGATCTACGTCCTGCTGGCCGCCGCTGCGCTAACCGCAGTGATGGGCCACTGGGTCGATACCGCCGTTATTCTCGGTGTCACGGTGATTAACGCCCTGATTGGTCATATTCAGGAAAGCAACGCCGAGAAATCGCTGAAAAGCATCCGCAACATGCTCGCAAGTGACGCGCAGGTGATTCGCGACGGTAACCACATGACGGTGGCGACCACCGAACTGGTCCCGGGCGATATCGTGGTGCTGCGTGCGGGCGACCGCATTCCGGCGGACATGCGCCTGATTGAAGCGCACAACCTGCGCGTGGAAGAGGCAATCCTCACCGGTGAGTCAACCGTTGTTGATAAGCACACCGAAGCATTACACGGTGAACTGTCGTTGGGTGACCGTACCAACATGCTGTTCTCCGGCACCACCGTGAGCGCGGGCGGCGGCATGGGCGTGGTGGTCGCTACCGGTCAGGAGACTGAGCTTGGCCACATCAACCAGATGATGGCGGGCATTGAAAAACACCGCACGCCGCTGCTGGTGCAGATGGATAAACTTGGCAAGGCCATCTTTGCCATTATTCTGGCGATGATGGTGGCGCTGTTTGTCTTCAGCATGCTGCTGCGCGATATCCCGCTGGGCGAACTGCTGCTGTCGCTGATTAGCCTGGCCGTTGCCGCTGTCCCGGAAGGTCTGCCAGCGATTATCTCCATTATCTTGTCTTTGGGTGTCCAGGCGATGGCGCGCAAGCGGGCGATTATCCGCAAGCTGCCTACGGTTGAAACGCTGGGAGCGATGACCGTGGTCTGCTCGGATAAAACCGGCACCCTGACCATGAATGAAATGACCGTGAAAGCGATCATTACCGCGGATAGCTGCTACCGCGTAGACGGCAACAGCTACGAGCCGCACGGCAATATTTATCTGGAAGGCTGCGACACGGCGGTCGAGGTTCAGCCGAATACGGTACTGGAAACCTACCTGCGGACTATCGATCTGTGTAATGACAGCCAGCTGGTTCAGGATACCGAAGGCCACTGGGGTATTACCGGCGGCCCAACCGAAGGCGCGCTGAAGGTGCTGGCGGCGAAGGCTAACCTTACGCCACTGCGTACCCAACTGATTGCGAAAATCCCGTTTGATTCGCAGTACAAATATATGGCCACCCACTTCCAGTTGGCTGATAAAGAGACCGTGATGGTGACCGGCGCGCCGGATGTCCTGTTTGCCTTGTGTCAGCAGCAGCAGACTTCGCGCGGTATTGCACCGTTCGACCGGGGTTATTGGGAAACTGAAATGGCGCGCTTTGCCAGCCAGGGGCTGCGCATGGTCGCAGCGGCGGCCAAACCGGCCAAGGCTGGGCAAAAAACGCTCGACCACAGCGACCTCCAGAACGGCCTGGTGTTCCTCGGCATTGCCGGAATGATGGACCCGCCGCGTCCAGAAGCGGTTGATGCGATCCACACCTGCCAGAACGCGGGGATCCGCGTGAAGATGATCACCGGCGATCACCCGCAGACGGCGATGAGCATCGGCCAGATGCTGGGGATCCACAACAGCAGCGAAGCGATGACCGGCTACCAGCTGGAGCACATGGACGACGCCGAGCTGGCCAAAGCGGCGGTGGAGTACGACATCTTTGCACGTACCAGCCCGGAGCATAAGCTGCGCCTGGTAAAAGCCTTGCAGGACAGCGGTGAAATCGTTGGTATGACCGGTGATGGTGTTAACGACGCCCCGGCGCTGCGTCAGGCTGACGTCGGTATCGCCATGGGTATCAAAGGCACCGAGGTGACCAAAGAGGCCGCCGACATGGTACTGACCGATGACAACTTTGCCACTATCGCCAGCTCGGTCAAAGAAGGCCGTCGGGTCTACGACAACCTGAAAAAGACCATCCTGTTTATCATGCCGACCAACCTGGCGCAGGGACTGCTGATTATCATCGCGCTGCTGGCGGGCAATATTATCCCGCTGACGCCGGTACTGATCTTGTGGATGAACATGGCGACCTCCGCCACGCTCTCCTTCGGCCTCGCCTTTGAAGCCGCCGAGCGTAACGTGATGAACCGCCCGCCGCGTAAAACCGGTCAGCACGTGATGGATGCCTTTGCCGTCTGGCGCGTGGCCTTCGTCGGCTCGATGATTGCCATCGCCGCCTTTATGCTGGAAGCCTGGCTGGCACCGCGCGGCCACAGCGCCGAGTTTATCCGCACCGTGCTGTTGCAGATGCTGGTGACCGCGCAGTGGGTTTACATGATCAACTGCCGCAGCAGCGACCGTTTCTCCTTGAACAGCGGCCTGTTGAAGAACAAAGGCATTTGGCTTGTGACCGGTGTCCTGCTGGCGCTGCAGGTGGCGATTATCTATCTGCCGCTGATGCAGACGCTGTTTGGCACCGAAGCGCTGCCGCTGCGCTACTGGGGGATTACGCTCGCCATGGGTGGGGTGATGTTCCTGGTGGTTGAAGTTGAAAAGCGCCTGACCCGCCGATTCCGCAAAACCGCATAGCCTGAAGTGCTCCTCTCTAAGGGAGAGGAGCACTGACTCTGCAAGGACTCCCCGATGAAAAAAACACTCCGCCTCGCCTGGCTTGCCTGCGGGCTGGCTTACTGCACCCTCGCATCGGCTGCAGTTCCGGTACGTGTCACTACCGTTGAACCTGCACCACATGCGGTGGAGCGCCAGTTACCGGGCCGCGTCGAGGCCATTCATGCCGTCGATATCCGCGCCCGTACCGAAGGCGCAATCGTGCAGCGCCATTTCCAGGATGGACAAAATATTCAGGCAGGCGACCTGCTGTTTACCCTCGACGATGCCCAGCCGCGTGCGGCGCTGGCGTTAGCGCAGGCTGAGTTAAAAAGCGCGCTGGCCTCGTTACGTCAGGCTCAGCAGCTGTTGACTCGCTTCCAGAGCCTGAAAACCCACCAGTCGATCAGCCGTAATGATGTGGATACCGCGCAGATGCAGCGTGATGTCGCCGCTGCCGCCGTTGAACAGGCGAAAGCGCGGGTCAGCGCCCAGCAGATTATCCTTGATTACACCCGTATTACCTCGCCGGTGAACGGTCGCGTGGGGCACAGCGCCTTTCACGTTGGCAGCCTGGTGAACCCAGCCAGCGGCGTGTTGGTGGAGGTGGTCCAGCTCGACCCAGTGCGCGTGAGTTTTGCGCTCGACGAGTCGGCATTTTACAGCAAGGCCGGGCAGCACCCGGATATCAGCACGCTGAAAGCTGCATGGCTGGCGCAAATTACCCTTGATGGCAAACGTGAAGATGGCGTGCTGACCTCCGTCGATAACCGTATCGATGCGCGTACCGCAAGCGTTGCCGTTCGCGCCGAATTTGCCAACCCGCAGCACCGGCTGCTGCCGGGCGGCAATGTTAGCGTCACGCTGCGTCCACAGGTCACAGGCGAGAGTCTGATGATCCCCGCGTCGGCGGTTCAGCAAGATGCACAGGGCTACTTTAGCTGGGTGCTGACGTCTGAGAATACCGCTGTGCAGCGGCGCCTGACATTAGGCGGGCAGCAGGGACAAAATTTTGCCGTTAGCCAGGGACTTCAGGCAGGCGAGCGCGTGGTCATCGAAGGCGCACAGCGTCTGACCGACGGCGCAACCGTGCAGCCGTTGAATTAAGGAAGGAGTGAACGATGCTGACGTTTTTTATCCGTCGTCCGCGTTTCGCGATGGTGATTGCGCTGCTGATGACTTTTGTCGGTGCGGTGGCGTTGAAGCTTATTCCGGTGGAGCAGTACCCGCAAATCACCCCGCCGGTGGTGAACGTGAGCGCCAGTTGGCCTGGCGCCAGCGCGCAGGATGTGGCGGAGGCCATTGCCGCGCCGCTGGAAACACAGCTCAACGGCGTTGACCAGATGCTGTACATGGAGTCGACCAGCTCAGACGATGGCGGCTACAGTCTTAACCTGACTTTTGCCGCAGGAACCGACCCGGATATGGCGGCGATTGACGTGCAAAACCGCGTCGCTCAGGCCGTGGCGCAACTGCCTACCGACGTCCAGCAAAACGGCGTGCAGGTGCGTAAACGTGCCAGTAATTTGCTGATGGGGGTGAGCCTCTATTCCCCAAACGGCACGCTTGCGCCATTACAGGTCAGTAACTACGCTAGCACACAGATCCGTGAAGCGCTGGCGCGTCTGCCGGGCGTTGGCCAGGTGCAGATGTTTGGTGCACGTGATTACAGCATGCGTATCTGGCTGCGCCCGGACCGGATGAATGCGCTTAATATCACCAGCGACGATATCGCCAAAGCGCTCAGCGAGCAGCACGTGCAGGGCGCATCCGGGCAGGTAGGCACACCGCCGGTATTTAACGGTCAACAACAAACCCTGACCATCAACGGGCTGGGACGTCTGACTACCGCAGCGGAGTTTGCTGAAATCGTGGTGCGCAGCGGTGAACAAGGGCAGTTAGTTCGCCTTTCCGATGTGGCAACCATTGAGCTTGGCGCGCGCAGCTACAATTCCAGCGCCCAGCTAAACGGTGTGGAATCAGCCTACATGGGCATTTATCCCACGCCGACCGCTAACGCCTTGCAGGTGGCGAGCGCCGTGCGCGACGAACTCACCCGCCTGCAAAACCGCTTTCCGGCCGACCTGACCTGGGAAGTCAAATTTGATACCACCCGCTTTGTGGCGGCAACCATTAAAGAGATTGGAACCTCGCTGGCGCTCACTCTGCTGGCGGTAGTGGCGGTGGTTTCGCTGTTCCTGCAAAGCGTGCGCGCGACGTTGATTGTGGCGTTAGCCATTCCAGTGTCGCTGGTTGGCACCTTCGCGGTGCTCTACCTGCTGGGTTACAGTGCCAACACCCTGAGTCTGTTCGCGATTATTCTGGCGCTGACCATGGTGGTGGATGACGCCATCGTGGTGGTGGAAAGCGTCGAAGGGCATATGGCGGACGGGTTAAATCGCACCGAAGCAACGGCGCTGGCGCTGCGTCAGATTGCCGGGCCGGTGATCGCCACCACGCTGGTACTGCTGGCGGTGTTTGTGCCGGTGGCGATGCTGCCGGGGATCGTTGGCGAATTGTATCGTCAGTTTGCCGTCACGCTCTCCACGGCGGTGACGCTGTCGAGCATTGTGGCGCTGACGCTCACTCCGGCACTCTGCGCGCTGTTGCTGCGCCCGCGTCCGGCGCAACCTGCGGCATTCTTCATGTTGTTCAACCGGGGGCTGGACGCTACGCGCGATGGCTACGGTCGATTAGTGATGTGGATGAACCGCCGCCCGTGGGTGGCCGTTGCGGCAACCTTAACCGCCGCGCTGCTGGTGGTGTTTAGTTTTATGACCATGCCGAAAGGCTTCCTGCCAGCCGAAGATCAGGGCTACGTTTTTGCTAACGTCCAGCTGCCGGAGTCGGCATCTTTAGAACGTACCGAAGCGGTGATGACGCAGGCACGTGAGCTGCTGGCGGCGCATCCGGCGGTAGAGGATGTAATTCAGGTCTCCGGCTTTAGCATTCTCAGCGGTACCAGCGCGTCTAACAGCGGTTTTATCTCGCTGATGCTCAAAGACTGGTCGCAGCGCGCGCCGCTGGCGTCGGTGATGGGTGAATTACAGCGCCAGCTTCATGCGCTGCCGGAAGCGAACATTATGCTGTTTGCACCGCCGACGCTGCCGGGGCTGGGGAATGCTGCCGGTTTTGACCTGCGCATTCTGGCGCAGGCCGGGCAATCTTCTGCTGAACTGGAGCAGGTGACGCGCACGATATTAATGGCGGCGAATCAGCACCCGCAGTTAAGTCGTGTGTTCACCACCTGGAGCAGCAACGTCCCACAACTGACACTGACGGTCGACCGCGACCAGGCCGCCCGTTTAGACGTGCCGGTATCACGCATCTTTAGCAGCCTGCAAACGGCATTCGGCGGCGCACGAGCCGGGGACTTCAGTATCAACAACCGCGTCTACCACGTGGTGATGCAAAACGACATGCAGTGGCGCGAGCGCGCCGGGCAAATCAGCGAACTGTTTGTGCGCAGCAACCACGGCGAGCGCGTGCGTCTGAGCAATCTGGTGACCATTACGCCAACCGTTGGCGCGCCGTTTATCCAGCAGTACAACCAGTTCCCGTCGGTCTCGGTTAGTGGTTCGGCGGCAGAAGGGGTCAGCAGCCGCACGGCGATGATGCAGATGGAAACGTTGCTGGCAGAGCACTTGCCGGAAGGCTACGACTACGCGTGGAGCGGGTTATCCTGGCAGGAGCAGCAGACCGGCAACCAGGCAATATGGATTGTGCTGGCGGCGGTAGCTATGGCGTGGCTGTTCCTCGTCGCGCAGTATGAAAGCTGGACGCTACCGGCAAGCGTAATGCTGTCGGTGCTGTTCGCCATCGGCGGCGCGCTGTTGTGGCTGTGGCTTGCGGGCTATGCCAACGACGTGTACGTGCAGATAGGGCTGGTGCTACTGATAGCCCTGGCGGCGAAAAACGCGATTCTGATCGTCGAATTTGCCCGCGCCCAACGGCAGGCGGGGCTGTCGATTGTTGATGCCGCGCGTGAAGGGGCAACGCGCCGCTTCCGGGCGGTGATGATGACAGCGGTGTCGTTTATTATCGGGATCATGCCGATGATGTTCTCCACCGGCGCGGGCGCGCAGAGCCGCCAGATAATCGGTACCACGGTGTTCAGTGGGATGTTGGTGGCGACGGTGATTGGCATCCTGTTTATTCCGTCGCTGTATGCGCTGTTCCAGCGTTTGCGCGAGTGGGCGCACCGCCGGGCGGGTTAACTCATCTGCGCAAGCTGATGGCGCAGCACATCCACCCCCGGCGCGATGGCGTCGGGGTGAATGGCATGAAAGCCCATGCGGAAAAAGTTATCCGGCGGCGTGATATCAAGAAAATGACGCGCGCCGGGTTCAATGAGCACCCCGGTATGCGCCGCACGCCAGGTTAACTGCTGGGTACTGATATGCGCAGGCGTGCGTAGCCAGAAAGCATTGGCATGCTCGCTGCCGGGCAGCGGCTGGCACGCTGGTAGCAGCGTCGAAAGTGCGTTATTGAGCATCTCCCAACGTCTGGCAGAATCATCGCGGTAGCGCCGCAGATGGGTTTCGTAATGGCCCTGCGCCAGAAAATGCGCCATCTGATACTGAATATTGGTCGGTGGATGGCGGTACACCAGCCGACGCAACGCGCGCGCCTCATCAATTAAGTCCGGGTCAGCGACCATAAACCCCAGTCGTAATCCCGGTGACAGCGCTTTCGACAGGCTGCTGACATAAATCACTCGCCCGCTGCGGTCGCTGGCTTTCAGCGCCGGGAGCGGGTTTATCTGGAAGTTACTTTCCGAATCATAATCATCTTCAATAATCACCGCATCGTGTTGGGCTGCGTGTGTCAGTAGCTGGTTGCGACGGGCTTTGCTCATGGTGACTCCGGTCGGCACTTGATGCCCTGGCGTCACATAGTAGTAATCGCACGGGGCATCATTGAGCACGATCCCTTGTTCATCGACCGGGTGCGGCACAATCTGGCATTCGCTCAGCCCAAAGGTGTTAATCGCTTCGCGAAATCCGGGATTTTCCACGCCGACGCGGGTCTGGCGAGACATCAGTAAACGGGTTAACAGATACAGCGCATTTTGCGAACCCAGCGTGATGAGAATTTCGTCCGGCGCGGCAACAATACCGCGCTTGGGCAGCACGCGAGTGCGAATCTGCTCGATCAACATCGGCACATCCTGGTCGATGTGGTCGACAACCCACGACGGGTCGCGCGCGCCGCCGTGCAACCAGTTAGCCGCTGAACGCCAGCTCACCAGCGGAAACTGGCGGGCATCAGGCTGACCGTAGATAAACGGGTAGCGGTAGTTCATCCAACCAGCGGGTTTTAATATCGACTCCTGCTGGCTGGGGGTAATATTGAGCCGCTTGCCCCATGATGGTGCATTATCGGCATCAATCGGAGCAGGTACGGCGCTGTTCTGGCGCGGGGCGTGGTAGTCCGGATGCAGATAATAACCGCTGCGGGGGCGGCTAATCAGATAGCCTTCGTTGACCAGACTTTCGAACACCAGTGCGGTGGTATTTCGTGACACCTGGAGCTGCTGCGCCAGCTGGCGGCATGAGGGCAGCGGCGTCTCGGCGGCAAAAATACCGCCCAGAATGGCGTTGACCAGCGACTCGCGAACCTGCTCTTGTAAACCGCGCTGACGGTCGAAATCCACGTGCATTAAGTGCCGAATCATCCGCTGCTCCTTTCCCCATTCGCTTTCAAAGACCTCAGCAATTTTTGTACCAGCCTGAAATCGTCTGACACAACGACGCGCAAAAACTGGCTCTATTCAGAAAGTAAAAAGTCTCCCTACAGTAAAAACGCCACCCGCAACCGCTTCGGTTTGTCGCTGTCGGCACATATCTTGCAACGCTTTCAGGGCGTCAGGAATAAACGTATCGGGCATGTTTAACAGGGGTCACACGATGAAAAAAACGATGGGTTCGTATTATCTGGCTGCCGTCATGGCAATGACCTTTTCTGTGCAGGTGGCTGCGGCCGACTTACCGGCAATTGAAAAATCCGGGACGTTAAAAGTGGCGACTGAGGATGATTACGCGCCGTTTAACTTTATGAATAACGGCAATGCCGACGGGTTTAACAAAGATATGCTGGCGGCGCTGCGTGAGTACGCCAAATTCAACGTCACGCAAAGTATTTTACCGTGGACCGGACTATTAGCCGCGGTCTCAACCGGGCAATACGATATGGCCTTAACCGGTGCGGTGGTCACCGATGAACGTCTTAACGTGTTTAATTTCACCCCACCATGGGCTTCGGCGCAGCACTATTTTGTGAAGCGAGCGGGGGACACCTCGTTAAATACCATTGCCGATCTTAGCGGTAAAAAAGTGGGCCTTCAGGCGGGCAGCGCGTTATTAGCGCGTTTACCTGAACTGAAAGCGATGATTGAAAAAACCGGCGGCAAACTGGGGCCGGTGGTGGAATATCCCTCCTACCCGGAAGCCTATGCTGATTTAGCCAACAAACGCCTCGACTACGTGATTAACGTGGTAATTTCCGTCAACGACCTGGTGAAAGCCAAACCGAAAGTCTTCGCCAAAGGACTGCCGGTTTCCGGCCCGGGCTATATGGCCTGGCCGATGCCGAAAAGCTCGCCGGAGCTGTTGGCTTACATGACCAAATTTACCGAGCATATGCGGACAACCGGTCAGCTTGCTGCCTTGCAGAAAAAATGGTTTGGCGAAACCTATGACGACCTGCCAACGGAACCCATCACCAGCGCCGCGCAATTCCACAAATTAGCCGGACAGTAATGAATGCGGCGGGATAGCCCGCCGCCCGTTTGACACAGGAGGGCTACATGGACTCAATCGCATGGCAGTTACTGTTTGAAGGCGCATGGACGACCCTCTGGATCTCGGCTATCGCCATCGCCTGTGGCGTGGTTATCGGGCTGGTCATCGCCTTTGTACGTATGATGAAAATCCCGGTCATTGACCAGATTCTGGTGGTCTATATCAGCTTGGCACGCGCCACGCCGCTGGTGACGCTGGTACTGTTCCTGTTTTTATCACTGCCGACCGTGGGCATCAATCTGGACAAAACGGTGGCGGCGATTGTCGCCCTGACGCTGAACACCTCGGCGTTTAACGCCGAAATCTGGCGCAATGCCTTTCGCACTTTCCCGCGGGAACAGCGCGAAGCAGCGGAGTCGGTGGGGATGCGCCGCTGGCCCTATTTTCGCTACATCATGCTGCCGCAAATGTGGCTGGAAAGCCTGCCCGCACTGGTTAATGAGATGTCCTTTTTAATCAAAGGCAGCCCGGCGATTGCAGTCATCGGTGTGGTGGATCTCACCCGCGTCACTAACCGTATTTCATCTGTGACCTATGAACCGCTTTCCCCCATTTTGGCGGCCGGACTGCTGTATGTGGTGATTATTGGTCTGCTGCTGAAACTCCAGAGCATGGCGGAACGAAAAGCCAAACGACTGGCGCGTTGAACCCAGGAGGAATCATGAATCAATGGGCAATTATCTGGGCCGAGCGCGGCAACTTTTTCGCCGGGCTATTGGCGACGCTGGAACTGTTTATTATTGCCGCCGTCTGTGGGTTATTTATCGGCGTCCTGCTGTGCTATCTCACCGAATATCATAAGCGCGTACTCAATAATGTGATTATGGGATTGGTAAACCTGATGCGCGCCGTCCCGTTTTTGATCCTTGCTTATTTACTCTACTACGGCCTGCCGGAGTTGGGGCTGAGCCTTGATGCCTGGACGGCGGGGTTATTGGCGCTGGTTATCTACCACGGCGCCTATTTCTTTGAGATTTTACGCAGCCAGCGTCGGGTATTCTCACACGGCTATATTGAAGCTGCGATAGTTCAGGGGTTCTCCCGCTATACGCTTTTTCGCCGTATCGTCCTGCCGAATATTTTCTCCTCCGCGCTGCCGCTTCTTGGCAATCAACTGATTATCTGCCTGAAGGACACCGCGTTTCTAAGCATTATTACCGTACAAGAAATTACGGCCGCCGCGAATAGCGTGCAGGCGACCTACTTTATTCCGTTTAATGCCTTTATTGTCGCCATTGCGCTGTATTGGGCTATCAGCATTGTGCTTGAACTGCTGGTGAAACGGTTAACTGTTTATAGCGCCAAAAGGGGAATGAGCCATGTCTGATATCACAGCGGTAAGCGTCAAAAATGTCTCTAAACAGTTCGATAACGTTGAGGTGCTGCGCGATATCAACCTGACGGTGGAGAAGGGGACGGTGGTCAGTATTCTCGGCTCCTCAGGCTCGGGGAAATCGACACTGTTGCGCTGTATGAACTGGTTGGAGCAGCCCGACCGGGGCGAGATCCACATTGGCGGTCAGCGCATTGGCGTGGATGATAACAACGGTAAAGCGATGTCGCACCGTGACCTGTCGAAAATCCGCGAACGGGTGGGGATGGTGTTTCAGAGCTTCAACCTGTGGCCGCACCTGACGGTTGAGCAGAACGTGATGGAGGCGCTGCTGCACGTGAAAGGCATGAAGCGCGGCGAGGCGCAGGCGATTGCGCGCCAGCAGCTGGAAAAAGTGGGGATGGCCAATAAAGCGGAAGCTTACCCGATAACCCTTTCTGGCGGGCAAAAGCAGCGTGTAGCGATTGCCCGCTCGCTGGCGATGTCGCCAGAGGTGCTGCTGTTTGACGAACCGACCTCAGCGCTCGACCCCGAGCGCGTGAATGAAGTGCTAAGCGTGATGAAATCGCTGGCAGCCGATGGTTACACCATGGTGGTGGTGACGCACGAGATGGAGTTTGCCCGCCAGGTGTCGAACGAAGTGGTGTTTCTGGAGAAGGGGATTTTGATTGAGAAAGCCCCGCCGGAGATCTTCTTTACGCAGCCAAAGTCCGAGCGGGTAAAACAGTTCCTGCAAAGCAGCCGATAATACACACCACGCCATTCGGTTCCCTCACCCATGGGAGGGGGGAAGAAAATCATGCAACGGCGCGAAACAGTCCCCTCTCCCCCGTGGGGAGAGGGTGAGGGGGAAAGCATGCGCGTAATACCCTCACCCCGGCCCTCTCCCTGCAAGGGAGAGGGAGCAAACCATACTAATCCCTGTCAATCGCAAATGGCTGCCACGCCTGACGCACCGGCATCACCTCCACGCGATTAATGTTCATATGATCCGGTAGGCTTGCGATATAAAACATCTGCTCGGCGATATCGATCGCGGACAGCGGCGTCGTACCACGATAAAGCGCGTCCGATGCCGCCTGGTCACCTTTAGTGCGCACCAGCGTAAACTCCGTTTCGGCAATCCCCGGCGCCAGGTCGGTCACCCGCACACCGGTGCCGAGCAGGTCGCAACGCAGGTTATAGCTAAACTGTTTCACAAACGCTTTGCTCGCGCCATACACATGGCTACCGGGATACGGCCACTGCCCGGCAATCGAGCCGATATTGATAATACTGGCCCCCGCGCCGTGGCGAATCAGCGTTGGCAGCAGCGCATGCGTGACGTTCACCAGCCCGGTGACGTTGGTATCAATCATGGTATGCCAGTCCGTCAGCTCCACTTTTTGCGCAGGCAGCGCGGCAAGCGCCAGCCCGGCGTTATTAATCAGCGCGGTGATATCCGCAAATTCCGCGGGCAGGGTGGCGACCGCGGACGCCACCGCTTGGCTATCGCGCACGTCCAGTTCCATCACATGCACCGGCACCAGTGATGCCAGCTCTGCCTGCAAGGCCTGTAGTCGCGCCAGCCGACGACCGCTCAGCACCAGTGACCAGCCCGCGCGCGCAAAGACCTGCGCTGCGGCTTCCCCAAAGCCGGAGGTCGCCCCGGTAATAAACACCACTTTACGATTTTGCATTGTGCTCTCCTGTGCAGGTTGTTCTGAACACTATAAAAACGAGGACTCTGCCTGCCGAGGGACAGTCGGTAGATGGCGTTGTGACACCGGTGTCACAACCGCAGGTCTACACTGGCTCTATCACTTTCTTTTTCGCCAGCGACATGATGGGTCACAGCCAACGGTATGCGAGGAATGACGATGACAGAGCTAAACAACAACGCGGTTCGCCAACTGGACAGAGAGTATGTTTTTCATTCCTGGACGATGCAGGGGAATCTGAATCCCCTGGTGATTGCTGGGGCGAAAGGGTGTGAGCTGTGGGATTACGACGGTAAAACCTATCTGGATTTCAGCAGCCAGTTGGTGAACGTTAACCTGGGTTACCAGCATCCGCGAGTGCTAGCGGCAATGAAAGCGCAGCTTGAGTCGCTGGTGACCATTGCGCCCGCCACCGCCAACCTGGCGCGCGGCGAGGCGGCAAAACGCATTGTGGATCTGGCTCCGGAAGGGTTCAGCAAAGTGTTCTTCACCAACGCGGGGGCCGATGCTAACGAGAACGCCATCCGTATGGCGCGGCTTTATACCGGGCGCGATAAAGTGCTGTCGGCCTACCGTTCCTACCACGGCAACACCGGCAGTGCGATTGCTGCCACCGGCGACTGGCGTCGTGTTCCGAATGAGTATTCACGCGGGCACGTGCACTTCTTTAACCCGTACTTGTATCGCAGTGAGTTTAACGCCACCAGCGAACAAGAAGAGTGCAGCCGCGCGTTGGCGCACCTGCGCCGGATGATTGAATGCGAAGGTCCGAAGGCGATTGCCGCCATCTTGCTGGAGTCGATTCCGGGTACCGCCGGGATTCTGGTGCCGCCGGAAGGGTATATGAAGGGGGTGCGGGCGCTGGCGGACGAGTTCGGCATTATGCTGATTCTGGACGAAGTGATGGCCGGGTTTGGCCGTACCGGCAGCTGGTTCGCCTTCGAACAAGATGGGATCGTACCGGATCTGATCACCTTCGCCAAAGGGGTCAACGCCGGGTACGTGCCAGCGGGCGGGGTGATCATCAGCGACCCGATCGCCCACTATTTTGATGATCACTTTTTTGCGGGAGGATTAACCTACTCCGGTCATCCGCTGGCGATGGCGGCGATTGTTGCCACGCTGGATACCATGAAAGAGGAGCGCATCATCGAGAATGCCGCAACCATCGGTAACGGCGTGCTGCGCCAGGGACTGGAAGCGCTGGCGGCTTCCTCGGCGTTAATCGGAGAAGTGCGCGGTCGTGGTGTATTCCAGGCGCTGGAACTGGTCAGCGATCGGGTGAAGAAAACGCCGTTGGCCGCCGGGGATATGGCGGAGATTAAGGGCGCATTGACCGAAGCGGGGCTGCTGAGTTTTGTGGTGGAAAACCGCATTCACGTGGTGCCACCATGCACCATCACCGCCGAACAGGTACAGCAAGGGCTGGGGATTTTGCGCAGCGTATTAAGCAATTTCGCCCATTTAGCCACCCCTGGGTCGGCGTAAACGCCTCGCCCGGGCTACAAACGTGGACTACCGTAGCCCGGCCAAGCGCAGCGCCGCCGGGGTTTACCTCGGACTCCAGGTATACGGTGCCGCTACGCCTAGTGGCATGCCCACGCCCCACCACACCAGCAGCAGAATGCTCCACGCCACGAAGAAGGCGATGGAGTATGGCATCATCATTGATACCAGCGTGCCGACGCCCGCGCCCTTCACGTAGCGCTGGCAGTAGATCACAATCAGCGGGAAGAAGACCATCAATGGAGTAATGATATTGGTGCAGGAGTCACCAATACGGAATGCGGCTTGCGTCAGTTCAGGAGAGATCCCGACCGCCATCAGCATCGGCACCATAATTGGCGACAGCAGCGCCCATTTAGCCGACGCGGAACCAATCAGCAGGTTCACCACCGCCGTCAGCACAATCATGCCGATAATCGTGGCTTGCCCCGGCAGCGCCAGCGCTTTTAAGCCATCTGCACCCATCAACGCCACCAGCGTCCCAATATTGGAATCGCTAAACGCTTTGATAAACATGGCGCAGAAGAACGCCATCACCATGTATGACCCCATTTTACTCATGGAATCATTCATCGAGCCAATCACATCTTTGCCGCTCTTAAAGGTGCCGGAGGCGAAGCCGTAAACGATACCCGGTAAGATAAAGATCAGGAAAATCAGCGGCACGATAGATTTCATAATCGGCGCGCTATAAGAGGTCAGCGAACCGTCTGTACCGCGCAGCATCGACCCTTCCGGCCAGGCTGCAACCGCCAGTGCCGCCAGACCCAGCAGCATGACGAATGATGCGCGAGTAAAAGCGCGGCTCTCAAGCGGCGTCACGCTCGACATATCTTCATCATGCTTAAAGTCGCCGTCGATAGTCATCTTGCTCACGCGCGGCTCTACGATGCGCTCGGTCACCCACCAACCCACCAGCGTGATGATGATAGATGAAGCAATGCCAAAGAACAGGTTGCACAGGGTATTGACGGTATAGCTACTATCTAATAACTGTGCGGCGGCCTGGGTAAACCCCTGCAACAGCGCATCATTGCCGGTGGGCACCATGTTGGCAGCAAAGCCACCGGAAACGCCGGAGAAAGCAGCGGCAATACCCACCAGCGGGTGACGTCCGGCAGACATAAAGATAATGGCGCCTAGCGGGATCACCAGCACGTAACCGGCATCAGCCGCCACATGGCTGAACATGGCCACAAAAATCAGCATTGGTGTCAGCAGCTTCTTCGGCGTCACACGCAGCATCTTTTTCAGCGCCACGTTAATAAAGCCGGAGCTTTCCGCCACGCCCACGCCCAGCATTGCGACCAGCACGATCCCGAGTGGCGCAAAGCCGGTAAAGGTGGTCACCATATTCGCCAATGTGTTGGTTAACGCTTCGGCGGAGAGCAGGTTATTAATCTGTACGGCTTCCTGCGTCATCGGGTTGATGACGTCGAAAGTCATCATTGAGAGCACCGCCGAAAGGCCCATCACCGCCAGTAAAAAATAGAAAAAGATCAGCGCCGGTTCGGGCAGGCGGTTGCCCGCTTTTTCAATAGCGTTAAGAAAACCGCTCATCAGGCGGCTCTCACTCACTTCATTCCGTGTCCGTGTGTTGGTACTCATTCGATTTCCTTAATTCCGCACAATTGTTTCATTGTTTGTGTGAATGTTTCTGGGAAATCATAGAGGTAATCACGTAGGGAAACTCTATTTTTGTGGTGGATAAAACTGATGAAAATCGCATTTATTGATTTTTTATTCCGGTTATAAGTTTATAACTGGTTGTTGATTCGGTGTTTCCGATGTCTGGTCATATTTATGGCTGGTGGAAGAGGGTGAGGATGGTCTTCGCATCAAGGGAGAACCAACTGAGGCTGACGGTACGCGTCAGTATGGGGATGTTTAGCGTGATCTGTTGCTCATCCACGGCGAGCACCGATGCATGGTGAAAATGCAGCAATGCAGGATGGTTTGCACTGAAGGCTTTATAGAGACTTTCTTTTGCCGAGAAGGTGAGGGTTAATGCCAGCGCAAAGGCGAGCGGGCCTTTGCGTAACACGGTGAGTTCATCGTCGCAGGCAATCTGTTGCGCCAAAGAATTTGCCAGTTCGTCGTCAAACACGCGTTCAATATCAATCCCTACTGGTGTCTGCGAAACCACTGCCACCGCCGTATGTTCACTGTGGCTGATACTTCCATACAGCCCCGCAGGCCATAGCGGCTGGCGCTGTTCACCGATATCGGGCACCACTTTTTCACCAAACAAACGCAGCGCATGAACGGCAGCAATGCGTCCAGCTAAATGCTCGGTCTGGCGTTTTCTGCCTGCGCGCGCAAGCTTAGCATGATGCGGTAACCACAGCAGATCGCCAAGCGTGAAGGTGTCGGGTTCGAAATCGATGCGTGAAATGATGTTGAGGGTGCTGTAATGGGTAAGCATGCGGCTCCTGAAGAACCCTCTCCCGGGTGGGAGAGGGGGCACTCATCTTATCAGAAGTGGGTGTTAACGCTCATGTACCACGTACGGCCCGGTTCGTTATAGGTGTACGCGCCTGCGCCCGCCATATAGTCGCCGGTTTTGATATCGCTAACGGTTTGGGCATTACCCTCGCGCCACAAACGTTTGTCGAAGACGTTGTCTACGCCGCCGGTCAGGCTGAGGTTCTTGTTTACGTCCCAGGTCGCGCTCAGGCCGAGAATACTGTATGGGCTCGCCACGGTGGCCGATGTGCCGGTAACCGGTTTACCCTGATAATCGTATTTTTTCGGCTCTTGCTTACCGTACCAGGTGAAGGTGGATTGCAGAGAAACGTCCTGACGAACTTGCCAGCTCAGCGTGGAGTTCAGAGTGTACTCAGGAATAATCGACAGACGTTCGCCGGTCTCTTTATTCTTACTTTGCAGCATGTAGGTGATGTTGTTGGTCCAGTTAACGGTTTCGCTTACCGGAATATTCAACGTCCCTTCCAGACCTTCAACCACCGCTTTAGGGATGTTTTCCCACTGGTAGATATCGGTGTAGGTGGTTGCTTTTCCTTTAGTAATGGACGTTCTGCTCAGTGGTGTGGTGCCTGCTTCAATTTTGTTACGGTAATCGTTGCGGAACCATGTCACTCCGGCCAGCCAGCCTTCACGTTTGAACTCCAGACCAATTTCTTTGTTGATACTGGTCTCGGCTTTTAGGTCGTCGTTACCCATCATGTAGCAGCCGATACCGGTTGCCGCACCCGTGGCGAAGCATCCCTGGCCTTTACTGTACAAAATGTAATCCGGGTTGGTTTGATACAGGCTTGGTGCTTTGTATGCTCTTGCGATACCCATTTTCAGGGTGAAGTCGTCGCCTAAACCTTGTGACAGGTTCAGTGATGGGCTCCAGTTATCACCGACAATACTGTGGTGATCGAAACGCAACGCTGGCGTTAACATGGTGCTGTCGGTCAGCTCCATATTGTTTTCAGCGAACAGGGAGAAAATCTCTGCCTGGGAATACGGGCTGCGGTCAGTGCTGTCGGAACCCGGAATATTACCGCCCATAAAGGTTTGCGTATTGGAGCTGGAATCCTTCATGCGCTGCTGATTCCACTCGGTACCCAAGGTCAGGTTCTGGTTAACAAACAGATCGAACGGAATGCTGATTTCACTGTGTAGCATCACGTCAGCGAGATCGGTATCGCTAAATTGATTGCTGTTAAACAGACCTTCCAGACCGCCCGCCAGACCTTCGCCCAGACGGGAGTTACGCGTGTGTTCGTACTGCGCCCAGTTGCTGGTGGTGATACCGTTATCCCAGCCGCCGTTCCAGGTCAGCGCATAGTTCTGGCGATACATACGGTTAGTTTCTTTCCCGTAATATTTTTTCACCAGCCCGTTGGTTTTATTGTCGTTGTTGGTGTTCTGGGTATCGCCCGCGTACAGGTTACCCTGACGGCTGTAGCCCGCTTCGAACTCCAGCGACTGCATTGGCGCGAAGTCCCAACGTACCTGACCGTTAATATCTTTATTCTCAACGCCTTCACGCCCGGCAGGCATGGTGTCGGCGTACGCACCGGTACGCTCAGACTGGTGGCCGTCGTTAATATCCCATGCGTCGGCCTGGGTTTTATCGAGATTACCAAACAGACGGAAGCTGAAATCTCCGCCCAGCGGGCCGTTCAGGCTGAAGTTGGTACGCTTGGTGGAGCCTTCTTCTTTGTGCTCCGGCGCGTTCATGTAGGTGTTCCAGGAGCCGTGCCACTCATCGCCACCTTTTTTGGTGATGATGTTTACCACGCCGCCCGCTGCACCGTTACCGTAACGGGCAGCCGCAGGGCCACGCAGCACTTCAATACGTTCAATCATTTCTGGCGGAACCCAGCCGGTGTCGCCGCGGGTATCACGCTCGCCGCGCCAGCCCTGACGCACGGAATTGCGGCTGGTGACCGGTTTACCGTCGATGAGAATCAGGGTGTTTTCCGGGCCCATACCGCGGATATCAATCTGGCGATTGTTGCCGCGCTGGCCGCTGGTTGAGTTACCGGTGAGGTTCACGCCCGGCATGGTACGGATGATTTCAGAGATGTCGCGCGCCGGTGGGCGCTTGCGAATTTCGTCTGCGGTAATGGTTGAAACACCCGGAGCCTGTAGGTTCTGCTCGGCGGCGGTGACCACCATCGTTTCCCCGTCAGCGGTTTTGTCGCCAGTGGTCTCTGCGGCAAAAGCCGGTGCCGCGATACCATAAATTCCCAAATTGACCAGGAAGGCCAGGGATTTGATTTTATTATTCATTGTGTGTCCTGCTTTCTGTCGCCGTATGCTGTGTATACCCGTCATACTTCAAGCTGCAGATGCGTTGGCTGCGTTCGTTCACCCCAGTCACTTACTCAAGTAAGTTCCTGGGGATTCACTCCCTTGCCGCCTTCCTGCAACTCGAATTATTTAGGGTATAAATCCATTCCCCAAAAAGGGATACGGCGTGGTTATATGCCTAAAGCATGAGAAAGTTGCGCGGCATTACGCTATTGCAAATGCAAATAGTTATCAATAATATTATCAATAAATTTTCATGTGTAACAAGAAATTCCACAATAAACATGAGGTTAACGTGGTGGGGAAGTTAGTGACAGGAAGTGACGCATGGTGGGCTACGCTAAAAGGCCCGCAATATGAACAGGTTAACGAGGATTGTAAGGTCACTTTCTGGTGGCGTGACCCCGCGGGAAACGAGACCACATCACCGATTCGTCGGGTGTGGATTTACATTACCGGCGTCACCGACCACCACCACAATTGCGCCCCGCAGACCCTACAACGAATTCTTCACACCGATGCCTGGTGCTGGACAACCACGCTGCCGTCAACCTGGCGTGGCAGCTACTGCTTCGTTCCCTCCGAACGGGAAGACGATTTTGCCCCCGAGATTTTCACCGCCGCCGAGCCGGACCGTATGCAGTTGCGTGAAGGCTGGCGCAAATTGCTGCCGCACGCCGTGGCCGACCCGTTAAATCCGCACAGTTGGAAGGGCGGTCGTGGACATGCGGTCTCCGCATTCGAACTCCCGCTTGCCCCTGAACAGCCCGGTTGGTCAACGCCCGCAGCCGTCTGGAATGAACCGCAGTGCATCACCTGGCGCAGCGATCGCTTAGGGAATCAGCGCCGGGTATGGATATTCACCACCGGCGAGCCAAACGACGCCGAGCGACCACTGGCGGTGCTGCTTGACGGTCAATTCTGGGCCGAAAGCATGCCGGTCTGGCCCGCACTCACAGCACTTACCTATGCCCAAAAACTCCCGTCGGCGGTCTATCTGCTGATTGATGTTATCGACAATGCCCACCGCAGCGATGAACTGCCGTGTAACCCGGATTTCTGGCTTGCGGTACAGCAGGAGCTACTGCCGCAGGTGCAGGCCGTTGTGCCCTTTAGCGACCGCGCCGACCGTACGGTGGTAGCGGGGCAGAGCTTTGGCGGCCTGTCGGCGATGTTCGCCGGGCTGCACTGGCCGTCGCGCTTTGGCTGTGTGTTGAGCCAGTCAGGATCGTACTGGTGGCCGCATCGCGGTGGACGGCAAACCGGTGAGATTCTGGAGAAGCTGCAACGTGGTGAACTCAACCCTCAAGGATTGCGGATTGTGCTGGAAGCCGGTATCCGTGAACCGATTATTTTTCGTGCTAATCAGGCGCTTTTGGCGCAACTGGAACACATGCAGCAGCCGGTTTTCTGGCGTCAGGTTGACGGCGGGCATGATGCGCTTTGCTGGCGCGGCGGACTGACCGCCGGGCTGATAACGCTCTGGGACACCCAGGCCGCAAAGCGGGATTAACGACAGGAGTTTGGTATGCAAGTCAGTAACCCCTTCGACGACACGCAAGGGCAATTTTATCTTCTGCAAAACCCTCAGCAGCAGTTCAGCCTTTGGCCCCAGCAGTGCTCGCTGCCGACGGGCTGGACGGTGGTCTGCGAGCCGCAGCCGCTTGAGGCGTGTAACGACTGGCTGTCGGCTCACTGGAACACACTCGTGCCGGATCATTTTTCGACCCTCGGAGGCCTGGTATGAGCGCTCGTTTACCGCTGATCGCAGCCCAGCCGGGGATCTGGATGGCAGAAGCGCTCTCTACGCTGCCCAACGCCTGGAGCGTGGCGCATTACGTTGAGCTAAAAGGAAATATTGACGGTGACCTGCTGGCGCGCGCTATTGCCACCGGCATGATGCAGGCCGACACATTGCGTATGCGTTTTGCCGAGGATAACGGCGAGGTGTGGCAGTGGGTAGACGAAAGCGCAGTGATTGCCAAACCGCTCCGCCACGACCTGCGCGGAAGAGAAAACCCGCAGCAGGACGCGCTGGCGATGATGCAGGCCGATCTTGCGCAAAACAGCCGCGTCGACAGCGGCAATCCACTGTTTAATCATCAACTTTTCCAGATTGGCGATAACCACTGGTTCTGGTATCAACGTTATCACCACCTGCTGGTTGATGGCTTTAGCTTCCCGGCGATTACCCGCCAGATAAGCCTGATTTATCAGGCCTGGCAGCGCGGCGAAGCGACGCCAGAATCGGCGTTCACGCCGTTTTCCGAGGTGGTGGAGGAATACCAGCGCTATCGCGAAAGCGAAGCCTGCCAGCGCGACAAGACCTTCTGGGCCGAGCTGCGAAAAGTGCTGCCGTCCCCAGCCTCTCTCTCGCCTGCACCGCTGCCGGGGCGCGCGGAAAGCACTGCCATCTGGCGATTAAAACTCACCGCTGACCGCCGTGCGTTTTCTCGCCTGACGGCTTCTCACCCCCAGTGTCAACCTGCCGACCTGGCGCTGGCTTTAGCCGCGCTGTGGCTGGGGCGCCTGTGCGGACGTAGCGACTATGCCGCCGGGTTTATCTTTATGCGCCGGATGGGGTCTGCCGCCCTGACGGCTACCGGCCCGGTGCTCAACGTGCTGCCGCTGGCGGTAACCCTGCAAGGGCAGGAAACGCTGGCTGAATTAGCGACCCGACTCTCCGGGCAGCTCAAAAAAATGCGTCGTCATCAGCGTTATGATGCCGAGCAAATCGTCCGTGATGCAGGAAAAGCTGCGGGTGATGAAGCGTTGTTTGGCCCGGTATTTAACGTCAAGATGTTCGATTATCGCCTCGGTTTCGACGACGTTGACTTTGTTACCCATACGCTGGCAACCGGCCCGGTCAACGATCTGGAACTGGCGCTGTTCCCGGATGAAGACGGTGGATTATCGCTGGAAATTCTGGCCAATCAGCAACGTTACGATAAAGCAACGTTACAGCAACATATCGCCCGTTTAACCACACTTTTACAGCAGTTCGCCGACAATCCTGCACGTCATTGCGCCGATGTCGAGTTGCTGTCAGAGGATGAATATCAGCGTCTGGCGCAGATTAATGCGACCGAAAAAGCGCTGCCGCGAGCGACCTTAAGCTCTTTAGTGGCCGAACAGGCAGCCAAAACGCCGGATGCGGTGGCGCTGGTGGATGCCCACTATCGCTTTACCTACCGTGAAATGCGCCAGCAGGTGGTGGCACTGGCTAACGTGTTGCGCCAGCGTGGCGTTAAGCCGGGTGATAGCGTCGCCGTTGCGTTGCCGCGCTCGGTTTTCCTGACCCTGGCGCTACATGCGATTGTAGAGGCGGGCGCCGCCTGGCTGCCGCTGGACACCGGCTACCCGGACGACCGTTTGCAGATGATGCTACAGGACGCACGTCCTTCGCTTCTCATCACCTCCGACGACCAGTTATCCCGTTTCCCGAACAGAGAAAGCCTGTGCCTGAACGCCCCGCTCGCGGGGGAGGACGACCTGCCGTTAGGGTTAGCACAGCCGGAACAGACGGCTTATATCATCTTCACTTCCGGCTCCACCGGCCGCCCGAAAGGGGTGATGGTGGGTCATGAGGCGATCGTTAACCGCCTGCTGTGGATGCAGGATCATTATCCGCTGACCGAAAATGATGTGGTGGCACAAAAAACCCCGTGCAGCTTTGACGTTTCGGTGTGGGAATTCTGGTGGCCGTTTATGACCGGCGCAAGTCTGGTGATGGCTGCCCCTGAAGCGCACCGCGATCCGCTGGCAATGCAGCGCTTCTTTGCTGAGTACGGCATCACGACAACCCACTTTGTTCCATCAATGCTGGCGGCGTTTGTTGCGTCACTGACGCCAGAAACGGCGGACTGTTGCGGCTCGCTTAAACAGGTTTTCTGTAGTGGTGAAGCGCTGCCAACCGCGCTGTGTCGCGACTGGGAATTGTTGACTCACGTGCCGCTGCATAATCTGTACGGGCCAACTGAAGCCGCTGTCGATGTCAGCTGGTATCCCGCCTACGGCGAAGCGCTGGCGCAAGTGACCGGCAACAGCGTGCCGATTGGGTTCCCGGTATGGAATACCGGGCTGCGCATACTTGATGCGATGATGCGCCCGCTTCCATTTGGCGTGGCGGGGGATCTGTATCTCACCGGCATTCAGTTAGCACAAGGCTATCTGGGCCGCCCGGATCTCACGGCCAGCCGCTTTATCGCTGACCCGTATAACCCCGGCGCGCGGATGTACCGTACCGGCGATGTGGCGCGCTGGCTGGACAACGGTGCAGTGGAATATTTAGGCCGCAGCGACGATCAGCTAAAAATTCGCGGCCAGCGTATTGAACTGGGTGAAATTGACCGCGTGATGCAAACCCTGCCGGATGTTGAACAGGCGGTGACTCATGCTTGCGTCATTAATCAGGCAGCGGCAACCGGTGGCGATGCACGTCAACTGGTGGGCTACGTGGTGTCTGCGTCGGGCTTACCGCTGGAAACGGAGACGCTGCTGGCGCGTTTGCGCGAACAGTTGCCGCCACACATGGTGCCGGTGGTGCTGTTACAGCTTAGCGCGTTGCCGCTGAGCGCTAACGGCAAGCTGGATCGCAAAGCCTTGCCGCTGCCGTCACTGACGCAGAAAACAGCGGGGCGCGCACCGCAAACGGCTACGGAAGCTGTCGTTGCTGAAGCTTTCAGTCAATTGCTGGGGTGCGATATCCAGGATATCGACGCCGACTTCTTTGCCCTTGGCGGACACTCGCTGCTGGCAATGCGCCTGGCGGCGATACTCGGTCAGCGTACCGGACGTTCGGTGACGCCGGGGCAGGTGATGGTGTCGTCGACCGTTGGTAAACTGAGCGCATTGCTCGACGCCGGTGATGATGAACAGGCGCAGCGTCTGGGTTATGAAGCCCTGCTGCCGCTGCGTACCGGCACCGGGCCAACGTTATTCTGCTTCCACCCGGCTTCCGGGTTTGCCTGGCAGTTCAGCGTACTGTCGCGCTACCTGTCGCCGCGCTGGTCGATTACCGGTATCCAGTCGCCGCGTCCACACGGGCCTATGCAGACCGCCGCCACGCTGGATGAAGTCTGCGAACATCATCTGGCGCGGCTTCTCGAACAGCAGCCGCACGGGCCGTATTACCTGCTGGGCTATTCGCTAGGCGGTACGCTGGCGCAGGGCATTGCCGCCCGGTTACGTCAGCGTGGCGAAGAGGTGGCGTTCCTCGGTCTGCTCGATACCTGGCCGCCAGAAACCCAAAACTGGGCGGAAAAAGAGGCTAACGGTCTTGATCCGGCGGTTCTTGCAGAAATTGACCGTGAGCGCGAGGCGTTTCTCGCTGCCCAGCAAGGACAGGGTTCAGGTGAGCTGTTTAGCACGATTGAAGGTAACTATGCGGATGCGGTGCGTCTGTTGACCACCGCGCACAGCGCGACGTTTGATGGCAAAGCGACGCTGTTTGTGGCGGAGAAAACGCGCTCAGCGGACCCGCAGGCCGCGTGGGGGCCGTGGGTAGGAGAGCTGGAGGTTTACCGTCAGGATTGTGCGCATGTGGATATCATCACGCCTGCGGCATTTGAGTCGATTGGGCCGGTGATTCGCGAGATTCTGGGATAGGTTTATGATTTTGCTCAGTTCATAAAGCCGCGCTCGGTTCGATCCCCTCGCCCCTTTGGGGAGAGGGTTAGGGTGAGGGGCAATGTGTGCGATGTACCCTCACCCCGGCCCTCTCCCTGAAAGGGAGAGGGAGCAACGTCCGCGGCATTTGAGTCGATAGGGCCGGTGATTTGTGAGATTCTGGGATAGGTTTATGATTTTGCTCAATTCATAAAGCCGCGCTAGGTTCGATCCCCTCGCCCCTTTGGGGAGAGGGTTAGGGTGAGGGGCAATGTGCGCCGTTGTGCCTGATGGCGCTACGCTTATCATGCCTACATTTGATTTGTAGTGTTTCCTCAGCGCCGCCCCAGCGGCACCACAAGCGGCGTGTGCGCCACCGGGTCTTCGATAATCATGCAGCGCAGCCCGTACACCGCTTCAATAAACTCCGGCGTCACAATCTCCCTTGGCGCGCCTTCTGCGACAATTTTTCCATCCCGCATTGCAATCAGGTGCGTGGCATACCGGCAGGCCTGATTCAAATCATGCAACACCGCAGCCAGCGTAAAGCCCCGCTCGCGGTTCAGTTCGCTCAGCAGTTCCAGCAGATCGATCTGATGACTGATATCCAGCCAGGTGGTTGGCTCATCGAGCAGCATTATCGAGGTATCCTGCGCCAGCACCATCGCAATCCACACTCGCTGACGCTGACCGCCGGAGAGCGTGTCTACGCTCTGGTTCGCCAGATTGACAATGCCGGTCGCCAGCATGGCATTTTGCACCGCGTCTTCATCTTCCTGACGCCAGCGGCTAAACAGCGGCTGATGCGGATAGCGACCGCGTGCCACCAGTTCCTGTACGGAAATATCACCTGGCGTGGTGGCATTTTGCGCCAGCAGACCAATGCGCCGGGCGACTTCTTTACTGGCGTAATGTTGGATCTCTTCGCCATCGAGGTACACGTGACCGTGGGTTGGTGTCATCAGGCGACTAAGGGTGCGTAGGAGCGTTGATTTACCGCAGCCATTGGGGCCGATAATCGCCGTGAAATGACCATCCGGGATGGTGACGTTCAGCGACTCGGCAATGATTTTTTTACCGTAGGCGAGGGTTAACTGCTCGCCATGCAAACGGGCTACGGTGTCGGTCATTTTTTGCGAGACTCCTGAATAAGCAACACGATGAGGTAGATACCGCCAAGGCTGACGGTGACCACGCCCACCGGAAGTTGGTATGGCTGGAACAGCTGCTGGGCGCAGAAATCTGCGGCGGCCAGCAGTACCGCGCCGCAAAGAGCGGCCTGAGTCAGACCCCAGCGGGCGGTGCCGCTCAGGCGGCGGGCAATATGCGGGGCCACCAGCGCAATAAACGAAATCGGCCCTGCCAGCGCGGTGGCGGCAGCGGTGAGCACTACGGCAACCAGCATCAGCAACAGGCGGGAGGATTCGACCCGCACGCCCAGCGCACAGGCGCTGTCATCGCCCATCTCGAGAAGACGCAGACGGCGAACCAACAGTGCGGAACCGACCAATGCCATAACCATTAACGGCGCGGCGGGCCAGATTTTTGCCCAGATCAGGCCGTTGAGCGAGCCGGAAAACCACAGCCCGGCAGAGACTGCGGTCTCAAGTGAGGCGCGCAGCAGCAGCCAGGTGTTGAAGGCCATCAGCATCGCGCGGATGCCGATACCGATAATAATCAACCGGAAGGTGTCAATGCCGTCACGCCACGCCAGCGCCCACACCAGCAGGGAGGTGACAATCCCCCCGGCCATCGCCGCCAGAGTGATGGTGGTCAGGTTCTGGCCGAAGAAGACCATCGCCACCAGCACGCCGCTCCACGCTCCGGTGTTAAAGCCCATCACATCCGGGCTACCTAGCGGGTTACGCATCAGTGACTGGAAAATCGCGCCGCTGACGCCAAGCGCGGCGCCAATCAGCAGCGCCATCATCACACGCGGCAGACGCCACTCGGTCACCACCATGGTAATAGCGCGCGGGGCATCGCCGAACAACGCCGCGATAATTTGTGAGAATTCCAGGGTGACCGCACCGCTGCGCAGACTGAGCAGCGTTAACAGCGCGCAAGCGGCGACCAGCAGCAGGCAACTGGCGAGTAAGCGGCGGGAGGGCGCGATCATCGGCCACCTCCGCTGCGTTGACGACGCACAAGGAATATCAGCACCGGCGCGCCAATAAACGCGCTGACTACCGACACGCGCAGTTCGCCGGGCACCAGTAAGCGACCGATAATATCGGCGAATAAGAGCAAAGAAGGTGTTGCCAGTAGGGTGACGGGCAGCGACCAGCGGTGATCTGCACCGACCAGCCAGCGGGCAATATGCGGCATCATCAGGCCGATAAAGGCGATAGGCCCAACTACCGACGTCGCGCTGGCGCACAGAATAGTAATCACCAGCAGCCCGATGATTTGCGTGCGGGCCACTTTGCTTCCTAATGCAGTCGCGGTGTCGGTACCAAGGCTCAGGCTATTGAGCGAGCGGCTCATCATCAGCGCCACGGCTCCGGCAATCAGCACCGGGATAAGCACCGTTTTGAGGGTTTGCAGCGTGCGGATATCCAGCGACCCGGCCTGCCAGAAGCGTAGCTGATCGTAAACGTCGGGGTTCAGCAGGGCGATACCGTTAGAGAATCCTTCCAGCACGGCGGCGAGCGCCACGCCCGCCAGCGTTAAACGCACCGGGCTGAGCTGTCCTCCGCCCTGGCTGCCGGTAAACGCCACAATCAATGAGGCAACCAATGCGCCACAAAAGGCCATGGCCAGCTGTTCTTGTGGAGAGGAAATTCCCAGAAGCGCGGCGCCGAGTACGATAGCGAAGCTGGCTCCGGCATTCACACCGAGAATACCTGGGTCGGCAAGCGGGTTGCGAGTCAGGGTTTGCATCAACGCCCCGGCAAGACCTAATGCGCCTCCGGCGAGTAATCCAGCCAGGGTTCGTGGCAGACGGGCGTCGAGCACAATGATGCAGTCAGCGCTCTGACAGGTACCGCCGAGGGCATCTATGACGACGGAGACAGGCAGCGGTCGGGCACCGATTAACAAACTGAGCGTGACGGCGAGAAACAGCAGTATCAGTAAACCGGGCAGCGTAACGGCACGCAGCACGGAAGTGGAAAACGACATGGTGACATCCCTGATGTGATAATGATAGTGATTATCGTTATCTATCTTATTCGTTTATGTTAGCATGAGCGCCCTTGGAAAGGGTATGAAAATAAGTCACAAGGTCTTGTAATGAACCGACAATCCTGGCTGCTAAATCTGAGCCTACTCAAAACACATCCGGCCTTCCGCGCCGTGTTTATTGCCCGTTTTATCTCCATTCTTTCGCTTGGCCTGCTCGGTGTTGCCGTGCCGGTACAAATCCAGATGATGACGCATTCCACCTGGCAGGTGGGGCTGTCGGTGACATTAACCGGTAGCGCGATGTTTATCGGGCTGATGGTCGGCGGTGTGCTGGCCGATCGTTACGAACGCCGCAAGTTGATTCTGTTGGCGCGCGGCACCTGCGGTATTGGGTTTATCGGCCTGTGGTTGAACGCGCTGTTGCCGGAACCGTCGCTGGTGGCGATATATGTGTTGGGTTTATGGGATGGCTTCTTTGCCTCGCTTGGCGTCACGGCGCTGCTGGCAGCGACGCCAGCGCTAGTCGGGCGCGAAAACCTGATGCAAGCCGGAGCGATTACCATGCTGACGGTGCGCCTGGGATCGGTGATTTCGCCTATGGTGGGCGGGCTGCTGTTGGCCTCCGGCGGGGTGTCGTGGAACTACCTGCTGGCGGCGCTCGGGACCTTTATCACGACGTTGACGCTGCTGCGTTTACCGCAATTACCGCCGCCACCGCAGCCGCGTGAGCACCCGCTCGCCTCGCTGGTGGCCGGTTTTCGTTTTCTGCTCAGTAGCCCGCTGATTGGTGGTATTGCGCTGCTGGGCGCGCTAGTCACGATGGCGAGTGCCGTGCGCGTGCTGTATCCGGCACTGGCGCAGGGCTGGCAGATGTCAGCGGCGCAGATTGGCCTGCTGTATGGCGCGATTCCGCTGGGCGCAGCTTTTGGCGCATTGACCAGCGGCAAGCTGGCGCACAACGAGCGTCCGGGCTGGATAATGCTGTTGGCGACGGTCGCTGCGTTTGTGGCGATTGGAATGTTTGCCATGATGCCGCATTGGGCGCTGGGGATGGTGTGTCTGGCGCTGTTTGGCTGGCTGAGCGCTATCAGTTCTCTGCTGCAATATACCCTGATTCAAACTCAGACGCCGGAGGCAATGTTGGGCCGTATTAACGGCCTGTGGACGGCGCAGAACGTGACCGGTGATGCCATTGGCGCGGCGCTGTTAGGCGGGTTGGGCGTGATGCTCACACCGGTAGCCTCGGCGAGCGTCAGCGGCTGGGGGTTAGCGATTGTCGGTGGGATTTTGCTGCTGGTGCTCGGTGAGCTGCGGCGGTTTCGGCGCGAAAACCCGGAGTCGGCGTAAACGCCTCGTCCGGGCTACAGCAACTGGCAATCCAAAATCACCCGGTAGCCCGGGCGAGCAGAATGCGACCCCGGGAGTGCACAAGTGTTTAACCAAACAGCGCCGACAGACGTTCTAACACCCGCGTCGCACTGTAGTAATCCAGGCGGAATGTTTCGGTACCCAGCGCATAAACATGTTTATTTTTCACCGCCGGCAGGTGTGCCAGCAGGGGATTGGCGTAAACCGCATCAACGTCTTTCTGGTCACCGGCAAACAAGAATAGGCTCTCGCCGTTCAATCCGGTTGCCAGGTTTTCGCCGCCAAGTTGGATGATGTCATGGCGTTTGCCCTGGCTTTGGCTGGCGTGGAGCCCGGCGGGTAGGGTGGCTTGCGTAAACCCAAGCTGCTGCAAGAATTGCCCCTGCGCGGACTCGCTGGTCCACAGATTGGCGCTGTGGGCCGCGGCGGTATACACCACGGCGCTAACCGGCTGCGGTGGCAGCTTAATTTGCTGTTTCACCGTTGCCAGCTGTTTATCAAACTCGGCGATACGTGCGGCGGCCTGCTTTTCCTGGCCGGTCATGCCGCCAAGCTGAGTCAGCAGCGCCTGCCAGCTTTTATCGTCGTAGTTGACGATAAGCGTTGGGGCGATGGTCGAGAGCTGGTCGTACAGTGCCAGCGCAGAATCACCGCCGGTAGCGCTTATCAAGATCAGATCCGGCATTTGTGCGGCAACCGCTTCGGCGCTCGGTTCGCCGATATACAGCCGGGTGAGTTTACGCGCTTTTGCCACATCGCCCCATTGGCGCAAAAATCCCTGGCCGTCGGCGACGCGGTTATTCGGCGTGGTGGCTCCGCTGGCAATCACCGGCGCATCAATCGCCAGCAGGGAGCCGGTGAGGGTGACGCTGGTGGAGACGATGCGGGTTGGTTTTTGTTCCAGCGTATGGACGCCGTGGCTGTCGGTTATCTGACGCGGCCAGTCAGCGGCATGAGCTGAGGATAATCCCAAAACGCTAAAACCGGCGAACAATGCGACGGTACGCCAAAGTGCAGTGAAGTTCACGAATACGAGTCCTGGTTCGAGTTGGTTAATGCTTCTCATTTTCAACTAATCTTCTGCCTTGATGCAAGTGTTATGCCCACGGAGCTGAAGAACAACGTCGGGCAAATTGCGAGGCTATTAAGCACAAGATGCTGCTTCGTCCTGTTGACATACGGAGCGTTTACTTTTAGGTTACCGAACCAAAATATAAATGATAATTATTCGTAATATCTTTATCGTTTTTGGAGGATGATATGGAAACGTCAGTGGCAGCCCAAACGCAAGAACAGCAGCACCAGACCCTGGTCCCGGCGGACAGCTTTTTCTTTATGTCGCCATTTCGCAGTTTTACCACCTCGGGCTGCTTTACGCGCTTGACCTGTTCTGCCGAAGGGGGCGATGCGCCAGACAGCGCCTTCCAGAAAGAGCTGGCCTCCGCTTTTGCGGCGGCAAAAGCGGCCGGAATCGAAAACCCGGTGATGGTCGGGGCGATCCCATTCGATACCCGTCAGCCTTCCGCGCTGTTTATTCCTGAGCGTTGCGAGACGTTCTCACGTCCCGCGAAACAGAAGTCATCACGCTATAACGCTTCGCGTGAGCCGATGAAGGTAACTGAACGCCAGGAGATCCCGGAGCACCCCGTTTTCCTCGATATGGTTGCCAAAGCCGCTACGCTTACGGCAACGCCGCAGGTCGACAAAGTGGTGCTCTCGCGGTTGATTGATATTAAAGCCACGCAAAATCTGGACAGCGGTGCGCTGCTGGAGCGCTTAGTCGCGCAAAATCCAGCAAGCTTTAACTTCCACGTCCCGCTGCCAGACGGCGGCGTGCTGCTGGGCGCTAGCCCCGAACTGCTGCTGCGCAAAGAGGGTGACCACTATAGCTCTCTGCCGCTTGCGGGTTCCGCTCGCCGTCAGCCGGACGACGTCCTCGATCGCGAAGCGGGTAACCGCCTGTTGGCATCGGAAAAAGACCGTCACGAGCACGAACTGGTGACCCAGTCGATGAAAAACACGCTGGCTCCACGCAGCCTCCAGTTGACGCTACCCAATACCCCGCAATTGATTACCACGCCAACCCTCTGGCACCTTGCGACGCCGATTGAAGGTCAGGCCAAGCCTTGTGAAAACGCGCTGACGCTGGCCTGTTTGCTGCACCCGACGCCGGCGTTGAGCGGCTTCCCTCATCAGGTTGCCAAACAGGTGATTGCCGAGCTGGAACCGTTCGAGCGTGATCTGTTCGGCGGCATTGTGGGCTGGTGCGACGCCGAAGGTAACGGTGAGTGGGTGGTGACTATCCGCTGTGCGCGAGTGAAGGACAACGGCGTGCGTCTGTTTGCTGGCGCAGGGATTGTTCCCGCGTCATCGCCTGAGTCTGAGTGGCGCGAAACCGGCGTCAAACTTTCTACCATGCTGAATGTTTTCGGCCTGCATTAAGGAACCCCAATGACCGTGGAATTTACCCGCTGGCCGGACGCGCTGGCGGCGCGCTATCGTGAAAAAGGCTACTGGCAGGATCTGCTGTTGACCGACATGCTGACCCGTCACGCGGACAGTGATGCGATAGCGGTAATTGATGGCGAACGCCAGATAAGCTATCGCCAGCTTAACCAGTCTGTTGATAACCTTGCCGCCGCCTTGCAGCGTCAGGGGCTCAAGCGCGGCGAAACCGCGCTGGTACAGCTGGGCAATATTGCTGAATTTTATATGACGCTGTTTGCGCTGCTGAAAATCGGTGTGGCACCGGTGAACGCGCTGTTCAGCCATCAGCGTAGTGAGCTGAATGCCTACGCTGAGCAGATTGCTCCGGTCGCGCTGATTGCCGACCGTTCGCATGCGCTGTTTGGCGATGACGCGTTCCTCAATACTTTCTGCGAACAGCACCGCTCGGTGCGCGTGGTGTTGCTACGTCATGGCTCGGGTGAGCACGCGCTGGAAGCGGCGATTGAGTGCCCTGCGGGCGACTTTATCGCCACGCCTACCGCCGCCGATGAGGTGGCTTTCTTCCAGCTTTCCGGCGGCAGTACCGGCACGCCGAAGCTGATTCCCCGCACCCACAACGATTATTACTACAGTATTCGCCGCAGTAATGAGATTTGCCGCTTTGATGCGCAGACGCGTTATCTGTGTGCGATCCCGTCGGCGCACAACTACGCCATGAGTTCACCGGGCGCGCTGGGGGTATTCCTCGCCGAAGGTACGGTGGTGCTGGCGGCGGATCCAAGCCCAACGCTGTGCTTCCCGCTGATTGAAAAACATCAGGTTAACGTTGCGGCGCTGGTGCCACCTGCTGTCAGTCTGTGGCTACAGGCGATTGGAGAATGGGGCAGCAACGCGCAGCTCCGTTCGCTAACGCTGTTACAGGTTGGCGGTGCGCGTTTGTCGGCGACCCTGGCGGCGCGCATTCCTGCCGAGATTGGCTGCCAGCTACAGCAGGTATTTGGGATGGCAGAAGGGCTGGTGAACTACACCCGTCTGGATGATTCTGAGGCGAAAATCCTCAATACCCAGGGCTATCCGATGTGCCCGGACGATGAAGTGTGGGTGGCGGATGCAGACGGTAACCCGCTACCGCGCGGTGAGGTTGGTCGCCTGATGACCCGTGGCCCGTACACTTTCCGTGGCTACTACAAAAGCCCGCAGCACAATGCCAGCGCTTTTGATGCCGACGGTTTTTACTGCTCCGGCGATCTGATCGCCATCGACCAGGACGGCTACATCACCGTCGAAGGGCGCGAGAAAGATCAGATCAACCGCGGCGGCGAGAAGATTGCCGCTGAAGAGATTGAAAACCTGCTGCTGCGCCATGAGGCGGTTATCTACGCGGCGCTGGTCAGTATGGAAGACAGCCTGCTGGGTGAAAAAAGCTGCGCTTATCTGGTGGTTAAAGAACCGCTGCGCGCCGTGCAGGTGCGTCGCTTCCTGCGTGAGCAGGGGGTGGCTGAATTTAAACTGCCTGACCGCGTCGAGTGTGTGGATGAACTGCCGCTGACCCACGTCGGTAAAGTCGATAAAAAACAATTACGTCAGTGGCTGGCAAGCCGCTCGCAGGGCTGAAGGAGACAATATTATGGCGATTCCAAAATTACAGGGTTACGCGCTGCCAACCGCGCTGGATCTTCCAGAGAACAAGGTGAACTGGGCATTTGAACCGGCGCGCGCAGCGCTGCTGATTCACGATATGCAGGAATATTTCCTCAACTTCTGGGGCGATGACAGCGAGATGATGGAGAAGGTGGTGGCAAATATCGCCGCCCTTCGTGATTTCTGCAAAAAGAACGGTATTCCCGTTTTTTACACCGCCCAGCCGAAAGAGCAGAGCGATGAAGACCGTGCACTGTTGAACGATATGTGGGGGCCGGGGTTGACCCGCTCGCCGGAGCAACAGCAGGTGATTGCCGCGCTGGCTCCGGATGAAGACGACACCGTGCTGGTGAAATGGCGCTATAGCGCATTTCATCGTTCGCCGCTTGAGCAGATGCTTAAAGAGAGCGGGCGCAACCAGTTAATCATCACCGGCGTGTATGCACACATTGGCTGTATGACCACGGCTACCGACGCGTTTATGCGCGATATCAAGCCGTTCTTTGTCGCCGATGCGCTGGCGGATTTCAGCCGTGATGAACATTTGATGTCGCTGAAATACGTGGCCGGGCGCAGCGGTCGCGTGGTGATGACCGATGAACTGCTGCCGTCGGTTCCCGTGAGCAAAGAAGCGCTGCGCGCGCTGGTGTTGCCGCTGCTGGATGAATCTGACGAGCCGTTTGACGATGATAACCTGATTGATTACGGCCTGGATTCGGTACGGATGATGGCGCTGGCGGCCCGCTGGCGTAAAGTGCACGGCGATATTGATTTCGTGATGCTGGCGAAAAATCCGAGCATCGATGCCTGGTGGACGCTGCTGTCCCGTGAGGTGAAATAATGGCCGGGTTTGATTTTAGCGGTCAGACCGTATGGATAACCGGCGCGGGGAAAGGGATTGGCTACAGCACCGCGCTGGCATTTGTTGAGGCGGGGGCGAAAGTCACCGGCTTCGATCTGGCGTTCGGCGGTGAAGATTATCCGTTTGCCACCGAAGTTGTCGACGTGGCCGATGCGCAGCAGGTGGCGCAAGTGTGTGAGCGCCTGCTGGCGGAAACCGAACGGCTGGACGTGCTGGTCAATGCGGCAGGGATTTTGCGTATGGGGGCAACGGATGCGTTAAGCCAGGCCGACTGGCAGCAGACCTTTGCGGTCAACGTCGGCGGAGCGTTTAATCTGTTCCAGCAGACGATGGCGCAGTTTCGTCGTCAGCAGGGCGGGGCGATCGTCACCGTCGCTTCTGATGCGGCGCACACGCCGCGTATCGGCATGAGCGCTTACGGTGCGTCGAAGGCGGCGTTGAAAAGCCTGGCGTTGACCGTTGGGCTGGAATTGGCAAGCTATGGGGTACGCTGCAATATTGTGTCACCGGGCTCGACCGATACCGATATGCAGCGCGTGCTGTGGGTCAGCGATGATGCTGAACAGCAGCGTATTCGCGGTTTTGCCGAGCAGTTTAAGCTGGGCATTCCACTGGGTAAAATCGCCCGTCCGCAAGAGATCGCCAATACGATTTTGTTCCTGGCCTCTGATTGTGCCAGCCACATCACGTTGCAGGATATCGTGGTGGACGGCGGCTCAACGTTAGGAGCGTAAGATGATCTGGAAACGTCATTTGACGCTTGATGAGCTGAATGCGACCAGCGATAACACCATGGTCGCGCATCTGGGCATTGTCTACACCCATATCGGCGATGACAGCCTGGAAGCGGTGATGCCGGTGGATAGCCGGACCCATCAGCCGTTTGGTTTGCTGCACGGCGGGGCATCGGCGGCGCTGGCAGAAACGTTAGGCTCGATGGCCGGTTTTCTGATGACCCGCGACGGGCAGTGCGTGGTGGGGACGGAGCTGAACGCTACGCACCATCGCCCGGTGTCGCAGGGGCAGGTGCGGGCGGTGTGCCAGCCGCTGCATACAGGGCGTCAAAGCCAGAGTTGGGAGATAGTGGTGTTTGACGAACAGGGGCGACGCTGTTGTACCTGCCGGTTAGGGACGGCGGTGCTCGGTTAAGCATTGTGCCCGTTCCCGGCGGCGCTGCGCTTGGCCGGGCTACAAATATGCACACATTCGTTCGAACGGTTTGCAAATATGCACACATTCGTTCGCACGGTTTACAAATATGCACGCATGTAGCCCGGCCAAGCGCAGCGCCGCCGGGAAGTTTGCCGCCCCACATCCCTGCATTCATCGCAATTTCTCTCCTCATCCCTCATCTGTTTTACTGACTTAAGTGATCCCCTTAACACTGTGATGTAAAAGTCAGGTTCTCTTCCTGTTCATATCCGTTTCTAAGATGTTAAATCAGAGGTGTTGCTATGGACACAAAATGTAACATCCTCTGCTACTGATACGGACAATAACTATGAACAATTCAGGGAAATACCTTATATGGGCATTGCTCTCCATTGTCGGAGCGTTTGCCCTGGGCTATATCGCCCTTAACCGTGGTGAACAGATAAATGCGCTGTGGATCGTCGTGGCGGCGGTTTGCGTTTATCTCATCGCGTACCGTTTTTATGGTCTCTATATCGCGAAAAAGGTCTTGCAGGTTGACCCGACGCGTATGACACCCGCCGTGCGTCATAACGATGGCCTCGACTACGTACCCACCGACAAAAAAGTGCTGTTCGGTCACCACTTTGCGGCCATTGCCGGGGCAGGCCCGCTGGTGGGACCGGTGCTGGCGGCACAAATGGGCTATCTGCCGGGGATGATCTGGCTACTGGCAGGCGTGGTGCTTGCCGGGGCGGTGCAGGACTTTATGGTGCTGTTTGTCTCCACGCGTCGTGATGGTCGCTCTTTGGGCGAACTGGTTCGTGAAGAGATGGGCCCTACTGCAGGCGTGATTGCGCTGGTTGCCACCTTTATGATCATGGTGATCATTCTGGCGGTACTGGCGATGATTGTGGTAAAAGCGTTGACCCACAGCCCGTGGGGCACCTATACCGTGGCCTTCACCATCCCGCTGGCGCTGTTTATGGGGATTTATATTCGCTATCTGCGTCCGGGACGTATCGGCGAAGTGTCGGTTATCGGCCTTGTGATGCTGGTATTTGCTATCATCTCCGGTGGTTGGGTAGCAGAGAGTGCGACCTGGGCTCCATGGTTTGACTATACCGGCGTACAGCTGACCTGGATGCTGGTGGGCTATGGCTTTGTGGCCTCGGTACTGCCGGTGTGGCTGCTGTTGGCGCCACGCGACTACCTCTCCACCTTCCTGAAAATCGGCACTATCGTCGGCCTGGCGATTGGTATTCTGATTATGCGTCCAACCCTGACCATGCCCGCGCTGACGAAATTTATCGATGGCACCGGCCCGGTATGGACTGGCGATCTCTTCCCGTTCCTGTTTATCACCATCGCCTGTGGCGCGGTATCTGGCTTCCACGCGCTGATTGCTTCTGGCACTACGCCGAAGATGCTGGCGAACGAAGGACAGGCCTGCTTTATCGGCTACGGTGGGATGTTGATGGAATCCTTTGTCGCCATTATGGCGCTGGTTTCCGCCTGTATTATTGACCCGGGCGTCTACTTTGCGATGAACAGCCCAATGGCGATGCTGGCGCCAGCCGGTACCGTTGACGTGGTGGCGTCTGCCGCGCAGGTGGTCAGCAGTTGGGGCTTTGCGGTCACACCGGATCTGCTGCATCAAATCGCTAATGAAGTGGGCGAGCAGTCGATTATCTCGCGAGCTGGCGGTGCGCCTACGCTTGCGGTGGGGATGGCCTATATCCTGCACGGTGCGCTGGGCGGCTTGATGGATGTGGCTTTCTGGTATCACTTTGCCATTTTGTTTGAAGCGCTGTTTATTCTGACGGCGGTCGATGCCGGGACCCGTGCGGCACGCTTTATGCTGCAAGACCTGCTGGGCGTTATCAGCCCAGGGCTTAAACGTACCGACTCGCTGCCCGCGAACCTGTTAGCGACGGCGCTGTGCGTGCTGGCCTGGGGTTACTTCCTGCATCAAGGGGTGGTTGACCCGCTGGGCGGCATTAACACGCTGTGGCCGCTGTTCGGTATTGCTAACCAGATGCTGGCCGGTATGGCGCTGATGCTTTGTGCGGTGGTACTGTTCAAGATGAAACGTCAGCGTTATGCGTGGGTGGCATTGGTGCCAACCTCCTGGCTGCTGGTGTGTACGCTGGTTGCCGGTTGGCAGAAATCGTTCAGCGAAGATACCCGCGTGGGCTTCCTGGCGATTGCCAACAAGTTCCAGGCGATGATCGACAGCGGTAATATCCCGCCGCAGTACACCGAATCTCAGCTTTCGCAGCTGGTGTTTAACAACCGTCTGGATGCTGGCCTGACTATCTTCTTTATGGTGGTTGTTGTGGTGTTGGCAGTGTTCTCCATCAAAACCGCGCTGGCGGCGTTGAAGGAAGATAAACCGACGGCGAAAGAAACCCCGTATGAGCCGATGCCGGCGGATGCGGAAAGTCTGGTGACTCAGGCGAAACGCGCGCATTAATGCGCGTGCTTTCCCGGCGGCGCTGCGCTTGGCCGGGCTACCCTCAGGCGAAACGCGCGCTTTTTCCCGGCGGTGCTACGCTTGGCCGGGTTACCGATTGGTGTAGGCCGGATAAGGCGTAGCCGCCATCCGGCAATGTGCGCGATTGTGCAAATTTGTAGCCCGGCCAAGCGCAGCGCCGCCGGGTTCACCCTAAAGGATAAAAAGATGTTTGATACTCTTTCGAAAGCCGGGAAATACCTCGGTCAGGCGGCAAAAATGATGATTGGCGTGCCGGATTACGACAACTACGTCGAGCATATGCGCATCAATCATCCAGACCAGGAGCCGATGACTTACGAAGCGTTCTTCCGCGATCGTCAGGATGCGCGCTATGGCGGGAAGGGAGGCGCTAAGTGTTGCTAATATTTATTTAGACATCTAAACGTCTTGATTGCCAAACCCGCTCACCGTGTTATATTGTTGTTAACATTGGTCTCTCGAGCGGCAGACAACGAATGACAACAAAGCAACTGATCCCGCAAAGTAAACTCCCCCATCTTGGCACCACGATTTTTACCCAGATGAGCGCGCTGGCACATGAGCATCAGGCCATCAACCTGTCTCAGGGGTTTCCTGATTTTGACGGCCCGGAATATCTTCAGGCGCGGCTGGCACACCATGTGGCAAGCGGGGCCAATCAATATGCGCCGATGACCGGCGCGCAGGCGCTGCGTGAAGCCATTGCTGAGAAAACTGCCGCGCTGTACGGTTATGTGGCCGATGCGAATAGCGATATCACGGTAACCGCAGGGGCAACCGAAGCGTTGTACGCCGCTATTACCGCGCTGGTACGCGTTGGTGATGAAGTTATCTGTTTTGATCCTAGTTATGACAGCTATGCCCCAGCCGTCGAGCTTTCTGGTGGCATAGTGAAGCGTATCGCGCTCCAGCCGCCGCACTTTAGCGTTGACTGGCAGGCATTTGCCGCGCAATTAACGGACAAAACCCGGCTGGTTATCCTCAATACTCCGCATAACCCAACGGCCACGGTGTGGCAGGCAGCGGACTTTGAGTCACTTTGGCAGGCGATTGCCGAGCGGGAAATTTATGTGCTCAGTGATGAAGTGTACGAACACATCTGCTTTGCAACACAAGGACACGCCAGCGTGTTGGCTCATCCCGAGCTTCGGGAGCGGGCGGTAGCGGTATCGTCGTTTGGCAAAACCTATCATATGACCGGCTGGAAAGTGGGTTACTGCATTGCGCCTGCGGCTATTAGCGCGGAGCTTCGCAAGGTTCACCAGTATCTGACATTTGCGGTTAATACACCGGCTCAACTGGCGCTTGCCGATATGTTGCGCGAAGAACCCGAACATTACCGTCAGTTACCTGATTTCTACCGTGCGCGCCGCGATCTGTTTATTGATGCGTTAAGCCAAAGCCGATTAAAACTTCTGCCCTGTGAAGGTACTTATTTCTTGCTGGCCGATTACAGCGAAATTTCTGAGTGGGATGACGTCAGTTTCTGTCGGTGGTTAACGACGGAGATTGGCGTGGCGGCAATACCGTTGTCGGTATTTTGCGCCGCGCCGTTCCCGCACAAGCTGATTCGTCTATGCTTTGCCAAGCAGGAATCAACCCTGCTGGCGGCCGCCGAGCGGCTGTGTCAATTGTAGTTATTTGACCGTCCAGGCCTGTGAGAACTGACGATTACCGAACATTTCGCACAGGCCGTTTATCTGTTTCAGCCGCAGTACTTCGTCGGCGTCCATTCCCAATTCTTGTCCCATTTTCTCATCGCTCCAGCCGAGCTGGCTGAGCTCACGCACAATCTCTGACATTGCGCTAATCTGGTGACGCCCACGCGCGCGGTTATGACGAATGGTGGCAGCCATCCGTGAAGGTAGCGAACTGTCCTGGCGTTCTAGCTGTGTGACCGGCAGGTAGCCGTGAAAGCGTTTTTTCAGTGCGGCTTTGGACTGAGAAAGCAGGTGGCGATGAAAGCCATCAACGATTTCAAAGCTGTGATCTTGCTTCTCAATCACCACGATCGGTTGCGTAAAACCATCGGCTTCCAGTGATTTGGTCAGTAACCGTTTTTCCTGCGGGGCCATATTGTTGGGATTGTAGTCGTTAGGTGAAACCTGCTCTTCTTTGACCCACAGCACACAGTCGATAGGCTGATCGTTAAACGGACTTTCTTCATGCAGCGCCTGGCGAAACTGATTCAGCGCCTCGATTTTTTCATCAAACGAGAGGTCTTGCAGGTAGTCATGCATTTCTTCTATTAGTCGTTGTCGCATAAAATTCCCCATTGCTGGCGCTTTTGCTCCATACGCGTACGGTAGCGTTGATAGTGGCTGGATTTCGTGGGGCTAAAGGAGAGCGATCTACACCAGTAATCATTATTTAACAGTGTCTTGCATATTCGTCGCCATGATGGAATATCTTTTGAACCCAGATCTTTTTCCTGGCTATCGGGAATATCTTCCCATCCCTGTTTTTGATACCAGTGCAGATAAACAGCAATTTTGTTGCGGTAGTGGTCCGCTGTAGTCTCTGGCATGCTTTGGAGTAAGAAATGGGCATAGCTGCGCCAGCTGTGGTTCTGCGGCTTGTCGAGTTTTCGATGCCCATAGAACTGGTTGTCCTGGCCTGCATAAATACCGCCGCTGTGAACGCCACTCACCCGTTGGCACATATCCGCCCAGCGTTCCGGTTCGAGGACGTGATAAAGCCACAGTCCCTGGCGTTGTTCGGGGCCAAAAGGCTCGCAGATGCGCATATACCGCAGTGGAACCCCCGCCTGGTACATCAGATCATAAAGCGGGTTATAGGGCTGGTGGCTTTTCGCACACCAGGTCCAGATGTCGGCGGTTTTCCAGTCATAGATGGGATAGACGTACCAGGCATGGTTACCGGGAGCAACGGTGGTCCAGGGTTTGTCGTCGGCGAAGCGTCGTTTGCGCTGGGAGGAGATGGTTAAAAATCGGTTATAAGATTCATCGGCGCGAATACCGACCATTACGGCAGCCGGGCGCCGCTGAGAAAACCATTCAGCAAACTTTTGTACAAACGTTTCGAAGGTGATGCCCGTTTGGTAGAAGGGGAAGAAGGCGGGGTCGGTGATGGCATCCTTCGGGGGATGTCGTACCCATTTTGCGCCGGGCTCCCAGCATTGCCACTCAGGGTTAAACTGCGTCAGTGAATTTTGCGTGGTGAGCGGCAGCGCAACCCAATAGAATTCGTCAATAACATCCTGGTAGACTTCGCGTAATTTTTCACAGTGGGCGATGGTTGAGGAAAACTGAGCTTCCCAATCAATAAACAGCACACATATTTTTTTACCCAATGAACGTGCAATTTCAGCGGTTAAATGCAGCATTACCGTGGAATCTTTACCACCTGAGAATGAAACACAGACGCGTGGGAAATTCTCTAATGTCCAGCGAATACGTTCCCGGCTTGCCTCAAGTACGGAAAGAGGCAGCGGGAGTTTGGTGATTGACATAAATCAGCCGTCCTTTATGGCGATGACGTCTAACGGAAGGCTAATATAATACAATGAATCGTGAGGGGATAAATAAAAGTTTATATATTTGTTTTTAATTAAATATCTTTGTTGTATTCATTTGCTGAATGCGACTTTAATTTTCTGGCTTTATTAATTACTTCTGAAAAGAACGGGGAGCTCATTGATGAGCGACTGTAAATCATATACATAGTGAATTCCGGAAGGCTCTTTGGAAGTATTACTTCTTTTAATTTTAGAGAGTCCTTAAGCAGTTCAAAAACTCTCGTTGGTATGAATCCAATTAGGTCACTGCTATGAATGGTATTAGCAAGACTCATCAGTGAAGATGAGCGAAAGGCAATGTTTCTTTCAGTTAATGAAATTTCTTCATAGTATTTTTTATAATATTTTATTTCATTTTCACGTGCCTGAAATAGTATAAACCGTTCCTTCGATACTTCTGAAAATGTTGCATTATTACCTAGTCGCGGATGATCTTTTCGACAGACAAGGGAAACATTGAACTTATTCAATGGAATACAGATAAGTGAGCGATTGGTACAAGGGGCAATATGAAATATAACATCTGCTTTGCGGTAGTTCATGATGTCTTCAATATCTTCAGTGATGGCTGAAGTATCATGATAGGTCACTTCCAGATTGGGGTCCTCTATGAGGATATTCATGAAATCTGTTATTGCTGGTATGGCGTGAAACTGTGGGCCGTAAACCACAAATTGTTTTTTGAGCTCAGAAGTCCCCATCATATTGATAGTTTCTTCAATGTTGTTCAGGTTCTTTTCAAGATGATGGTGTAGATTGACCGCGACAGTCGTTGGCGTAATGCCTTTCCCTGAGCGAACAAATAAAGGGTCGTTTAATTGAACACGAAGACGCTGTAGCGACTGGCTAACGGCCGAAGGGGTAATAAAGAGCGTTTGTGCCGCCTGGCTGATGCTGAGGTTTTGATAGATACATTCGAAAATGATCAGCAGGTTGAGATCGAAACGCTTCAGGTTATAGAGGTTAGCCATTGAATCTCCTTGATATTTTTTGTCTACCGTGCACAGCATAGTGCGCTTTGTTATATTTCATCGAAACAATCCATGTGTTCGAAAATCTAAATATAGTTTCAATCTAAACTAAATATATAGCAGAGAAAAGAAATTATCCACTATTTGTTAAGGTTGGCAAATGTATTTGTTCTCTGAATTATATAAATAAAGAAAACAGATTTTATTTGTCCTCATTATATATTTTCGTTTTTAGCGGCTCTTCTTCCCATTTTTCCAGGTGGAAACGTATGACGCTGCGCAAATCGCGACAGAAAATACGACAGTAAAGAAGAGTTTTGCATGTAAAATCTCTGTAAAATCAGTATGTAATCACGTATCTATGGCATAGCCTATCACAACCATTGGTCAGGTAGATGACTGAGGTGTTGTCCTTTAAAACACTGGGTGCTGTAATCGAGAAGCTGTAACGGCCCATGGGGCCATTTATCTCTGGGTATGGGCAATTTGTGCCTGTCCCCATCATAGGTTCACAAAGTTGTTCTGTTCCGGTTGTTAGGTAACGCTGATTGATTTGATAATGTAAACGCATTGGTCGAATCGGGAAAAGTTCGTTAACTTAGACCTCAACGAAAACACGGAGGAAGTATAGATGTCCTTAATTAATACCAAAATCAAACCTTTCAAAAACCAGGCGTTCAAAAACGGTGAGTTCATCGAAGTAACCGAGAAAGATACCGAAGGTCGCTGGAGCGTCTTCTTCTTCTACCCGGCTGACTTCACCTTCGTATGCCCAACTGAACTGGGCGACGTAGCAGACCATTACGAAGAGCTGCAGAAGCTGGGCGTAGACGTGTACTCTGTTTCTACCGATACCCACTTCACTCACAAAGCATGGCACGGTAGCTCTGACACCATCGCAAAAATCAAATATGCGATGATCGGTGACCCGACTGGCGCCCTGACCCGTAACTTTGAAAACATGCGTGAAGATGAAGGTCTTGCTGACCGTGCAACCTTCGTTGTTGACCCACAGGGTATCATCCAGGCAATCGAAGTTACTGCTGAAGGTATCGGCCGCGATGCGTCTGACCTGCTGCGTAAAATTAAAGCCGCTCAGTACGTTGCTTCCCACCCAGGTGAAGTTTGCCCGGCGAAATGGAAAGAAGGCGAAGCGACTCTGGCTCCATCTTTAGACCTGGTCGGTAAGATTTAAATTTCCGTCGTCTTTCGCACCACAGCGGCGTTGGCGTCGCGTGTTCACCCCGGTCACTTACTTATGTAAGCTCCCGGGGATTCACCCGCTAGCCGCCTTGCTGTGATGTGAAATACTTAGGAAATCACCCCTCTAAAATGGGTGCACCAGTATGTAGGCCGGATAAACGCAGTGCCATCCGGCATCCAACAGGCGCAACTCTGCGCCTGTTTTATTCCAGCATCATGATGCAAGTTGCTTACACGCAGCGCGTATGTGGCCGCTTGCATGATGATGTTTTAAGCCCAGGAGATAAAAATGCTCGACACCAACATGAAAACCCAGCTCAAGGCTTACCTTGAGAAGCTGACCAAACCTGTTGAGCTGATTGCCACGCTGGATGACGGCGCAAAATCGGCAGAGATCAAGGAACTGTTGGCTGAAATCGCTGAACTGTCAGATAAAGTGACCTTTAAAGAAGACAACACCCTGGCAGTGCGTAAGCCATCGTTCCTGATTACTAATCCAGGTTCTGATCAGGGGCCGCGTTTTGCTGGCTCTCCGCTGGGCCACGAGTTTACCTCGCTGGTACTGGCGCTGTTGTGGACCGGTGGTCATCCGTCAAAAGAGGCGCAGTCTCTGCTTGAGCAGATTCGCGACCTTGACGGTGATTTTGAATTTGAAACCTATTATTCGCTTTCTTGCCACAACTGCCCGGATGTCGTGCAGGCGCTGAACCTGATGGCAGTACTGAATCCACGCATTAAACATACCGCGATTGACGGTGGGGTTTACCAGAACGAAATCACGGAACGTAACGTGATGGGCGTTCCGGCGGTTTACCTGAACGGTCAGGAATTTGGTCAGGGGCGTATGACGCTGACTGAGATCGTGGCGAAAGTCGATACCGGTGCGGAAAAACGCGCAGCGGAAGAACTGAATCAACGCGATGCCTATGACGTGCTGATCGTCGGATCCGGCCCGTCCGGCGCAGCGGCTGCGGTGTATTCTGCACGTAAAGGTATTCGTACAGGCTTGATGGGCGAACGCTTTGGCGGCCAGGTGCTGGATACGGTCGACATTGAGAACTACATCTCCGTGCCGAAGACGGAAGGCCAGAAGCTGGCGGGTGCGTTAAAAGCACACGTAAATGAATATAACGTTGATGTGATTGATTCTCAGAGTGCTTCGAAGCTGATTCCGGCAGCGGTAGAAGGTGGTCTGCATCAGATTGAAACGGCTTCCGGCGCGGTGCTGAAAGCACGCAGTATCATCATTTCTACCGGTGCTAAATGGCGTAACATGAACGTACCGGGCGAAGATCAGTATCGCACCAAAGGCGTGACCTACTGCCCGCACTGTGATGGCCCGCTGTTTAAAGGCAAACGCGTGGCGGTGATCGGCGGCGGTAACTCCGGTGTTGAAGCGGCGATTGACCTGGCGGGCGTGGTTGAACACGTGACGCTGCTGGAATTTGCCCCAGAAATGAAAGCCGATCAGGTATTGCAGGATAAAGTGCGCAGCCTGAAAAACGTCGACATTATCCTGAACGCGCAAACCACGGAAGTGAAAGGTGATGGCAGCAAAGTCACCGGCTTACAGTACCGTGACCGCGTGAGTGGCGATGAGCATCATGTTGCGCTTGCGGGTATCTTTGTTCAGATTGGCCTGCTGCCGAACACTAACTGGCTGGAAGGCGCTATCGAACGTAATCGTATGGGTGAAATTATCATCGATGCGAAATGTGAAACGAACGTCAAAGGCGTATTTGCGGCGGGCGACTGTACCACCGTGCCTTACAAACAAATTATCATCGCCGCAGGCGAGGGTGCGAAGGCGTCATTGAGCGCATTTGATTATCTGATTCGCACTAAAACAGCATAAAAAAGAAGACAATACCTGCAATGTCAAAGGCCACCGAAAGGTGGCCTTTTTTTGTGTCCATCAGGCAATCTGTTGCGTATTGCCTGATGGCGCGCAGCTTTCAGGCTTGCTTTGGATTGTGACTACCGTACGACCAATACTGGGATATGGGCATGACGAATCACGCTGGAAGCATTAGAGCCCAGCAGATGGGTGCTGATTGATGGATTGCGTGAACCAATCACCACCATGTCGGCATTCAGCTCTTCGATAAGATCATTGACGGCGTCGCGAACGTTGCCCAAACGAACGTGCATCTTGATACGCGAAGGGTCGATACTGAAATGGCTCACCATGGTTTGCAGACGGGTTTCGGCTTCCTGCTGTAGGTGCTCTTCGAAGCGACGCAGGTCGCCCGCAAAGCGGCTCATGGTATAGCTGGCCGAGGCCGGCAGCACATGCAAAAGATGAATAATACCATCCTGCTGCGCCATAAACTCGGCATGGCGAACGGCTTTGTCACTCAACTCCATCTCAAAAACATCAACGGGCATAATGATTGTTTTGTACATAGGCTCCTCCTTGTCTTTGTGAAACTATCAAAACACAGAATGCATTTTTAATATGTCATTCAGTTCGCAAAATAGTGTCGAGGTAGGGGAAGAGTTGTAAAGTTTCGTGAGGTGGGGAGGCAGAAAGAGGATGCCCGGCATCCTCTTAATCAGTCAGCTACTGGTGTTAGCGATTGAACTCGCCAGCGGCTTCTGGCTGGTACAGGAGTTCAAGCACTTCCAGGTGGGTGGACGTGCCGCCCGGCAGTTCCCAGTGAATCGTGCTACCGGTACGCAAGCCAAGAAGGGCCGCACCGACGGGAGCCATCACTGAGAGTTGGGTAGCGCTATCGGTCATGTTGGCTGGGAATACCAACGTACGTACACGCTCCTCGCCCGTTGTGAGGTCGCGGAATTTGACCTGGCTATTCATACTCACTACATCATGCGGCATGTCCTCTGGGGCACACATCTGGGCACGATCCAGCTCGTCGTTTAGCGCATTCGCCACCGGTGAATTTGCGTAAGCAGGTTGCTCAAGCAGGCGGTCGATACGCTCGGCATCGAACTCATTAATAATGATGGCAGGTCTGGTCATTCTCTACTCCATGTCATTTCTATTATCCAAAAGAAAACCCTCACCGCCAGCGGCAAGGGTTCATCTGATCCCATCATACTGATCCCAGCGTCAGGTTTGAAGTGATGTAGCGCACATTCAGACACGGTGAATTATTCTCTGTATGAATTTTATGCGAAAGACATCACAACCCGCAAATATGGATTATTCTTTTTAAGCTGCGCCTGGCAGCGTCCCTCCAGCACAGGAGAATGTATGAGCGGTTTCGATAAACTGACCCTGAAAGATGGTAGTTACCTCTGGTTCAAGGATTGGGGGAGCGGGCAACCTATCGTGTTTAGTCACGGTTGGCCGCTGACGGCTGATGCATTCGAGGATCAGATGTTGTATCTGGGTTCAAAAGGGTATCGCGTAATCGCCCACGATAGACGAGGACACGGACGATCGGCTCAACCCTGGGATGGGCACAATATGGATCAGTATGCAGATGATCTGGCCGAACTCACGGCGCATCTGAATTTAAAAGAGGCAATCCACGTTGGTCACTCCACCGGCGGGGGGGAAGTGGCACGCTATATTGGGCGTCATGGCACGAGCCGAGTGGCAAAAGCGGTGCTAATAGGCGCGGTGACGCCAATCATGGTGAAAACCGATTTTAACCCGAGCGGTGTGCCGATTGAGGTATTTGACGGGATCCGTGACGGCGTGATTAACGATCGCGGCGCGTTCTTCTACGAACTGACGGCGGCGTTTTACGGTTATAACCGTGATGGCGCGAAGGAATCAAAAGCCGTGCGTGAAGGCTTTGTGGAGCAAGGGTTGCAGGGATCGATTAAGGCGCTTTACGACTGTATCAAAGCGTTCTCTGAAACTGACCTGCGTGAAGACCTGCGTAAGATGACCATCCCAACGCTTGTGATTCACGGCGATGACGACCAGATAGTGCCGTTTGAAACTTGCGGCAAGGTGGCGGCAGAGATCCTACCGGATGCTGAGCTGAAGGTTTACCACGGCGGTTCACACGGAATTTGTACCACGCACAAACATCAGATCAATGCCGATTTGCTGGAATTTATTCAGAAGTAGTCGGATCTGGCCCCCGTGAAAAACGGGGGCTGGGATCAGTAACCAATTTTATCCAGTACGAATTGTTTACCGCAGTTGCCCGGGTGTGGCTGTGGTAATAGCGAATCACTGGAAAGGGGGGCGTTAATGCTGGCTGCTTTGATGGCTATCTGCATTTCAGTCAAATACGCCGGATTACCGTTGCAGGTGAGCTTAATCGCTTTGACGTTGTCTTTGCCAAAAGCGCTGGCGACGGCATTATCAAAGCTTACGCGGGTGACCGTTTTACCGTAATTGTCGGCGAGGAACTGGCCGAGTGCACTCTGTTTTATCTCACTATTCAGGCGAACCATCGTGCCGAAATAGTCATCGGGATCGAAACCAAAGCAGACGCCATGTTTGGCATATTCGTAGCGTTCCAGGCAGGTTTTCCCGCCGCTGCCAGGCATGACCTGGTTGAGCTTATTGGCAATTTCCAAAGATAACCCGGTCTCTTGCGCCGCACATTTTCGGCTAGCTTTGGCTTCGGGCATATTTGGGATAGGGCGGGTGGCACAGCCAAAACGCATCCAGCGGTTGTTATCGACGCCGCGTGAAGCGATAGAGCCCGGCAGGCTTGGCCATAAGCCGTGCACGGTTAAATAATCGGCTTTATTGCTCGCCTCTGTTTGTCGATGACACTCTAGTGGTTCCTTGCGGTTGCGGTCATGCAGGCTTTGGCAAAAACCCGTTTGCCATGAGAGGGCCAGAACATAACGGTCGAAGTCACCATATTGTGTCGGCGTGAGTGGGGCGGCATGAAGGCTACCAGCACACAACAGCAGTGCGCATCCTGACACAATATTCTTCCTGAGCATTTTCCTGACTCCACGTTTTATCATTTGTCATGTTATTAAATCATAAAATAAGGCGCCATCAGGCGCCTTATTTATTTAGCTAGGAAATACTTACGCGGCGACGCCTGGGACCAGAATTTCGGTGGCAATAATCACCACAATCAGGCCGACAATAACGGGCACCGAGGTACGTTTAACCACTTCAAATGGTGAAATTTTTGCCATCCCTGCAACCGCCACAACCACACCTGAGACTGGGGAGATAGTACGACCCAGGTTTGAAGCTTGCAGCATTGGAATGGAGAGATACGCTGGGTTGATGCCGGAGGAGTGAGCCAGTTTTGGGATCATCTCGACGAAAGCATAGAATGGCGCGTTGCCAGAACCCGTGGTCATTGCCGCCAGCATGGTCAGCACAACCAGTACGAGCATCAGAATAATACTGGCGGAACCAAACGAGGTAGCGATAGAGATAAGGCTGTTAATAAAGCCGATGGTACTCAGACCCTGAGCGAATACGCCCGCGGCGACTAACAGCATTACCACGCCAGCAAAGGCGTCAGCCATGCCGCGATAGGCGACTTCAAGACCGGCAAAGACTTTCTGAGTATTAAAGCCTCGGAAGAATTCCAGCACGGCTGCCAGCAGCATGCAGATAACCAGAATAGCAATAATATGCAGTTCCGGGCCCCATTTGCCATCGAAAATCAATACGCCAATAATCGGCGTAAAGGGCAAGATGGCATAGAAGTTTGGTGCGGTGGTGGTTATTTCATTTACGTCCAACATCTCATGAGAGATATTTTCTTTTTTATCAAGATAGCGCTGCCAGAAGAAATGGGCGATAGCCATAGCAATAATAGCGGCAATAGAAATAGGCAGGGTGGTCTTGAAAGCAAAATCAATTAACGGCATTTCAGCGGCTTTAGCAGCCAACACAACGTCGCCGGATGTTGGTGACAGAATAATCGCCGCCGGTGACGCACAAATAGCAGCAGCGGCGCCACGGCTGATACCGACGTTGACCATGACCGGGAACAGGGTTGCCATTAACAATACGCCAAGGCCGGTGGCGGAAGAGACGGCCAGCGACATTAGACATGCTACAAAATAAGCGGCAATCATCAACAAATAGGGTGAGTTGATAAACTTCAGCGGCTTGGAGGCCAGCTTCACAACCATATCATTGGCGCCAATATGCGTCATATAAGCTGCAAAGCCACACAGCATCATGATCATCATGCCGAGGTCGCCGCCACGGCTCATCAGTAGGATCTTGATATATTCGATGATATCAGTTGCGGAGTAACCGGTACTGGTTTCACTGCTCGGTAAAATCTTATGGCCCATCAATGCGCTGGCAATCAGCAGTAACAGGCCACCAACGAAAAGGACTCCCGTTGCGGAATAACCTTTGATGATGTAGCGGGCTACGCCGACAATAACCACAACACCAATCAGGAGTTCAAAGAACGTTAACATTATTAACACCTATCGCCCAGTTGTAAACGTTGATGCAGATTTGCACCAAAAAGTTAGGGGGTGGAATGTGCCGAAAAATGCGGCAGATTTAGCTGATGAAAATCAAAAAATAGCCTGATTAAGGCAACGATAGTTCAGTTTACGCGATGTTCTCACAAAGCTGAACATTATCCTCGCATCGAGTATAGCGTGGTGGTGGAATAATAAACAATTGAGGTAAATGGAATGTTATTTTTTCTATGGATATTGGTGTGTGCGGTAATGTCTGTGAGATGCAGTTTGTCATCAAAGCGTATGATAACCCTATAAACAGCGAATTTGATCGCGCGTTGCGGTCGTTTTTTTGGCTCAATAGATGCTTGCTGTATTCGGGGCATAAATAATATAAATAGAAAATATCAGTGTGTTCACTATTAAATTAAATGGTAAAGGAATTATTTAAAGCCTGAGTAATATAAGGGATAATGTCATTTGTTAAATATAACCTTATTTAGTTTGGGTGAGTTGTGCTGCAGAAGTATCAGAAGTGCATAAAGTGAGCGGTGGCGAGCCATAACTATTCATCATAGTCCATGGTATTTACTTGACGTTGGCCCTAAGATTATTCTAATTTGCTATTGAAGCAAAAAAAATAGAGTTGTTTTCGATGCTGTTAAGGTGCGATTAAGTTTACTCTTGATAGACTATTCGTAATGGATGATTAATAGGCAAGAGTATCGTGTTAAAATTAAAAAAATTTATTCTCCTGGTATGTGTTTCTGTTGGACTGCTTAGTGCGGTACAACCTGCCTATGCCTCTTTTACACAAACGGTAAAAGAGGGCTACAACACATTGAGCGACAATGTGGCCGAAACATGGCAAGCGCCGCAGAATTACGATTTGTACGTGCCAGCGATTACCTGGCATGCCCGGTTTGCCTATGACAAAGATAAAACCGACCGTTACAACGAACGTCCCTGGGGGGCGGGTTTCGGCGTGTCGCGCTGGGATGATAAAGGTAACTGGCACGGTATTTATCTGATGGCCTTTAAGGACTCTTATAACAAATGGGAACCCATCGGCGGCTATGGTTGGGAAGCCACCTGGCGACCGCTGGCGGATGATAATTTCCATTGGGGATTGGGGTATACCGTGGGTGTAACGGCGCGTGATAACTGGAACTATATTCCGGTACCGGTAGTGTTACCGATGGCGTCGATAGGCTACGGCCCGGCAACGTTCCAGATGACCTACATTCCTGGAACCTATAACAACGGTAATGTCTACTTCGCCTGGCTGCGTTTCCAGTTCTGAAATCCAAGTGTGTAGCGGAGTGCAGGACAAAGTCAACCCGCGAATAAAAGTTAGCGACATTTATCACTTTTTGACGAACTGGGGCTGGACAAAACGCATCACAATTGTTGTACTGGTTACTGACACAGATGAGTGTCGTTTTTTCATATAAAGGTAATTTTGATGTCTAAGATTAAAGGTAACGTTAAGTGGTTTAATGAGTCCAAAGGATTCGGTTTCATTACTCCTGAAGATGGTAGCAAAGATGTATTCGTACATTTCTCTGCAATCCAGACCAACGGTTTCAAAACTCTGGCTGAAGGTCAGCGCGTAGAGTTCGAAATCACTAACGGTGCCAAAGGCCCTTCTGCTGCTAACGTAACCGCTCTGTAATTAAGCGACGCTAGCATTCAGAATTCAAAACCCGCTTAATCGCGGGTTTTTTTTTCGCCTCTTTTATGCCTACCGACTGGCCGTGAATAACCAAAAGGCGAGAGCCGTCATGGCAAATGATCCCAGTAAATTGACCGCGACGTTTAACAGCGCCCAGCCAAATTTCCCCGCTTGCAGCAGAAAAACGACTTCTAATGAGAATGTCGAAAAGGTGGTTAGCCCACCGCAAAAACCAGTGGTGATAAGCAATTTCCACATCGGATCAATCTGTGGCAGACGGTTAAACCACGCCAGTCCAGCGCCAATAATAAAGGCGCCAACCAGGTTTGCCGTAAGCGTACCCAGGGGCAGGGCGTGGTGCATTGGGTTAAGCTTGAGGCTTAGCAACCAGCGGGCGACGCTACCGGAGCCTCCGCCAATAAAAACGGCTAATAAAAGTTGCATCATGCGTATTTCCTGCCATTTTTGATAAATCCCCTGAGCGTATTACGCCAGAGGTGAGTCTGACTCTATACCTGTTTTTAAGGGCATAGCCTAACCATTATTCATGATGTTGAAATAATTGCCAAATTTAAGGAGCAGACATGCGGGTGGCTGTGGGACAGTTTGCTGTTACGCCAGAGTGGCGGGTGAATGCGCAGACCTGCGTGACGCTGATGAAATCGGCCGTGGAGCAGGGAGCGGAGCTGCTTGTATTGCCGGAGGCATTGCTGGCTCGTGATGATCGTGACCCTGACCTGTCGGTAAAATCAGCCCAGCCGTTGGACGGCGGTTTTATTCAGCATCTCAAGGCGCAGAGCTGTGGCGATACGCTAACGACTATTTTTACCGTACATACCCCTTCTGACGATGGCCGGGCAAGGAATACGCTGGTGGCGCTGCGCGCTGGAGAGGTGATTGCCCACTATCACAAGCTGCATCTGTATGATGCTTTTTCGATTCAGGAATCAAAACGGGTTGATGCCGGACAAACGCTACCGCCGCTGATTGAGGTGGCTGGCTTTAAGGTCGGACTGATGACTTGCTATGATTTACGCTTTCCCGATATGGCGCTAGCGCTGGCACTGCAAGGTGCAGAAATACTGGCGCTACCTGCTGCCTGGGTTCGTGGGCCGCTGAAGGAGCATCATTGGTCGACGCTGCTGGCGGCTCGTGCGCTGGATACCACCTGCTACGTGGTCGCCAGCGGTGAGTGTGGAAATCGAAATATTGGGCAAAGTTATATCATTGACCCACTCGGGATCACCCTCGCCGGGGCAGGATTGTCGCCGCAGCTGGTTGTTTCAGAGGTGTCACGCGATCATCTTTTAACCGTTAGACAGCAGCTACCGGTGCTAGAGAACCGACGCTTTGCGCTACCGCAATTAATATGACGTTTTTTTAAACAACGCTTGATTCACCTTGTTACAGATTGCTATTGTGTGCGCGCGCCAGATGACCGTTAATAACCTACAGTGATGTGGCGCATTCTGCAGCCTGTTTTTGAGAAGAAGGTATCTATGGGTGAGATTAGTATTACCAAACTGCTGGTAGTGGCAGCACTGATTGTTCTGGTGTTTGGTACCAAAAAATTACGGACACTGGGTGGAGACCTGGGTTCAGCGATCAAGGGCTTTAAGAAAGCCATGAATGACGATGAAACCAGTGCGCAGAAAAGCGCAGAAGAAGCTCCGGCAGAAAAACTCTCTCATAAAGAGTAAGCAGGGCAGCGGTTAACGTGGTGTGCAGACAACTGTGCGTGCCATGCGCGAGGTTAATGACTCGCAGGAAGGGTGACAACGACAAGCCGTTGTTGCCCTTTTTTATGCGATTAACATTGCTAAAATTATCTTATTGAAACAATTTATTACTCATACAGGCATAAAAAAGCCGCGATCTTAACGAGCGCGGCTTCGTGTTTCCAGCTGCGAAGCTTACTTCACTTCCATGCCTTTAGCCTGGAGATCCGCATGGTAAGACGAACGCACGAATGGGCCGCAGGCAGCATGGGTGAAGCCCATCGCCATAGCTTCGGCTTTCATCTCTTCGAATTCATCCGGGCTAACGTAACGCTGTACCGGTAAGTGGTGGCGACTAGGTTGCAGATACTGCCCAAGCGTCAGCATGGTGACGCCATGACGACGCAGATCGCGCATCACTTCAACGATTTCGGCGTTGGTTTCGCCTAAGCCAACCATGAGCCCGGATTTGGTTGGGATCTCAGGGTGTGCTTCTTTAAAACGCTCTAGCAGCTTCAGTGACCAGTTGTAGTCAGCGCCTGGGCGAACGTTACGGTAAATACGCGGTACGTTTTCCAGGTTGTGGTTGAAGACGTCTGGTGGGGTCGCGGTCAGGATATCCAGCGCGCGATCCATACGGCCACGGAAGTCAGGTACCAGCGTTTCGATCTTGATACTCGGGCTTTTCTCGCGGATAGCGGAAATACAGTCGGCAAAATGCTGAGCGCCGCCATCGCGCAGATCGTCACGATCCACAGAGGTAATTACCACATAACGCAGCGCCATGTCGGCGATAGTTTGCGCTAGTTTCTGCGGTTCATTGGCATCTGGCGTCACTGGACGGCCGTGGGCCACATCGCAGAATGGGCAGCGGCGGGTACAGATTGCCCCGAGGATCATAAAGGTGGCGGTACCGTGGTTAAAGCATTCCGCCAGGTTCGGGCAAGAGGCTTCTTCACATACGGAGTGCAGGCCATTTTTACGCATGGCTGCTTTGATGCCCTGAATACGGGAAGAGTCCGCCGGAAGTTTAATTTTCATCCATTCCGGTTTTCGCAGCAGCGCTTCGCGCTCTGTTACCACGTTTTTAACCGGGATTAGGGCCATTTTATCGGCGTCGCGGTACTTAACACCGCGTTCCATCACAATGGGTTTACTCATAGCGTGCGTCTTCCAGTTCCGAGTATCGAGGGAAAGCGTTTCAATTCAAGCGAATGTTGTATTTATCAACTATTTTTGAATTAATGGCACGCAGTATAGCATTGAAACGGGGTATAAAGCAGCCTATCAGGCCGGCAAATTGTAAAATAGTTGTTGAATAATGCTTTTTTGCCGGCAACAGGAATAAGGGGGGATTCGTTCTAGAATGCCTCCTGGATGACGTTGATAATATTTTGCATTACCGGGTCACGCAAACTGAGTTTGTTGTAATGCAATGAAAAGTCGAGCTGTTCTTGCTGCAGAGGCGCGAAGTCTAACGTACTCAGCGGCCAGCACTGTTTGAAAATATGATAAAAACGTTGCGGCATGATACCGATCAGGTCGCTTGAGGCGATCAGTGACGCAATAGTGAACAGATTGTAACTGCTTACGCTCACCTGACGGTCTGGCAGCATGTCGCGAATGCGCTTATATAAGTCACTGTTACCGGCACCATCCATCGTCAGCAGCGTGTGCTCATACTGAACGAGGGCATCAGCAGATGGCCCAACCTGGTGTATCGGATGGTCGTGGCGGCAAACAAGAACCAAAGTATCACTGAACAAGGGATGCCGCCCCAGCGTGCGTGGATTGTTGTGCTCGTAATTATCAATCACCAGATCGGTCTGAAACTGGCTGAGTTGCGTATTGGCATCGGTGACCGCAACGTTTCTTAGCAGGACATGCGGATAGGTTTTCTTTACGGCTTGATAGATAACCGGCATCACGATAGCGCCGGTTGAAGCCGCTGTTCCGATAGTGATCACCCGCTGTTTATCGTAGCTACCATTGAGATCCAGTGCCCCGAGAATCGACTCCAGCCCCTGACTTATATACTCATGCAAATGCGTAGCATAAGCCGTGGGCGTGACGCCCTGGCCTTTACGGATAAACAGTGGATCAGGAAAAAGTAGTCTGAGTTTCTGAATGGATTGGCTAATAGCAGACGGCGTAAGGTTTAAAATTTTCGCCGCATTGACGATACCTTTATGGACGTATACTGCTTCAAATATGGTCAATAAATTAAGATCTATATTACGCAGGGTGCGAAAAATTTGTGGCGTATCATTATCGACGTTTAGGTTAACTTTATTTTCTGGCTTACCGTTATAATCCACACTGCTCACTCCGAATTCATTCACTCCATGAATGATAGTTGATGATTTTATTATTGTTATTATTATTACGGCAGACACAAATTCGCAAGGTGAAAACAGAAATTTTACGTGAAAACTCAACCTATTAATATTTTTAATATATTAGAAGTATTAATGCAATTAGTGGTGATTTTTCATGAAAGTGAGAGGCAGTAGACATTTCTGTGGGGATATTTGAGCGGTGAGTGGCCTCATGGCGCGGCCTGTCCTCATGTGCTGATAAAGCGCCGGACAATGACCCAATAGAATATTGGGTCAGAATATATAATATATTAAGCGGCGATATATTCGTGAGGCGGATTATTAAGCAGCGCTAAAAATTGGGAAACTAAAATCGGCGAAATATTTTCAGGTTTAGCCGCTGAATCCCACTGCGATACCTGCGCCATTTCCATTCCCGCATAACCACAAGGGTTAATTCTCAGGAACGGAGATAAATCCATCGCAATATTCAGCGCAAGGCCGTGGAATGAGCAGCCTTTGCGAATGCGTAGACCGAGCGAGCAAATCTTTTTCTCACCCACATAAACTCCCGGAGCATCCGCTCTTGGGTGGGCTTCAATACCTAACTCTGCCAGCGTATTGACCACGGTTTGTTCCAGCAGAGTGACCAACTCACGGACGCCAAGTTTGCGTCGTTTTAGATTCAGCAAAACGTACATCACCTGCTGGCCTGGGCCATGATAGGTGACCTGGCCGCCACGGTCGCTCTGAATGACCGGAATATCACCGGGAACCAATACGTGCTCAGCTTTACCTGCCTGTCCTTGCGTAAACACCGGCTGATGCTCAACCAGCCAGATTTCATCCAGCGTTGTTTCATCACGGGTATCGGTGAAGTCGTGCATGGCTTGCGAGATGGGCTCATAGGGCTGAAGGCCAAGCTGACGAATGAGGAGGGTATTAAAGTCCAAAACAGGGTCTCCGCTAAGAGGAGGAATCATGGACGCAGATTATATCACAGGGAAGGGGGAGGGCGGAGTTACCCGGCGATACCGGGTAACACCAGATGCAATTACAGCACCATACGAACAATTTCAATATTGCCCAACTCTTCGTACAACGTTTCTACCTGTTCAACATGGGTGGCGTTGATGGTAATAGACACCGAGTGGTAGTTGCCTTTGCTGCTCGGTTTTATCTGCGGAGAGTAGTCACCTGGCGCATGGCGCTGTACCACTTCAACCACCAGGTCAACCAGCTCAGGTTTCGCCAGACCCATTACTTTGTAAGTAAATGGTGTAGGGAATTCAAGCAGTTCGTTCAGTTTGGTTTTCATGTCAGCTCCAGTGTTAAAAAAGAACAACTCCCGCATCTTGGGCGGGAGTTGTTTTTACAATGCATATTATATGGGGATGGAAATCACACTTTCAAGTGGGTGATTTTTAACCAAACCAATGGTGGAACATTAATTTAATGTAATCAATGATATTGCCGAAGAAGTTCCCTTCAGGAATTTCCTGCAGCACCACCAGTGGACGCTGGTCGATAATTTTGCCGTCCAGCTGGAAGTTAATGGTCCCAACAACCTGATTTTTCTGCAATGGCGCATGCAGCTCGCTGGTAGTCAGCACGTAGCTGGCTTTCAGGTCTTTCATGCGGCCACGTGGGATGGTCAGGTAAACGTCTTTGTCCACACCCAATGAGGCACGGTCGTTATCGCCAAACCAGGCTGGTTCTGAGGCAAACTCTTTACCCGCTTTGATTGGGTTAACGGTTTCAAAGAAGCGGAAGCCCCAGGTCAGCAGCTTTTTGCTTTCGGTTTCACGACCTTTATAGGTACGTCCACCCATCACCGCAGACACCAGACGCATCTGGCCTTCGGTTGCTGATGCCACCAGGTTATAGCCAGCTTTGTCGGTATGGCCGGTTTTGATGCCGTCAACGTTCAGGCTGTTATCCCACAGCAGGCCGTTACGGTTCATCTGGCGGATGCCGTTAAAGGTGAACTCTTTTTCTTTATAGATGGTGTACTCGTTCGGCACGTCGCGGATAAGCGACTGACCGATCAGCGCCATATCACGTGCGGAGCTGTATTGCCCATCGGCGTCCAGGCCGTGAACGGTCTGGAAGTGGGTGTTCTTCAGACCCAGTGCGTTAACGTAGCTGTTCATCAGGCCGACGAAGGCGTCCTGGCTACCGGCGACATAGTCAGCCATTGCTACACAGGCATCGTTGCCTGACTGCAAGTTAATCCCGCGAATCAGCTGTGATACCGGTACCTGCATGCCTGGTTTCAGGAACATCAGCGATGAGCCTTTAAATACCGGGTTACCGGTTGCCCAGGCATCGTTGCCGATGGTCACCAGATCAGACTCTTTGAACTTTCCGGCTTTCATTGCCTGACCGATGACGTAGCTGGTCATCATTTTGGTCAGACTTGCTGGGTCGCGGCGAGTGTCCGCGTTTTGCTCTGCCAGTACCTTGCCAGAGTTGTAATCAATAAGAATGTAGGACTCCGCGTCAATCTGCGGAACGCCTGGGATCATTGTTTTAATATTCAGGTCGTCGGCGTGAGCAGCGGAAGTCAGAGCTGCGACGGAAAGCGCCGGAATCAGTAAGCGTGCGAGGAAAGAGGTCTTCATGGTCAAAACAACGACATCCGTGATGAAGTGAAAAAAGTGCCTTACTATAACAAATGCCTTACAGACAGGCATCCGACATCGTATATGACTTTGTTAATGACTTTGTCATATACGAAAATTCGGATACCTCTGAGCGTTTTAGTTGGCGCGTGTAATAAACGATTGCAGTTGAGCTTCGCTCTGCAAACGTTGCTGTATGGTGCTAGCCTCGCCTTTGCTGCTAAACGGCCCGAGCTGGATACGCCAGACGGCACCGTTTTGCGTGACGCGACCAGGAACGGAAAATTGCTGGCTTAAACGCTGCTGGTATTGCTGGGCGCGAGCTTGATCGCTGACGGCGCCAACCTGAACCACAAAGTCACCCGTTGCAGAGGTAGCTGCAGGGGCTGCTACAGCAGCCGTTGCCGCGCTTGCTGGTGCGGTTACGGGAGCAGTAACAGGGGCGGTAGCGGCAGCCTGTGTTGAAACAGCCGGCGCGGTGTCTTCGAGAACGCCGCTGTTTAGCGGAGTTGGTGCACCCAGGAAACCACTACTTTTAACCGGAGCGCCTTCGCCTGTGCTCTCGGAGGTTAGTGTGTCATTGCTGATTGCCCGAACGTCGCCCTGCGGCGAGACTGCCTGTGGTGCTGAGGATACGCTACCCATACCACCGCTCAAATCAGGGCGGTCAGGAAGGGCGTAAGTTTGTTTGGCGACGGTCGTACACGCCATGCCTAGCCCTGAAAGCGAACCATCCTGAGCCACAATAATCGGATCGATACGGACTTTCGTATTGTTCGAGTTATTCAGGCGATCTGCGGATGCGCGTGAGAGTGAAATCACGCGATCGTTACCGTATGGGCCACGATCGTTAATGCGCACCACGATCATCCGACCATTGGCAAGGTTGGTGATACGCGCATAGCTCGGAATAGGCAGCGTGGGATGCGCGGCGGTAAGCTGGTTCGGATCGAATGCTTCACCGCTCGCCGTCAGATTGCTGCCAGGTTCGGCGTCATAAATGGCAGCGAAACCGGCCTGGCTGAATGTTGACGGATCCTGGACGATTTTGTATTTCTTACCGTCGCGCTCGTAATCCTGATTGGCGGTGGCATTCAGCGGTTCAAAGCGTGGATCGGCCCCGCTGATTTCGACCGTTGGGCCGTTACATACCGCAGGTTGTGGTGCTGAAACGGTCTGTTTCTGAACATCATCACTCGAACAAGCCGCCAGCAGCCCTGCCGCTGTGCAGATCCCAAGCCATTGCTTACGCATTGAGCACCCCTTAGACGCTTTTTGACAACATTTTTCTGTGGGTGTGTATCGACATCACGATACCGAACCCGGCCATCAGTACGATGAGGGCAGAACCCCCGTAGCTGACTAACGGTAGCGGCACGCCAACCACCGGCAAGATGCCACTTACCATACCAATATTTACGAACACATAAACGAATAAAATCAGCATCAACCCGCCGGCCATGACACGGCCAAAGGTGGTTTGCGCCTGGGCGGCAATCCATAAGCCACGCATAATCAGCAGCACATAGAGCGCCAGTAGAACCAGAATACCGATAAGGCCTAACTCCTCGGCAAGCACCGCGAAAATAAAATCGGTGTGGCGTTCAGGCAGGAATTCGAGCTGCGATTGCGTTCCGTGCAGCCAGCCTTTACCGCGCAGACCTCCGGAGCCAATGGCGATTTTCGACTGGATGATATGGTAGCCCGCGCCAAGTGGGTCGGATTCCGGATCCAGCAGCATCATCACACGTTGGCGCTGATAGTCGTGCATCAGGAAGAACCACAAAATCGGGATAAAGGCGGCGACCAGCAAGACGGCGACCAGAATTAAGCGCCAGCTCAAGCCTGAGAGGAATAGCACGAACAGACCGGAGAGTGCGACCAGAATAGAGGTCCCCAGGTCAGGCTGCGCGGCAACCAACAGGGTTGGCATGAAAATCAATACCAGCGCAATGCCGGTATTTTTCAGTGAAGGTGGGCAGACATCACGGTTGATAAAACGAGCCACCATTAAGGGGACGGCAATTTTAGCAATCTCGGAGGGCTGGAAACGGACGATGCCGAGGTCAAGCCAGCGCTGCGCGCCTTTGGATATGGCGCCAAAGGCGTCAACCGCCACCAGCAGAATAATACAGACAATGTACAGCCAGGGCGCCCAGCCTTCATAAACGCGAGGCGGGATCTGCGCCATCACGACCATGATAACCAGCCCCATGGCGATCTGACCGATCTTACGTTCCGTCATCCCCATATCCTGGCCGCTGGCGCTCCAGATAACCAGCGCACTGTAGGTCAGCAGCGCCAGCAGGATCAGCAGCATGGCTGGGTCGATATGGATTTTATCCCATATGGATTTTTTGTTCGGATTATCCGTCATGATTATTGGTCCTCCGCCGCGGTAGCCGCTGGATTTTCGGCTGGCAGGTCGGTGTTGTTATCACCCAGCATGATGTGGTCAAGAATCTGACGCATGATGGTACCCACCGCCGGGCCTGCACCGCCGTTCTCTAAAATGATCGCCACAGCGACCTGTGGATCATTATAAGGCGCAAAAGCGGTCATTAATTTATGGTCACGCAAACGCTCGGCAATACGATGCGCGTTATACGTTTCGTTAGCTTTCAGGCCAAAGACCTGTGCCGTACCGGATTTCGCCGCGATTTTATACGGTGCGTTAGCAAAGTACTTGTGCGCAGTACCGTTACCCCGGTTGGCGACGCCATACATCCCGTCTTTGGCAATTTCCCAGTAGCCGGAGTGAATATCGCCAATAGGGGGTTCCTGTGGCTGCATCCACGGCACTTTTTTCCCTTCTTCTACGGTGCTTGCCAGAAGGTGAGGGGTTTTAATGATGCCATCGTTAATCAGGATCATCAGCGCTTTACTCATCTGGATTGGCGTTGCCGTCCAGTAGCCCTGTCCGATACCGACCGGGATGGTGTCACCCTGATACCATGGTTTTTTAAAACGTTTCAGCTTCCAGTCGCGAGTTGGCATGTTACCCGAGCGCTCTTCCGCAAGGTCGATGCCGGTATAGTCACCGTAGCCAAATTTGGTCATCCACTCGGATAAGCGGTCGATCCCCATATCGTAGGCGACCTGATAGAAGAAGGTATCCGCTGATTCTTCCAGCGCTTTCGTGACGTTCAGGTGGCCGTGGCCCCATTTTTTCCAGTCACGATAGCGTTTTTCAGAACCTGGAAGCTGCCACCAGCCCGGGTCAAACAGGCTGGTATTGCGGTTGATAACCCCCGCGCTCATTGCAGAGACAGCAACGTACGGTTTTACCGTGGAGGCCGGTGGGTAAACCCCCTGCGTGGCACGGTTAACCAGCGGAGTATTCGGGTCGTTCAACAGACCGCTGTAATCTTTGCTGGAGATGCCATCGACGAACAGATTGGGATCGTAGCTTGGCATCGACACCAGCGCCAGGATGCTCCCCGTACGCGGGTCGGTGACCACGACGGCTGCGCGACTACCGGCCAGCAGCGTTTCAACATACTGCTGTAGCTTCAGGTCGATGGTCAGATAAATATCGTGTCCTGCCTGTGGCGGGACTTCTTTGAGCTGGCGAATGACACGGCCACGGTTGTTGACTTCAACCTCTTCATAGCCGGTTTGACCATGCAGCATGTCTTCGTAATAGCGCTCAATACCGAGTTTGCCAATATCGTGGGTAGCCGCGTAGTTGGCCAGCTTGCCGTCCTTATCGAGTCTGTCGACGTCTTTATCATTAATTTTAGAGACGTAGCCGATAACGTGGGTCAGGGCGGAGCCGTACGGGTAGAAGCGGCGTTTATAGCCTTTCACTTCTACGCCTGGAAAGCGGTACTGGTTAACGGCGAAGCGCGCGACCTGTACTTCCGTGAGGTTCGTTTTAAGCGGTATTGAAGTAAAGCGGTGCGAACGGGCGCGCTCTTTTTTGAAAGCGGCAATATCGTCATCAGAAAGATCAACAACGTTACGCAGACCATCGATGGTCTGTTGCACGCTGTCGACCTTCTCCGGCATGATTTCCAGTTGGTAGATGGTCCGGTTTAACGCCAGCGGAGCACCGTTGCGATCGTAAATGATGCCGCGGCTCGGGGCGATTGGAACCAATTTGATGCGGTTTTCGTTAGAACGCGTCTGGTAGTCGGTGAAACGCACAATCTGTAAATTGTAGAGATTGGCAATCAGCACGCCGGTCAGCAGCAAAATTCCCAAAAAAGCGACCACCGCCCGGCGCACAAAGAGCGCGGACTCTGCCGTATAGTCGCGAAAAGAATTCTGTAGTTTCATTCGCTGCTTAATCTACCCTGGTCATCATTACTCGCGGTGGTAAGGGTGGTTGGTGGTAATGCTCCACGCCCGATACAGGCTTTCGGCAACCAGCACGCGCACAAGCGGGTGAGGGAGCGTCAATGTGGAGAGCGACCAACTTTGTTCTGCTGCGGCTTTGCATGCCGGAGAAAGACCTTCAGGACCGCCAATCAACAAACTGACGTCACGACCATCAAGCTTCCAGCGCTCCAGCTCACGAGCAAGCTGAGGCGTATCCCAGGGCTTTCCAGGGATATCCAGCGTGACGATACGGTTTTTTCCTGCGGCGGCGATCATCATTTCGCCTTCTTTATCCAGAATACGTTTGATGTCCGCGTTTTTACCGCGCTTACCGGCAGGAATTTCTACCAGTTCGAACGGCATATCTTTCGGAAAGCGACGAAGGTATTCGGTAAAACCGGTTTGTACCCAATCCGGCATTTTGGTGCCGACGGCGACCAACTGCAGCTTCACAACTTAACCCCAGAGCTTTTCCAGTTCATACAGACGACGGCTCTCTTCCTGCATGACGTGGACGATAACATCGCCTAAATCGACGACGATCCAATCGGCTACGTTTTCGCCTTCAACGCCCAGTGGCAGCAGACCGGCAGCGCGGGATTCCTGAACCACATGATCGGCAATGGACATAACGTGGCGGCTGGAAGTACCGGTGCAAATAATCATGCAATCGGTGATGCTGGATTTACCGTGAACATCGATAGTGACGATATCCTGACCTTTCAAATCATCAATTTTGTCAGCAACAAAATCCTGGAGTTCTTTACCCTGCAAGTGTTCCCCCTGGGGTGTGAAGATAAACAATATAAAATAGCCCGACAGTATACCCGAACTGAACGTTATGTCGGGATTAAAAACGGCTACTGCCGTTCAGGCGGGCTATCATCCCATTCCTTAATGCCGATTGCATCGCCATTTTTGTAAAACAATTTCTGTCCACAAATGCTGGAGGGGGATGTTTCAGGCTGCGGAGAATAACAGTCTATTTATGCGTGTCAATGGATTGGCGAGTCACAAGAGCAGAAATCCGTCTTATGCTTCGTCTGGCAACCAGATAGCGCGACTATTGAGTACTCTTAGCGTGGCAAACTGTTGCGAAATATCGATGACGCTCCAGGCGCCATGGTCGATGCGGAAATGCCACATGCTGGCGGTCGGCATTCCCAATAACAGGGCGGTTAACAGGCTGAGGACGCCCTGATGGCTGACGATAAGCAGATTCTGGTCATCGTAATGGGCAAGCTCACCCACGAAATCGCTCACGCGCTGTGAAAATGCGGGAAAGCCTTCACCGTTGGTGGGCCCGGCGTGCTGCCAGTCATTGCACCAGGCGGCGTAGTTCTCTTTATCTTCGACTTGTAAATCGCGGTGATGGCGCATTTCCCAATCGCCGAAAAACATCTCGTTTAGCCGAGAGTGAGGGGTAAGCGGGAGTGTACGATCGCCTAACAACAGACTGGCGGTGAGGTGAGTCCGTTCCAGTTCACTGCATAACACGCGATCGAAGGGAACCTGACGCAGCATTTTGCCCAATTGACGGGCCTGGGTTTGACCTTTTTCAGTGAGCGGAGTCGGGGCATGGCCGCTATAAAGTCCAGCCACGTTAGCTTCGGTTTCGCCATGACGCACTAACCAGAGTTTCATTGTGCGCTCCCCCTCATTGCGACGCTACGCGCCGTGGTGATACAGACCTTGCTGCATGATGTAAGCCAGCACCGCTTCAGGCATCATCTCTTCACATGATTCATCACGCTCAAGACGTTCGCGGATAAGCGTGGCAGAAACGTCAAACCACGGCGTCTCGGCAAGATAGATTTTTCCCGCTGGCTGGTTATGCAGATCCTCAATATTGCTGGTGAGGTGTTTATCCAGCCAATGTTGGTAAGCTTCTTCTGCCATCGTGAGTGGGTATCCCGGACGACGGGTGACTAGCAGGTGAGCATTTTCAAGAATGGTTTCGTAACGATGCCAGCTTGGGAAAGTGAGCAGGGAATCCTGGCCGATAATAAAGGCCAACGGTTTTTCCGGGCCTTGTTCCTGACGCCATTCCTGAAGGGTATCCGCCGTAAAGGATGGTGTATCGCGGCGCAGTTCACGCTCATCGAGCACAAACAGCGGTTTGTCGGCAATCGCCAGCTCAACCATCAGTTTGCGTTGCTCGCTGCTGGCCTCCGGTTGCGGACGATGCGGCGGCACATTGTTGGGCATAATGATCACCCGAGAAAGGCCAATCTGGTTGGCCAGAATTTCCACCGGCTTCAGGTGACCATAATGAATGGGATCGAAGGTCCCACCGAAAAGCGCCTGTAGTTTTGCCATATCATCCATCAATAAAAACGTCGGGCAGCGCTTTATGACAAAGCAGCAGCGACAAACTTTCCAGTTCAGCCCACACCGACTGACCGTAATCCTGTTTTAAGGTTACTTCAGCATGGCTCAGCAAGGTCACGGCCTGACGTAGCTGTGGGCCGCTAAGGCGATTCACCGCTTCACCCACCATCGCCCGACGGTTCTGCCAGACTCGGTGTTTATCAAACAGTGAGCGCAGGGGCGTATGTGCGCTGTGGCGTTTTAGCGTCACCAACAGCAGCAATTCACGCTGAATAGTGCGCAGCAAAATCACCGGCTCACTGCCTTCCAGCCGCAGTTGTTGCAGGATGTGCAGTGCACGTTTGCTTTTACCAGCCAGTACGGCGTCGACCCAGTGGAACGGGGTGAAATGCGCCGCGTCGTTAACTGCCTGCTCAACACGAGGCAACGTGAGTTTACCGTCAGGCCATAGCAGTGACAGCCTCTCAAGCGCCTGCGCCAATGCCAGCAGATTGCCTTCATAGCAATAGCAAAGCAGCTGACTGGCCGGTTCATCAAGCTGGAGGTTGTGTTGTTTAGCACGGTTTGCCAACCAGCGCGGGAGTTGCGCTTGTTCCGGCGTCTGGCAATTGATTTGCACTGCTCGAGTGGCGAGCGAGGTTAGCCAGGCCGCATTTTCCTGCGATTTGGTGAGCTTATTACCGCGCACGATAAGCAGCAGGTCGTCATGCAACAGGCTCACCAGCGTGTTCATTTGCTCGTTAATTGCCGCATTCGGGCCATTTTCAGGCAACAACAGCAATAGCGTCTGACGGCTGGCGAACAGGCTCATTGCCTGACAAAGTGAAAATAACTCGCCCCAGTCGGTGCTGGTATCGAGCGTAAAAGTATGGTGTTCGATAAAGCCTTCACCGACGGCGGCATGCCGTATGGCGTCCTGGCTTTCCTGGAGAAAGAGGGGGTCATTACCGAGCAGGAGATACGCCGCGCGCAGCCCTTCAGAGAGCTGCGCGCGGAGTTGTTCTGGGTACAACCGAATCATCAGTTACCCAGAGTCGTCGAAACGCGAGGGCTTTCAGCCGGGGTAGTGGCTGTTGTCTCTTCGCTTTCTTTAACATCTGCAATGTGCACGCTTGGCAGTTTACGAATCAGCTGCTCTGCGGCTTTCTGGTACATCTCCTGGATGATGATGCCTTCTTCGTTGTCTTTGGCCAGCGCTTTTTGCGGGTTATCAAAGAACGAACGATAGACCTTGGTCGTGATTGGGAAGATATCCTGTCCTGGAATCAGTACCGTGGCATTGACGGTCATCACCATCTGGTATTCCGCCGTCTGACCGTTCTGGAAGACCGATGCCGTATCCTTTTGAATACCGCTTGAGCCCAGACGCAGTGACGGAACATCCTTACGCAGCGTACTTGGATCCAGCAGCGTAATATCATTGCTCCGCAACTGCTCGCGCACCGCACGGCTTAATGGGCCGTTTGGATCGCTTGACTGCAGGATCAAGGTTTTCATTTCGTCCGGCACCTGCGTCGTACTGCGCAAATGCCAGCCACATCCAGCGGTGACCAGCACCGCCAAAGATAACAACAATGTTGTCAGATATCGCACGCTTCCTCCCGCGCTTAGCCAACGACCAGGTTAAGCAGCTTGCCCGGAACGTAAATCACTTTACGTACGGTCACGCCCTCAAGGTATTTTGCTACCAGGTGTTCCTGGCCTGCACGTTCACGAACTTGTTCTTGGGTTGCATCAACGGCGACGGTGATTTTACCGCGGACTTTACCGTTAACCTGCACGACGACCAGCGTGGTGTTTTCCACCATCGCTTTTTCGTCAGCAACCGGCCACGGTGCATTGTCGATATCGCCTTCGCCGCCCAGTTCCTGCCACAGAGTAAAGCAGACGTGAGGGGTGAACGGGTTAAGCATACGCACAACGGCCAGCAGCGCTTCCTGAATCAGGGCGCGGTCTTGCTCGCCTTCCTGCGGTGCTTTCGCCAGCTTGTTCATCAGCTCCATAATCGCCGCGATGGCGGTGTTGAAGGTCTGACGACGACCGATATCATCAGTCACTTTAGCGATAGTTTTGTGAATATCACGACGCAGCGCCTGCTGATCTTCGCTCAGTGTATCAGCGTTCAGCGCGGCAACCGGGCCACGAGCGGTATGTTCAAATGCCAGTTTCCAGACGCGTTTCAGGAAGCGGTTTGCCCCTTCAACGCCGGATTCCTGCCATTCCAGAGTCATATCAGCCGGGGAGGCGAACATCATGAACAGACGTACGGTATCAGCGCCGTAACGTTCAACCATCACCTGCGGGTCGATGCCGTTGTTTTTCGACTTGGACATCTTGCTCATGCCGGTATACACCAGTTCATGACCTTCAGCATCCTGCGCCTTCACGATACGACCTTTTTCATCACGCTCAACGATAGCATCAACCGGAGAAACCCAGTTACGCTCGCCGTTGACGCCGACGTAGTAGAAGGCATCGGCCAGAACCATGCCCTGGCACAGCAGCTGTTTAGCCGGTTCGTCAGAGTTCACAAGGCCTGCATCACGCATCAGTTTGTGGAAGAAGCGGAAATACAGCAGGTGCATGATAGCGTGTTCAATACCGCCAATGTAGATATCAACCGGCAGCCAGTAGTTGGCGGCCTTAGAGTCCAGCATGCCTTCCTGATACTGCGGGCAGGTGTAACGCGCGTAGTACCATGATGATTCCATAAAGGTATCGAAGGTGTCGGTTTCACGCAGCGCAGGCATACCGTTAACGGTGGTTTTTGCCCACTCTGGATCGGCTTTGATTGGGCTGGTGATGCCGTCCATAACCACATCTTCCGGCAGAATAACCGGCAGCTGATCTTCTGGAGTTGGTAGCACGGTGCCGTCTTCCAGGGTGACCATTGGGATTGGTGCACCCCAGTAACGTTGACGGGAAACGCCCCAGTCACGCAGACGATAGTTAATTTTGCGCTCACCCACGCCTTTTTCGACCAGTTTGTCGGCAATAGCGTTAAAGCCTGCTTCGAAGCTCAGTCCATCAAATTCACCAGAGTTAAACAGTACGCCTTTTTCGGTCAGCGCCTGTTCACAAAGATCCGGGGCGGAGCCGTCAGCGGCGAGGATAACTGGTTTGATGTTCAGGCTGTATTTGGTCGCAAACTCGTAGTCGCGCTGATCGTGGCCCGGAACGGCCATCACGGCACCGGTGCCGTATTCCATCAGCACGAAGTTTGCTGCCCAGACTGGAATTTCTTCGCCAGTCAGTGGGTGAACCGCTTTAAAGCCAGTATCGACGCCTTTTTTCTCCATGGTCGCCATTTCGGCTTCGGCCATTTTGGTGTTACGGCATTCGTCGATGAAAGCAGCCAGTTCCGCGTTGTTCGAGGCGGCTTTTTGCGCCAGAGGGTGACCGGCAGCAACCGCCAGGTAAGTGGCACCCATAAAGGTGTCCGGGCGGGTAGTGTAAACGGTCAGCGTGTTGTCGTAGCCTTTCACGTCAAAGGTGATTTCGACACCTTCAGAACGGCCGATCCAGTTGCGCTGCATCGTTTTCACGGTGTCAGGCCAGTGATCCAGATTATCCAGATCGTTTAACAGTTCGTCAGCGTAAGCGGTGATTTTGATAAACCACTGTGGGATCTCTTTACGCTCGACTTTGGTGTCGCAGCGCCAGCAGCAGCCATCGATAACCTGCTCGTTAGCGAGAACGGTCTGGTCGTTCGGGCACCAGTTAACGGCGGACGTTTTCTTGTACACCAGGCCTTTTTTATACAGCTCGGTGAAGAATTTCTGCTCCCAACGGTAGTATTCCGGGGTGCAGGTTGCCAGCTCGCGGCTCCAGTCATAGCCAAAGCCCAGCATTTTGAGCTGGTTTTTCATGTACGCGATGTTGTCGTAAGTCCACGGAGCGGGCGCGGTATTGTTTTTTACCGCTGCACCTTCAGCCGGCAGGCCGAAAGCATCCCAGCCGATAGGCTGCAGGACGTTTTTGCCCAGCATACGCTGGTAACGAGCAATAACGTCGCCGATGGTGTAGTTACGGACGTGGCCCATGTGTAGTCGGCCAGAAGGATAGGGAAGCATCGACAGGCAGTAATACTTCTCTTTGCTCTCGTCTTCAGTAACTTCAAATGTGCGCTTCTCATCCCAATGAAGCTGGACTTTCGATTCTATCTCTTCCGGGCGGTATTGCTCTTGCATGGCAGCCAGTGATCCTGTTTTCAATGCAGCTACAAATGTAGCCAATAGATGTGATATTCCAGATCCGCATAGCATAGCCCAAACGCTCACGTCAAAACAGCCTTTCGCACGTTAAGCGGGTGAAAAGCTCAAGCCTTAAATTGTGAACTCTGTGGTGATGCTGGCAAAGCGAAAAGGAAATAACGGCTACTATTAGAGTAGGTTAACTAGCTGGGAGTGGAAACAATGAACAAGGTTGCTCAAATTTACCGGGAACTGGTCGCTACACTGACCGAACGCTTACGTAACGGCGAACGCGATATTGATACGCTGGTGGCCGAGGCGCGCGCGAAAGTGGCGCAAACCAGCGAGTTAACGCGCACTGAAATTGATGAACTTCTGCGCGCCGTTCGTCGCGACCTGGAAGAGTTCGCCATGAGCTATGGTGAAAGTCAGGAGGATGAGTCTGACAGCGTATTCCTGCGAGTGATTAAAGAGAGCATCTGGCAAGAGCTGGCGGATATTACCGATAAGACGCAGCTGGAGTGGCGCGAGGTGTTTCAGGATCTCAACCACCACGGCGTGTACCACAGTGGTGAAGTGGTGGGGCTGGGAAATCTGGTGTGCGAGAAATGCCACTATCACCTGGCGGTTTATACACCTGATGTGCTGTCACGTTGCCCGAAATGTGGACATGACCAGTTCCAGCGCAGGCCGTTTGAGCCATAGTAGATAATCCCGGCGGCGCTTCGCTTGGCCGGGCTACCTACAATGTAGCCCGGCCAAGCGAAGCGCCCCGGGAAAGACTCAGCCGTAAAACTTCAAACGCTCAGCCAACAAATCCACAAACGCCTGGCGATCAACATCAACCATCACCGTTGCATTTGGTTTATTCCCCGTCAGGAAGTAGTAATCCACGACCGTCATCCCCTGGGTATATTTGCCTTGGGTTTCCACGCCCACCCAGCGTTCAATGGTGGTAAACATCTCCGGCTTCAGCAGCCATGCAATGGTGCACGGATCATGCAGCGGTGCGCCGACAAATCCCCATTTCTCGTCTTTGTGGTACTCCATAAAGAAATCGAGTAATTCCGCCACGATGGTGGAGATAGGGTTGCCAATGGCGCGAAAACGTTCGGTGTCGGCGGCGTGGATTTGTGCTTTATGGGTTACATCAAGCCCGGCCATTACCACCGGGATCCCTGACTGGAAAACAATTTCAGCGGCTTCAGGATCAACGTAGATATTGAATTCAGCCGCCGGTGTCCAGTTACCCAGGCTCATGGCACCGCCCATGATGACGATGCGGTTGATTTTGGCATGAAGTTCCGGATGGCTATTGAGCAACAGCGCGACGTTGGTCTGCGGGCCGGTAGCGACGATGGTTACTGGATCCGGACTCTCACGCAGGGTTTTAGCCATCAGTTCGACGGCGGTGAAATTTTGCGGGGCGAACGACGGCTCCGGTAGCGCCGGGCCATCAAGACCACTCTCGCCGTGAACGTTATCGGCGATGATAAGCTCTCGCATCAACGGCTTCACGGCACCGCCAGCGACGGGAATATCCTGGCGCTTTAGCAAGGTGAGCATGCGCAGCACGTTACGCAGCGTTTTCTCCGGCGTCTGATTACCGGCGGAGGAGGTGATCGCTTTCACTTCAAGCTCAGGGGAGGCGAGGGCGAGTACAATGGCGATCGCGTCGTCATGACCCGGATCGCAATCAAGAATAATTGGCTGTGCCATAGCAGTTCCTTGTCAGCGTTGTTTTGTGACAAGGGTAAAGCTTGTATGTGGAATGAACGAGAATAGAAACCTGAAAGCGTGATGAGGTGCACGAATGAGTCGCCCGGCCAGGCAAAGCGCCGCCGGGATTTGGCACCGAGCTACCCCGGGGTCGGCGTAAACGCCTCGCCCGGGCTACTGTTTAGTGCAGAATTTTCGCGAGGAAGTCTTTTGCACGATCGGATTTCGGGTTGGCGAAGAACGCCTCTTTATCGGCATCTTCGACGATTTTGCCTTCATCCATAAAGATCACCCGGTTAGCCACTTTACGGGCAAAGCCCATTTCGTGGGTCACCACCATCATGGTCATGCCTTCGTTGGCAAGCTCTACCATAACGTCCAGCACTTCATTGATCATCTCAGGGTCGAGCGCGGAAGTCGGTTCATCAAACAACATGGCGACCGGATCCATACATAACGCGCGCGCGATGGCGACACGCTGCTGCTGGCCGCCGGAAAGCTGCGCCGGGAACTTATTGGCATGCGCCGAAAGCCCCACGCGTTCTAGTAGTTTTAATCCCTTATCGCGGGCGGCGGCTTTATCGCGTTTAAGCACTTTGACCTGCGCCAGTGTCAGGTTCTCGATAATCGACAAATGCGGGAACAGCTCAAAATGCTGGAACACCATGCCGACCTGAGAACGCAGCTTCGCGAGATCCGTTTTCTTATCGTTCACTTGGGTGCCGTTTACCTGGATCTCGCCTTGTTGCACCGGCTCCAGACCGTTAACGGTTTTAATCAGCGTCGATTTACCCGAGCCAGACGGCCCGCAAACCACCACCACTTCGCCTTTTTTCACTTGCGTGGAACAGTCGGTCAGCACCTGAAAGTGACCATACCATTTAGAAACATTTTTCAGGGTAATCATTGCACAGTCCTTTTCTTCAAATAGCTGACCAGCAGCGAGGCGCTAAGGCTAATCACAAAATAAACAAAACCTGCAAACAGGATCATTTCGACCTGAGTACCGTCACGCTCACCAATGGTCGAGGCGGTACGGAAGAAGTCCGCGAGGCTTAACACATACACCAGCGAGGTATCCTGGAACAGGACGATCCCTTGGGTGAGCAGCAGTGGAACCATCGCACGGAAGGCCTGCGGCAGAATAATGAGTTTCATTGACTGCCAGTGGGTCATTCCCAGCGCCAGCGCTGCGCTCGATTGCCCGCGTGAGATACTCTGAATGCCGGCGCGGATGATTTCCGAATAGTAAGCCGCTTCAAACATCGAAAACGCCACCATTGCCGAAATCAGGCGGATATCGCTTTTTGGCGACAGTCCCAGCACGTTTTGCAGGAACCCTGGCACAATCAGATAGAACCACAGCAACACCATTACCAGCGGTATTGAACGGAAGACGTTGACGTAGGTTTTGGCAAACCAGGCGACAGGTTTAAACGTCGACAGCCGCATGACGGCCAGCAGCGTTCCCCAGACGATCCCGATAATAATCGCGGTGACGGTAATTTTAAGGGTGATGACCAGCCCGGCTAGCAGGTAGGGCATCGACGGGATGATAGAGCTCCAGTCAAATTCGTACATTATTTACCCCCCAGGTTGCCCGGCAGGCGAATTTTGCGTTCAACCAGAGCCATGACCAGCATAATAATGGCGTTTATCAATACATAAGCGAGGGTGATCGCCGTAAAGGATTCCCAGGCGTGTGCGGAGTAGTCCAGCAGTTTGCCCGCCTGCGCAGCCATATCCACGAGTCCGATAGTTGAGGCGATGGCCGAGTTTTTCACCAGGTTCATCATCTCGGAAGTCATCGGCGGGACGATAACGCGATAGGCGTTTGGCAGCAGGACATAGCGGTAGGCTTGCGGTAGCGTCAGCCCCATCGCCAGTGCAGCGCTTTTCTGCCCACGTGGCAGCGACTGAATCGCAGCACGTACCTGTTCGCAGACGCGCGCAGCGGTAAACAGACCCAGACAGATCATTGAGGAGAGGAAGAACTGAATGTTTGGATCCAGCTCCGATTTAAACCACATGCCGAGGTCTTCCGGCAGCAATTCCGGAACCACCAGATACCAGGTAAAGAACTGCACGATCAGCGGAACGTTACGGAACAGTTCGACGTAACAGGTGCCAAGTGACGACAAAAAACGATTAGGTACAGTACGCAAAATACCAAATAGCGAACCAACGAGAAAAGCGATAATCCATGCGGTAATAGAAAGGGCGACGGTGACCTGAAAACCGCTCCAGAGCCAGCCGAGATAGGTTGTGTTGCCGAAAGGAGCGTCTTGTAAAAAGATACCCCAGTTCCAGTCTATGGACATAAATAAACTCCTGGAAAAAAAAGGGTAGCAGGAACTCTCCTGCTACCCTCGAAGATTGTAGAACAGCGTTTTGCGGTATTCAGGTCAGGTGGGGAACGACCACCTGACTTATAGTCTGTCCGTGCTGAACCACAATCGAGAGGGCAGATAATTCCGCCCCGTTTTTCTAATTAGTTAAGTGCTTTGTCATTTGGCGTTTTGAACAGCGCTTTCATCTCTTCAGACAGCTCGAAGTTCATGTTCAGGTTTTTCGGTGGGATTGGGTTTTTGAACCACTTATCAAACCATTTCGCCGCTTCGCCAGAGGTCTGCGCCTGAGCGATGGTGTCGTCCATCAGCTTTTTGAAGTCTGGGTCATTTTTACGCAGCATACAGCCGTAGGCTTCCTGAGATTGTGGCTTGCCGACGATCTCCCAGTTGTCTGGTTTTTTGGCTTTCGCGCGCTCACCCGCTAACAGGGCATCATCCATCATAAAGGCAACGGCACGACCGCTTTCCAGGGTACGGAAGGAGTCACCGTGGTCTTTGGCGCTGATGATGCGCATATCCATTTTCTGCTCGTCATTCAATTTGTGCAGCAGAATCTCGGAGGTGGTGCCGGAAGTCACGACAACCGCTTTCCCCTTCAGGTCAGCGAAATCTTTAACATCACCGCCTTTTTTCGCCAGCAGACGGGTACCGACCACGAAGATGGTGTCAGAGAAGGCCGCCTGTTTCTGGCGTTCAACGTTGTTGGTGGTTGAACCACATTCAAAATCGAAGGTGCCGTTTTGCAGCAGCGGGATACGGTTTTGCGAAGTGATAGGAATCAGCTTCACTTCCAGTTTCGGGTTGTTGAGCTTTTTCTTGATAGCTTCAACGATGGCGTTGGAGTAGTCCTGAGAGTAACCCACGACTTTTTGTTGGTTGTCGTAATAGGAGAACGGTACGGATGATTCACGGTGACCGACAACGATAACGCCGTTCTTCGCGATTTTATCCAGCGTCGAACCCTGCGTAGCAGGCTTTGCGTCTTCTGCGTGTGCCAGACCTGCGGTGACACCCATGACCAGCATGGCAGCGGCCAGTTTACGTAATTGCATGTCCAACTCCTTTATCCTCTGCATCGGCCAGGATGCATTGATACCCATTGTGATTGTTGTGTTGTTATAGGCTGTGCTTTTAGCGTGCAGCGTTATGTGTGTTTGTTAGCATTTAGTTTGGCTTAATGTAAAGATTTTGCTGCTTTATTGTTTATTTTTGCGAAGCGCGCCGCACCACTTTGAGGCAAAAAAGGTCGTTTGCACGATAATGGTGCTACCGATGTCTTTTGGTGGTGCAACCGGGTTGCGCTAAGTGATGAGGTGCAGCCTCTTGATTATATTAAGCAAGTGGCGTGCCAGAATGGACTTCAGAAGGGGGAGTTGCGAGCGAAAAGGGTTTTGTAGGTCTGATAAGCGCAGCGCCATCAGGCATGGTGCCGAACGACTGCCGGATGGCGGCGTACCGCCTTATCCGGCCTACATTCGATAGTGCAATGTGTTACTTGCGGCGCTGACGCAGGCTCATCACCAGTGCACCAAAACCAAACAGTGCGGTAATTAGCCACAGTGTCCAGTCACCGGTACGCGCATACGGCGTTAAGCCCGTCGTTGGCGTCACTTTGGTGGTCAGAACCTGGCGGGTAAACTGCGGGATCATCGCCTGAATCTCACCGCGTGGGCCAATCACAGCGGTAATGCCGTTGTTGGTGCTACGCAGCAGTGGACGAGCGAGCTCCAGCGCACGCATTCGCGCCATCTGGAAGTGCTGCCACGGGCCGATGGACTTACCAAACCATGCATCGTTAGAAATGGTCAGCAGGAAGTTGGTGTCCGGGCGGAAATTATCACGCACCTGCTGACCGAGAATAATCTCGTAGCAGATAGCCGCCGTCAGCTTCAGGTTATGTGCCTGCAGCTGTGGCTGGACATACGGTCCACGGCTGAATGACGACATCGGCAGGTCGAAGAACGGTGCTAACGGACGCAGGATGGATTCCAGCGGCACAAACTCACCAAACGGAACCAGGTGATTTTTGTTGTAGCGATTCTTCGACTCATAGCTGTACGGGCTATCTTTGCCCAGTGTGATGATGGTGTTGTAGGTGTCGTAACGATTCTGCTGGTTGAGGCGTGAATCCACAATACCGGTAATCAGCGTACTGTTTTTCGCCCGCAGAAGATCGTCCATCATGCTCAGGAAGCGCTGCTGGTTAATCTCCAGATCGGGAATCGCCGACTCTGGCCAGATAATCAGCTCGGATTTGCCCATCACTTTTTCGGTAGCGTCGAGATAAACCTTCAACGTATTGAGCAACTGATTTTCATCCCACTTCAGCGCCTGTGGAATATCACCCTGGACCATCGAAACCTGAGTGGTTTTATCGGTCTGAAGCGTATACCACTGGATGTAACGCAGCGGGAATGGCAGGGCAAATAACACCACGCCAACCGCCAGCGGACGCCAGTTGCGGGTGACCAGCGCTAGCGCCAGCAGACCGCTCACCGCCATCAGCAGGAAGTTAATCGCGCCGACACCCATGACGGGTGCCAGCCCTTTCAGCGGGCCGTCAATCTGGCTATAGCCAAACTGCAGCCATGGGAAGCCGGTTAGCACCCAGCCGCGCAGGAACTCGGTGAGCTGCCAGACGACTGGCGCGGCGATAGCCATGCGTACCCAGTTCGTCTTCGGCCACAGGCGCGACAAAATCCCCGCGAACAGACCGGTATACAGCGAGAGATAACCCGCCAGCAGGACGACGAGGAAGACATTGACCGGGCCCGGCATACCGCCAAACTGGGCAATACTGACGTAGACCCAGTTAATGCCGGCACCGAACAGACCAAAGCCCCACGCATAACCGATTGCGGCGGACTGCACTGGCCGACGGTTGAGCGTCAGGGCCTGCAGACCGAACAGTGAAATTATCGCAGCAGGCCAGATGTCATAAGGAGAAAAAGCCAGCGTTCCGCTGGCTCCGAAAAGTAGCGCCAGCAGCAGACGAATGCGCTGGCGTTCAAGCAATGAGGCAAATGCCATGGAGATTATTCATCCAGTTTCGGTTGTGGGGAATCGTCCGGGATTTTAACGTGAACCTGAATAATACGACGGCTATCCGCCATGGCGACCTTAAACTGGTAACCATCAATGTCGATGGTTTCGCCGCGTGCGGGCAGATGACCAAAGGCCTGCATCACCAGTCCGCCGATAGTATCAACTTCATCATCGTTGAAATGAGTACTGAACGCGTCGTTGAAGTCTTCAATCGAGGCCAGTGCGCGAACCGTCCAGGTGTGACGGCTGAGCTGACGGAAGTCGATATCGTCTTCTTCGTCATACTCATCTTCAATTTCACCCACGATCAGTTCAAGAATATCTTCAATCGTCACCAGTCCAGAGACGCCGCCAAACTCATCGATAACGATGGCCATATGGTAGCGCTGGGAGCGGAATTCCTTGAGCATACGGTCAACCCGTTTGCTTTCCGGTACGACAACCGCGGTGCGTAACACTTTATCCATGCTGAAAGCTTCAGAATCGCTGCGCATAAACGGCAGCAGGTCTTTGGCCATCAGAATCCCTTCAATGTGATCTTTGTCCTCGCTGATAACCGGGAAACGCGAGTGGGCGGACTCAATAATGACATCGAGACATTCGTCCAGGGTTTGGTTGCGTTTTAGGGTGATCATTTGAGAGCGCGGGATCATGATGTCGCGGACGCGTTGGTCAGCGATATCCATTACCCCTTCAAGCATGTCGCGCGTATCTTCATCGATAAGCTCGTTCTGCCCGGAATCACGGATCAGCGCCAGGAGATCGTCACGGTTTTTCGGTTCACCGTGGAAGAGCTGGCTGAGTAAGAGGGAGAAGAATCCCTTTTTGCTGTTTACTGTGTCACTACTGTGTGAATTGTCGTCGCTCATGGCGTCGTTTGGGTTCTCATGTTGGATTAATTGTCGCTCGTCGCGCGTAAATTCAGCGCCGGACGGCATGTATGGCCTGATGGCGTTTACGCTTATCAGGCCTACAAAATGCATGAATGTAGGCCGGATAAGGCGCAAGCGCCGCCATCCGGCAAGCTACTATTCAGCAATCTTCTCGGAAATGTACGGATCCTCATAGCCGAGAGCAAGCATTATCTCTGTCTCAAGGCTTTCCATCTCTTCCGCTTCTTCATCTTCGATATGGTCATAGCCCAGCAAATGCAGGCTACCGTGGACCACCATGTGCGCCCAGTGTGCTTCCAGCGGCTTGCCCTGTTCAGTGGCCTCACGCTCTACTACTTGACGACAAATAATCAGATCGCCCAGCAGCGGCAGCTCGATGCCCGGTGGGGCTTCAAACGGGAATGACAGCACGTTGGTGGGCTTATCCATACCGCGGTAGGTAAGGTTTAGCTCATGGCTTTCCGCAGTATCGACCAGGCGAATGGTCACTTCGGACTCGGCCTGGAACTGAGGAATAACGACATCCAGCCACTTCTGGAACTGACTTTCTTCTGGCAAACCGGTGTTATCTTCACAGGCCAACTGGAGATCGAGGATCACCTGACTCATTTCTGCTCCTGCGCCTGAGCGTCGCGTTTACGTTCTGCGGCCTGCTCGGCTTTACGTTTTTGATCGGCTTCTTCCCACGCCTCATAGGCATTCACGATACGGGCAACCACCGGATGGCGGACCACGTCTTCGCTGTGGAAGAAGTTAAAGCTAATTTCATCGACTTCGGCCAGCACTTCAATGGCGTGACGCAGGCCAGATTTAGTGCTGCGCGGTAGGTCAATCTGGGTGATATCACCGGTAATGACCGCTTTTGAGTTAAATCCGATACGGGTCAGGAACATCTTCATCTGTTCGATGGTGGTGTTCTGGCTCTCATCGAGAATAATAAAAGCATCGTTTAAGGTACGACCGCGCATATAGGCCAGCGGAGCCACTTCAATCACGTTGCGTTCTATTAGTTTCTCAACCTTCTCAAAGCCGAGCATCTCGAACAGCGCGTCATACAGCGGACGCAGGTAAGGATCGACTTTCTGGCTCAGGTCGCCCGGCAGGAAGCCGAGTTTTTCACCGGCTTCCACCGCCGGACGGGTCAGCAGAATACGACGGATTTCCTGACGCTCCAGCGCATCCACCGCCGCGGCAACCGCCAGGTAAGTTTTACCGGTACCCGCAGGGCCCACGCCAAAGGTAATGTCGTGGTCGAGAATATGCGCGATGTACTGCGCCTGGTTTGGCGTGCGCGGCTTAATCACCCCGCGCTTGGTTTTGATATTGATAGCTTTACCGTACTCCGGCACGCTATCGGCGCTCTGTTCCAGCACGCGGGCTTCTTTAATCGCCAGATGGATCTGTTCAGGCTCAATATCCTGAATCTGGCCGCGCATTGGTGCAGTGTCAACATACAGGCTGCGCAGAATATCGGCAGCGGCGGTCACGCAGATGGCGCGTCCCGTCAGTTTGAAATGGTTATCGCGGCGGTTGATTTCGATGCCCAGTCGTCGCTCCAGCTGTTTGATGTTGTCATCAAACGGGCCGCACAGGCTCAGCAGACGGGCATTGTCGACTGGCTCCAGGGTAATTTCGCGAGTGTCTATGTTCAAACTGTTCCTCTTATGCATGAGTTGCCGGAAGGCTTACGATTACCGGCTGATAAAGGAATTATTCACGCCACAGTAAAAAGGCGCAAGCGTTGCAATAAATATGGGGATAGCAGGGAAAAATACAAGGCCCGCCAGAATTGACGAGCCATGAAGATTAAGGCTGATAAATGCCGACGCCTGAATCGCTTTCTTTACGGGTACGGGCAATCACCGACTCCGGCGATTCCACGATGCGCAGACCCATCTCGTCTTCGGTACGTACTAGCTTACCGCGTACGGAGTTGGTGTAAACATCGACGATTTCAACATCCACAAATTTACCGATCATATCCGGCGAACCTTCGAAGTTGACCACCCGGTTGCATTCGGTGCGCCCGGTCAACTCCATAATGCTCTTACGCGAGGTGCCTTCCACCAGAATTCGCTGGACGGTGCCGAGTAAACGGCGGCTCCAGGCCATAACCTGTTGGTTGATGCGTTCTTGCAAAATATACAGGCGCTGCTTTTTATCCGCTTCAGGGACATCGTCAACCATATCTGCCGCTGGCGTACCCGGGCGGGCTGAGAAGACGAAGCTGAAACTGACGTCGAAGTTGACGTCGGCAATCAGCTTCATGGTCTGCTCAAAGTCCTGGTCAGTTTCACCGGGGAAACCGACGATAAAGTCAGAGCTAATCTGGATATTCGGGCGTGCTTCGCGCAGCTTACGGATAGTGGACTTGTATTCCAGCGCCGTGTGGGTACGTCCCATCAGGTTCAGTACGCGGTCAGAACCACTCTGAATCGGCAGATGCAGGAAGCTCACCAGCTCCGGCGTATCGCGATAAACGTCGATAATATCGTCGGTAAATTCGATAGGGTGGCTGGTGGTAAAGCGCACGCGGTCAATGCCGTCAATGGCGGCGACCAGACGCAGCAGTTCGGCAAAGGAGCCGGTTGTACCATCGTAGTTCTCACCACGCCAGGCGTTGACGTTCTGCCCCAGCAGGTTCACTTCACGCACACCTTGAGCTGCCAGTTGGGCAATTTCAAACAGGATGTCATCGCAGGGACGGCTGACTTCTTCACCACGGGTGTAGGGAACCACGCAGTAGGTACAGTATTTATTGCAGCCTTCCATGATGGAAACAAACGCGGTTGGGCCGTCGGCGCGTGGCTCAGGCAGGCGGTCAAACTTTTCAATTTCCGGGAAGCTCACGTCGATAACCGGGCGGCGGTTATCACGTACGGCGTCGATCATTTCAGGGAGACGGTGCAAGGTCTGTGGGCCAAAAATAATATCCACGTAGTGCGCACGTTGGCGGATAAGTTTGCCTTCCTGTGAGGCGACGCAACCGCCCACCCCAATAATAAGCTTTGGATTTTTTGCTTTAAGTAATTTCCAGCGGCCTAATAGGTGGAAGACTTTTTCCTGAGCTTTCTCACGAATTGAGCAGGTGTTCAGCAGCAATACGTCTGCTTCTTCTGCCACCTCGGTCAGTTTATAGCCGTGAGTGGCATCCAGCAGATCGGCCATCTTTGATGAATCGTACTCGTTCATCTGACAGCCCCAGGTTTTAATATGGAGTTTTTTTGTCATCGACTTGCTCTTGCTCGATTAGAAATTGCCAACATTGCAGGGCGCGTATTGTAATGCTTTGATGCGATGGTGACCAGTGTGACGGTTATTGGCCTCAAGTCCGGAAAAGTCCGGTAAACTTAAGAGATTCAGGTTTAAGGATAATAAATGATGACAATCCTACACACAGACGTTGCCGTCGTCGGCGGTGGTATGGTCGGTGGAGCACTGGCATTGGGGCTGGCGCAGAACGGTTTTACCGTTACCGTGCTGGAAAAAAGTGCGCCGCCGGATTTCGACCCCTCTTCACCGCCGGATGTGCGAATCTCTGCCATTAGTGCTTCCTCTGTCGCTTTATTACGCAGTCTGGGTGTGTGGGATGCGGTGCTGGCCATGCGCGCGCACCCGTGGCGTCGTCTTGAAACATGGGAGTGGCAGAACGCGCACGTGGTCTTCGATGCGTCAGAGCTAAAGCTGCCAAATCTAGGGTTTATGGTTGAGAATAACGTCCTGCAACACGCGCTTTGGCAGGCACTGGCAGCGCATCCGCAGGTCACGCTGCGTGAGGGCACGACGCTCAACAATATGTCCCCAGAGGGGGAGGGACATGTGCTGCGCCTGGCAGACGGGAGCGAGATTCACGCGAAGTTGGTGGTGGGGGCCGATGGCGCGCTGTCACAGGTTCGTCAACAGGCGGGTATCGGCATTCACGGCTGGCAATATCCGCAATCCTGTATGTTGATTACCGTGAAATCCGAAAATGAACCCGGGGACAGTACCTGGCAACAGTTTTCACCCACCGGGCCGCGGGCCTTTTTACCGCTGTTTGAAAAATGGGCCTCGTTGGTGTGGTATGACACTCCGGCGCGGATCCGCCAGTTACAGTCATTATCGATGCCGCAGCTTCAGCGAGAAATCGCGAACCACTTCCCGGAACGTTTAGGTCATGTCACGCCAGTCGCTGCTGGAGCCTTCCCACTGACACGCCGTCATGCTCAGCAATATGTGCAGCCAGGTCTGGCGCTGGTGGGCGATGCAGCCCATACCATTCATCCGCTGGCGGGGCAGGGGGTAAACTTGGGCTACCGCGATGTTGATGCGCTTTTGGATGTACTGGCCAATGCACGTAGTGTCGGTGAAAACTGGGCCAGTCTGTCGGTGCTGCAACGTTATCAGGCGCGTCGTCGGGTGGACAATTTGCTGATGCAAAGCGGCATGGATCTTTTCTACGCCGGATTCAGTAACGATCTTGGGCCGTTACGTGTGTTGCGAAACGTTGGCTTGATGGCTGCGCAGCGTGCGGGCGTTTTAAAGCGTCAGGCGTTGAAATACGCGTTAGGGCTGTAAAAGTTCGAACGATGGGCCCTCCCGGCGGCGCTGCGCTTGGCCGGGCTACCAGTGGGCGTAGCGCCATCCGGCCTATGTGTTGTAGGTGTTTACAGTATCTACAAGTCCATGTAGCCCGGCCAAGCGCAGCGCCGCCGGGAAGGCTACGCACTCAAAACAGCCGAGCCAGCATCGCCATCTTCTTTTCCCCGTTCAGCATAAAACCCTGGCACCACACGGTACCCGTGTCGGTTGTCAGATTTTCGCACTGCCATCGATTCGCGATAACCCGATACAAAGCGCTCACGCTGCTGACAGCGAAAACAAGCAGACAAACCAGTGCAAACATGGCAGCAATTGCATTTGCCCCATTGGTATAGTCGCACACCAGTATGACGATACAGGCAATTTGCAGGCAGAGTTTGCCGCTAAAACAGGCGATAAAAAACTTTCGCAACCGGGCCTGTGAAAAGAAGCAGGGATTCTTTAGCACTGACCGTTGCTCCTGAGCGGGGAAACCGTGGATATAAGTTGTCCACTGTGAATTTTCCGCGAGTATCAAGGCTTGCCCGGATTCATTGAGCGTATGCAGGCGCATTGAGATCATGATAGGAAAGATAACGCCAACCAAAACGAAATAGCTGATAAGCGCGGAGATCCCGACAAAGTGAAGCCCTACGGCGATGAGGAAAAGCAGCAGGGTAATCATACGCATAAAAAAAGAGGAAAAACCTGATAGTTCATTGCAAGATCCCTTTTGCGGTAAACCTGCAATCTAGCATTGGGTAAAACGGTAAGAGAATAGCGGCGGGGGATTTTTCAGAATACATCAAAACGAAAAAAGCTCGCCGAAGCGAGCTTTTCGAATATGGCTGGGGTACGAGGATTCGAACCTCGGAATGCTGGTATCAGAAACCAGTGCCTTACCGCTTGGCGATACCCCAACGGGTGCGTTCACAATATGAACGGCTTTGAAAATGGCTGGGGTACGAGGATTCGAACCTCGGAATGCTGGTATCAGAAACCAGTGCCTTACCGCTTGGCGATACCCCAACAATTTTTTTTCGAATTTATCGATGTTTTCGAGAAATTCTGAATTTGGTGGCTACGACGGGATTCGAACCTGTGACCCCATCATTATGAGTGATGTGCTCTAACCAACTGAGCTACGTAGCCGGTACTATTTTTTTTCTTCGATGGCTGGGGTACCTGGATTCGAACCAGGGAATGCCGGTATCAAAAACCGGTGCCTTACCGCTTGGCGATACCCCAATACCGTCGCGGCAATCCGCAAATATCGAAGAAAAATGGCTGGGGTACCTGGATTCGAACCAGGGAATGCCGGTATCAAAAACCGGTGCCTTACCGCTTGGCGATACCCCATCCGTGCAACGCTTACGGGTGAATGGTGCGGGAGGCGAGACTTGAACTCGCACACCTTGCGGCGCTAGAACCTAAATCTAGTGCGTCTACCAATTTCGCCACTCCCGCAAAAAAAGATGGTGGCTACGACGGGATTCGAACCTGTGACCCCATCATTATGAGTGATGTGCTCTAACCAACTGAGCTACGTAGCCATCTTTTTTTCGCGCTACCTTATCGGCGTTGCGGGGCGCATTATGCTTATTGAGCCTAATACCGTCAACACCTTTTTCAATGAAATTCACTGGAATGTGACTGTTTGGTTAGGTTGCGAACAGCCTGGCGCAATATTCGGCAATTATTGGTCGTTTCGCGTTATTAACGAATATGATACGTCCAATAAAAAAGCCCCTATGTACCATAGGGGCCTGAAAACGAAAGTGACTTATAGACTTACTGATATGCAGACTGGTGGACACCTACCGCGCGTCCTGAAGGATCGTCCATGGTTTTGAACGCTTCATCCCACTCAATCGCTTTTGCGGAAGAGCAGGCAACGGACGGGCCGCCCGGTACACATTCTGCGGCACTAGGCACCGGGAACAGCTCCTCAAAGATTTCGCGGTACAGATAGCCTTCTTTTGAGGTTGGCGTGTTGTACGCGAAGCGGAAGTGCGCGGTCTCCAGTTGCTGATCGGTTACCTGTTTTGCCGCTACTTCTTTGAGCGTATCAATCCAGCTGTAGCCCACGCCGTCGGAGAACTGTTCTTTCTGACGCCATGCTACGCTTGCTGGCAGATAGGATTCAAAGCATTCACGCAGCACGTGTTTTTCCATTTTGCCGTTGCCGCACATTTTGTCCTGCGGGTTGATGCGCATGGCCACGTCGAGGAATTTTTTATCCAGGAACGGTACGCGCGCTTCCACACCCCAGGCGGACATCGCTTTGTTGGCGCGAGCACAGTCGTACATATGCAGCGCCTGCAGCTTACGGACGGTCTCTTCATGCAACTCTTTGGCGTTTGGCGCTTTATGGAAGTACAGGTAGCCGCCAAACACTTCATCAGAACCTTCGCCGGACAGCACCATCTTGATGCCCATCGCTTTGATTTTACGCGACATCAAATACATCGGCGTCGAGGCGCGAATGGTGGTCACGTCATAGGTTTCGATGTGGTAAATCACATCACGAATCGCATCCAGACCTTCCTGCACGGTAAAGTGAATCTCGTGGTGTACGGTGCCGAGATGGTTTGCCACTTCCTGCGCTGCTTTCAGGTCAGGAGAACCCACCAGGCCGACCGCGAAGGAGTGCAGCTGTGGCCACCAGGCCTCTGAACGTTCCTGATCTTCCACACGTCGGGCGGCGTATTTCTTGGTGATAGCAGAGATAACCGAAGAATCCAAACCGCCGGACAGCAATACGCCGTAGGGTACGTCGGACATCAGGTGGCTTTTAACGGAATCTTCCAGCGCCTGACGCAGTTCGTTTTTATCGGTCACGTTATCTTTCACCGCGTCGTAGTCGAACCAATCACGTTGATAGTACTGGCGGATTTCACCGTCTTTGCTCCACAGATAGCTGCCTGCCGGGAATTCCTGAATAGTGCGGCATACCGGCGTCAGCGCTTTCATTTCAGACGCTACGTAGAAGTTACCGAATTCGTCATGGCCCATATACAGCGGGATAATGCCGATGTGGTCGCGGCCAATCAGGTAAGCATCCTTTTCGCTGTCGTACAGTACGAACGCAAACATCCCTTCCAGCTCGTCGAGGAAGTCCGGGCCTTTTTCCTGATACAGCGCGAGAATCACTTCGCAGTCTGAACCGGTCTGGAACTGGTAGCGGTCAGCGTATTCAGCACGCAGCGCTTGATGGTTGTAGATTTCACCGTTAACTGCCAGAGCGTGCGTTTTCTTTTCGTTATACAGCGGCTGAGCACCGGCGTTGACGTCAACTATCGACAGGCGCTCATGCGCCAGAATCGCTTTATCACAGGCGTAGACACCGGACCAGTCCGGGCCACGGTGGCGCATCAGGCGGGAAAGTTCCAGCGCTTTTTTACGCAGCTCGCCCGCGTCAGTTTTAATATCCAATACACCGAAAATAGAACACATAGACTTCTCCGTTAACCCTGTGGTGTTGTGCTGTTTAATTGTGTGGCGCTGCGCAATCGCGGTGCCTTTGCATAACTAAAAAAATGCCGGAAAGGGCGGATGGGCGCAAGGCTTTTCCGGGGGTAATGAGAAAAAATTCAATAGGTGTTGTTGAATACTAAAAAATACGTATGTGAAACCTTCTGTTATTGATGAATCTTCAATTAAAACCGTTTTTTATTAATGATTCTATTTTTATATTCCTTAAATACCCCCGCAGACGTCAAACTACGGGGGAAATGAGGCTACGCCACACCAAACGGCCAGATGTCCTGCACCGTTTTATAAAGGATTTGTTGCCTGTCCTGCGGTGACAGCCACGCAAGATGATCGCGATAGAGCGCCACCGCTTGGGCATAGCTGAGCTTGTTCAGGCAGATAGGCCAATCGGTACCCCACATGAGGCGCTGTGGACCAAACGCGTCGAACACCTGCTTGACCTGTCGCGCAGCGTCAGAATACGGGTAGGGCTGCTGGGAGAGCGACCACATATGTGAAATCTTCACATATACGTGAGGATAGCGGGCCAGCGCCAGTAGCTTGTTCAGCTCATCAGGTTGATTGAGCGGTGAGTCGGCCATATGGTCGATAACCACCGTCAATTCTGGGTTCTGCTCAATCCACGTTATCAAATCGGGCATCCTACTGGGGGCCGCCAGAATGGTCATCGGCACTTTCAGGTCGGCAGCCTGACGCCAGAGCAGTTTCATCAGCGGCCCACGGATCCAATCGCCGTCGGCCTTATCGGATGGACTCAGGCGCACGCCGCGAAAACCGTCTTCAGTCGTCAGACGTGCCAGATGCTCCGGTGCGGCTGGGTCTTCCGGGTTAACGCGGCAGATCCCCTGAAATTTATCCGGATACTGGCGCAGGACATCAGCCAGATAGCGGTTATCCCAGCGGTAGTGAATTACCTGCACGATGACGGTGCGTGCAACGCCATTGGCCGCCATCAGGTCGAGCAGCATTTCGGCGGTAAAATCCTGCGGCGGCGTTTTACGGTCTTTGGCGTAGGGATAGCGTGGGTCGGTTTTCCAGACGTGGACGTGAGAATCAATCATCAACGGGGATGGAATGGCAGCGAACGCCGGGCGCAGTGCACAGGCCAGCGGTAACGCTGTGCTGGCGGCAAGGAATTGACGACGGCTAAGCATGATTATCTCCATTGCATCGCTCACAGGCAGCCCTGAGGGTGTCAGAGGTGGTATTTATTGTTGGGCTTTGCGGGCGGATGCGTGAGCTGACGAGCTACTATAAATCGCGGATAAGCAAGATGATTTAGACCAATGCCCAAGGCAACAGCGTTTTTATTGGTAGGTAAAACATGCGCCTGTGAGCCCGCTCACGCTTGATCTCGTGGGCGATGTTTGGTTATGGGTAATAAATAGACCGTGGCGGCGAATTTAATTACCCATTTACACTGGCGGCTGTTTTAGAGAATGTCGATTTCCGCAACTGACGGATAAATCCACGATGGTCTGAACGGCATATTATCGATGTCATCCACGGTAGAGACTCCGGAGAGGACCAGAATCGTCTCAAGCCCAGCCTGGAAACCCGCCAGAATATCGGTACGCAGATTGTCGCCGACGATGACGGTCTGCTCGGAATGCGCCTGCATCTTGTTTAGTGCGGCGCGGATGATCCACGGACTTGGCTTGCCAACGATAAACGGTTTACGGCCTGAAATTTTTTCGATGCCGGCACAAAGTGCGCCACAGGCCGGGTAATAGCCGCGACCGTGCGTATCTGGGTTTGTTGCGATGAAGCGTGCACCATTAGCCACAAAGAATGCCGCTTTGTGCATCATTTCCCAGTTAAAAGAACGGGTCTCACCCACGATAACGAAGTCTGGGTTGACGTCGGTAATAGTGAAGCCAGCTTTATAGAGTTCGTGGATCAATGCACCTTCGCCGACAACGTACGCTTTTTTTCCTTCCTGGCGACGCAGGAAATCGGCTGTTGCCATGGCGGAGGTATAAAACACGCTGTCAGGCACATCGATGCCTGCGGTGGCGAAGCGGTTCGCCAAATCCTGACCTGTCTGCGAAGGGTAGTTGGTCAGACAAAGAAACGGCATACCTTTTTCGAGTACGCGTGCAACGAATTCCGCCGCGCCCGGCACGGCAACGTTGTCGTGCATCAGCACGCCGTCAATATCACAGATTACATTCTCAATGGTCATGGACTACCTGGCGTTTGTTTTAAAGAGGCGTAATTATACACGTTATCCAGGGCGTTGCCTCTTACGGCTAACCTTCCAACAAATGTTGTAACAGGATACCGTTGAGCATTGCGCGCTTGACCAGCGCAAACGCGCCAATCGCTGAGCGATGGTCAAGAGTGGAGCGCACTACCGGCAGATTCTTGCGAAATGCTTTGAGTACCTGAGTATTGATGCAGCCTTCGATGGCGGGCAACAACACGCGATCGGCCTCGATAATCTCCCCGGCAATCACCACTTTTTGTGGGTTGAACAGGTTAATGGCAATCGCAATGGTTTTGCCCAGATGGCGACCTACGTGCTCAATGACTTCAGTTGCCAGTGGGTCGCCTTTGTTTGCGGCCTTGCAGATGGTTTTGATGTGGCAGTCATCCAGCGTGACGCGGCTGTGATAGCCCTGCTCAAGCAGATGGCGGACGCGTTGTTCGATGGCGGCATTGGCGGCAACGGTTTCCAGACAGCCAAAGTTACCGCAGTGGCAGCGTTCGCCAAGCGGGTCGACCTGGATATGACCGATTTCACCCACGTTACCGTTACGACCGATAAATATCCGCCCGTTGGAGATAATGCCCGCGCCTGTTCCCCGGTGGACACGCACCAGAATGGAATCATCACAATCCTGACTTGCACCGAAGTAGTGCTCCGCTAGCGCCAGACTGCGGATATCGTGGCCGACAAAACAGGTGACGTTAAAGCGTTTTTGCAGCGCCTCGACCAAATGCCAGTTCTCGACCGGGATATGCGGCATGTAGCGAATTACCCCGCTTTCAGGATCCACAAGACCCGGCAGAATGACGGAAATGGCGATCAGTTCGCGAATTTTACGCTGATACGATTCAATAAACGTGGCGATAGTATTCAGCAGCGCGTGTTCCAGAGTCTCCTGGGTACGTTCCGGGAGTGGGAAATGCTCTTCCGCAACCACTTTGCTGCTCAGATCGTAGAGGGTGAGGGTGGTATCGTGACGGCCAAGACGAACGCCAATGGCATGGAAATGACGAGTTTCGGTAATGATCGAGATAGCGCGGCGGCCCCCGGTGGAGGCCTGCTGATCGACTTCTTTGATCAATCCGCGCTCGATAAGCTGACGCGTGATTTTTGTCACGCTGGCGGGCGCAAGCTGACTTTGCTCGGCAATCTGAATGCGCGAGATTGGCCCATGCTGGTCAATCAGGCGGTAAACGGCCGCACTGTTAAGCTGTTTTACGAGATCAACATTACCAATTTGAGCTTGTCCGCCTGATGTCATACTTTCTCTTACTCAGTAACGACCTCGTTGCCATTAACGATGGTCTTGATGATTTTAAAATCGTGGGTGAACGCAGTCAGGTTCGCCACTTTGCCCGGTGCAATGCTGCCTAACTGTTTGTCTACGCCAATGGCGCGGGCAGGGTAGAGGGTTGCCATACGCAGTACTTCGTCCAGCGCAATATTCGCGTGCAGAACCAGATTGCGTACCCCTTCGATCATCGTCAGGGAGGAGCCGCTCAATGTACCGTTTTCGTCAACGCACAGTCCGTTTCGGTAGTATATTGTTTTACCGGCAAAAATGAACTGCTCAATATTGGCACCTGCTGGCGCGGTGGCGTCGGTCACCAGGCACAGCTTGTCACCTTTTAAGCGCTTGGCGTTACGGATATTGATGTAGTCGACGTGCAGGCCGTCGGCGATGATACCGCAGTAAATTTCATCGGCATCAAGGATGGCGCCAGTCAGACCTGGTTCGCGGCCAGACATATACGGCATGGCGTTGAACAGGTGGGTGGCAAATGAGATCCCCGCACGGAAACCGATACGTGCCTCTTTCGCCGTGGCATTAGAGTGACCCGCAGACACCACGATACCGGCATTGACCAGCGCGGTGATGACTTCCGGGGCAACCATTTCCGGTGCCAGAGTAACTTTAGTGATGACGTCAGCGTTATCGCACAGGAACTGCACCAGCTCAGCATCGGGTTTACGCACGAAGCTTGGGTTGTGAGTGCCTTTTTTGACGATATTCAGCCATGGACCTTCAAGATGCAGACCCAGCGCCTGGTTTGGATGTTTTGCCAGGTACTCACGCATCACGTGCACACCCTGCTTCATCAGATCATCGCCGGCGGTGATGAGCGTTGGCAGGAAGTTGGTACAGCCCGATTTCTCGTTGGCTTTCTGCATGATTTCCAGCGTTTCAACGCTTACTGCTTCTGGCGTATCGTTGAACTGTACGCCGCCGCAGCCGTTAAGCTGAACGTCGATAAAACCAGGGGCGAGAATGGCGCCATTGACGGAACGCTGTTCGACGTTCGCGGGTACATCAGCCAGTGGACAAATACGTTCAATTAGGCCATCGGCGACGATAATCGCATGGTCATCCAGAATTTCGTGACCGGTATAAATCCGGCCATGGGTTAATGCATACATTACGACCCCCGGTGTTCAAAAATGTTGTCCCGCAGGCTGGCTACGGGACGGTAAGACATTACAGACCTTTGATATTTTCCGCTTCGAGTTCGTGGAAATATTTCAGCGTCTTGACCTTCAACTCCATGGTGGAAGGCTCATCGCACACGATCAGTGATTTCGGGTGCAGTTGCAGACAGGTAATGGTCCACATGTGGTTAACGTTGCCTTCAACTGCCTGTTGCAGGGCCAGCGCTTTGGTCGCGCCCTGTACCAGAATCATCACTTCTTCGGCATCCAGCAGGGTGCCTACACCGACGGTCAGCGCATATTTTGGTACCTGCGCGACATCACCATCAAAGAAACGTGAGTTGGCGACACGGGTTTCGTGAGTCAGCGTTTTGATGCGGGTACGTGAAGAGAGTGAAGAAGCCGGTTCGTTGAACGCGATATGGCCATCATTGCCAACGCCGCCCATAAACAGGTTAATTTTGCCGTAGGAGCGAATTTTTTCTTCATAGCGACGACATTCTGCATCAACATCTGGCGCATTGCCATTCAGCAGATTGATGTTTTCTGCTGGGATATCAATATGGTCAAAGAAATTGCGGTGCATGAAGGTGTAATAGCTTTCTGGGTGATCTTTTGCTAGCCCAACATATTCGTCCATGTTGAAGGTGACAACGTGTTTGAAGCTCACCTGGCCCGCTTTATGCATTCCCACTAGTTCTTTGTAGGTTGCCAGCGGAGTTCCACCGGTTGGCAGTCCAAGAATAAATGGACGGTCAGCGGTAGGTTTAAATGCGTTGATACGGTTAACGATGTGGCGAGCCGCCCATTTGCCGACTTGTTCAGCGTTAACAAGAGGAATCAGTCTCATTCTTCACCTCAATATGTAAAATATAAAAAGTTGGCGGATGGCGTCTCTATGTATTCTTAAGCTTAACCCGTTTACATCGACAGGGAGCAATCCGTTTTGATTTTTTGAATGATAAAATAAGTTTTCATGGTTAGCCAGTGAAAGGGAGTGGTGAGAACAATATTTGGTGACTATAGTCACAAAAAACACGTGTTTAATTTGCGATACGAATTAAACTTCCACACACTCATAATCCTGAAGAGGCGTGACTACAGTTTACAAGACATCGCAGTACCACGCTTTTTCGCACAATAAAAAATGGCTTAAATGAGCCGTGTCGGGGTCTCGTAGGGGGAATAAGATGAATATTTTAGGTTTTTTCCAGCGACTAGGTAGGGCATTACAGCTCCCTATCGCCGTGCTGCCGGTGGCGGCGCTGTTGCTGCGATTTGGTCAGCCAGATTTACTGAACGTGCCATTTATCGCGCAAGCGGGTGGCTCCATTTTCGATAACCTGGCGCTGATTTTCGCCATCGGTGTGGCATCTAGCTGGTCTAAAGACAGCGCCGGTGCAGCAGCGCTGGCAGGGGCCGTCGGTTATTTCGTTCTGACCAAAGCAATGGTTACCATCAACCCAGCCATCAATATGGGTGTGCTGGCGGGTATCATTACTGGTCTGGTCGCGGGTGCGACTTACAACCGTTGGTCTGGTATCAAACTGCCAGACTTCCTGAGCTTCTTTGGCGGCAAGCGCTTCGTGCCAATTGCCACTGGCTTCTTCTGTCTGGTGCTGGCGGCCATCTTTGGCTACGTGTGGCCACCGGTGCAGAACGCCATCCATGCCGGTGGTGAGTGGATCGTAGGTGCTGGCGCGCTGGGTTCTGGTATCTTTGGCTTCATCAACCGTCTGCTGATCCCAACCGGTCTGCATCAGGTACTGAATACTATCGCCTGGTTCCAGATTGGTGAATTCACCAACGCGGCTGGCGCGGTCTTCCACGGTGATATCAACCGCTTCTACGCAGGTGACGGCACCGCGGGCATGTTCATGTCCGGCTTCTTCCCAATTATGATGTTTGGTCTGCCGGGTGCAGCGCTGGCGATGTACTTCGCAGCGCCTAAAGCACGTCGTCCAATGGTCGGCGGTATGCTGCTGTCCGTGGCCATCACCGCGTTCCTGACCGGTGTAACCGAGCCGCTGGAATTCCTGTTCATGTTCCTGGCGCCGGTTCTGTACCTCCTGCACGCGATCCTGACCGGGGTGAGTCTGTTCCTGGCGACGCTGCTGGGTATCCACGCTGGCTTCTCCTTCTCCGCAGGTGCAATTGACTACGTGTTGATGTACAGCCTGCCGGCAGCAAGTCAGAACGTCTGGATGCTGGTGGTGATGGGCCTGGTATTCTTCGTGATTTACTTCGTGCTGTTCAGTGTGGTTATCCGCATGTTTAACCTGAAAACACCAGGCCGCGAAGACCAGGACGACAATGTTGTCACCAATGAAGCAAACAGCAATACCGAAGAAGGTCTGGCTCAACTAGCCACCAGCTACATTGCAGCGGTAGGCGGTACTGACAACCTGAAAGCGATTGATGCCTGTATTACTCGTCTGCGTCTGAGTGTTGCCGACTCTGCGAAAGTGAACGATGCGATGTGCAAACGTCTGGGCGCTTCCGGTGTGGTGAAACTGAACAAGCAGACCATTCAGGTTATTGTGGGTGCGAAAGCCGAGTCTATCGGTGATGAAATGAAGAAAGTGGTTGCGCGTGGCCCAGTTGCCGCCGCCGCCGCAGCAGAAAGCGCACCGGTAGCCGCTACCGTGGCAAAACCACAGGCCGTCGCGAATGCTGCGACCGTTGAAACGCTGGTTTCGCCAATTACCGGTGATATCGTGGCGCTGGAGCAGGTTCCTGATGAAGCCTTCGCCAGCAAAGCGGTCGGTGACGGCGTGGCGGTGAAACCAACGGATAAAACCGTCGTTTCTCCAGCGGCAGGTACCATTGTTAAAATCTTCAATACCAACCACGCATTCTGCCTGGAAACCACCAAAGGCGCGGAAATCGTTGTCCACATGGGTATCGATACCGTAGCGCTGGAAGGTAAAGGCTTTAAACGTCTGGTTGAAGAGGGTGCTGAAGTGGTTGCCGGTCAGCCAATCCTGGAAATGGATTTGGACTTCCTCAATGCTAATGCACGCTCGATGATTAGCCCGGTTGTTTGCAGCAATAGCGATGATTTCGGCGCGCTGGTTATTAAAGCCGAAGGTCATGTCGTTGCAGGTCAAACACCGCTGTATGAAATCAAAGGTAAGTAATCGCTCGTAGCCAGGATAATGCGTAAGCGCCGTTATCCGGCAATATGAGATGAAGTAAAAGCGGCGGGGGATAATCCTCCGCCGCTTTTTTTTGCATCAATCCGCCGCAATATTCTCGTTTGAGACGTTTTTTGCGTAACTAAAGGTTGTCAGCCTGTCCGGCTTATAAGATCATGTTCCGTTATACGTTGTTTACGCTTTGAGGAATCTACGATGAGTGAGGCTGAAGCCCGCCCGACTAACTTTATTCGTCAGATCATTGATGAAGATCTGGCTACCGGTAAGCACAACACGGTGCATACCCGTTTTCCGCCAGAGCCGAATGGCTATTTGCACATCGGCCACGCGAAATCTATCTGCCTGAACTTCGGTATCGCGCAAGACTACCAGGGCCAATGCAACCTGCGTTTCGATGACACCAACCCGGTAAAAGAAGACATCGAATACGTTGAGTCCATCAAAAATGACGTCGAGTGGTTAGGTTTTCACTGGTCTGGCAACGTTCGCTACTCCTCTGATTACTTCGATCAACTGCATGCCTATGCGGTGGAGCTGATTAACAAAGGTCTGGCCTATGTCGATGAACTGACGCCAGAGCAGATCCGCGAATACCGTGGTTCGCTGACCGCACCGGGTAAAAACAGCCCGTTCCGCGATCGCAGCGTAGAAGAGAACCTGGCGCTGTTTGAAAAAATGCGCAGCGGTGGCTTTGCGGAAGGTACGGCGTGCCTGCGTGCAAAAATCGATATGGCATCGCCGTTTATCGTCATGCGCGATCCGGTTCTGTACCGTATTAAATTTGCCGATCACCACCAGACCGGCACCAAGTGGTGCATCTATCCGATGTACGACTTCACCCACTGCATCAGCGATGCGCTGGAAGGCATCACGCATTCTCTGTGTACGCTGGAATTCCAGGACAACCGTCGTTTATACGACTGGGTTCTGGATAACATCACTATTCCGGTTCACCCGCGTCAGTACGAATTCTCGCGCCTGAATCTGGAATACACCGTGATGTCCAAGCGTAAGCTGAATCAGCTGGTGATGGAAAAACACGTTGAAGGCTGGGATGACCCGCGTATGCCGACCATCTCTGGTCTGCGTCGTCGTGGCTATACCGCCGCGGCAATTCGCGAATTCTGCAAACGCATTGGCGTGACCAAGCAGGACAACACCATTGAGATCGCTTCTCTGGAATCCTGTATTCGTGAAGATCTGAACGAAAACGCACCGCGTGCGATGGCTGTTATCGATCCGGTTAAACTGGTTATCGAAAACTACCCGCAGGGTGAAAGCGAGCAGGTCACCATGCCTAATCATCCGAGCAACCCGGAAATGGGCAACCGTGATGTGCCGTTTAGCGCCGAATTGTGGATTGACCGCGCTGACTTCCGTGAAGAAGCGAACAAGCAGTATAAGCGTCTGGTGATGGGCAAAGAAGTGCGTCTGCGTAACGCCTACGTGGTGAAAGCAGAGCGTGTAGAGAAAGATGCCGAAGGCAATATCACCACCATCTTCTGTACCTATGACGCCGACACCCTGAGCAAAGATCCGGCTGATGGCCGTAAAGTGAAGGGCGTGATTCATTGGGTAAGCGCGGCACATGCGCTGCCAATTGAAATCCGTCTGTACGATCGCCTGTTCAGCGTGCCAAATCCAGGTGCAGCGGAAGACTTCCTAACGGTGATGAACCCAGAATCACTGGTTATCAAGCAGGGCTATGCTGAGCCGTCTCTGCAGGCCGCTGAAGCCGGTAAAGCGTACCAGTTCGAGCGTGAGGGTTACTTCTGCCTCGATAGCCGCTACAGCACCGCTGATAAGCTGGTGTTTAACCGCACCGTTGGTCTGCGTGATACCTGGGTAGGCTAGATCATTGCGTAGTTGTAGGCCGGATAAGGCAACGCCGCCATCCGGCAATCTGCCTGATGGCGCTTCGCTTATCAGGCCTACAGACAGCAAGTACTTTAAGACACCGCTTCGGCGGTGTTTTTTTTCGCTGTTTGATACATCGTAGATTCGCGTAGCGAATTAATATGAATTTCCTGCCTCTAAGACATTCTCGATTTTTTACACTCTTCTTTATCTTTTCTCGATGTAAACGGTCTCATTAACATTTCGTCCAGCCCCCATACGGGTTGACGTCAATAAATGTTAACAACGCATTCCGTTACACATTGAAACCAAATATGTGCGCCTTGTCATAATCCTGCACTTTCATTGCGGAAAAGGATTGATAATTCGCGTCGCGAAAAATAGTCTATCGGTGTAGCGAAACACCTTTTTTAAGAAGTTCATTTTTTTTAAAGTTTTTATTTTTTGCCTCTGCTTTGCAGCGGCATTTTAAAAGTCAAAGAGGATATAACTATGCGTACGTTTAGTGGCAAACGTAGTACGCTGGCGCTGGCTATCGCCGGTGTGACAGCACTGTCAGGCTTCGCAGTCGCTCCGGATGCGAAAGCTGAAGGGTTTATTGACGACTCCACATTAACCGGCGGCATTTATTACTGGCAGCGTGAACGTGACCGTAAAGATGTCACCGATCACGATAAATATAAAACCAACCTCTCGCACTCCACCTGGAACGCCAACCTCGACTTCCAGTCAGGTTATGCTGCCGATATGTTCGGTATTGATATTGCTGCATTTACCGCCATTGAAATGAACGAAAGTGCGGAAAGTGGTCACCCGAACGAAATTGCGTTCTCCTCAAAGAATAAAGGCTACAGCGAAGATTACAGCGGTGATAAGAGTGGTATCAGCCTGTATAAAGCGGCCGCTAAATTTAAACTCGGGCCAACCTGGGCACGTGCTGGTTATATCCAGCCGACCGGTCAGACGCTGCTGGCGCCACACTGGAGCTTTATGCCAGGTACCTATCAGGGTGCTGAAGCCGGGGCAAACTTTGACTACGGCGACTCTGGTGCACTGAGCTTCTCCTACATGTGGACCAATGAATACAAGGCGCCGTGGCACCTTGAAATGGATAACTTCTATCAAAACGATAAGAAATCCAAGGTCGACTATCTGCACTCCATCGGTGCTAAATACGATTTCAAAAATGACCTGGTGCTGGAAGCGGCATTTGGTCAGGCAGAAGGCTATATCGATCAGTACTTCGCCAAAGGTAGCTACAAATTTGATCTTCCTGGCGGCCCGTTGACTACCAGCTACCAGTTCTATGGAACGCGTGACAAAGTCAGCGATGGCGGCGTGAACGATATTTACGACGGTACCGCTTGGCTGCAAGCATTGACCTTCGGCTATAAGCTCAATGAGGTCTTTGATTTCCGCCTGGAAGGGACGTGGGTTAAAGCGGACGGCCAGCAAGGCTACTTCCTGCAACGTATGACCCCGACCTATGCATCGTCTAACGGTCGTCTGGATATCTGGTGGGATAACCGCTCAGACTTCAACGCCAACGGCGAAAAAGCGGTGTTCTTCGGTTCAATGTATGACCTGAAAAACTGGAACCTGCCGGGTTGGGCAGTCGGTGCGTCTTACGTCTATGCGTGGGATGCTAAACCAGCAACCTGGCAGATGAACCCGGATGCTTACTACGACAAAAACAATACCATCAAAGAGTCTGCCTATAGCCTCGACATGATGTATACCGTCCAGGAAGGTCGTGCGAAGGGTACGCTGTTCAAACTGCACTTCACGCAATACGACAACCACTCCGATATCCCAAGCTGGGGCGGTGGTTACGGCAACATCTTCCAGGATGAGCGCGACGTGAAATTCATGATGATCGCACCGTTCACTATTTTCTGATGCTGGATGCGGCAGGGGGAAACCTCTGCCGCTGCTAAGAGGCTCGTCGTATGAAAAAATTAATTATTGTCGCCTTAATGGCTGCCGGTCTGACCGCTTGCGTACAGTCACCCTCACCGGCACCGAAAGAAGATAGCAAGCTGAAGGATGCTTACAGCGCCTGTATTAACACCGCGCAGGGGAATCCGGATAAAATTGAAGCCTGTCAGAGCGTACTGAACGTGCTGCGCCAGGATAAAACGCATGAGCAGTTTGCCAGTCAGGAAAGCGTACGCGTGCTGGATTATCAGCAGTGTATCCTGGCTCGCAAAACGGGCAATGACCAGGCGGTCGCCAGTCGTTGCGATAAAATCTGGCAGGAAATTCGCAGCAATAATACGCCACAAAAATAAAATAACCCCAATGTTGATAACTGAAAAAACCGCTGCTTGCAGCGGTTTTTTCATGGTGCTAGGCAAATGACAGGCAAAAAAAAACCAGCACATTGGCTGGCTTTTGACGAGATCGGAGAAATTATTTCTCGATGATTTCGTGAGCGTTTTCTTCTTCACGGCAGTCGCCTTCAGCGCAGTGACCGTAAAGATAAAGACTGTGGTTAGTTAAGCGAATTCCATGCTTCGTGGCGATTTCACGCTGACGAGCTTCAATGGATTCGTCGCTGAACTCGATAACCTTGCCGCAGTCGAGGCAGATAAGGTGATCGTGGTGATGTTGCTGGGTCAGTTCGAAAACGGATTTACCGCCTTCGAAATTGTGGCGCGTAACGATGCCAGCATCATCAAATTGGTTAAGCACGCGGTAAACCGTGGCCAGGCCAATCTCTTCACCCATGTCGATCAGGCGTTTGTATAAGTCTTCCGCGCTGACATGGTGGTTATCTGGTTCCTGAAGAACTTCGAGAATCTTCAACCGTGGAAGTGTGACTTTCAGGCCAGCCTTCTTTAATGCGGTGTTATTGTCAGTCATGCGGAATCTGTCCTGTTGCTAAACGATTAACTTCCATCAGCGAAAGTTTCACAGAGAATGCACCCGAATTAATGCGTCTCATTATAGAATGCCCCTGGCAAAATGAAAACAGCAAGGCTCGGGCCAGCTAAGCTTTCAAAAACGAGGCTTCACCGACAAAATAAGCGGTGAAACGACGCTAAATCAGAAGATATTGTACAGGTATGTGGCAAAAAGTTAAAAAATTGTAGCTATTATTTTGATTGCTTTTACCTATTAATGAGGCGCGATTTATTATCGGCCTCATTATTACGACTAGGCGTTTTTGATTTCTTCCAGGTGCAGCTCTTCCGCAACCTGCTTAACCCACTTCTCAACGCGCTCAGCGGTCAGTTCTGGCTGGCGATCTTCATCAATGGCCAGACCCACAAAATGATCGTCATCGGCAAGGCCTTTTGACGCTTCAAAGTGGTAACCCGCGGTAGGCCAATGGCCGACGATGGTAGCACCACGTGGTTCAATGATGTCGCGAATGGTGCCCAGGGCATCGCAGAAATATTCTGCATAGTCTTCCTGGTCGCCACAGCCGAACAGTGCAACCAGTTTACCATTGAAATCAACTTCTTCCAGCGTTGGGAAGAAATCATCCCAGTCACACTGTGCTTCGCCGTAGTACCAGGTTGGGATACCCAGCAGCAGGATGTCGAAGGCCGCCAGGTCTTCTTTGCTGCTCTTGGCAATGTCGTGAACTTCAGCGACATCTTTACCAAGCTGTTTTTGAATCATTTTTGCGATATTTTCGGTATTACCGGTATCGCTACCGAAGAAGATGCCAACGATTGCCATGAGTAAAATAACCTCTTGAAACTTAATGATATGGTGGTGGCTTATTGCCCACAGATAAGGGCAATCATAGCAGAACAGAGAAGGGTGCGGAAACAGCAATCGTGCCGTACTGCACACTCTGCTACATGAAAGTGTGTTTTGGGGGGATTTTCAGACTTTCCCCTGTCCGTGCAGCAGCGCAAGCTGACTCATCAACATTTCTTCGATAAGTTCGCTACGGCTCATATCACGGGCAGTCGCTAGCTCGTTGAGCGCATCAACGGCCTCGATGTTCAGCTTCAGCTCAACGCGCTTCAGCCCACGAACCTTGTCGCGTTTTAACTGATTGCGCTTGTTGATGCGGAGCTGTTCGTCACGCGAAAGCGGATTGGTTTTTGGTCTTCCCGGCCGACGCTCATTTGCGAACAAATCTAGTGTCGTACGGTCCGTTTGTTCTTTTGCCATGGTTCTGAGTGACTTCGGGGAAAACAAGCTACCGGGCAGTGCCCGATGCAGACAGCGCGCAATCATACATCAGTGGGGCCCACACGCCAACGACCGCGGCTATTCTGGCGCGCAGTCGTTGCATTTTTAATCACTCTGCGAGATAGCGACGAATAGCGCGCAGTACCGCGTCCGGTTTTTCGGCGTGAACCCAATGACCCGCGCCAGCAATCACGTGCGCTTTGGCCTGCGGGAATTGCGCCAGCAGCGAGTCGCGATAGGCTTCGGTGACATACGATGAGTTACCGCCGGGAATAAACAGGGCAGGGTGGTCCCAGGCTGGAATGGTCTCCCAGCCGACGATATTCGCGTATTGCTCCCACAGCACCGGGACGTTAAAGCGCCATGCGCCGTCAACAAACGATTTCAGCAGAAACTGAATCACGCCTTCTTCGTGTAAGAACTCACGCATCACCGTGGCGGCCTGCTGGCGCGTTGCGACGCCAGCATTGGTTACAGCATTAATTGCGGCAAAAATCTCATCATGGCGACGGACGTGATAATTCACCGGTGCAATATCAATTGCCACCAGATGGTCAATACGATCCGGGGCCAGTGCCGTAAGCGCCATCACTGCTTTCCCCCCCATTGAGTGACCGATAACCGTTGCCTTCTCAATATTGTTTGCGTCGAGGGTATCAAGGAGATCCTGGGCCATCGCAGGATAGTTCATCTCGTCAGAACGCGGAGATAATCCGTGGTTACGCATATCAACCTGGAGAATATTGTGGTCAACGACCAGATCGCGGGCGAGGATCCCAAGATTGTCCAGGCTGCCAAACAGACCGTGAACGAGAACGATGGGGGAATTATTGTGCAGGTTTTGTGCAGATTGCGCTCGGACATTCAATTTCATAGCAAAGTTCTTTTTTTCGCGTTGTCGGGTTAGGGTATCATGTTGGACATTCTAACGCTCAGGGGCAAGTCGGGAACTCATCCTAATTTTGCCGTCTTCCTGGTTTGGCGCTACCCGCTGTTGGGTTTTGACTTTATAATCCCAATGAATTGTATTCAGAAAAATTATCGCACCGGATTAAGATGAAAACGATCGAAGTTGATGACGAGCTCTATCGCTATATTGCGGCTCACACTCTGCACATTGGCGAGAGCGCGTCCGACATTTTACGGCGTATGCTGAAATTCTCCGCCGCTTCACAGCCCGCAGTGGTTGCTGCGCCGGTCGTCAAAGCAGAACAACCGGCGCCTGCGCCAGTGGCTGCTCCCGTTGCTGAAGTTAAAACGGTAAAAACGGCTAAAGACAAAGTCCGCGCAATGCGTGAACTGCTGCTCTCCGACGAATATGCTGAGCAGAAAAAAGCGGTTAACCGCTTCATGCTGATTCTAACTACGCTGTACTCGCTGGATAACAAGGCCTTCGCCGAAGCCACCGAATCGCTGCATGGTCGTACCCGCGTCTATTTTGCGGCCGACGAGCAGACGCTCGTTAAAAACGGCAACCAGACCAAACCGAAGCAGGTACCCGATACGCCATACTGGGTCATTACCAACACCAATACAGGCCGTAAATGCAGCATGGTCGAACACATCATGCAGTCAATGCAGTTCCCGGTGGAATTGATTGAAAAGGTTTGCGGGACTATCTAAATACTTTACCCCTTGCATAAGAAGGACCAGGCAATGGCAAACCATACCCGTGCGGGTCAACCCGCACAGCAAAGTGATTTGATAAACGTAGCTCAACTGACGGCCCAGTACTACGTGCTGCAGCCAGAAGTGGGTAACGCGGAACACGCGGTGAAATTCGGGACTTCCGGTCACCGTGGGAGCGCAGGTCGCCACAGCTTCAACGAAAAGCATATTCTGGCCATTGCTCAGGCGATTGCTGAAGAGCGCGCGAAAAATGGAATTACGGGCCCATGCTATGTCGGGAAAGATACTCACGCGCTGTCTGAGCCTGCGTTTATCTCCGTGCTTGAAGTGTTGGCGGCAAACGGTGTCGATGTCATTGTGCAGGAAAACAATGGTTTTACACCGACCCCAGCGGTCTCCAACGCTATCCTGGTCCATAATAAAAAGGGTGGCAAACTTGCCGATGGGATTGTGATCACGCCATCCCACAACCCGCCGGAAGATGGCGGTATCAAATACAATCCGCCAAACGGCGGCCCGGCTGATACCAACGTCACCAAAGTGGTTGAAGACCGTGCGAACGCACTGCTGGCCGCTTCCCTTAACGGCGTTAAGCGCATCTCTTATGCTGAGGCTCTGGCTTCAGGTCATGTGCAAGAGATCGATCTGGTTCAGCCATTTATTGAGGGGCTTGCGGATATCGTCGATATGGCGGCTATCCAGAAAGCAGGTTTGACGCTGGGTGTCGATCCGCTGGGCGGCTCCGGTATTGAATACTGGAAACGTATCGCTAAGCATTACAACCTGAACCTGACCATCGTTAACGATCACGTTGATCAGACTTTCCGTTTTATGCATCTCGATAAAGACGGCGCAATCCGTATGGACTGCTCCTCCGAGTGTGCCATGGCCGGTCTGCTGGCGCTGCGTGACAAATTTGATTTGGCGTTCGCTAACGACCCGGATTACGACCGTCACGGTATCGTCACCCCGGCAGGGTTGATGAACCCGAACCATTATCTGGCTGTGGCAATCAACTATCTGTTCCAGCATCGTCCACAGTGGGGCAAAGACGTCGCGGTCGGTAAGACGCTGGTTTCTTCTGCCATGATTGACCGTGTGGTTAACGCTCTGGGTCGCAAGCTGGTAGAAGTACCGGTTGGCTTCAAATGGTTTGTTGACGGTCTGTACGACGGCAGCTTTGGCTTCGGCGGCGAAGAGAGCGCGGGAGCATCATTCCTGCGTTTCGACGGTACTCCGTGGTCAACCGATAAAGACGGCATCATCATGTGTCTGCTGGCGGCAGAAATTACCGCAGTGACCGGTAAGAACCCGCAGGAACACTACAATGAGCTGGCCGCACGCTTTGGTGCGCCGAGCTACAACCGTTTGCAGGCGAGTGCGACTTCCGCACAGAAAGCGGCGTTGTCTAAGCTGTCTCCAGAAATGGTCAGCGCAAGCACGCTGGCGGGTGACCCTATCACCGCACGTCTGACGGCGGCTCCGGGTAACGGTGCGTCTATTGGCGGTCTGAAAGTGATGACCGACAACGGCTGGTTCGCCGCGCGCCCATCCGGCACAGAAGACGCCTACAAAATTTACTGTGAAAGCTTCCTCGGCGCAGAGCATCGTCAGCAGATTGAGAAAGAAGCGGTAGAGATTGTCAGCGAAGTGTTGAAAAACGCCTAAGCGCTCAAAGTAGCCCGGCCAAGCGCAGCGCCGCCGGGAATCCCCCGGAGTCGGCGTACCGCCTCGTCCGGGCTACTCGATTATCTGGGCTTTATCAGCCGTTTCAAAGGGAGCCAATTGGCTCCCTTTTTAATGGATAAACCCAGGGGATTGCGAATTAACCGTGTTTGTTTTTCAATTCAAAACGCGGTGATACCAGGCCATACAGCGTCCAGCCGAGGAAGGTCACGATGGAACCATACAGCATGGCTTCCTGACCTGAAGAGAACAGGGCATAGAAGCTGTACATCGCACCGATAAACGCCACGATATTGGCCATACGGGCTTTACCCGCAGGCACATTCGCCATCCGCTGGATAATCACCAGCGCTGCCATCGACAGGATGTACGGGATGATGTTGGTGACAACCGCCAGGTTAACCAGCACGTTGAACTGATTATTCAAGGACGGGCTTATCGTCATCAGTGACAACCCAGACTGAATCACCACAATCACCAACATCCCTTTGACCGGCGCATCCGCTTTGCTGACCTTAGAGAACACTTTCGGGAAGTAGCCTTCATCCGCAGAGGATTTAAACACCTGAGCGATAGTGAACTGCCAGCCGAGCAGTGAACCGCAGCACGACATGATCATCAGCGCCATGATCACTTTGCCGACTTCCGGCGTGAACATTTGCGCGAAGGCCAGACCGAACGGCGCGGTGGAATTTGCCAGATCCATGTTAGGCACGATCCCGGCAATCACGTTAGTGGAGACGATATAAATCACCGCCGCCCCCAACGTCCCGCCCAGTACGGCGATCGGCACGTTACGTTCTGGGTTTTCCACCACTTCAGCATTAGCACAGGCGGATTCCAGACCGAGGAAGGCCCACAGCGTCATGGCAATTGAAGAGCCTACCGCGGTAAAGAACGGTACATGATGCGGGTTCCAGGATTGCGCGTACATTGTTGGGCTGAACCAATACCAGCCGATGATGCATAGACCGACTACCGGAATAATTACCCCCCACACCGTTATGCTACTGATTTGCCCGGTAATACGTGCGCCACCGAAGTTGGCAACCGTACAAATCCACAGCACACCGATGGTGGCGAGCCCGATTTGCACCGGACTCAGCGCAGCACCGAATAACTCGGTGCCGTAACCCACAGCGGAAATGGCGATCGCCACGTTGGCTATCAGCAGCGAAACCCCATAGGTATAGTTGGCCATAAAGTTGCCGGACTTACCAAAAGCATACTCGGCATAACCGCCCATACCACCGGATTTCTTACTGAACATCCCGCACTTAGCGAAGGCCCAGGCCAGCGCCATCGAACCGACGGCGGTGACCAACCAGGAGATAATCGAAATGGTGCCGACTTCAGCGAGTTTGGTGGGCAGCATGATAATACCGGAGCCCATCATGTTCACCATCGTCAGGATGGTGAGCTGAACAACACCCATTTTATTGTTGGCTTTGCTCATAATTTCTCACCTTTCAGCAGCGCAGGTTGCGGCAACTGAGTCTGAATGACATAGCACCACACTTGTTTGCGCCCATCATGCTCCTGGATATAAACCCCCTGAAGCTCTGGCGCAAAGCCCGGTAACAGATTGATCCCTTCTTCCAGCGCGGTGAAGTAACGCAGTACTGAATCACCCCAGATTTCACCCGGAACAACACACAGCACGCCAGGAGGATACGGCAGAGCACCTTCGGCGGCGATGCGACCTTCCGCCAGTGACAACGGAACCAGATCAACCTCACCGCGCAGATAGGCGTAGTTGGCATCCTGCGGGTTCATGCTGACGCGAGGGAAGTGTGACTTACGGAACATCTCTTTTTGCAGCTGTTTGACGTTGTGACGGGCATACAGGTTATGCATTTCCTGACACAGCTGACGCAGGGTGTAATCGGCATAACGATCTTTATACTGACCGTAAAGCGACGGTAGAACCTCTTTCAGCGGTGCATCAGCTTCCAGCAGCGCTTCAAAGCGCACCAGAAGCGCCACCAGTTGTTGCAGCTTGGCCATATCTTCAGCTGGCGTCAGCAGGAACAGAATGGAGTTGAGGTCGCATTTTTCTGGGACAACGCCGTGTTCACGCAGGAAGTTCGCCAGAATGGTCGCTGGCACACCAAAGGTGTCGTACTCGCCGTTACCGTCAATGCCTGGCGTGGTCAGCAGCAGTTTGCATGGGTCGACAAAATACTGATGCTCAGCGTAGCCTTCAAAGCCGTGCCAGCGTTCGCCTGGGACGAAGTGGAAGAAGCGCAGATCGTTGGCAATGTCCTGGGTTGGGAAGGATTGCCAGGCTTTACCGTCAACCTGTTCTGGGACGAACGGACGAATATGATGACAGTTATCGAGAATCAGCTTACGTGCTTCGATACCGTTGGAGACGCAATCCATCCACATATTACGGCCCGCTTGCCCTTCATGCATTTTGGCGTTGATATCCAGCGCGGCAAACAGCGGATAGAACGGGCTGGTGGACGCGTGCATCATAAAGGCGTTGTTAAGGCGTTTATGCGGAACATAGCGCTGTTGGCCTTTGATATGGCTGTCTTTTTTATGGATTTGCGATGTCTGTGAGAAACCGGCTTGCTGTTTATGTACTGACTGAGTGACCAGAATACCCGGGTCATTTTCGTTAAGTTCCAACAGCAGCGGCGAACAGTCAGCCATCATGGGAATAAACTGCTCATAACCCACCCAAGCAGAGTCAAACAGGATGTAGTCACATAGATGACCAATCTTATCCACGACCTGACGAGCGTTATAAATAGTGCCGTCGTAGGTGCCAAGCTGGATCACTGCCAGACGGAACGGACGTTCATTACGCGCGCGGTTCGGTGCCACTTCAGCGACCAGTTCGTGCAGGTAACTTTCTTCAAAACAGTGCGCGTCAATCCCGCCGATAAAGCCGTACGGGTTACGTGCGGTCTCCAGATACACCGGGGTTGCGCCCGCTTGCAGCAGTGCACCATGGTGGTTGGATTTATGGTTGTTACGGTCAAACAGCACTAGATCCCCTGGGGTCAGCAGCGCATTTAACACCACTTTGTTAGACGAAGAGGTCCCGTTTAGTACGAAGTAAGTTTTGTCGGCGTTAAACACTTTAGCCGCGTGCTGCTGGGCAATGCACGGTGCGCCTTCGTGAATTAACAAGTCACCCATTGCGACGTCGGCGTTGCACAAATCTGAGCGGAATAATGTTTCGCCAAAGTATTCAACGAACTGATTACCGGCAGGATGACGGCGGAAGAATTCACCGCCCTGGTGTCCTGGGCAGTCAAACGCACTGTTACCTTGTGCGACGTAATCCACCAGCGCGCTGAAGAACGGTGGGCGTAGCTGGACTTCATACTTGTGGGCCGCAGACTCTAGCTGACGACCGTAGAAATCATTGCGGGTTTCGTCATGTTCAAACACCCCTTGAATACGTGAGAGATATTCAGATGGGACAATCTGATCTTTATTAATAGCAATAAACACAGGCAGATTATAACCGGTTGCATCTATTTCATCGAGTTTACCGCACTCAATGTCTTCAATAGATAATACGGCGGCTGCAACATCAATAAAATTCGTGTCACAGGTATGGGTAATACTGCGCTGGGTAGTAAAACAGTCCGGGCAAGCACGGCTGACGGCAATTTTTAATTCAGACATTTTCGACTCTTTATTTTAGGTAATAGCAGTCCCTCAATTTCTCAAAGGAGAAATTGATATCGCCGGAAAAAAAGCAATACGATCCCGCTGATGATAAAATCAGGACGGTACTTTTTTCAGGATGTCACAAACCCAACCGGTCCGGTGGCCGGAAGCTTAAAGGTTTGTCATGGCGAGCGCTGGCAGCAGGCGAGAGCCTGTATTAGCAAGGAATAGCTGCGGGGCGCCCGAAGTCGGAAGACTTATCGGGCGTTAAAGAAGTGAAAGTCGAAACTATTACGGTGGGCAAACATCATAATATGTGTTGTCCGTCGTATGTGGGGCATCATTCGGTTATTGTTTTCCATTTCGTATACCTCCAATGAATATCTTAAGGCGAGGTCATTTTATCTCTGAATGAGGTTAAAACTGTGAGATTGATCAATAACAGGAGATCATTAGTAAAATAATCCATTATTGGTAGGGATAACGGCAGGATGAAATGCTGTATTGTTTATATTTTGTTAATGAAGTGTTTTTAATTCTATTTAAATAAAGATAGTAGCACCTGGGTAATACTTAAGTGCTTCGATTAAATAATACGTGAAATAAAAGATAGGGCGGAAAGTTTATAATTGAATAAGTATTCAAACCATGAAGCGATAGCCAATCCCCGTTTCCGTTAATAAATGCTGTGGTCGCGCGGGATCTATTTCGAGTTTCTGGCGAAGGTGCCCCATATAAATGCGCAAATAGTGACTATGCTCCACCGCGTTCGGCCCCCAAACCTGGCTTAACAGTTGGCGTTGGGTCAACACTTTGCCCACGTTATTGAGTAGCACCGCGAGCAAACGGAACTCAATCGGCGTGAGATGGATTTCTTCGCTGCCGCGAACGATACGACGCGCGGCGAGGTCAACGGTAATATCCGAAAAGGTCACGACCGGTTCATTGGGCTGTGCGCTGGCATGACGACGCAGTGCTACCCGCAGGCGTGCCTGCAATTCGCCAATGCCAAAGGGTTTACTCAGATAGTCATCGGCACCGGCATCCAGTGCGGCAATTTTATCGCGTTCATCGCTGCGCGCCGACAGCACAATAATCGGCACCGGGCTCCATTGCCGAATATCGCGAATAAAATCGAGCCCATCGCCGTCGGGCAAGCCAAGGTCGAGGATAACCAGGTCTGGTTTACGCGTTGCCGCCTCCAGCAAGCCACGTTGTAAGGTTGCAGCGTCATAAACGCGCAGGTCTTCGGCTTCCAGCGCAGTGCGCAGAAAACGGCGAATGGCGTGTTCATCTTCAACGATCAGAACGCTGGTCACAGTTCCTCCGGTACCTCTTCAAGTTCGGGCGGTGTTTCTCGTGGAAGTGTAACACGAAAACAGGCGCCGCCTTCCGGGCGGTTGTGGGCGGAAAGGGTACCGCCGTGAATATCGACAATCGCCTGACAAATTGCCAACCCAAGCCCAACGCCAGGGATGGCCGACTCTTTATGACCCCGGGCGAACTTCGCGAAAATCTGCTGCTCCTGACCGCCTGGGATCCCCGGGCCGGTATCCCAGACATCAAGGAGCAGATTATCGCCCTCGGTGGCGGCGCTAATGCCGATTTCCGCCTCGTGACCGGCGTACTTGACCGCATTTTCCAGCAGATTAATCAGTACCCGTTCAAACAGCGGGCCATCAAGATACACCAACATTAATGGGTCGGGCAGTGAGAGGCTGATTTTGCGGCCGCCAAGTCCCGGCTCCAGCATCCGCAGCGCGCTGCCGACGACCTCTTCGAGCGTCAGCCACTCTTTATTAAGGTTAAATCCACCCGACTGAATGCGGGCCATATCCAGCAGATTATTAACCAGCCGGGTGGTGTTCAGCACATGCTGGCGAATTTCATTGGCCTGTGGCGCATAGGGAGAACCGCTGCTGGCGAGATCGAGGGTCAGAATTTCAGCCTGCCCGAACAGCACGGTCAGCGGGGTGCGCAGGTCATGGGAGAGGGCGGCCAGCAGCGAGTTGCGTAGACTCTCGCGCTCGCTGATAAGCCGTGACTGCTCTTCGCTGGCGGTGAGCGCCAGACGTTCCAGCGCGCTGGCCACCAGCAGGGTAAAGGTTTCCAGCAGCCGCTGTTGCTCTGGGATCATCAACTGCCGCAGATTATTCGGCTCAACCACGATAAGCCCGTGAGTGTGGTTAGCGCTGCGCAACGGTAAGATTTGGTAGGGAACACCGGGCAAGGTATCGGTCCCGGCTCCGGCGGGTAACCCTTTGTCAAAACTCCAGTGGGCGATAGCCTCATCCCACGGCGTCATCCCTTCCTGATGGGTGAGCGCTGTCAGTTTACCGTGTTCATCCGGTAACAAGACCTGGCTGCGGGCCTGGAATGTTGAACGAATGTACTGCTCGCAGGTACGAGCAATATCGAGCGCGTTACGCCCTACCGCCAGCGTTTTTGACATTTCGTACAGATGACGGGTTCGTTGTTCGCGATAACGCGCGACTCGGGCCTGATAACGCACCCCGGCGGTTAGATTACCGATGACCAGCCCGATCGTGAGCATGACGCCAAACGTCAGCAGATACTGCACATCCGAAACCGCCAGCGTGCCGCGTGGTGCAATAAAAAAGAGGTCAAAACTGACCACGTTAATTACCGTCGCCAGCACCGACGGCCAGCGACCATAGAACAGGGCCACGATAACCACGCCCAATAAATAGAGCATCACCAGGTTCGCGGCCTCAAAGGCCACCAGCCATTGGTTGGCGACAAGCGTGATCGCCGCGCACAGCCCCACCGCCACCAGACAGCCGCGGATCTGTACTCGCCATTTATCAATAAACGGTCGCTTGTCGTGCGGGCGCTCAGGCAGCGATAACGGTGTTTCATCCACCCCAACGACCAACAAATCCAACTCCGGCGCGTGGCGGGAGAGCCGTTCACTAAAACGTTCGCCGCGCCACCACTGGCGGTTTTTCTGCCGACCAATAACGATTTTGCCGAGGTTGTGTTCGCGCGCGTAGCGGATAAGCGCGGCTTCCTCCGACGGCTCTGAAAGCGTTGCGGTTTCCGCCCCCAGCTCTTGCGCCAGTCGCAGAGCGTTGAGGATTGCCCGCCGCTGCGGTTCTGGCAGGCGGTGGAGCGTCGGTGTTTCGACATACACCGCGTGCCAGGCGCTGCCCAGCCGCGAGGCCAGACGGGCGGCGGTACGCACCAGTTTTTCGCTGCCGGTATGATGGCCGATACACAGTAAGATAGCATCGTGGGTATGCCAGACTTTTTCCTGGCCCTGCGTATCGCGCCAGGCGCGCATCTGATCGTCAACACGTTCGGCAGTGCGGCGCAGCGCCAGTTCACGAAGGGCAATCAGATTGCCTTTGCGGAAGAAATTTTCGATCGCTCGCTCGGCTTGCCCCGCCAGATAGACTTTGCCTTCATTCAGACGCTGGCGCAGATCGTCCGGGGGAAGGTCAACCAGCACCACTTCATCAGCCGCATCAAAAAAGGGATCGGGGACAGTTTCGCGCACCTGAATTCCGGTGACGCCGCTGACCACGTCGTTCAGGCTTTCCAGATGCTGGACGTTAACGGTAGTAAAGACATCGATGCCCGCCTCAAGCAGTTCATCAATATCCTGCCAGCGTTTGGGGTGACGGGAGCCGGGCGCATTGCTGTGCGCCAGCTCATCCATCAACACCAGCGCTGGGCGACGGGCGAGGGCGGCGTCGAGATCAAACTCCACCACGTAGCGCCCACGATAGGCGGTGCGCTTAGGCGCCAGCGTACTGAGTCCCTTGAGCATGGCCGCCGTTTCTTTGCGCCCGTGAGTTTCCACTACGCCCGCGAGGACATCTAACCCTTGCTGGCGTAGACGCTGCGCCTCGGCCAGCATCGCCCAGGTTTTTCCCACCCCGGCGCAGGCACCGAAGAAAATCTTCAATTTTCCCCGGTGCGTGTCGGCGGTGTGTTCCAGCAGGCGATCCGGATTGGGACGCAGCGGCTCGTCGGTCATCATCAATTATCCTTGTGGGCATCCAGCGCCATATTCAGCTCAGTAATATTTACCACAGGTTGACCGAGAAAGCCGAGCAACGGCGTCGAGGTGGCAATCTCAATCTGCTGCGTCAGCCATTGCACAGAAACATGACGCGCTTGGGCGATACGCGGTACCTGCCACAATGCGGCGGCGGGCGTCAGGTTTGGATCCAGTCCACTGGCGGAGGCGGTGACCAGTTCAACCGGCACGGCAAGGCTGGCGTCGGGGTTAGCGGCGCGCAGTACCGCGATGCGGTCGGTGAACTGTTTATCCAGCGCCGGGTTGCTGGCTGCCAGATTGCTACCGCCGGAAGCCATTGGATTATCGGCCATATCTGCGGTCGCGGAAGGACGGCCCTGGAAATAACCCGGATCGCTAAAGTTCTGACCGATCAACTGCGATCCCCGCAGTTCATGGTTTTCAAAGATAAGCGAGCCGTTGGCCTGGGTATGAAACAGCCATTGCCCCAGTGCGGTGGTGAGCAGCGGATAAAGCCCGCCGGTCACCACTGCCAGAAACAGAAAAATCACCATAGCAGGACGTAATGCAGACATCATTTTTTCCTCACACCCAACCCAGCAGGGTTAACAGCACATCAATGATTTTAATACCGATAAACGGCACCAATAGGCCACCTGCACCATAAATCCACAGGTTGCGACGCAGCATCGCTGACGCCGACAGCGGGCGATAGCTCACGCCCTTGAGCGCCAGCGGCAGCAGGAAGACAATAATCAGCGCGTTAAAAATGACGGCGCTCAAAATGGCCGAGTCCGGTGAATGCAGATGCATGATATTCAGCACGCCCAACTGCGGCCAACTGGCGGCAAATGCCGCCGGAATAATGGCGAAATACTTCGCCACATCGTTGGCGATGCTAAAGGTGGTGAGCGAGCCACGGGTCATCAGCATCTGTTTACCGATGTGTACCACTTCAATCAGCTTGGTCGGGTTGGAATCGAGGTCGACCATGTTGCCGGCTTCTTTCGCCGCCTGGGTGCCGGAGTTCATCGCTACCGCGACGTCGGCCTGCGCCAGCGCTGGGGCATCATTGGTACCGTCACCGGTCATTGCCACCATCCGGCCTTCCGATTGGTACTGACGAATCAGCGCCAGTTTGGCCTCCGGCGTGGCTTCGGCAAGGAAATCATCGACGCCCGCTTCGGCAGCAATGGCGGCGGCAGTTAAGCGGTTATCGCCGGTGATCATCACCGTCTTAATGCCCATTTTACGTAGCTGGGCAAAGCGTTCTTTAATGCCACCTTTAACGATATCTTTGAGCGAAATGACCCCGAGCACCCGCGCGCCTTCCGCCACGACCAATGGCGTTGCACCGAGGCTGGCAACGCTTTCTACCTTTTGCTCAACGTCTGGCGGGAAGCTTCCGCCGTTGCTTTCAATATGACGGCGAATGGCATCGACGGAGCCTTTACGGATCATGCGGTTGTCGATATTAATCCCACTCATGCGGCTTTGGGCGGTAAACGGCACGAACGTCGCATGCAGCGCCTGCACATCGCGTTCGCGCAGATTAAAGCGCTGTTTTGCCAGTACCACGATACTGCGGCCTTCTGGCGTTTCATCCGCCAGCGATGAAAGCTGTGCGGCATCGGCCAGCGTTTTCTCATCCACCCCCTGTGCTGGTAGAAACTGCGACGCCTGACGGTTGCCGAGCGTGATGGTGCCGGTTTTGTCCAGTAGCAGCACATCCACATCGCCCGCGGCTTCCACCGCGCGACCGCTGGTGGCAATGACATTTGCTCCCAGCATACGGCTCATGCCCGCCACACCGATGGCCGACAGCAGGCCGCCGATGGTGGTTGGGATAAGACATACCAGAAGAGCGACCAGTACGGTGACGCTAATTGGCGTGCCGCTCCAGGCGGAAAATGGCCACAGCGTGGCGGTCGCCAGCAAAAAGACAATGGTCAGCGCCACCAGCAGAATCGTCAGGGCGATTTCGTTCGGCGTTTTGCGGCGCTGTGCGCCTTCAACCATGGCGATCATCCGGTCGAGGAAGGTTTCGCCGGGGTTGACGCTACAGCGCACCACCAGCCAGTCGGAAAGAATGCGCGTCCCGCCGGTCACCGAGGCAAAGTCGCCGCCAGACTCGCGGATCACCGGCGCAGACTCCCCGGTAATGGCGCTCTCATCGACCGACGCACCGCCTTCAATCACTTCGCCGTCGCAAGGGATGATGTCGCCAGCTTCCACCAGCACCACATCGCCTTTACGCAGCTCATCAGCCGGAACATGATCCATTTGCGCGCCGTAACGGGCTTCGCGCAGCTTGCGGGCAAATGCTGTCTTCTTGACCCCTCTTAGACTGTTAGCCTGTGCTTTGCTACGACCTTCGGCCATGGCTTCGGCAAAGTTGGCAAACAGCACGGTAAACCACAGCCACAGGGCAATCGCGCCACTAAACCACGTGTTACCGGACAGCAGACCCATCGCCATGGCAGCGGTCAGGCCGCTGGTCAGTACGCTACCCAGCCAGACGATAAACATCACCGGATTGCGCCACTGGAGGGCAGGATTGAGTTTCTTTACGGCGTCGATAATCGCCTGGCGAACCAGCGAAGGTTCGAACAGGGCCAGTTGTTTGCGACTCATAACCAATAGCTCCGCATCACTCAAAACAGGGAAAGATGTTCCGCCACCGGACCAATCGCCAGGGCGGGAATAAAGGTCAGCGCACCGACTAGCAGCACGGTGCCAATCAGCAGACCGATAAATAGCGCGTCGTGAGTCGCCAACGTTCCCGGCGTAGCGGGCTGGATCTTCTTGGTCACCAGTGAACCGGCAATCGCCAGCACCGGAATGATGACGCCAAAGCGACCGACGAACATGCACACGGCGAGGAGAACGTTCCAGAACGGGGTATTGGCGCTAAGCCCAGCAAAAGCGCTGCCGTTGTTGTTGGCCGCCGATGACACGGCGTACAGCACTTCGCTAAACCCGTGCGAGCCGGGGTTCGCCATCGCACCGCGTCCGGCATCGGTCATCATCGCCAGCGCTGTACCGAGCAGCACCAGCGTTGGCGTCACCAGAATCGCCAGTGCGGTCATTTTCATTTCGGGAACATCGATTTTCTTGCCGAGATATTCCGGGGTGCGACCAATCATCAGACCGGCGATAAACACCGCCAGCAGGACGAACAGCAGCATGCCGTACAGGCCAGAGCCGACGCCACCGAACACCACTTCACCAATCTGCATCAACCACATCGGGATCATGCCGCCCAGCGCGGTAAAGGAGTCATGCATGGCGTTGACGGCCCCGCAGGATGCCGCAGTAGTGACGACGGCGTACAGGCTACTAGCAAGGATGCCAAAGCGACTCTCTTTGCCTTCCATATTGATGCTACTGCCAGCGCCAAGCTGTAACAGATGCGGGTTGCCTTTGGTTTCGGCCCACATCACTACCGCCACGCAGACCACGAAAATCAGCGTCATCGCCCACAGGATGGCGCGGCCCTGGCGGTTGTCGCCCACCGCTTCACCAAATGCGAAACACAGGGCAGCAGGGATTAAGAAGATCGCCAGCATTTGTACGAAGCTTGTCAGCGCGGTCGGGTTTTCAAACGGGTGTGACGAGTTGGCATTAAAGAAACCGCCGCCGTTAGTGCCGAGCATTTTGATGGCTTCCTGCGATGCCACCGGCCCCATTGGCAGCACCTGATGCACGCCTTCAAGTGTGGTAAACGGCTGGTAAGGCAGGAAGTTTTGCAGCACGCCTTGTTGAATAAAGAACATCGCTAGCAGCAGAGAAATCGGCAACAGCAGCCACAGTGTAATGCGGGTGATATCGACCCAGGCATTACCCAGTGTGTTAACACTCTGGCGGGCAAAGGCACGCACCAGGGCAAACAGCACAGCAATACCGGTAGCCGCAGAGAGGAAGTTTTGCACCGTCAGCCCGGCCATCTGGCTGAGATAACTCAGTGTGGTTTCCCCGCTGTAGGATTGCCAGTTGGTGTTGCTGACAAAGCTGACGGCAGTATTGAGCGCCAGATGCCATGATAATCCCGGTAATTGCTGCGGGTTCAGCGGCAGGTAGTCCTGCAACATCAGCAGGGCGAATAGCGCCACCAGCCCGCAAAGATTGAGCAGTAAAATGGCGATAACGTAACGCCCCCAGCTCATCTCTTGCCCGGAAATCCCCAACACGCGCCACAGCCCATTTTCACAGCGGGCCAGACCCGGCAGCGGCGTATTGGCGATCATCCCCGCCAATACTTTTCCGAGCGGGCGGGCGAGCACAAACAGCACCAGCAGGAAGCTGGTGACCAGTAAAAATCCTTGAGCAGCCATCACAGCGCCTCCGCCTTCAAAAGGGCATAAACCAGATACGCCAGTAACAGGAACACCAGCACCACGCCGGCTATTACGCCTGTAGTCACAATCCACCTCCGGACGGTTGAGTTATGGCGCTAAGCGTAGGATTTCACGTGCAAAGATTTTGCAAAAATAGAATGGCGGGGTGTAAAAAAAGTATAAAAATGGCCAAAGGCACATTTTAACTAATGGTTAGTATTAATTTAACAATCGCGTAACTCAATTACGCGCTGAATGTAAATAAAGGCCAAACGAGCATAAAAAAGTGGTCGGATGAGTAGTAAAATTACACAAAAGGCGGTACTCTTTTAGCCAGATTACTCAAGTTTATTTTCCGGCGCTGATTGCCGGCCAACTTAGGGGAGAGAATATGGAACTGTATAAAAAATATCCTGCACACATTGTATTGCTGCGCCGTACTTTCGCCGTGGTGGCGGGGATTGTCGCGCTGCCGGTGATGTTGTTCTGGAAAGACCGCGCCCGTTTTTACAGCTATCTGCACCGCGTCTGGTCTAAAACCAGCGATAAGCCGGTATGGATGGCGCAGGCTGAAGAGGCCGCCTGCGACTTCTATTAATATTGATGTTGTAAATAAATGATCAAAACCGCTCCGCTGAAACGGGGCGGTTTTTTTTCGTCTGCAACAGCGTGTAAATGATGAGTTTGATGATTAACGCGAAAATCAAGGCTGCCGCTTAGTACCCAAAGCGTTTGCCCGGCAAGATGCTCATTCGCACTCGCGGGTATCGTCAGTTGACCCATAGGCGGAATTTCAACTATCGCTGTCGACTATCTGATTTTTTGCTGTTTTATCCATTCTTATCCTCACTTTTTCCCGCCTGATTATGCCATTACGTAAATCAGGCGGGAATTGATGAAATTGTGAGGCTAGCGGCTTTGGCGCAAACTCACTTTGATGCGTTTTGATAGAGATCCCAGCGGTTACCGAAGATATCCTCAAACACAACCACCGTACCGTACTCTTCCTGACGAGGTTCTTCGCAGAAATGAACGCCTTTGGCTTTCATCGCGTTGTAATCGCGCCAGAAATCATCCGTCTGTAGAAACAGGAATACCCTGCCACCACATTGGTTACCGATAAAGCCTTCTTGCATCTCGTTTGACGCTCGGGCCAGAAGAATATTGCAATCACTTCCCGCGCTCGGGGTGACCACCACCCAGCGCTTCCCCGGTTGTGGCGTGTCTTCAACAAGGGTAAAACCTAGCTTGTCGGTGTAATACTCAATGGCGCGATCGTAATCATCAACCACAACGGCTACATAGCCCAGGCATCGCTTCTGCGTTCTCATTTTCTGCTCACTTCGGTTTCAGACATAACGGGGTGGATAAATACTTTTTATCACAGATGTCCGCTTCACGCTCATCGTAGACTTTCATACTTGTCCGCTTTCTGTGGGCGCGGACGTTGATGTGAGTATCTTCAGGCAGAGACGCATCTGAAATAGCTATTCCTTAATAACTAGAGCTTTGATTTTTTATTTTTCATATCCATATAAATTAATTCTACCCGATAAATATTCACCTAAATATACTTCACTGATTTTATTGAAGCCTTGTTTTGTGACTTCGCTTTCTAACCACTCATTGTTTTTGTTAAGAATTTCGAGAAGGTCATGATTGGCTAAGCCATCCACAATAATGGGATAGCGGATATTTTCATCTCCACTTTGTATAATGGTTAATTGTCCATTCTGTTCGAGTACTACGCGTTTTAGCTGTTCTATTTCATAAATACCATTTGATCTTAATTTGAACATTAAATCATTTGCAGAAACACCATTGCGTAAGCACTCTTTAACATTAACGCAGCCGTTATGTACCAGTGTAATAGGTTTCCCGTCTATAATTCTTTTAACTAATCGATTATTTTCTTTCAAAAATTTAAGAACAAAGACCAAAAAAGTCCAGATAATTAAAACCAGAACAAATTGTAGGACTGTGATCGACTCATTATAAATTACGCCACCTATAATTCCGCCCAGCACATAGTTTTGAACCTGATCCATCGCAGATGAAGGGGCCAGGTTGCCTTTCCCCATGAGATTTATTTGAACAATTAAACACAGTATTCCCAGACCCAACTTAATAATTATAGGCATATAAATAAGCATTTCTGATCCTTAGTTTTTCATGATTTCTATTTCTGGGTTTACTAACGAAACCTCTGCTAGGTTGTATGTTTTTTGATCTGGACTTAAGTTAACACGATAGTAACGATTATTGATTTTAACGATAATACCATCAGCTAGTTGTACCGAGCTGGAGAATATAGAATTCACATCCACTTTTTGTTTTTGTGATAACAATCTAACAAAATTAACCATTTGTGATGACTGTGAGTGTATATTTTGACTGTCGGTATAATCAGCATATTGAACACCCGAAATAAAGAGTAAAAATAAAAAGGCTATAATCGTTAAATCACGATATTTCGTTTGCAAGCGATGACGCATATACAAACTAAAGACAACGATCAGGATAAATAAAGTACTAAACACAATGGCGTATTTTAAATAATCATTGATGTTAGACTGCATTTGTAGATAATCGATGCTATAAAATTTCATATCTGTGTAATCCCTAAATCCCCAAGACGGCATTATTATTATAATAACACATTGCCATTTTTCGTTCAGATGTTACCAATCAATTAAAAATTATCAGTTTACAGCTGAGATTTGTCATTAATTTTTTAGCATCCAGGTTGGATTAACTATCTGCGGATGGAAGATGTTTTGGTCAAAAAACGTTCAAACTTATCCAAAACAGATTAACCATTGTTTCAGGCACACAGTTGAAAATTCTCTAAAAGTTAATGGTTGGTTTTACCAAGATGCTCAAAGTTCTGCTTGATATATAAGCAGTTAAATCGTTGCCTACCCTTTTTACTAGTTAAAAAGACTTCTGTTTCCGGTGCGTAGCGAACTGATTAACTGGCTGTTGGATCTGCTTTGAGCGATACGCAGATGACCGCAGAATTGGCGCCCGTGTTTGATAGAATCCAGTCAGTCTGAATCTTAACAAACCTGCCTCCTGAAGAATCTCAGAGACATTGCTTTCAGAACGCTATAACTGGCCTAAATGTCTAGGGCAAATTCACGGTCAACTTTCGGCTAACCATATGCACTCGCCCATCAACAAAATATGGCCGAACACAATAGTGACATGATTAAAATAGGGTTTTACCAACTGTTAAACTAAAGATATGTCCTGATGTTCAGCGATTGAATGGCGGAGATAGCGGGTCGGTGTTGTGCCCATATATTGACGAAAGAAAACAATGAAGGCACTGTCACTGGCAAAATCAAGCTGCTGTGCAACCTGACTTAGCGACCAGCCGTCACACAGCATTTCCATCGCTTTCAGCAGCCTCCACTGTTGCCTCCAGCTCTGATAACTCATTCCCGTATCTTGGATAAATATACGGCTTATTGTGCGTTCACATGCACCGACCTTTTGGGCTAACTGTCCCAGACGTGGAGGTAATTCGCCCCCTCGCACTTTGTCCAGCCAGGCACTCAGGCGAATATCTGAGGGAAATCGCAGCGTCCAGTTTTCGCTTTGGGCATTTTTAATTTCTTCACAAAACACAGTAATGAGACTGCTTTGTTGCTCTTCAGGCATTCCCCATTGCCAGAATGCCATCCGTTCGATCACCTCAAAGAACAAGGGATTAACCTCAACGATCCGCAAGGGCAACGCTGATAACGGTAAAGCGCTTGAAAAGTAAAGAGAACGATAGGCCATTGAGCCACTCATAATGGCGCGATGAACCGTGCCGGCCGGTATCCAGGCAGCCCGCCGGGGCGGAAGCAGGCAAAGGGTATTATCCAGCTCAATCGTGATGCTTCCCGCTGCCGAAAAAAGCAACTGATGTCGAAGGTGGCTGTGCATCCCTGAGTCATGTATCCCCATATCGGATGCAATTCCGATAACCCTCTCATCGAACGTGTCCGGATCGAAAGAATCTTCAGGGTTAATCTTCATCGCGTGTCCAATTTTAAATATAAATAGTCCTTATCATGGTAATTCGACATAGCAACTTCCGCAATAATAGCTGCATATTCTGTTTATCTAAGGATTGTTGTTATGAATATCAATAAACAAGCACCGTTGTGGCTACTGACATTACTGATTATGTTTCCACAGCTGGTGGAAACCATATACAGCCCAGCTTTGCCAGACATTGCCCGTGCTTTTCAGGTAAGTAGTGAACGTGCCGCCCAGACTCTTTCAGTCTATTTTGTCGCATTTGCCGTCGGCGTTGCGCTCTGGGGCTGGTTATGTGACCGCGTTGGTCGGCGACCTGCGCTGATGGCCGGGCTTCTGTGCTACGGGACCGGTTCCGCACTGGCACTTGTAGCTACAAACTTTAGCTTTTTGCTCCTGGCTCGCATGGTGGCAGCCGTAGGCGCAGCTGCAGGGTCCGTTGTCGTTCAGACGATACTGCGGGATAGTTACGAATTGACGGCATTAGCCCGCGTCTTCTCCGTGATGGGGGCAATGTTGGCAATCAGTCCCGTTTTCGGTCTGATGAGTGGAGGCTGGTTGGTTAGCCTGTACGGACATACCGGCGTGTTTGTTGCACTGGTCACGTTAGCACTGGCGCTGCTCACACTGACCGCATTCTTACTGCCTGAAACGCGTTCGGAAAATACTTCCGGCTCCCGATTTGGTGGGCTTGTTTGCCAGATGGCGGGGGATGGAAGGCTTTGGAAAAATGCAATGCTTGTTGCACTGCTGAATACAATGCTTTTCAGTTATTACAGCCTTGCACCGTTTCTTTTCGGGCAATTGGGCTGGAGTTCCAACGCTTTCGGATGGACGGGGATTTTACTGGCTTTTGCTTCTCTATCGGGAAGTCTCTGGAACCGGAAACTGCTGTCTATCGGATTGTCACCTGAACAACTGGTGAAAAATGCCTGCGTGCTGGCCCTGTTGTCGGGTGTGGCAGCATGGGTCTTACAGCAATCTGTATGGATCCTTGTGCCGGTGGCCGGGGTTGTGATTGCCTATGGCATTGCGATTCCAAACGTGCTGAGCCAGGCCCTAAGCCAATATCGTGAACAGGCAGGAGCAGCCGGAGCGTTGTTTGGACTAGTCTACTATTTATTGCTGGGAATGATGCTGGGGCTTGTCGGTATCGTGCAGCAACTGGGATTGGTTCTGACCGCTTGTGCAGTAATAACCTGCCTTTGCAGCCTGTCACGGCGCTAAGCCTGCTGGCTTTAATTTTTACCCGGGAACCTATTGTAATATGGGTTCCCGGTGCAATATTAAATGGTTTATGCCTACTGCAGCAAGATTAGCTGTGAGCTGTTCTCTGCAATTATTGCTTTGTAGAGCTAGTAATATCAGCTCCTGGCACATACCAGACCGTGGTCAAATAGCGATTTTCACCCACGCCGACCATCAACATCCCGTTGAGGGTCGAAAACCCGGCGGGCGCGATCTCATCGCGTTTACACCGGTAACGTCCCCCATAGCCCGGCAACAGAACGCCATTTTTGTATGCATCCGATAATACAAAGGGAGAGCCCTGATCTACTAGGCCACAAATCGGTGTTGCCATGGAATTGGTGTACTATTGAATTCATTAACCAAATGTATTCAGGAAATTTATGTCCACCCATCTGGTCTGGTTCCGCGCTGATTTACGCCTGCATGACAATCTTGCCCTTGCCGCCGCCTGTCGCGATGTCAATGCCCAGGTACTGGCGCTCTTTATCGCTACCCCGCAACAGTGGGCAGCGCATACAATGGCCCCGCGTCAGGCGGCCTATATTGCTGCGCAACTGAATGCATTACGACAGGCGCTGGCGGAGAAAAATATCCCGCTTATTTTTGAAGAAGCGGATGATTTCACCGCCAGCGTGGAGACGGTAAAAAGGGTCTGCCTGCAATACGAAGTGACGGATCTCTTCTATAACTATCAATACGAATTCAACGAACGCCAACGTGATGTGGCGGTTGAGCGATCTCTAAAAGACACCGTGTGTCAGGGCTTTGATGACAGCGTGATCCTACCGCCGGGGTCGGTGATGACCGGCAACCACGAGATGTACAAAGTGTTTACGCCGTATAAAAATGCCTGGCTGCGTCGCTTGCGCGAGCACATGCCGGAATGCGTTCGCGCGCCTGCAGCACGCAACGCTCAAGCGGTAAGCGACGTATCAACCATCACGCTAAACTACCCCCATCAGCCGTTTGATCCTGCGCTATTTCCCGCGGATGAAAATGCGGCTATTCAGCAACTTCGTCAATTTTGCCAGCAGTCGGCAGCGGAATATGAAGCTCAGCGAGATTTTCCCGCTATCGAAGGAACCAGTCGATTGTCCGCTTGTCTGGCGGTGGGTGTCCTTTCGCCACGCCAGTGCCTGCACCGTTTGCTGGCGGAGCAGCCTACAGCGCTCGACGGTGGCGCGGGTAGCGTCTGGCTCAATGAGCTTATCTGGCGCGAGTTTTATCGCCATCTGATGACGTATTATCCACGGCTGTGCAAGCATCGTCCGTTTATTGACTGGACGGATAATGTGCGCTGGCAAGATGTGCCGGATGCGCTGACGGCCTGGAAAGAGGGGAAAACCGGCTACCCGATAGTCGATGCGGCTATGCGTCAGCTAAACGAAACCGGCTGGATGCATAATCGGCTGCGGATGATCGTGGCCAGCTTCCTGGTGAAAGACCTGCTGGTCGATTGGCGTGAAGGGGAGCGTTATTTTATGTCGCAGCTGGTGGATGGTTGCCTGGCGGGGAATAACGGCGGCTGGCAGTGGGCGGCGTCCACCGGCACCGATGCGGCACCGTATTTTCGTATCTTCAACCCGACCACGCAGGGTGAACGCTTTGATAAAAGCGGGGCGTTTATTCAGTATTGGTTGCCAGAGCTAGAAAAAGTACCGGAAAAATTTATTCATCAACCGTGGGCGTGGGCCGATAAGCAAGGGATCGAACTGACCTATCCGCGGCCGATCGTCGATCATGCGCAGGCAAGGGTGGCGACGCTTGCCGCCTATGAAACAGCGAAAAAACAGGGTGTTTGAAAAGGATCTGGAGCATTCCCGGCGGCGCTGCGCTTGGCCGGGCTACACTCGAAACGTAGCCCGGCCAAGCGCAGCGCCGCCGGGACGGGCACAGACCGCTTAAACTTCTGCCGCCAGGCGACGGCTGCGGATTTTGAACGAATGATACAGCCAGATAGCCAGCACCGCGCCGACACAGGCGACCGAACCCCAGGTTATTTGGCTAAACACATCAATATAGGCGTTGATTGAGTAATCAACCGCGCCCGCTGCATCGAACGAGGCCTGTGAGGTTTGATCGGCAATCAGTCCCGCCACGTAGTTCGCCACCGCACCCGAGAGCAGCATATAGATACCGGTCAGCACCCCGGTCACGCCCGGAATCTGAATACGGGTAATTTGTGACATGGCAACCGGGTCGATAAACAGCTCAGCAAAGCCCATCACCGACAGCCCCAGCAGCATCAGCGGCATCGACGAGTGACCGTAGGTCGCAGACCAGCGCGCACTCAGCGTCAGGATACAGAAGCCCGCACTCATCAATCCCAGACCCAACGCATATTTACCCCACACGCGTAGGTCACGGTTGCGGGTCACTTGCTCTTTAATCAGCCACGCCAGCACCACGCCGCACAGCATAACGGCAAAGGCGTTGACCGACTGGAACATGGCGGTAGGCACTTCATAGCCTAGTACATTACGGTTAACGAAACGGTCGATGTACAGGCTGATTGAACTCCCGCCCTGCTGCGCGAATGCCCAGAACAGCAGACTAAAGAAAGTCAGCACCATAATCAGACGCAAGTCTTTGCGCTGGTCGCTTGTCTGGGCACGGCGATAAATTCTTGCCAGTACCACCAGGCCAATAATCGACGCCACAATCAGGGCATACACTGACCATTCTTGCCAGAACAGCACGGTGATAAACAGCGGCGCGACAACCAGCAGCACCAGCAGCCAGCCCCAGTTAGGTAGCAGGAATTTTTTCGCGCACAGGACTTCTTTATTCACGCCACGGGTGTGGGCAAAGTGGCGACGACCGCTGATGAAAATCACCAGACCGGCCAGCATCCCCACGGCTGCCAGGGTAAAGCCCATCGCCCAGCTATACTGTTCCTGGGCGAAACCACAGGCAATTGGGGCAATGATGGAACCCACGTTACCCGCCGCGTACATCAATGAGAAGCCGCCGTCGCGACGCGGGTCCGTCGGTTCGTACAGTTCACCCAACAGGCAGCTAACGTTTGATTTAAACAGCCCATAACCGCAAACAATAATCGCCAGCGACAGGTAAAGGAACATTGGGGCCACTTCACTGGCGCCGAGCACCATATGGCCGACGACCATAAGCAACGCGCCAATCATTACCGCCACGCGGTTACCGAGGACTTTATCCGCCAGGTAGCCGCCAAGAATAGGCGTTACATACACCAGAGAACAGTAGGCGCTGAACAGCTCGTAAGCGTGGGTATCGTTATATTTCAGTTGATTAGTGAGATACAAAATCAGCAGCGCCCGCATGCCGTAGAAACTGAAGTATTCCCAAATTTGCAGAGCCACGACGTAGTAAATCGCCTTTGGCTGAGATTGTGATTTATTCATTGCACATCTGACCTCAAACCCCCGCTACGCTATGCTGCGTAAGGTTTTGTTTCGATAATGTAATAATACGACGAAAATCGTATTATCTTTGTAATATGCGGTATGGTTGCATAAATATACATGAAGTGCATCGCATAAAAACAGACAAATCGTGTTATTTAAGCACTTAATGCGCGTAATTACGCGGTGATACCACGCGGGCGACGAATTGCGTATCGACGCAACGGTCAGAGAACGCTATTTTATTCTGTAGTAACGCATCAATGGCAAAGGGAGCGACGATGAAAAATACTGAGCTAGAACAACTGATTAATGAAAAACTCAACAGCGCCGCCTTTAGCGATTACGCGCCTAACGGCCTGCAAGTTGAAGGACGCGACACGGTGCAAAAAATTGTCACTGGCGTCACCGCCAGCCAGGCGCTGATTGACGAAGCCGTTCGCCAGCAGGCTGATGCGGTGATCGTGCATCATGGTTACTTCTGGAAAGGCGAATCACCGATTATTCGCGGCATGAAGCGCAATCGTCTGAAGGCGTTGCTGGAAAATGACATCAACCTCTACGGCTGGCATTTACCGCTGGATGCGCATCCTGAACTGGGGAACAACGCTCAGTTAGCGCAACTGCTGGGAATTAATGTTCAGGGGGAGATTGAGGCGCTGGTGCCATGGGGCGAGCTGTCGATGCCGGTTTCTGGCCTTGAGCTGGCATCATGGATTGAAGCGCGTCTGGGGCGTAAACCGCTGTGGAGTGGTGATACCGGGCCGGATAAAGTACAGCGTGTGGCCTGGTGTACCGGTGGCGGTCAGGGCTTTATCGATAGCGCGGCGCGTTTTGGCGTTGATGCCTTTATTACCGGTGAAGTCTCTGAGCAGACCATCCATTCTGCCCGCGAGCAGGGGCTTCATTTTTACGCGGCGGGGCATCATGCCACCGAACGCGGCGGTATTCGTGCATTGAGCGAGTGGCTTAATGAAACCACTGACCTGGATGTCACTTTTATTGATATCCCCAACCCGGCCTGATAACGAGGATTTAAAGTGCAGCGAGCGCGTTGTTATTTATTAGGAGAGACGGCGGTCGTGCTGGAGCTGGAGCCGCCGGTCACATTGACCACACAAAAGCGGGTTTGGCGATTAGCCCAGCGTGTGGCCGAGTTGCCGGGCGTGGTGGATGCCATTCCGGGAATGAATAATATCACGGTAACCCTACGGGATCCGCAGACGCAGGCGCTGGATGCGATTGAGCGTTTGCAGCGCTGGTGGGAGGAGAGTGAAGCGCTGGAGCCTGAATCACGGTTTATGGAAATCCCGGTGGTGTACGGCGGTGAAAGCGGCCCGGATCTTGCCGAGGTGGCTAAGCTGAGTGGTCTGACGCCAAAGCAAGTCGTTGAGCTGCATTCTTCGGTGGATTACGTGGTGTGGTTTCTCGGCTTTCAGCCAGGCTTTCCGTATTTGGGCGGGCTGCCGGAGCGGCTTGCCATGCCGCGTCGCGCCGAGCCTCGCCTACAGGTTCCCGCCGGTTCGGTCGGGATTGGCGGCGCGCAAACGGGCATTTACCCGCTGGCAACGCCCGGTGGTTGGCAACTGATTGGGCGCACGTCACAGGTGCTGTTTGCGCCAAATCGTGATGATCCTGTTTTGCTGCATCCGGGTGATACGGTGCGCTTTGTCCCGCAAAAGGAGGGCATATGCTGAAGGTTATCCGTGCCGGAATGTATACCTCGGTACAAGATAGTGGGCGTGACGGGCTGCGTCAGTCCGGGATTAGCCGCTGCGGGGCGATGGATAAACCCGCGCTGGTTACCGGTAATCTGCTGGTGGGCAATGAGGCAAATGCGGCTGCGCTTGAAATTACGCTGGGGCTGGCGACGTTCGAGTTTTCCCGCGATGGCTGGTTTGCGTTAACCGGTGCAGGCTGCGAAGCCACTCTGGATGGCGAGGCGGTCTGGAGCGGTTGGCGACACTTTGCAAAAGCGGGCCAAACGTTGACGCTTAACCGGCCACAACATGGTATCCGCAGCTATCTGGCGCTGGCGGGCGGGATTGATGTCCCGTTGATCATGGGCTCGCGCAGCACCGATTTAAACGTGGGGATTGGCGGTCTGGAAGGGCGGCGTTTACAAGATGGCGACGTACTGCCGCTTGGCAAACCGTCACGTGCTTTCAAGGCGCCGCGCGGCGTTAAACCGCTGATGGCGAGCAATCGTATTCGCGCGTTACCGGGGCCGGAATACCATGAATTTGATGATGTCTCGCAGGAGTCCTTCTGGCGTTCGCCGTGGTATCTCAGTCCCCAGAGCAACCGTATGGGCTACCGTCTGAGCGGTCAGCAGTTAAAGCGGGCTGCCGGTCGCGAACTGCTTTCCCACGGACTGGTGCCCGGTGTGGTGCAGGTTCCGCATAACGGTCAACCGATTGTACTGATGAATGATGCTCAGACTACGGGGGGATATCCGCACATTGCCTGTATTATCGAGGCGGATATGTTCCAGCTGGCGCAAATTCCGCTGGGGCAGCCGATCCACTTTGTGCGCTGTAGTCTGGAAGAGGCGCTAAAAGCGCGTCACGACCAGCATCGCTATCTGGAACAGCTTGCATGGCGGCTTGGCGATGACGATTGATCTGAACGCCGATGTCGGTGAAGGCTGTGAAAGCGATGCCGTTCTGCTGACGCTGGTGTCCTCGGCGAATATCGCCTGCGGTTTTCACGCGGGCGATGCGCAGACCATGCTCACCTGCGTGCGTGAATCATTGAAAAATGGCGTTGCCATAGGGGCGCACCCCAGTTTTCCCGACCGGGAGAACTTTGGACGCACGGCGATGCACCTACCGCCGGAAACGGTTTACGCTCAGATGTTGTATCAAGTGGGGGCGTTAGCCGCCGTGGTGAAAGCCGAGGGCGGTGCGCTGCGCCACGTTAAACCGCACGGCATGCTATACAACCAGGCCGCGCTTGATACCGTGCTGGCCGATGCCATTGCTAAAGCTGTGTTTGCGATTGACCCAACGCTGATTCTGGTTGGCTTAGCGGGCAGCGAGCTTATCCGCGCGGCGGCACGCTATGGCTTACCGACGCGTGAAGAAGTGTTCGCTGACCGGGGTTATCAGTCCGATGGTTCGCTGGTGCCGCGTAGCCAACCGGGAGCATTAATCGCTGATGAAGACCAGGCGCTGGCACAAACGCTGGAGATGATTCAGCGCGGAAGGGTACAAAGCATTGATGGCCAGTGGGCACAGGTTAATGCACAGACCGTTTGCCTGCACGGCGATGGCGAACATGCGCTGGCATTTGCTCGTCGCTTGCGCGCAGCTTTTGAGGCGCTCAAGATAGAGGTCAGCGCATAAGCGTTTTTATTGAGTAAAGGATATCACCATGCCTGAAGGCCCAGAGATCCGCCGCGCTGCGGATAGCCTGGAAACGGCTATTAAGGGCAAACCGTTGACGGATGTCTGGTTTGCCTTTCCTGAATTAACCCCGTTTGTCTCTACCCTTATCGGCCAGCATGTCACCCACGTAGAAACGCGCGGTAAGGCGCTGCTGACCCATTTTTCGGGTGGATTAACCCTCTACAGCCATAACCAGCTGTATGGCGTGTGGCGAGTGGTCAATACCGGCGAGATGCCAGAGACCACACGTGTGCTGCGGGTGAAATTACAGACGGCGGATAAAACCATTTTGCTATATAGCGCGTCGGATATCGAAATGTTGACGCCGGAAACGCTCAAACAGCACCCGTTTTTACTTCGCGTGGGGCCGGATGTGCTCGATCTGACACTAACACCTGAGGCGGTTAAAGCCCGGTTATTGTCAGCGAAGTTTCGTAATCGACAGTTCTCCGGATTGCTGCTGGATCAGGCTTTTCTCGCAGGATTGGGCAATTATCTGCGCGTGGAGATCTTGTGGCAGGTGGGGTTAACCGGGAATCATAAGGCATCGCAGCTTAATGACGAACAGCTTGACGCGCTGGCACACGCGCTGCTGGATATTCCACGGTTTTCGTATAATACGCGTGGCAAGGTGGATGATAACAAACACCACGGTGCGCTGTTCCGGTTTAAGGTTTTTCACCGTGATGGCGAAGCCTGCGAGCGCTGCGGCGGGATTATTGAGAAAACGATGCTGTCATCGAGGCCGTTTTATTGGTGTCCGGGGTGTCAGCGTTGAATGCGTTTTCCCGGCGGCGCTGCGCTTGGCCGGGTTACATTCGTGCATATTTGTAGCCCGGCCAAGCGCAGCGCCGCCGGGGCATAAAAAAAGCGCCCGCAGGCGCTTTTTTAACACAGACCGTCGATTACTTCTTAAGGTCTGATTTGAAATCACGCTGCTCGTAGCCGGTATAAAGCTGACGAGGACGCGCAATCTTCATGCCGTCGGTGTGCATTTCGTTCCAGTGCGCAATCCAGCCAATAGTACGCGCCATCGCGAAGATAACGGTAAACATGGTAGATGGAATGCCCATCGCTTTGAGGATGATGCCGGAGTAGAAATCGACGTTCGGGTACAGTTTCTTCTCGATGAAGTACGGGTCGTTCAACGCAATGTGCTCAAGCTCCATCGCCACTTCCAGCAGATCATCTTTGGTGCCCAGCTCTTTCAACACTTCATGACAGGTTTCACGCATCACGGTGGCACGCGGATCGTAGTTCTTATAGACGCGGTGACCGAAGCCCATCAGGCGGAAGGAATCATTTTTATCTTTCGCGCGACGTACGAACTCAGGAATGTGCTCAACCGAGCTAATCTCTTCCAGCATTTTCAGCGCCGCTTCGTTGGCGCCACCGTGCGCAGGCCCCCACAGAGAAGCGATACCGGCAGCGATACAAGCGAACGGGTTAGCGCCTGAAGAACCGGCTGTACGCACGGTAGAAGTCGATGCGTTCTGTTCATGGTCAGCATGCAGAATCAAAATACGATCCATTGCGCGTTCCAGCACAGGGTTGACCACGTACTCTTCACACGGTGTGGCGAACATCATGCGCAGGAAATTCCCGGCATAAGAGAGGTCGTTGCGCGGATAAACGAACGGCTGACCAATCGAATACTTGTAGCACATCGCAGCCATTGTCGGCATTTTTGACAGCAGGCGGAAGGCGGCGATTTCACGATGGCGTGGGTTATTGACATCCAGCGAGTCGTGGTAAAACGCGGCCAGTGCCCCGGTGATCCCGCACATCACCGCCATTGGGTGAGAGTCGCGACGGAACGCGTGGAACAGACGGGTAATCTGCTCGTGGATCATGGTATGGCGAGTGACGGTGGTGGTGAATTCTTCAAATTCAGCGCTGGTCGGTTTTTCACCGTACAGCAGGATGTAGCACACTTCGAGGTAGTTAGACTCGGTGGCTAACTGGTCGATTGGGAAGCCACGGTGCAGTAGGATCCCTTCATCACCATCAATAAAAGTAATTTTAGATTCGCAAGATGCAGTTGAGGTAAAACCAGGGTCAAATGTAAAAATGCCTTTCGAACCAAGACTACGGATATCAATAACATCCGGGCCGAGCGTACCTTTTAGCATATCTAGTTCAATAGCATTCTCACCGGTTACAGTGATTTTTGCCTTAGTATCAGCCATTTACGGTCTCCTTAGCGCCTTTTTGCTTAAGACTGCTGGATGCCGGATTTGCAATTCAAAACATATTTCGACGTTGCCTGTTTGTTATTTGGCTCACAACTCTGTTGAAGTAATAAAGCAAGGGTACAGAGCAAGGGCGCTTGACGGTGCACGTCTAATCTACACTGAAACTACAGCAAATCAGGGTCTTAGCAATCCGATGATTCAAACCTGAACAACACTATTAACTGTCCTGATAGGTTAGGTCAACTCCATCCCACTGTTACATAACTTATTATCAGGTTAAAGAGTGACCCCATAACTTTTGAGCATTATATGCCTTAACAGGTAATGGTTGTAACAATAATGTTTAATATTTGTCAAATCACGTGGTTAATTTTTAAATAATTGTTTTAATCGTGAGCATGATCACTGTTCTGCATAAAACCGGACAAACTATATGTAGGTTAATTGTAATGATTTTGTGAACGGCCTATACTGCCGCCAGGTCTCCGGAATACCCTGCAATCCCGAGCCACCCAGCGTTACAACGTGTCGATTTAGCATCTGTGAGCAGATTTAACCATGACGCGAAGTTATAGAAAGGACGCTGCTTGACCCGCCTGCGGACCGGAGGAAGGAAATAATAAGAACAGCATGTGGGCGTTATTCATGATAAGAAATGTGAAAAAACAAAGACCTGTCAATCTGGATTTGACAACAATCCGGTTCCCTATAACAGCGATAGCGTCCATTCTCCATCGCGTATCCGGTGTGATTACGTTTGTGGCGGTCGGTATTCTGCTGTGGCTGCTGGGCACCAGTCTCTCCTCTCCGGAAGGCTTCCAGACGGCTTCTTCCATCATGGGCGGCTTCTTCGCCAAATTCATTATGTGGGGCATCTTGACTGCGCTGGCGTATCACGCGGTGGTCGGTATTCGTCACGTGCTAATGGATTTTGGTTATATCGAAGAAACGCTGGAAGCTGGTAAGCGCTCCGCGATGATTTCTTTTGTTATTACTGTCGTGCTTTCAATTCTTGCAGGAGTCCTCGTATGGTAAGCAACGCCTCAGCATTAGGACGCAACGGCGTACATGACTTCATCCTGGTCCGCGCCACTGCCATTGTCCTCACGCTCTACATTATCTATATGGTTGGCTTCTTCGCGATTACGGGTGACGTCACGTGGGAAGTCTGGAGTGGTTTCTTTGCCTCTGCGTTCACCAAAGTGTTCACCTTGCTGGCTCTGTTCTCAATCTTGATTCATGCCTGGATCGGCATGTGGCAGGTGTTAACCGACTACGTTAAACCACTGGCTCTACGCTTGACGCTGCAACTGCTTATTGTTGTTGCGCTGCTGGTTTACGTTATCTATGGATTTGTTGTGGTGTGGGGTGTGTGATGAAACTGCCAGTCAGAGAATTTGATGCTGTTGTGATTGGTGCCGGTGGCGCAGGTATGCGCGCGGCGCTGCAAATTTCCCAAAGCGGACAGACCTGTGCGCTGTTGTCTAAAGTCTTCCCGACCCGTTCCCATACCGTTTCAGCGCAGGGTGGTATCACCGTGGCGCTCGGTAATACCCATGAAGATAACTGGGAATGGCACATGTACGACACCGTAAAAGGGTCGGACTATATCGGTGACCAGGACGCGATTGAATATATGTGTAAGACCGGCCCGGAAGCGATTCTGGAGCTGGATCATATGGGCTTGCCGTTCTCCCGTCTGGATGATGGCACCATCTATCAACGTCCGTTTGGCGGCCAGTCGAAAAACTTCGGCGGCGAGCAGGCGGCACGTACCGCAGCGGCGGCTGACCGTACCGGTCACGCTTTGCTGCACACGCTGTACCAGCAGAACCTGAAAAACCACACCACTATTTTCTCTGAGTGGTACGCGCTGGATCTGGTGAAAAACGCCGATGGCGCAGTGGTCGGTTGTACCGCGCTGTGTATCGAAACCGGTGAAGTGGTTTACTTCAAAGCCCGCGCTACCGTGCTGGCAACCGGCGGTGCAGGCCGTATTTACCAGTCCACCACTAACGCGCATATCAATACCGGTGACGGTGTCGGTATGGCAATCCGCGCCGGTGTACCGGTGCAGGATATGGAAATGTGGCAGTTCCACCCAACCGGTATCGCCGGGGCAGGGGTTCTGGTCACCGAAGGCTGCCGTGGTGAAGGCGGTTACCTGCTGAACAAGCACGGCGAGCGCTTTATGGAGCGTTATGCCCCGAATGCGAAAGACCTGGCGGGTCGTGACGTGGTGGCACGTTCCATCATGATCGAAATCCGTGAAGGTCGTGGCTGCGATGGTCCATGGGGCCCGCACGCCAAACTGAAACTCGACCATCTGGGTAAAGAAGTGCTTGAGTCCCGTCTGCCGGGCATCCTTGAACTCTCCCGTACCTTTGCTCACGTTGACCCGGTGAAAGAGCCGATTCCGGTTATCCCAACTTGCCACTACATGATGGGCGGTATTCCGACCCGCGTAAGCGGTCAGGCGCTGACCGTGAACGAGCAGGGTGAAGACGTGGTGATTCCTGGTCTGTTTGCTGTCGGTGAAATCGCCTGCGTATCGGTACACGGCGCGAACCGTCTGGGCGGCAACTCGCTGCTGGATCTGGTGGTGTTCGGTCGTGCGGTCGGTCTGCATCTGCAAGAGTCTATTGCCGAGCAGGGTGATCTGCGTGATGCCACAGAAGAAGAGATTGATGCTTCTCTGGAACGCCTGAACCGCTGGAACGGTAACCGTGATGGCGAAGATCCGGTCGAAATCCGTAAAGCACTGCAAGAATGTATGCAGCATAACTTCTCGGTATTCCGTGAAGGTGATGCGATGGCGAAAGGTCTTGAACAGCTGAAAGCGATCCGCGAGCGTCTGAAAAATGCCCGTCTGGATGACACGTCCAGCGAGTTCAACACCCAACGCGTCGAGTGCCTGGAGCTGGATAACCTGATGGAAACCGCTTACGCGACTGCGGTGTCTGCCAACTTCCGTACTGAAAGCCGTGGCGCCCATAGCCGCTTCGACTATCCGGATCGTGACGATGCGAACTGGCTGTGTCATTCCCTGTATCTGCCAGAATCGGAATCCATGACGCGTCGTAGCGTCAATATGGAACCGAAACTGCGTCCGGCATTCCCGCCGAAGATTCGTACTTATTAATGCGGAGACAGGACAATGAAACTCGAATTCTCAGTTTATCGTTATAACCCGGACGTAGACGATGCTCCGCGCATGCAGGATTACACCCTGGAAGCGGAAGAAGGTCGCGACATGATGCTTCTCGATGCACTGATGCAGCTGAAAGAAACCGACCCGTCGTTGTCGTTCCGTCGCTCTTGCCGTGAAGGGGTTTGTGGCTCTGACGGCCTGAACATGAACGGCAAAAATGGTCTGGCCTGTATCACGCCGATCTCTGCGCTGAATCAACCGGGCAAGAAAATTGTTATCCGTCCACTGCCAGGTTTGCCGGTTATCCGCGATTTGGTGGTAGACATGGGGCAATTCTATGCACAATATGAGAAGATTAAGCCTTACTTGTTGAATAATGGGCAAAATCCTCCGGCTCGTGAGCATCTGCAGATGCCTGAGCAGCGTGAGAAACTCGATGGCTTGTATGAGTGTATTCTCTGCGCATGTTGTTCGACGTCTTGCCCGTCGTTCTGGTGGAACCCGGACAAGTTCGTCGGCCCGGCCGGTCTGTTGGCGGCGTATCGCTTCCTGATTGACAGCCGCGATACCGAAACCGACAGCCGTCTTGAAGGATTAAGTGACGCTTTCAGCGTATTCCGCTGCCATAGCATCATGAACTGCGTCAGTGTATGTCCTAAGGGGCTGAACCCGACGCGCGCCATCGGCCATATTAAGTCGATGCTGCTGCAACGTAGTGCATAAGTAGTAAGAGGGGAGCGCTGTTCCCCTCATCCTAACCCTCTCCCTTAGGGAGAGGGGACAGATAGCAGGAAATCTCTAAAAACTGCCATATGAGCGGTAATAATCGAGATGTTCAGAGTGAGTGAAGGCTGTAACGCAGTCGTAGCCTGAACAGCGAAGATTATTAGACAGTTTTTAAAGGTTCCTTAGCGGACGCAGATGATACGACAGTCCGCAACAGGTGAACCCCGGCACGCACAGCGGTGTGCGTGGTAGTATCCACGGCGAAGTAAGCATAAAAATGCTTAAGGGATCACGATGCAGAACAGCGCTTTGAAAGCCTGGTTGGACTCTTCTTACCTCTCTGGCTCTAACCAGAGCTGGATAGAACAGCTCTATGAAGACTTCTTAACCGACCCTGACTCGGTAGACGCTAACTGGCGTTCGACGTTCCAGCAGTTACCTGGCACCGGAGTCAAACCGGATCAACTCCATTCCACAACACGTGATTATTTCCGTCGTCTGGCGAAGGATGCCTCACGTTACTCCTCCTCTATTTCCGATCCAGATGCGAATGCTAAGCAGGTTAAAGTCCTGCAGCTTATCAACGCCTATCGCTTCCGTGGTCACCAGCATGCGATCCTCGATCCGCTGGGACTGTGGAAACAAGATATCGTTGCTGATCTGGATCCTGCTTTCCACGATCTGACGGACGCTGACTTCCAGGAAAGCTTTAACGTCGGTTCCTTTGCTATCGGCAAAGAGACGATGAAGCTGGGCGAGCTGATTGAAGCGCTCAAACAAACCTACTGCGGCCACATTGGCGCGGAATACATGCACATTACCAGCACCGAAGAAAAACGTTGGATTCAGCAGCGTTTTGAAGCGGGGCACGCTACGTTCAGCGCTGAAGAAAAGACTCGCTTCTTGAGCGAACTGACCGCAGCTGAAGGTCTGGAACGCTACCTGGGTGCGAAATTCCCGGGCGCTAAGCGCTTCTCGCTGGAAGGCGGCGATGCGCTGGTACCTATGCTCAAAGAGATGATCCGCCATGCCGGTAAGAGCGGCACGCGTGAAGTGGTGCTAGGTATGGCGCACCGCGGTCGTCTGAACGTCCTGATCAACGTCCTGGGCAAACAGTCTCAGGAGTTGTTTGACGAGTTCTCCGGCAAACATAAAGAACACCTCGGCACCGGCGACGTGAAGTACCACATGGGCTTCTCTTCCGATATAGAAACTGAAGGCGGTCTGGTTCACCTGGCGCTGGCGTTTAACCCGTCGCACCTGGAAATCGTAAGTCCTGTGGTTATCGGCTCCGTTCGTGCGCGACTTGACCGCCTGGAACAGCCAAGCATTAATCAGGTTCTGCCAATCACCATTCACGGTGATGCGGCGGTCGCTGGGCAGGGCGTAGTTCAGGAAACCCTGAACATGTCCAAAGCGCGCGGTTACGAAGTGGGCGGTACCGTTCGCATCGTTATCAACAACCAGGTTGGCTTCACCACCTCGAACCCGTTGGATGCACGCTCAACGCCATACTGTACCGACATCGGTAAGATGGTGATGGCGCCAATTTTCCACGTCAACGCAGATGACCCGGAAGCGGTGGCTTTTGTTACCCGTCTGGCGCTGGACTTCCGTAATACTTTCAAACGCGATGTGTTCATCGACCTGGTTTGCTATCGCCGTCACGGCCACAACGAAGCCGACGAGCCGAGTGCAACCCAGCCGCTGATGTACCAGAAAATCAAAAAGCATCCGACCCCGCGCAAAATCTACGCTGACAAGCTGGAAGCGGAGAAAGTCGCGACGCTGGAAGATGCCACCGAGATGGTTAACCTGTATCGCGATGCGCTCGACGCGGGCGAATGCGTGGTGAAAGAGTGGCGTCCTATGAACATGCACTCCTTTACCTGGTCGCCGTACCTCAACCACGAGTGGGATGAAAGCTACCCGAACAAGGTTGACATGAAGCGTCTGCAGGAGTTGGCTAACCGTATCAGTACGATCCCTGAAGCGATTGAAATGCAGTCCCGTGTCGCGAAGATCTACGGTGATCGTCAGTCCATGGCTGCGGGCGATAAATTGTTTGACTGGGGCGGCGCGGAAAACCTGGCGTATGCCACGCTGGTTGATGAAGGCGTACCGGTTCGTCTGTCAGGCGAAGATGCCGGTCGCGGAACCTTCTTCCACCGTCACGCGGTGATTCATAACCAGTCTAACGGTTCAACCTATACGCCGCTGCAACATGTCCACAACGGGCAGGGCGATTTTAAGGTTTGGGACTCTGTGCTGTCTGAAGAAGCGGTACTGGCCTTTGAATACGGTTATGCGACGGCTGAACCGCGCACGCTGACCATCTGGGAAGCGCAGTTCGGCGACTTCGCCAACGGTGCTCAGGTCGTTATTGACCAGTTCATCTCTTCCGGTGAGCAGAAATGGGGCCGTATGTGCGGTCTGGTGATGCTGCTGCCGCACGGCTACGAAGGTCAGGGACCGGAGCACTCCTCCGCGCGTCTGGAACGTTATCTGCAACTTTGCGCTCAGCAAAACATGCAGGTTTGCGTGCCATCGACTCCGGCTCAGGTTTATCACATGCTGCGTCGTCAGGCACTGCGCGGTATGCGTCGTCCGCTGGTGGTGATGTCACCGAAATCGCTGCTGCGCCATCCGCTGGCGGTTTCCTCACTCGACGAACTGGCGAACGGAACCTTTATGCCAGCCATTGGTGAGATTGACGAACTGGATCCGCAGGCAGTGAAACGCGTCGTACTGTGCTCTGGTAAGGTGTACTACGACCTGCTGGAACAACGTCGCAAAAACGATCAAAAAGATGTTGCCATCGTGCGTGTCGAACAGCTGTATCCGTTCCCGCACCAGGCAGTACAAGAAGCATTGAAACCCTTTGCTCACGTCCATGATTTTGTCTGGTGCCAGGAAGAGCCTCTTAACCAGGGCGCTTGGTACTGCAGTCAGCATCATTTCCGTGATGTGATTCCATTTGGGGCCGCTCTGCGTTACGCAGGTCGCCCAGCCTCCGCCTCGCCGGCGGTAGGGTATATGTCTGTTCACCAGAAGCAACAACAAGATCTGGTCAATGACGCGCTGAACGTCGATTAATTAAGGATACAAAATGAGTAGCGTAGATATTCTGGTTCCCGACCTGCCTGAATCCGTAGCGGATGCTACCGTGGCAACCTGGCATAAAAAACCTGGCGATGCGGTAGTGCGTGATGAAGTGCTGGTAGAAATCGAAACTGACAAAGTGGTACTGGAAGTACCGGCGTCGGCGGATGGCATTCTGGATGCCGTTCTGGAAGATGAAGGCACAACCGTGACCTCCCGTCAGATCCTGGGTCGCCTGCGTGAAGGTAACAGCGCGGGTAAAGAAAGCAGTGCTAAGACAGAAAGCAAAGAATCGACTCCAGCCCAGCGCCAACAGGCGTCGCTGGAAGAGCAAAACAATGAGGCCTTAAGCCCAGCGATTCGTCGCCTGTTGGCTGAACATAGCCTTGATGCGAATGCGATCAAAGGTTCTGGTGTCGGCGGACGTCTGACTCGCGAAGATGTTGAGAAACATCTGGCAAAAGCACCGGCGAAAGCTGAGGCGGCACCAGCGGCAACGACTGCTCCGGTTGCGCCACTGGCGGGTCGCTCTGAGAAACGTGTTCCAATGACCCGTCTGCGCAAACGCGTTGCCGAGCGTCTGCTGGAAGCGAAAAACTCAACCGCAATGCTGACGACCTTCAACGAAGTCAACATGAAGCCAATCATGGACCTGCGTAAGCAGTACGGTGACGCATTTGAAAAACGTCACGGTATCCGTCTGGGCTTTATGTCCTTCTACGTGAAGGCCGTTGTTGAAGCGCTGAAGCGCTACCCAGAAGTGAACGCATCTATCGATGGCGAAGATGTCGTTTACCACAACTATTTCGACGTGAGCATGGCCGTTTCTACGCCGCGTGGACTGGTAACCCCGGTTCTGCGTGACGTTGATGCACTGGGCATGGCTGACATTGAAAAGAACATCAAAACGCTGGCCCTGAAAGGCCGCGACGGCAAACTGACCGTAGAAGACTTGACTGGCGGTAACTTCACCATTACCAACGGCGGTGTGTTCGGTTCTCTGATGTCTACCCCGATTATCAACCCGCCTCAGAGCGCGATTCTGGGTATGCATGCCATTAAAGACCGTCCGATGGCTGTAGATGGCAAAGTGGAAATTCTGCCAATGATGTACCTGGCGTTGTCCTACGACCACCGTCTGATTGATGGACGCGAATCGGTAGGCTTCCTGGTAGCCATTAAAGAGTTGCTGGAAGATCCAACCCGTCTGCTGCTGGACGTGTAGTAAATAAGAGTATCACCTGCCCGTAGGCCGGATAAGGCGTTTACGCCGCCATCCGGCGTTGATGCAATGCCTGATGGCGGCGCTAGCGCGTCTTATCAGGCCTACGGTTTAAGATAATGATTACCTGAAGGATGGATAGAACACATGAACTTACATGAATATCAGGCAAAACAACTCTTTGCCCGCTATGGCTTACCGGCTCCGGTGGGTTATGCCTGTACTACTCCGCGCGAAGCAGAAGAAGCCGCTTCAAAAATCGGCGCTGGCCCGTGGGTAGTGAAATGTCAGGTTCACGCTGGTGGCCGCGGTAAAGCGGGCGGTGTGAAGGTCGTTAACTCCAAAGAAGACATCCGCGCTTTCGCTGAGCATTGGCTGGGCAAACGTCTGGTGACCTATCAGACGGATGCACACGGTCAGCCGGTTAACCAGATTCTGGTAGAAGCTGCGACTGATATCGGTAAAGAACTGTACCTGGGCGCGGTTGTTGACCGTAGCTCTCGTCGCGTGGTGTTCATGGCGTCTACCGAAGGCGGCGTGGAAATTGAGAAAGTGGCGGAAGAAACCCCACATCTGATCCACAAAGTTGCACTGGATCCACTGGCAGGCCCTATGCCTTACCAGGGGCGTGAACTGGCGTTCAAACTGGGTCTGGAAGGTAAACAGGTTCAGCAGTTCACCAAAATCTTTATGGGTCTGGCAAACATCTTCCTTGAGCGCGACCTGGCGCTTATCGAAATCAACCCACTGGTTGTCACCAAACAGGGCGACCTGATCTGCCTCGACGGCAAACTGGGCGCTGACGGCAACGCACTGTTCCGCCAGGCTGACCTGCGCGAAATGCGCGACCAGTCTCAGGAAGATCCACGTGAAGCGCAGGCTGCACAGTGGGAACTGAACTACGTTGCACTCGACGGCAACATCGGCTGTATGGTTAACGGCGCGGGCCTGGCAATGGGCACCATGGATATCGTTAAACTGCACGGCGGCGAACCGGCTAACTTCCTCGACGTTGGCGGCGGCGCAACCAAAGAGCGCGTGACCGAAGCCTTCAAAATCATCCTCTCTGATGACAACGTGAAAGCGGTTCTGGTGAACATCTTCGGCGGTATCGTCCGTTGTGATCTGATCGCCGACGGTATCATCGGCGCAGTAGCTGAAGTGGGCGTTAACGTCCCGGTTGTCGTTCGTCTGGAAGGCAACAACGCCGAACTCGGCGCGAAAAAATTGGCTGACAGCGGCCTGAATATTATTGCAGCGAAAAGTCTGACGGACGCAGCACAGCAGGTTGTTGCCGCAGTGGAGGGGAAATAATGTCCATTTTAATCGATAAAAACACCAAGGTTATCTGTCAGGGCTTTACCGGTAGCCAGGGTTCTTTCCACTCCGAACAGGCGATTGCTTACGGCACGCAGATGGTTGGCGGCGTCACCCCAGGTAAAGGCGGCACCACGCACCTGAATCTGCCGGTATTCAACACCGTGCGTGAAGCGGTAGAAGCGACGGGCGCAACGGCGACTGTTATCTACGTTCCGGCACCGTTCTGCAAAGACTCCATCCTGGAAGCTATCGATGCTGGCATCAAACTGATTATCACCATCACCGAAGGTATCCCAACGCTGGATATGCTGACCGTGAAGGTAAAACTGGATGAAGCCGGCGTGCGTATGATCGGCCCGAACTGCCCAGGTGTTATCACCCCAGGTGAATGCAAAATCGGCATCATGCCGGGCCATATTCACAAGCCGGGTAAAGTGGGTATCGTTTCCCGTTCCGGTACGCTGACCTATGAAGCGGTTAAACAGACTACCGATTACGGTTTTGGCCAGTCCACCTGTGTGGGTATCGGCGGCGACCCGATCCCGGGCTCTAACTTCATCGATATCCTGAAGCTGTTCCAGGAAGATCCGCAGACTGAAGCTATCGTGATGATCGGCGAAATCGGCGGTAGCGCTGAAGAAGAAGCGGCTGCGTATATCAAAGAACACGTCACCAAACCGGTTGTCGGTTACATCGCGGGTGTGACCGCGCCGAAAGGCAAGCGTATGGGCCACGCAGGCGCCATCATCGCTGGCGGTAAAGGTACTGCAGACGAGAAGTTTGCGGCACTGGAAGCAGCTGGTGTGAAAACGGTTCGCAGCTTGGCCGATATTGGCGAAGCGCTGAAGTCAGTCATCAAGTAATCCTCTCTGCCCCCTCACTGAATTCCCGCTGAATACAGGGAAAGAGGGGGCCTTATATGTCTAGTTTCGACATGGTTGGCCGCCCCTGGGCGGCCTTTTTTTGTGTGTTTTTTCGAGGGCGTTGTTGCATTGATGTACAGCAGCCCATTTATGTTGACTTTTATCGACTGTTTTTTGCGCGAACAATCATTTTTGCTCCTAAAGTGGTAGTGAGCTGGATGATTGATGAATACGGTGAATGTTAATGTATTAATATTTAAAGTGAACAAATTGTTATTTTTGATTTGGGGTTTCGCCAGGGGTGGAAAAAAATGACGAAGGGTCTACTTTGAACTATGCGGGGTATTTCTGACTATCCTTGCGTGTTTGCGTTAAATCCAATTACCTTTAGGCTCAATTGTGCCTTATTTGGCAACTGATGCGCTCAAATTAAATACACACCGTTAACAATTCATTCATCACGCCACCCAATTAAAAACAAAATTAACAAATCCAGTTTAAGTTGATTTAAATCAATATGTAATGACTGGATATAAGTGGGTAAAACCGTTAAATTGTCGTGGGTCAAATTGGATGAAAGTCACTTGATTCGCTATAAATTGATCACCGTCGAAAAACGTAAAACTTCTCCAATAAAAACCTGTTTATTGTAAGGGTTTTACAGCGTAATATATTTTAGGGATCAATTGAGTTTTTTATTAACACGTTTGTAACTTTCACTTATTACCGTTTTCTGTCCTCAGCATGGGGCGGCAGTAGGGAAGGGGACAAATCAATTTGTATTGGGGCATGTGTTTGAATCCAGCTAACGGGTTCAATCTCGGAGTCTTCATGCGATGAGCAAGGAGTCATGATGTTAGATATAGTCGAACTGTCGCGCTTGCAGTTTGCCTTGACCGCGATGTACCACTTCCTGTTTGTTCCGCTGACGCTAGGTATGGCGTTCCTGCTGGCAATCATGGAAACGGTCTACGTCCTTTCCGGCAAACAGATTTATAAAGATATGACCAAGTTCTGGGGCAAGTTGTTTGGTATCAACTTTGCGCTGGGTGTGGCGACCGGTTTGACCATGGAGTTCCAGTTCGGGACTAACTGGTCTTACTATTCCCACTATGTAGGCGATATCTTCGGTGCGCCGCTGGCCATCGAAGGCTTAATGGCCTTCTTCCTCGAATCTACCTTTGTAGGTCTGTTCTTCTTCGGTTGGGATCGTCTGGGTAAAGTCCAGCACATGGCTGTCACCTGGCTGGTGGCGCTTGGCTCCAACCTCTCCGCACTGTGGATTCTGGTGGCGAACGGTTGGATGCAGAACCCGATTGCCTCCGACTTCAACTTTGAAACCATGCGTATGGAAATGGTCAGCTTCTCCGAGTTGGTCTTAAACCCGGTCGCACAGGTTAAATTCGTCCACACCGTCGCTTCTGGCTACGTCTGTGGTGCCATGTTCGTCCTCGGTATTAGCTCCTACTATATGCTGCGCGGCCGTGACTTCGCATTTGCGAAGCGCTCTTTCGCCATTGCAGCAAGCTTCGGTATGGCGGCTATTCTCTCTGTTATCGTTCTGGGTGATGAATCCGGTTACGAAATGGGTGACGTACAGAAAACCAAACTGGCTGCGATTGAAGCCGAATGGGAAACTCAGCCAGCACCAGCGGCCTTTACCCTGTTTGGTATTCCGGATCAGGATGCGCAGGAAAACCATTTTGCCATTCAAATTCCTTACGCGCTCGGTATCATTGCCACCCGCTCTGTTGATAAGCAGGTGACCGGTCTGAAAGACCTGATGGTGCAACACGAAGAGCGTATCCGTAACGGTATGAAGGCTTACTCGCTGCTGGAACAGCTGCGCGGTGGCTCGAAAGACCAGGCGGTTCGCGATGAGTTTAACAACATCAAGAAAGACCTGGGTTATGGTCTGCTGCTCAAACGCTATACCGAAAATGTTTCGGATGCGACCGAAGCTCAGATTTCTCAGGCAACCAAAGATTCTATTCCACGCGTTGCGCCACTGTACTTCGCCTTCCGTATCATGGTGGCGTGCGGCATTCTGATGCTGGCGATTATTGCCGCGTCCTTCTGGACTGTTATTCGTAACCAGATTGGCACCAAAAAATGGCTGCTGCGCACTGCGCTGTATGCGATTCCGCTGCCATGGATTGCGATTGAGTCCGGTTGGTTCGTTGCGGAATACGGCCGTCAGCCGTGGGCGATTGGTGAGGTGCTGCCAACGGCAGTCGCTAACTCCAGCCTGACCGCAGGCGACCTGATCTTCTCGATGCTGCTGATTTGTGGTCTGTACACCCTGTTCCTCGTAGCAGAGCTGTATCTGATGTTCAAATTTGCCCGTAAGGGACCAAGCAGCCTGAAAACCGGTCGTTACCACTATGAGCAGTCTACCGCGACTACTCAGCCGGCACGCTAAGACAGGAGTCGTCAAATGATCGATTATGAAGTATTGCGTTTTATCTGGTGGCTACTGATCGGCATCTTGCTGATTGGGTTTGCCGTCGCCGATGGGTTCGACATGGGGGTGGGCATGCTCACCCGTTTCCTCGGTCGTAATGACACCGAGCGTCGGATCATGATTAACTCCATCGCCCCACACTGGGACGGTAACCAGGTGTGGCTTATTACCGCCGGTGGTGCGCTGTTCGCAGCGTGGCCGATGGTGTATGCCGCCGCGTTCTCCGGTTTCTATGTGGCGATGATCCTCGTGTTGGCATCCTTGTTCTTCCGTCCGGTCGGTTTTGACTACCGCTCGAAGATTGAAGACAACCGCTGGCGCAACATGTGGGACTGGGGCATCTTCATCGGTAGCTTCGTGCCGCCGCTGGTGATTGGTGTGGCGTTTGGTAACTTGTTGCAGGGCGTACCGTTCCATATGGACGAATATATGCGCCTGTACTACACCGGTAACTTCTTCCAACTGCTGAACCCGTTTGGTCTGTTGGCGGGTATCGTGAGCGTCGGGATGATCCTGACGCAGGGCGCGACCTATTTGCAGATGCGTACCGTGGGTGAACTGCACTTGCGTACTCGTAATGTCTCAATGGTGGCGGCTCTGGTGACGCTGGTGTGCTTCGCTCTGGCTGGCGTCTGGGTCTACTACGGTATTGATGGTTATGTCGTGAAATCCGTTATGGATCACGCAGGCCCATCGAACCCAATGACTAAAGAAGTTGCACGTGAAGCGGGTGCCTGGATGGTGAACTTCAACAACATGCCAGCGCTGTGGGCGATTCCGGCTCTGGGCGTGGTGCTGCCGTTGCTGACCATTGTGTTCACCAAGGCAGACAAGGGTGCATGGGCATTCCTGTTCTCCTCGTTAACCCTGGCGTGCATCATTCTGACTGCCGGCATTGCGATGTTCCCGTTCATCATGCCTTCTAGCACAATGATGAATGCGAGCCTGACCATGTGGGATGCAACATCTAGCCAGCTGACGCTGAACTTGATGACCTACGTAGCGATTATCTTCGTACCGATTATTCTGGCCTACACCAGCTGGTGTTACTGGAAAATGTTCGGTCGCATTACCAAAGAAGATATCGAACGTAACACCCACTCTCTGTACTAAGTAAGGAGCTGAATATGTGGTATTTCGCATGGATTTTGGGAACGCTTCTTGCCTGTGCATTCGGCGTGATCACCGCCCTGGCGCTTGAGCACGTTGAAGCGACCAACGCGGGTGAAGAAAAGCACTGATGAAAAAAATTATCGCAACGTTGTACGCGATAATGGATAAGCGCCCCTTGCGGGCGCTTTCCCTTGTTATGGCTCTCGCACTGGCGGGCTGCATTTTCTGGGATCCGACGCGTTTTGCGGCGAAGACCAGCGAGCTGGAAATCTGGCATGGTTTTCTGCTGATGTGGTCGGTGTGCGCAGGGGTGATTCACGGGGTGGGATTCCGCCCACGCTCGATTCACTGGCAGGGGATTTTCTGTCCACTCATCGCTGATTTGGTATTATTTGCCGGGCTGATATTTTTCTTTTACCAGTGAAAATTCTCGCCTGATAATGATGGGCTTGCACAAGCCCATAAAAATTTACTCTCCGTTTACTTCTCCCCATTCCAAACCATCATTCCCGCGCGTATAGTAGCGAAGTTCAAAAACCCAAAAATTATTTTGCATTACCGGGACGTAAAGTGAATACAACGCTGTTTCGATGGCCAGTACGGGTCTACTACGAAGATACCGATGCTGGGGGTGTGGTTTACCACGCCAGCTATGTGGCTTTCTATGAAAGAGCACGCACAGAGATGCTGCGTCACCATCACTTCAGCCAACAGGTTCTGCTGGCTGAACGCGTGGCCTTTGTCGTGCGTAAAATGACGCTGGAATACTTTGCAGCGGCGCGACTCGACGATATGCTCGAAGTCCAGACAGAAATTACATCAATGCGGGGTACCTCAATGGTATTCACGCAGCGAATAGTCAACGCGGAAAATAAGGTACTGAACGAAGCTGAAGTCCTGATTGTCTGTGTTGATCCACTCATCATGAAGCCTCGTGCGCTTCCCAAGTCTATTGTCGCGGAGTTTAAGCAGTGACTGACATGAACATCCTTGATTTGTTCCTGAAGGCAAGCCTTCTGGTTAAACTTATCATGCTGATTTTGATTGGTTTTTCAATCGCATCCTGGGCCATCATTATCCAGAGAACGCGCATCCTTAACACGGCAACCCGCGAGGCTGAAGCGTTCGAAGATAAATTCTGGTCCGGTATCGAACTGTCTCGCCTGTATCAGGAGAGCCAGGGGCGCCGTGAGAATTTAGCGGGCTCTGAACAAATCTTCTATAGCGGGTTTAAAGAGTTTGCTCGTTTGCATCGTGCTAACAACCATGCACCTGAAGCGGTCGTGGAAGGGGCGTCACGTGCAATGCGTATCTCCATGAACCGTGAACTGGAAACGCTGGAGACACACATTCCCTTCCTCGGCACCGTGGGTTCAATCAGCCCGTATATCGGTCTGTTTGGTACTGTTTGGGGGATCATGCACGCCTTTATCGCACTCGGTGCGGTAAAACAGGCAACGTTGCAGATGGTGGCTCCTGGTATCGCGGAAGCGTTGATCGCCACGGCTATCGGTCTCTTTGCGGCTATTCCTGCGGTTATGGCGTACAACCGTCTAAACCAGCGCGTGAATAAGCTGGAGCTGAACTACGACAACTTTATGGAAGAGTTCACCGCCATTCTGCACCGTCAGGCTTTTACCGTCAGCGAGAGCAACAAGGGGTAAGCCATGGCCAGAGCACGTGGACGCGGACGTCGCGAACTGAAGTCCGAAATTAACATCGTTCCGCTGCTGGATGTGTTGTTGGTGCTGCTGCTGATCTTTATGGCGACAGCGCCGATCATTACGCAGAGCGTGGAAGTGGATCTCCCTGATGCAACCGAATCACAGGCTGTTAGCAGCAATGATGAACCACCGGTCATTGTTGAGGTGTCCGGTGTAGGACAATACAGCGTGAACGTTGGTCAAGAGAAGATGCCGCAGCTGCCGCCTGAACAGGTGGTTGCTGAAGCGCAGCGTCGTTTGCAGGCGAATCCGAAAACGGTCTTCTTAATTGGGGGCGCGAAAGACGTGCCTTATGATGAAATAATTAAAGCGCTTAACCTGTTACACAGCGCTGGGGTGAAATCGGTCGGGTTAATGACCCAACCGATTTAATCGCTGACATGCTGCACAGGCTGACGTGGGTTGGGAACAATCTACGTCGCGTGCGGTAGGGTAATGGGTGAAAAGTTTTGGGAACCGAGAGTGTCAAAGGCAACCGAGCAAAACGACAAGCTTAAACGAGCGATAATTATTTCAGCAGTGCTGCACGTCATTCTTTTTGCAGCGCTGATCTGGAGTTCGTTCGATGAGCACATAGACGCTGCAGCCGGCGGTGGCGGCGGTTCGTCGATCGATGCGGTTATGGTCGATCCCGGTGCGGTCGCCGAGAACTATAATCGTACACAGCAGCAGCAGGCCAGTTCTAAACGTGCGCAAGAGCAGCGTGAGAAACAGGCCCAGCAGCAGGCTGAAGAATTGCGTGAAAAACAAGCTGCTGAGCAGGAACGTCTAAAAGCGCTGGAGAAAGAGCGTTTACAGGCGCAGGATGCGGCGAAGCAGGCACAGGAACAGCAAAAACAGGCTGAAGAAGCAGCAGCGAAAGCGGCTACTGATGCTAAAGCGAAGGCGGATACTCAGGCCAAAGAAGCGGCGGAAGCTGCTGTTAAAGCCGCAGCGGATGCTAAAGTAAAAGCAGATGCGCAGGCGAAGGTTGCTGCGGAAGCTGTGAAGAAAGCCGCTGCCGATGCACAGAAAAAAGCGGAAGCTGAAGCGGTGAAAGCTGCAGCAGATGCTAAAAAAGTCGCTGAAGCTGCTGCTGCGAAAGCCGCTGCAGATGCTGAGAAGAAAGCGACAGCTGCCGCTGAGAAAAAGGCTGCAGCAGAAAAAGCGGCTGCTGACAAAGCCGCCGCCGCTGCAGAAAAAGCTGAAGCTGCTAAAGCCGCTGCTGCTGCGAAAGCGGCGGCAGACAAAAAGGCGGCTTCCGAGAAAGCGGCTGCGGATAAGAAAGCAGCAGCAGATAAAGCAGCAGCTGATAAGGCCGCAGCCAAGAAAGCCGCTGCCGAAAAAGCCGCTGCCGCTTCTGGAGTTGACGATCTGCTGGGCGATCTTAGCTCAGGTAAGAATGCGCCGAAATCGGGTGGTGGTGCAAAAGGTAGTGGGCAACCAGCAAAAGATAGTGGAACAAGTGGGGCGAATGGTGGGGCTTCAGGCTCTGATATCAGTGCTTATGCAACTCAAATTCGTAATGCAATCCAAAGCCGTTTATACGGCGCGGATATGTTTGCGGGTAAATCCTGCGTACTGCATATCAAGCTTGCTTCCGATGGTTTATTGCTGGATGTGACGGAGGAGGGGGGAGACCCTGCTTTGTGCCAGGCTGCACTGACTGCTGCGAAAACAGCCAAGATTCCTAAACCGCCTAGCCAGGCTGTTTATGAAAAAATTAAAGATGCCAAGCTGGATTTCAAACTGTAATGAATTCCCCGAATATTCGGGGAAAACAGTCTAAGGTTGAGACAGTATTCTGGTAGTTTTGTATATTTTAGTTTGTTAACATTCTGCTAAATTATCGTGGGCTTTCCGCCTGGATAAGGGAGAAATGATGAAGCAGGCATTACGAGTAGCATTTGGTTTTCTGATGCTGTGGGCAGCAGTGCTGCACGCAGAAGTACGTATCGAGATTACCCAAGGGGTAGACTCAGCACGCCCGATTGGTGTTGTTCCATTCAAGTGGGCGGGGCCAGGGGCTGCGCCTGAAGATATTGGCGGCATTGTTGGCGCTGACCTGCGTAACAGCGGGAAATTTAACCCATTAGACAGATCTCGTCTGCCACAGCAGCCGGGTTCCGCTCAGGAAGTTCAGCCTGCGGCCTGGTCTGCGCTGGGCATCGATACCGTTGTTGTCGGTCAGGTAACCCCGAACGCTGACGGCAGCTATAGTGTGTCTTATCAACTGGTTGATACCGGTGCCGCACCAGGTACCGTATTGGCACAGAACACTTACAAAGTGAACAAACAGTGGCTGCGTTATGCAGGTCATACTGCGAGTGACGAAGTGTTCGAGAAGCTGACCAGCATTAAAGGCGCATTCCGTACTCGTATCGCTTATGTCGTTCAGACCAACGGCGGCCAGTTCCCGTATGAACTGCGCGTTTCTGATTACGATGGTTATAACCAGTTCGTGGTTCACCGTTCTCCACAGCCGCTGATGTCACCGGCATGGTCTCCAGACGGTTCTAAACTGGCTTACGTTACCTTCGAAAGCGGTCGTTCAGCGCTGGTTATCCAGACTCTGGCAAACGGCGCTGTTCGTCAGGTTGCGTCATTCCCGCGTCACAACGGTGCACCAGCGTTCTCTCCGGATGGCAGTAAACTGGCGTTTGCTTTGTCTAAAACCGGTAGTCTGAACCTGTACGTGATGGATATCGGCTCCGGTCAGATCCGTCAGGTGACCGATGGTCGCAGCAACAACACCGAACCAACATGGTTCCCGGACAGCCAGAATCTGGCCTTTACGTCTGACCAGGCCGGTCGTCCGCAGGTGTATAAAGTTAATGTTAACGGCGGTGCTCCGCAGCGTATTACCTGGGAAGGTTCACAGAACCAGGATGCTGATGTCAGCAGCGACGGTAAGTTAATGGTAATGGTCAGCTCGGCTAACGGCCAGCAGCACATTGCCAAGCAGGATCTGGTAGCGGGTGGCGTACAAGTACTGTCGTCAACGTTCCTGGACGAAACGCCAAGTCTGGCACCTAACGGCACTATGGTAATCTACAGCTCTTCTCAGGGGATGGGATCCGTGCTGAATCTGGTTTCTACAGATGGGCGTTTCAAAGCGCGTCTTCCGGCAACTGATGGACAGGTCAAATTCCCTGCCTGGTCGCCGTATCTGTAATAATAATTAAACAATTGATTACTAAAGGAATCATAGAAATGCAACTGAACAAAGTGCTGAAAGGGCTGATGATCGCTCTGCCTGTTATGGCAATCGCGGCATGTTCTTCTAACAAGAACGCTAGCAATGACCAGAGCGGCGAAGGCATGCTGGGTGCCGGCACTGGTATGGATGCTAACGGTAACGGCAACATGTCTTCTGAAGAGCAAGCGCGTCTTCAGATGCAGCAGCTGCAGCAGAACAACATCGTCTACTTCGATCTCGACAAGTACGATATCCGTTCTGACTTCGCTGCAATGCTGGATGCTCACGCGAACTTCCTGCGTAGCAACCCGTCTTACAAAGTCACCGTAGAAGGTCACGCGGACGAACGTGGTACTCCTGAGTACAACATCTCCCTGGGTGAACGTCGTGCTAACGCTGTTAAAATGTACCTGCAGGGTAAAGGCGTTTCAGCTGACCAGATCTCCATCGTTTCTTACGGTAAAGAAAAACCTGCAGTACTGGGTCACGACGAAGCGGCTTATTCCAAAAACCGTCGTGCCGTACTGGTTTACTAAGAGAATTGCATGAGCAGTAACTTCAGACATCACATGTTGAGTCTGTCGTTACTGGTTGGCATAGCGGCCCCCTGGGCCGCTTTTGCGCAGGCGCCAATCAGTAGTGTCGGCTCAGGCTCGGTCGAAGACCGTGTCACTCAACTCGAGCGTATTTCCAATGCTCACAGTCAGCTTTTGACCCAACTCCAGCAACAACTCTCCGATAACCAGACCGATATTGACGCCCTTCGTGGTCAGATCCAGGAAAGTCAGTATCAGTTGAATCAGGTGGTGGATCGTCAAAAACAGATCATGCTGCAAATTGACAGCTTAAGCAGCGGTGGTGCGCAGACGCAGTCGGCTTCGGGTGACCAAAGCAATACGACGGCAGCACCAGCACCTGCTGGCGGTAATACAGCGGCTTCAGGCGCACCTGCACAGACAGGTGATGCCAATACCGATTACAACGCGGCTATTGCGCTGGTGAAGGATAGTGCTCGCCAGGATGATGCGATTGCAGCATTTCAGAACTTCATCAAGCAGTACCCTGACTCAACCTATCAGCCAAATGCGAATTATTGGCTAGGACAGTTGAATTACAACAAGGGTAAAAAAGATGACGCAGCGTTCTACTTTGCATCGGTGGTGAAAAACTATCCGAAGTCGCCTAAAGCGGCTGATGCAATGTTTAAGGTTGGGGTGATCATGCAAGACAAAGGGGATACCGCAAAAGCGAAAGCGGTTTACCAGCAGGTTGTCAGCAAGTACCCGGGGACCGACGGTGCGAAGCAAGCGCAAAAACGTCTTAGCGGGCTGTAATGCGTGAAGTAAGACCAGAAATCGTGTTATTTCTGGTCTTCCCGCATGAAACATAAGCAGTTAAGTGATCTTTGTCGAAATTTTTGTTGCGCAGAATTCTGAATTCAGTAATATATGCCGCCGTTGCCAAGGGATATCGAACAGCCTGAAAGTGACGAAAAAAGTGGGGCGTTAGCTCAGTTGGTAGAGCAGTTGACTTTTAATCAATTGGTCGCAGGTTCGAATCCTGCACGCCCCACCACTTAAAGCAGTATCCAGCGTAGTATTGGGTGATTAGCTCAGCTGGGAGAGCACCTCCCTTACAAGGAGGGGGTCGGCGGTTCGATCCCGTCATCACCCACCACCGGGGCGTTAGCTCAGTTGGTAGAGCAGTTGACTTTTAATCAATTGGTCGCAGGTTCGAATCCTGCACGCCCCACCATCATTATGGTGGGCACGGTGAAAGCAGTAGATGTAGTATCCAGCGCAGTATCGGGTGATTAGCTCAGCTGGGAGAGCACCTCCCTTACAAGGAGGGGGTCGGCGGTTCGATCCCGTCATCACCCACCACTCGGGGCGTTAGCTCAGTTGGTAGAGCAGTTGACTTTTAATCAATTGGTCGCAGGTTCGAATCCTGCACGCCCCACCATCTTAATGGTGGTTCCGAGTAAAAATCTTTCAGGCGGCACCCTAATGGGGCGTTAGCTCAGTTGGTAGAGCAGTTGACTTTTAATCAATTGGTCGCAGGTTCGAATCCTGCACGCCCCACCAATATTTAGGTGGGTTGCTGGTAGAAAACGTGAAGGATAACGTTGCTTTAGCAACGGCCCGTAGGGCGAGACGAAGTCGAGTCATCCTGCACGCCCCACCATCCTGAAAAGATTAAAGTAGTACACCCCAAATGGGGGCGTTAGCTCAGTTGGTAGAGCAGTTGACTTTTAATCAATTGGTCGCAGGTTCGAATCCTGCACGCCCCACCAAATCTAACATCATACGTAGATGTTAAACGTGAAGGATAACGTTGCTTTAGCAACGGCCCGTAGGGCGAGACGAAGTCGAGTCATCCTGCACGCCCCACCAGTGTAGAAAGGCGCCCTAAAGGCGCCTTTTTGCTATCTGCGATTTGATACCCACCTTTAGAGCATCCCCGACGTCGCTGACGCTCGACCGTGCAACCTTTGCGTTTACCTGTAGCCCGGACGAGATGCGAAGTATCGACTCCAGGGGAAGGGCAAAAAATTCACCACGACTTTTCTCACGTAATCGGCTATCTTGTTTAGCATATAAAACATATTGCCGTGGTAGCGGCGAATCTTCGCCGAATAACCGTTTATTTCGTTAAGCCAGTAAAACGAGAAGCATGATGAGCGTGATGTTTGACCCAGAAGCCGCAATTTACCCATTCCCGCCTAAGCCTGTTCCGCTAAGTCTCGATGAAAAACGATTTTATCGCGAGAAAATCAAGCGGTTGCTCAAGGAACGTGATGCCGTCATGGTGGCGCACTACTACACCGATCCCGAAATTCAACAGCTGGCGGAAGAGACCGGTGGCTGTATATCTGATTCTCTGGAGATGGCGCGTTTTGGTGCAAAACATCCTGCTTCAACGCTGCTGGTAGCGGGCGTGCGTTTTATGGGCGAAACCGCGAAAATCCTCAGTCCTGAAAAAACGATCTTGATGCCAACGCTGGATGCGGAGTGTTCACTGGACCTTGGCTGTCCCATTGATGCGTTCAATGAGTTCTGTGACGCACACCCGGATCGCACCGTCGTGGTCTATGCCAATACTTCAGCGGCGGTGAAAGCGCGTGCCGACTGGGTGGTGACATCCAGCATTGCCGTTGAACTGATTGAACATCTCGACAGCCTGGGTGAGAAAATCATCTGGGCACCGGATCGTCATCTTGGCCACTACGTGCAAAAACAAACGGGTGCAGACATCCTGTGCTGGCAAGGTGCCTGTATCGTTCACGATGAGTTTAAAACCCAGGCGCTGGAACGCATGAAAGCACTCTATCCGCAGGCGGCGGTGCTCGTGCATCCAGAATCACCGCAGGCGATTGTCGATATGGCCGACGCGGTAGGTTCCACCAGCCAACTCATCAATGCAGCGAAAACGTTACCCCACCAGCAGCTTATCGTGGCTACCGATCGCGGAATCTTCTATAAAATGCAGCAAGCCGTTCCGGATAAGGAATTGTTCGAAGCGCCGACGGCCGGGGAAGGGGCGACCTGCCGTACCTGCGCACACTGTCCGTGGATGGCGATGAATGGCCTTAAGGCTATTGCCGAAAGCCTGGAGAATGGCGGCGCTGCGCATGAAATTCATGTGGATGAAGCGCTGCGACAAGGGGCGTTAATTCCGCTTAACCGGATGCTGGATTTTGCGGCTACACTTCGTGGGTAACCGTCTAATACGCTGGAGTTAAAATGGATTTTTTAAGTACGCAAAATATTCTTGTGCATATCCCGCTGGGTGCTGGAGGCTATGATCTATCATGGATTGAAGCCATCGGCACGATTGCGGGCCTACTGTGTATCTGGCTGGCAAGCCTTGAGAAGATCGTTAACTACCTGTTTGGGCTGATTAACGTCACGCTGTTTGCGATCATCTTTTTCCAGATCCAACTGTACGCAAGCCTTCTGCTACAGCTTTTCTTCTTTGCGGCCAACCTTTATGGCTGGTACGCCTGGTCACGCCAAACCAGTCAGAATGAAGCTGAACTGCAAATTCGTTGGCTGCCGTTGCCTAAAGCGATGGCCTGGCTTGCGGCCTGTGTCATTGCGATTGGCCTGATGACCGTCTATATCGATCCTGTTTTTGCCGTCTTAACGCAAGTCGCCGTCGGCGTTATGCAGAGCATGGGTATGAATGTGTCGATGCCGGTGCTACAACCGGATGCTTTCCCATTCTGGGATTCATGCATGATGGTATTGTCGATTGCTGCGATGGTATTGATGACGCGCAAATACGTCGAGAACTGGCTGCTGTGGGTGGTGATTAACGTGATCAGCGTGGCTATCTTTGCCCTTCAGGGCGTTTATGCCATGGCGCTGGAATATTTGATCCTGACCTTTATTGCGCTTAACGGTAGCCGGATGTGGATGAAAAGCGCGCGTGAGCGAGGCTCTCGCGCGTTAATCCATTAATGGTGGTGATGATGTTCGTGTCCGGAATGCGCCTCGTTAAGGCGGCATTCCGGGCCGCTACAAGGCTGATACTCCATCTGCACGGTCGCATGCTCTATCTGATATTGTTCTTCGAGAAAATGATGAATTTTATCCAGCAGGCCATCATGATCGTGTGGTGGCACCACCTGCACGTGCAACGTCATCAGCGGTTTTTCGCCCACTAACCAGACATGCACATGATGGACATCGCGCACTTCCGGTAGGGAGCGGCGCATATTGCGTTTTAATGCTGCCACGTCAATCGTCCGTGGAGCTCCCTCCAGCAGTTCATTCAGACTCTCTTTTAGCAGCGACCATGCACTGCGCAGCACAAGGCATGAAACCAGGACTGACAGAATCGGATCAATAGGTGTCCAGCCAGTGGTCATGATAACGACTGCGGCAATAATCGCGCCAACCGAGCCCAATAGATCGCCCATCACATGCAGTGCCGCCGCACGCACGTTCAGGTTCTTTTCCTCACTGCCACGATGCAGTATCCAGAACGCCAGAATATTCGCTAATAGCCCAGCAACAGCGATGACCATCATGGTGGCACCCGCCACCGGTTGTGGGGTGTAGAAACGTTTCACCGCTTCCCAGACGATTAAAATAATAATAAACAGCAGGGCAATGGCATTAACGAAGGCGGCGATAGTTGTTAGTCGAAGCCAGCCGAAAGTATGGCGACCGCCAGGAGGACGGCGGGCGAAGTGGACCGCCAGCAGGGCAAACAGCAGGGCGGCCGAGTCCGTCAACATATGGCCGGCATCGGCCAGCAGCGCCAGTGAACCGGAAACGACACCGCCAATAGCTTCGATAACCATAAATCCGGCGGTAACGCCAAAAGCCAGCAGCAAACGACGGGCATTACCATCCTTTGCGGCTGCGTGTGAATGTGGATCCTGCCCATGTGACATGAAGTTCATCCTTCCCAATTTCGAATGCGACTATCTGACATCATTGCAGATCTTTGCTTTCTGCGCACAAAAATAGCTGACGATGTTCGTGGGGTGAAAATAGTGCATGAGCGTGGGTGTTTAATTGAAATATATTGTTTTTTAGTGTGTTGGTAGTGTCTTGTTCTGATGTTAGGCGTTTAACCTTCTTTTTAATGAAATTAAACTCCATTTTGTAGGGGTTTTTTAGTTATTCTCCGGTAAAAGTGTAAAATCCTGTTTACACTTTTTGAATGACGATATAGATTGAAGGGATTGCACTCATCAATATAAGTATGGCAACACTGGAATAGTCATGAATTATCTGAACGACGATTTACGCATTAAAGAGATCAACGAGTTATTACCTCCTGTAGCACTCCTTGAAAAATTTCCCGCCACTGAAAACGCCGCGAACACTGTCTCTCATGCGCGTAAGGCGATCCATCAGATCCTGAAAGGCGAAGACGATCGTCTACTGGTGGTGATAGGTCCATGCTCTATTCATGACCCCCTTGCAGCAAAAGAGTACGCTCAGCGTCTGCTGAAGATTCGCGAGGAATTGCAGGGCGAACTTGAAATTGTCATGCGCGTCTATTTTGAAAAACCGCGCACCACCGTAGGCTGGAAAGGGCTGATTAACGATCCGCATATGGATAACAGCTTCCAGATTAATGACGGCCTGCGTATTGCCCGTAAATTGCTGCTGGACATCAACGATACCGGCCTGCCTGCGGCGGGTGAGTTCCTTGATATGATCACCCCGCAATATCTGGCCGATTTGATGAGCTGGGGCGCGATTGGCGCACGTACCACTGAATCACAGGTTCACCGCGAGCTAGCTTCCGGTCTTTCTTGTCCGGTCGGCTTCAAAAATGGTACGGATGGCACGATTAAGGTCGCAATTGATGCGATTAATGCTGCCGGTGCGCCGCACTGCTTCCTTTCTGTGACCAAATGGGGCCACTCAGCCATTGTGAACACCAGCGGTAACGGTGATTGCCATATCATTTTGCGTGGCGGCAAAGAGCCTAACTACAGCGCTTCCCACGTAGCAGCGGTGAAAGAGGGGCTGGCGAAAGCGGGCCTGCCTGCGCAAATCATGATTGACTTCAGCCATGCCAACTCCAGCAAGCAGTACAAAAAGCAGATGGAAGTGGGGGCGGACGTTTGCCAGCAGGTGGCGAGCGGCGAGAAAGCGATTATGGGCGTGATGATCGAAAGCCATCTGGTGGAAGGTAATCAGAACCCGGATAGCGGTGAACCACTGGTTTACGGTAAGAGCATCACCGATGCGTGCATCAACTGGGATGACACTGACACTATCCTGCGCCAACTGGCAAACGCGGTAAAAGCGCGTCGAAGCTGATATGTTTCCCGGCCAGGCAAAGCGCCGCCGGGGACGCACCGAAATAAAAAAGCGTGGGATTTCCCACGCTTTTTTCATTTAACCCACAGCGAAAATTACTTCGCTTTACCCTGGTTAGCTACCGCAGCTGCTTTTGCTGCGATCTCATCAGCGTTACCCAGGTAGTAACGTTTAATCGGCTTGAAGTTTTCGTCAAACTCATACACCAGCGGTACGCCGGTTGGGATGTTCAGTTCGAGGATTTCATCTTCGCCCATGTTGTCCAGGTATTTCACCAGCGCACGCAGGGAGTTACCGTGAGCGGCGATAATCACGCGCTCACCGCTTTTCAGGCGTGGCAGAATGGTTTCGTCCCAATAAGGCACAACACGTTCGATGGTCAGCGCCAGGCTCTCTGTGGTTGGCAGCTCTTTATCGGTCAGTTTCGCGTAACGTGGGTCATGACCCGGGTAGCGCTCATCATCTTTGGTCAGCTCTGGTGGGGTGACAGCGAAGCCACGACGCCATTGTTTTACCTGCTCGTCACCGTATTTTTCAGCGGTTTCGGCTTTGTTAAGACCCTGCAACGCACCGTAGTGACGCTCGTTCAGTTTCCAGGATTTCTCAACCGGCAGCCAGGCCTGATCTAATTCGTCCAGCACGTTCCACAGAGTGTGGATGGCACGTTTCAGCACGGAGGTGTAAGCAAAATCAAAACTGAAGCCTTCTGCTTTCAGCAGTTTACCTGCCGCTTTTGCTTCGCTAACGCCTTTCTCAGACAGATCAACGTCGTACCAACCGGTAAAGCGGTTTTCGTTGTTCCACTGACTTTCACCGTGACGAACCAGTACCAGCTTAGTTACAGCCATACTTTCACTCCTCAAGCTTTATTGAATGATAATAATTCTCATTATATTACTGCGATTGGCTCGGCAGCAACGCTTATGCATAACCATAGCGAAAATAGTGCCCCAGTGTAAGGTACATGTGAACTCAGCGTTATTATTTTGTCTTTGTATGGCGATGCTTTCAGCGAAATGGCGAAAATATCGACGAGAAGGAGCGGTGGAACGAGGGATTCCCGGCGGCGCTTCGCTTGGCCGGGCTACAGGCGAAAGCCCGGGCGAGGCATTAATTCCGCCCCCCGGGCTGTGCGGCGCTATTCATGCGCTAACTTACAACGCGATAAACTGATATTCCGTCAGGCTGATGTACTCTTCACCCGGGCGCAGCACACAGTCTGGTTGTGGCCATTCAGGATGATTTGGGCTATCCGGCAGGAACTCACTTTCCAGCGCCAGACCCTGCCACGCGGCATACGGCTGTGCTGTGCGGGAGAGGGTGCCCTCCAGGAAGTTACCGGCGTAAAACTGGATTGCCGGCGCCGAGGTGTAGACCGCCATCTGCAACTTCTTATCCTGCGACCAGACATTGGCGACGGGCAGACTTGCATCACCCTGCGCTTGCAACAGGAACGCATGATCGTACCCGTTGACCTTTTTCTGGTCGTCATCACTCAAGAAATCTTGCGCGACGTTTTTCGGCTGGCGGAAATCAAAGCTGGTATTAGCAACCGCTTTTAACCCGTCATGAGGAATTCCGCTCTCATCTACCGGCAGATACTCATCCGCCAACAGCTGCAATGTATGATGACGAACATCGGTCTGTGCGCCGTCCAGGTTGAAGTAAACATGGTTGGTCAGGTTGACCGGGCAGGCTTTATCGACCGTCGCGCGGTACTCAATTGAGATACGGTTATCCTCGGTCAGGCGGTAAGTTGCCGTCGCTTTGAGCTCACCCGGATAACCTTGATCACCATCGGCTGAGGTCAGGGTAAATACCACCTCTGTTGCTGTTTGCGAGGCGATAGCCCAGCGGCGCTTATCAAAACCTTCCGGCCCGCCGTGCAGCTGGTGCTCACCCTGGCTGGGTAAAACGGTGACCGTTTTTCCGTCAAGCTGAAATCGGCTGTTGGCGATACGATTAGCGTAGCGACCAATAGATGCGCCCAGAAAAGCTGCCTGTTCAGGGTATTGTTCAGGCGTCGCGCAGCCTAACAGCGCTTCACGTACGCTGCCGTCTTGCATAGGGATTTGCGCGGACAACAGCGTCGCGCCCCAGTCCATTAAGGTCACGACAACGTGATTGGCGTTACGTAACGTGATCAGTTGATACGGCTGGCCATCTTTAGCCAGCGTAGTGGATTGAGTTAGCACTGACCTGCTCCTTGTGAAGGTTTACAGACATAGAACGTCTCTTTGATACCGGTTTTGGCTTCGTATTGCTCGGCAACCGCCTGTTGTACGGTTGAAACCAGTGCTTCAGGGATCAGAGCTACGATACAACCGCCGAAACCGCCGCCGGTCATACGCACGCCGCCTTTATCGCCGATGGTCGCTTTCACAATTTCGACCAGGGTATCGATTTGCGGCACGGTGATTTCGAAATCATCACGCATAGAGGCGTGAGATTCAGCCATCAACTGACCCATGCGTAACAGATTGCCTTTTTCCAATGCTGAGGCCGCTTCCACGGTACGCGCGTTTTCAGTCAGCACGTGGCGAACGCGTTTGGCTACGATAGGATCAAGGTCGTGGGCTACCGCGTTAAATTCGTTGATAGTCACATCACGCAGTGCTGGCTGCTGGAAGAAACGTGCGCCGATCTCACACTGTTCGCGGCGAGTGTTGTACTCGCTACCGACCAAAGTGCGTTTGAAATTACTGTTGATGATGACGACCGCAACGCCTTCTGGCATCGAGACTGCTTTGGTGCCCAGCGTCCGGCAGTCGATCAGCAGCGCGTGGTCTTTCTTTCCCAGCGCTGAAATCAACTGATCCATGATGCCGCAGTTACAGCCGACAAACTGGTTTTCCGCTTCCTGGCCGTTCAGCGCAATCTGTGCGCCATCAAGCGGCAGATGATACAGCTGCTGGAAGACGGTACCGACCGCCACTTCCAAAGATGCGGAAGAACTTAGGCCCGCGCCCTGTGGCACGTTACCGCTGATGACCAGGTCGGTGCCGCCAAACCCGTTATTGCGTTTTTGCAGGTGCTTCACCACGCCGCGCACGTAGTTTGACCATTGCTGGGTGTCATGAGCGACGATAGGCGCGTCGAGAGAAAACTCGTCAATTTGATTGTCGTAGTCGGCGGCAATCACCCGGACCAGACGGTCATCACGCGGTGAACAGCTAATTACGGTCTGGTAATCAATGGCGCACGGCAGCACGAAGCCGTCGTTATAGTCAGTGTGCTCGCCAATCAGGTTAACGCGGCCCGGAGCCTGAATCACGTGAGTGGCAGGGTAGCCAAATTTTTCAGCAAACAGGGTTTGTGTTTTATCTTTCAGACTCATTGTTATTCTCCGGATTCGCGAAAGTGGATGTCGCTGACAGCGCGCAGGCGCTCAGCGGCTTGTTCTGCCGTCAGGTCACGCTGGGTCTCTGCCAGCATTTCGTACCCGACCATAAACTTACGCACGGTGGCGGAACGCAGCAGCGGCGGATAGAAGTGCGCGTGCAGCTGCCAGTGTGCATTCTCTTCGCCATTGAACGGTGCCCCGTGCCAGCCCATTGAGTAGGGGAAGGAGCATTGGAACAGGTTGTCGTAACGGCTGGTGAGTTTTTTCAACGCCAGTGCCAAATCGTCACGCTGAGCATCGGTTAACTCGGTGATGCGCAGCACGTGGGATTTTGGCAACAGCAGTGTTTCGAACGGCCATGCCGCCCAATAAGGTACGACCGCTAACCAATGCTCAGTTTCCACCACGGTACGGCTGCCGTCGGCAAGCTCGCGGGTGACGTAATCCACCAGCATCGGCGCGTTGTGCTGCGCGTAATATTCACGCATCAGACGGTCTTCGCGGTCGATCTCGTTCGGCAAGAAGCTGTTTGCCCAGACCTGGCCGTGCGGGTGCGGGTTCGAGCAACCCATCGCCGCGCCTTTGTTTTCAAAGACCTGTACCCACGGGTATTTCTGTCCCAGTTCCGCCGTCTGTTCTTGCCAGGTTTTCACCACCGATTGCAGGGCGTCGAGGCTCAATTCCGGCAGCGTTTTACTGTGATCCGGCGAGAAGCAGATAACCCGGCTGGTGCCGCGAGCGCTCTGGCAGCGCATCAGTGGATCATCACTTTCCGGCGCATCCGGCGTATCGGTCATCAGTGCTGCAAAATCGTTAGTAAAGACGTAAGTGCTGGTGTAGTCAGGGTTTTTGTCGCCCGTCACCCGGGTATTACCCGGGCATAAAAAGCAATCCGGATCGTGTTTGGGCAGCGTTTGTTTTGCTGGGATCTCTTGCGCCCCTTGCCAGGGGCGCTTTGCACGATGCGGTGATACAAGAATCCACTGGCCGGTTAACGGATTAAAACGGCGGTGTGGATGGTCGACGGGGTTAAATTGTGTCATCACAAAATCCTTAGTCTGGATATCCCTGTGGATGACGGGACTGCCAGTGCCAGGTGTCCTGCGCCATTTCATCAAGGTTACGGGTTACACGCCAGTTCAGCTCGTTATCCGCTTTTGTCGCATCTGCCCAGTAGGCTGGAAGATCGCCATCACGACGGGGAGCGAAGTGGTAGTTAATCGGTTTACCGCAGGCTTTGCTGAATGCGTTGACCACATCAAGCACGCTGCTGCCGACGCCTGCGCCGAGGTTGTAAATGTGTACGCCAGCTTTGTTGGCCAGTTTTTCCATTGCCGCGACGTGGCCGTCAGCCAAATCCATCACGTGAATGTAGTCACGCACGCCAGTGCCATCAGGCGTTGGGTAGTCGTTGCCGAAAATAGCCAGCGATTCGCGGCGACCAACTGCAACCTGCGCGATATACGGCATCAGGTTATTCGGGATGCCCTGCGGGTCTTCGCCCATATCACCAGATTGGTGTGCGCCAACCGGGTTAAAGTAACGCAGCAGCGCAATGCTCCAGTCTGGCTGGGCCTTTTGCAGGTCGGCGAGGATTTGTTCCACCATCAGTTTGCTTTTGCCATACGGGCTTTGCGGCGTACCGGTTGGGAAGCTTTCGGCATAAGGGATTTTAGGCTGGTCGCCATAGACGGTTGCGGAGGAGCTGAAAATGAAGTTTTTCACGTTGGCTGCGCGCATGGCGGCAATCAGACGCAGAGTACCGTTGACGTTGTTGTCGTAATATTCCAGCGGCTTCTGTACGGATTCGCCCACGGCTTTAAGCCCTGCAAAGTGGATCACCGCTTCAATAGCCTGATCGCGCAGGATCTCGGTCATCAATGCTTCGTTGCGAATATCCCCTTCGACGAATGACGGTTGCTTACCGCCCAGACGGGTGATGACTGGCAGGACGCTGCGTTTGCTGTTGCACAGGTTGTCGAGGATGACCACGTCGTGGCCTTGTTGCAGCAGTTGCACGCAGGTATGACTTCCAATGTAACCGCTACCACCTGTAACCAATACTTTCATTTTTAGCTCCGTTAAGCTTATGGCATAGAATAACCTTAGCATAACAGAGAAGCCAAAAGTGTGACATGGGCTAAATTAGTGGAATCGTTTACACTACTGGAATCAGGACAACAACCTCATCGGTTTGCATTATAAATCAAAGGAGAAAGCGGTGCAGGGTGAAAATAGTCTGAAAAAGAGGGGGGGCACATGTGCTGTGTTGTATCGTGTTAACCCGGCGGCGCTTCTGTACGACCGGATACATAGGTAACACTTTAGACCGGGAACATAGGTAACACTTTCCTAGTCTATCCGGATAATACTCTGCGTTTTCCGGTCATAGTAAGCAAGCGTCATTCCGTTAAAGATGATGGC